>ERZ772945.855-NODE-855-length-23004-cov-4.947623_pt1 | contig 23004 bp, 24 predicted proteins | sample MGYA00511681_ERZ772945 | MGnify/ENA primary metagenome ERZ772945 (study PRJEB29015, sample SAMEA2737943) | human oral metagenome | biome: human oral; feature: human-associated habitat; material: dental | place: China | collected 2143 ...
TACAGTTCATTACATTTTTCGCACAGTACATTATTATTTAGTATAATCCGAAACATAGCTTATTCAAAAAGATATTGAAAAAAAAGGAGACTTTAACTATGAAAAAGTATTTATTGCTAATAAGTAAAGGTGTTGCTATATGTTCATTTGTATTTGCAGCCTTTAATGCGAATTCTGCATGTGCATTTATTTATCATCAACCAAAGTTACCTGATAAGGTGAAGAAGCTGCGTAAATTTTAAGCTATGGAGAGACTATCAGAAAAAATCATACAATATATGATTAAGAATAGTATCTTATCAGAGGATGATAAAGAGATTTATGCATTTGGACTGACGCAAATGATAAGAGCTTTATCAACTATAATTACAACAATCTTTATTGGCTTTTGTTTTGGGAAAATTATTGAAAGTATAGTTTTTGTAGTTTTTACAGCTTTAATAAGAACAAATTCCGGGGGATATCATTCAGATAGTCCTGTAGGTTGTTATTTTATTTCTGTAATAAGTATAATTATTACGCTGTACTTAGTAGGAAAGCAGGTATTTAATGTAAGGCTAATGGTTGTATTACTGGCTGTCTCATTTGTAGTTTTTATTAAGTATGCACCAATAGGGCATGTTAATAAAATGCTGGATAAAATGGAAGAGAGTACATACAAAAGGAGATTGTTATGGATATTACTAACTATTGCTTTTGTAGAGATTGTTTTTGTAGTAGTTCAGAAGCTATATTTATTTAGTGCTGGAGGGTATGCATGTATATTCAGTATGCTGATGTTGATAGTAGGTAAATATAGGTTAAATCGTTTTTATAATATATGAAGAATAGAATATGGTTCAATAGTTATTCGGAAATGAATATTATGGTTATTGTATGATATGTCTAACTATAGAATATTGAGGGAGATGTGATCTGATGTTCAGAAGGATTATAGAAAAATTCGTTTTGAATTATATGAACCCTCAAAGGTATAAGAACGGAGATAGATAATCTGCTTTATTTCTAAAAATAGCTAATTTTATATATTGATAATATGAAAGTTAGTTATAAAAATAGAGATAAAGCATTGAGTAAACCAAACCCATAGCAGTTTAAACCTCATACTTTTTTAAATTAGCGTATTTTGTAGAAAGTTAGAGATTGCGTATTTAAGGAAGGAGAATATAATTGTGAAAAAGTATAACTTGAAAAAAAGATCATTTTGGGCAACACTAATGCTTATAATGGCAATATTTTTAATGATGCCATTACAGGTTTCAGCAACAAATTCGGATGTTACAACTCAACAAAAAAGCATTATAGAATCGAATTATACATATCCAGTACAGCCTGGTACAGAAGAGTGGGAACAATTAGACCATGGTGAAAGAGTACTTGCTTGCCAAATTCCAGAGGAAGTAATGGAACAAATGACAACTGAGGAACTAGCAACAGTGGTATTGGAATATCCATGTTTTTTTGACATGATATTTTATGATTCCTATCAAGATGGGTTCGAAGCTGTGAGAGATAATTTTAATGGATTACAAGTACTTTTAAAAAGAGAAGACCTGGCTGAAGGTTTGTTAAAAATATATAGAGAAACAGATGTTAAACAAATGCTTTCTTTAAATGACGAACAAATATTTGATGAAACATTGGATTTGCTTTATTTAGAAACATTGATAGCACAACCAGAAGTTAGGGAATCAGCATCAGAAGAACAACTAAATGAAATAAATTCAATAGCTGAATTAAATTATAGTTTTCAGAGAGATAACCAAGAATCTATACCATCACTCTCACTATCTGGTTATTATGAAAGTGTAGAACAACAAATGAGTAGTACTTCAACTGTGAGAACACCAAATGGCACAGTAGTTCCAGTTATAATTAGGAAAGAAAAAGATTTTTCAGCTGTAGAAAAATCAATGGTAAGATCCCGTATATTATCAGAATTCCCAGGCTCTCGTGTTGTAGGAGATGCTACTATAAGATATAACTGCCACGCTTTTGCATGGGCTAATAACAGAAGTGTATGGATGAATGATCCTTCAGCGTATTGGAATGATGGAAGCTATAGATTAATCACTTCAAATTCTCCGTCTGCAGTTGGACAAAAAGCATATTATCCTGGTTATCAGAAAGAGCATAGTGGTAATGTTATAAGAATGAATGGAAATCAAATTCTTTCCAAGTGGGGTCCACAATGTTTGGTTGAGCATAGCGTTGGTAACTGCCCGTACTCTTTTGTCCCGTTATCAGTGAAATTTTATGGAAGATAGATTATAAAAAATAAATAGAAGTTTCAAGTAACGGTAATAGGGTAGAGCTGTTTTCAGTTTCTACCCACATTTATTAATGAAAATACTAAATATATTACAAATAACATTAAAAAACAGTCTTATACCAAAAAAGAAAACAATATAAGTGTTGTTTCTACATATCAGCAACAATATAGGGGTATTCCACTTGAGGACAACTTTTTTACAGTGTGTTCAGAGTCAGATGGTGTATTTTCTGTAATAGACAGATGGTCAGAGATAAGTGAAATTGATGGCAGTCAGATTATTGAACCTATAGCCATTCATAAAGCAGAAGAAATTTTAGATAGTAAATTAAATTTTAAGGCACCTGAAATAGACAGTTGTGAGTATGTGTACAAAAAAACAGAAAATGGGACATACCGTTTGAATTTAAAACTTGTTTCAGAAAATAATCAACAACATTATGTTGATGCAGTTTCGGGAGATTTAGAAACAGTAGAAATAGAATAATTATATTGAATCTCTGAGGATAAATGAATATTTTTCTTCAGAGATTTTTACGGGAGGTACTGTACGATGAAGTCATTTTCGCTTTATACCTTAATAATTATAGTTTTATTGACTGCATGTTCTAAAAAAGGGATTTTAGAAAATACCCAAAGTTCTACTGTTATAAATGTTGATGAATCAAAAGCCACAGTTTATGATTTTACGGATAATCAACTTACTGACACAGAAGTAAAGGAATTGGAAAGTCTTATATTCCCGATGGAGGTGGAAACTCCTGAAATAAACTATACAGATATGGAACAGGATCTTTTATCAGTCTATACGGAACCTATAAAAAATGATTATAAGTTTTGGGGTCGTCTTTCAAATGACGGATATTGCTACATTCTCGGCATATCAAAACAGGAAGAACCTGTTTTAAAAGATTTAGATTATAGACTTGATGAAAGTAGCGGATATATTCAGCTGGGACATTGGATCGTTAAAGGGCATAGAAGATGCCGATACTGTTAATGAAATAGTAAAGGTTTTAAAAAATTCCGAGGTATATTATTTAGGGGCAACATCTTATGAGGATTTGTTGATTCTTACAAAAAAAGATGGAAGTGAAATAGAGTTGCAGATTCTACCGTATTATCCTGAATTATTTACCGGAGAAGGGTTTATTTTGGGAGATGCCGTTTATTACAGCCCCGGAAGGGAAGAATGGCTTGAATTAATGGATAAATATTTTAATAAGTGATATTTTGCAAAATTTTTATATATGCTCTATTGTTTAATGGATATGCTGCCTTTTTGGTAGAAAAGACAGATAATATAAAAGCGTTTTTGAAGAAGCAAAGAGTAGAGGCAATAGAGTATTAAGCGGTTATAATTTTCAGTCATGTAACTATTAAATTTTATGAATGTGATTGTGGAGCTTTATAGAACTATCCTAAACTGAAAATAGAATATATAGTATTCATTGGAGGATTTCGCATGCCAAAATGCAGGAGTCCTCCTTTTTTGTTCAAAAAATCGGATTTGAAATTTTGGATAAAAAGGAGGATTTCACAAATGACAGATGATAGAAAATATATCTATGTAAAAGGTGAAAAGATATATGTATCCGACGAAATATATAAAGCATATAAGAAACAAGTCAATCATGAGGCTTATTTAAATAAATCAGATAAAAAACATAAGGTTTACGGGTATGAGGATTACAAGATTGATTTGAATTCCGTTGTAGATGAAGATGTGGATATCGAAAAAATCATTGAAACTAAAATGAGAATCAAGGATCTATATCAGGCACTGCGAAAGCTAAATGATGAAGAGCTAAAGGTGATAGATTCTTTGTATTTCAAAAAAATGACTATTCGTGATTTAGCAAAAGAGCAACAGGTATCTTCTAAGAAGATTTTCAGTTTTAGAAATAAGATTTTAAAAAAGTTAAGAGAGATGCTTAAATAGTAACTAATGAGTAGGGGACAGACCGGATTTGTAGTTTGTTCCCTACTTTTTTAAAAAAATTTTAAAAAGTGGAAACAAAAGCATCTGAAAGTAAGGTTTATATATAGAGGGGAAAATTTTACCTTTGGAAAATTGAATATATTTTTGAAAATATAAGAATTTTGTACCTTGAAAGCTAAATAGACCAAAACAGGACATTAACCATTTATGGAGCATCTGTCAACAAACGCTAAGACCTTTCTGCTGAGAAGATGATGATTTGAGGGAATAACCACATATCCCCTTGTAATCTCGGTTTAAACATATACTTGCAAATACAAAGGATAAAAGAAAGTGAGCGACAAATTTGTATGTTAAAAAATAGGTTTGGCAGCCTATTTGCGATGATGTAAATGGGGATAATGATACTTCTTTAGTGAAAGCCGGCTCATCTTGAAAAGAGGCGGAGGTGAAATTCCTATGTTGTGTGCCAAGACACCTGTTAATGTCATAAAACTTAAAGATATTTGAATTTTAAAAATCATGGTAAACATATTTATAATATAAATACAAGGAGATTTATGAAAAGCGATATAACAAAATTACAGATTAATACAATTATAGCTTTAGCATTGATGAGATATTTATACAGAAAAAGAGAAATATCAGAAAAGGTTTATCGAAAAATCTTACAAAAGTATGGAAAGGTATTGATTGCCAAAGAGAGTAAATTATGTTAATATAAAATAACAAAACGAGGAGTACAAAAAGATGAAATGATGGTAAAGAAAAGAGTAGTGGCTATATATGCGAGAGTATCGACTGAGCATGAGGCTCAAATTTCTGCATTGGGTAATCAAATTCAGTATTATGATGATTTATTTGAAAAACATCCTGAGTGGGAACTATATGATCGCTATATAGATGAAGGAATAACAGGTACTTCTGTTAAAAAGAGAAAAAATTTTATGAGAATGATGCAAGACGCATCAAAAAATAAATTTGATCTTATTGTAACAAGAGAGGTATCTAGGTTTGCAAGAAATACAGTTGATACACTACAGCAAACTCGTATATTAAGGCGAGAAGGTGTAGAAGTATATTTTACAGAAGATAACATATGGACAATGAATGATGAAGATGGTGAATTAAGACTGACAATTATGGCGACACTTGCACAAAATGAAAGCAAGAAAACATCTGTCAGAGTAAAAGCAGGACAAATGATTTCATTTAAAAATGGTGTTCTATATGGAAACGGTAATATACTAGGGTATGACAGAATTGGTAAAGAGTATGTGGTTAATGAATTGCAAGCAAGAACGGTGCGTAGAATTTTTGATTTATACTTAGATGGAAATGGTGTTAGAAAAATTCAATTTGTACTGGAAAAAGAAGGACATTTAACAGCTACAGGACTTACAAAATGGCAACCTGGGAATATCAGCAGAATATTAAGGAACTCCTTTTATTGTGGTACAATAGTTTATCGTAAGCAATTTGTTCCGGATTTTTTAGAACAGAAAAAAATAAATAATTTTGGTGAGGTTGATAAAGTCATTGTTGAAGGTAGACATACCCCAATTGTTACAAAAGAACAGTTTGAAAAAGTTCAGCAAATACTTAGTAGCAAGTCAGAGTCGGTGCATAATAAAGGCTGTAGAGGAAAAAAAATCTCCAAAGATGTTTGGTGTCGTAAAATGAAATGTGAATGTGGTAGTTCCTACAATCGTGTTACATGGCACAAATCGTCTGAAGGACCTCAATATGCATACCAATGTTATAGCCAGATAAGGACAGGATCATTTAAAACTCGTGAGAGAAAAGGACTTAGTACTGAAGGAATTTGTGTAACTAAAATGGTTCCAAGATGGAAATTAGAAGTTATGGCTGATATAATATTTCAAAAATTTTGGAATGATAGAGAAGGAGTCCTTGCAATTGCGAACGAAATGCTGGACAATTGCTATGAAAACGAACATGATAACGAGGTGATAGATCGTAAGCGTGATTTAGAAGATAAAATGGAACTATGGAATCGAAAGTATAACAATCTTTTAGACATGCGAATGGCTGGAGAAATTGAAAAAGACAGGTACGACGAAAAGCGTGAACAAATTCTGAAAGAACAGCAACATCTGAAAAAGCAGTTAGAAATAATAGGTGGAGAAACCGGTTTATCAGATGACATATATATGGACAAAGTTGAAATTCTTAAATACGGCTTAGAACAGAATTTCAATTTTTCAACGAGACATATTCCGGAAGAAGTTATTGATGCATTTATAAAGGAAATTATCGTATGCCAAGATGGATTTATATGGAAATTGAATTTAACTCCAGATGACGAGTTAAAGATGCAAGTGGACGGAAGAACAAACAATTATACAGTAACCCAAACAGAACTTTCCTCTGATATGACACAGCAGCACAGGCAGCTATCGCTGAGATGAACAACAAATAATATATAGAAATACAGTTTGGAGCAGACGCGAGGGCGTCTGCTCTTTTTTGGTTCTTTGTCAAGTTTTGGGGTGGGTTGATTTTTCAGCTCACTTTTTATTTTACAAAATGTTTTAATAAATAATATCACCTTACAACTCATCTTAAAAAACAATTCTTAAATGAATCTCAATATTTTTTTATCGAATAACAATATATTTTTATTGCTAAACATTAAATTATATGTTATCATGTTCCCAGTATTAATGAATTTTTTACAGCTTGTAAATATCTATATGTAAAGTAGGAGGTTGTGATGAATTGGACACAAAATAAAAGTATAGCTTTATCTAAGGTATGTGTATTTGTTTTTGCCATATTGGGTATACTGCTTAATATTTACATACACCATGATATAAAATTTATTATCTTAAGGCGCATTTATATTCCTCTTTCCAAGGAAGAACTTATCGGAAAGTATATCATTTTCAGTATGATTGCTGTTTACATACTTGATATACTTGCCTATACCGCACTGTTTCTCCTATATAAGCTCTTATGTAATATACATAAGTCTAAAGTATTTATAGCAGAAAATGTCAAGTATCTTAGAATGCTTTCATGGTGCTGTTTTATTGTCTCATTTGTATGCTTTATTTTAACATTTTTCTATCTACCTTTTGTATTACTTGTTACAGGCTCTGCATTTATGGCTCTTATACTGAGAGTAGTTAAGAATGTCTTTACAGAGGCTATAGAAATAAAGCAAGAAAATGAGTATACCATATAAGGAGAAAAGTTATGATTATGGTAAATATAGATGTGGTAATGGCAAAAAGGAAGATGTCTACCGGAGAGCTTGCCGAGCGAATAGGTATCACAGCTGCCAATTTGTCCATTCTTAAAAATAATAAAGCCAAGGCGGTACGATTCTCCACTTTGGAGGCTATATGCAGAGAACTTAACTGCCAAGTGGCAGATATACTGGAATACATACCTGACGAAAACTAAAGGAGGTCTTTAACATGAGCGAAAATTTATCAGATAATTATACAGCTATAAATTCAGATAATGATATAACTGCAAATGCAAACAATAATGTATCTGACAGTTCAAACAACACTGCAAGTGCAGGCAATAATATAGCTGACGGTTCAAACAACACTGCAAGTGCAGGCAATAATATAGCTGACAGTTCAAACAATACTGCAAGTACTCCCACAGTCGGCATTAATATGGAGTCTGAAACTTCAAATAAGACTCCAATAAAAAAAGAGCCTAAATATAAGTTTGAAACGTTAGATATAGTAATGCTGCCCGTTGTATTTATACTCGCATTTTTATGCATAAAATATTATAACTTAAATACAGGTATGGTAACTTTAGGTTTGGGAGCTACCTTATACATAGTACTTTATGTTATCTCAGTGCTTGCATATGCTAAATTAAAGGCTGTTAAGTTCAATAGTGAAAGTATTATTTTATCGGTACTTATGATACTTTTAGCCATAAGCTTTACTGTTTTTTATAACTATTCCCTTAATATATTTATGCAAATAGCTATGAATTTTATGCTTATTTACCTTCCTGTAACGGTATTTAACAAGCTTATAAAAAGCGAAACTTCAGCGCTTATATTATATGACTATATCAATGCACTTGTATTTATTCCTATACATAATGCTACTTCTTTTTGGATTTGCATGTTTTCAAAGAGGGGAAAAAGCACTTCAAGTACAAAAACTAAGTACTTTTTGCATATTTTTCTCGGACTTTTGATTGGTACTCCGTTTATAATGATTGTCATTTTCCTGCTTTCAAGTGCAGATGCTACTTTTAAAAATATTTTTGACCATTTATTCAACTTCGATATCAATGTTCCTGAAAATATAGGAACTCTTATATGGTCACTACCTATGGCAACCTACCTGTACGCACTTATCTACGGAAGTTCCATGGAGGATAATTCAAAGTCCTTTAATATAGATAAGTTTAATAAAACCATGGATAATGCAGCTTTCATACCAAGACTTAGTTTATATACCGTTAATGCAGTTATTTGCTGCTTTTATATTCTTTTTATAGGAATACAGGCTATATATTTTATAGATATTTTAGGCGGTTCTTTGCCGGCTGATTTTACCTATTCAGAATATGCAAGAAGAGGATTTTTTGAACTTCTGGCTGTTGCCTTAATCAATATAGTATTTATTGCGGTAGCTAAAATTTTTTCAGTTAAAAATGAAAATAATAAGTATTTGCGTATTCATATAATCCTAAATTCAATATTAACATTGGCACTTATATCGGTTGACTTTGCCAAGATGTATCTGTATATAAGCACTTATGGACTTACAACACTGCGCATAATTCCAAGTGTATTTATGATTTTCTTATGTTTTGTATTTGCCTTTATCATAATGGGAGAATTTAAGAAGAGCTTTCCTGTTACCAAATTAAGTTTCTATGCAGGAAATATACTTTTTGTACTTCTTTGTCTTGCCAATATAGACGCAGTGGTTGTCGGGTATAATCTTAATGCCTATATGAACGGTAATCTGCCATACTATGATATATATGATCTTAGGGAAAGTGATATGGCTGCAATGCCTGTTATTTACAAGGCTTGGAAAAACAGTTCCGATAAAGAACTTAAAGATAAGCTACACTTCTGCGCAGAAGGTATCATGGGGTATTATTCTTTTGATATAGATGAACCTATCAGTTATAATTACTCCAGAAATAAGGCTTTCGAAATAAAAAAATATATGAATCTAAATTAAGGTTCTTTGTCAAGTGTTGGGGTGGGTTGATTTTTCAGCACACTTTTTATATTTGAATTTTTTGAACTTAGCATTTTACCTGGCATTATATATTTAAAGCCTGATAAATATTTTTTTGCACAACAAAAAGACCTCGTCCCCAGACATTTTTTAAGCCGTCACCATTAAAATTCTATTCCTAAAATATGTAAAGTTACGTACACCATAAGATACTCTTTTAAGTACCTTTATCTTGTTATTAAACCCTTCTGTAGGCCCATTTGATATATGTCGATACTTAAGTGGATTTAGGATGTATTTGTAATTATTTCTAAATGCTGTGATTGCCGCATTAAACTCTTTTATGCCGGAACTTTCCACTTCAAGCAGCCATTCGCGAAGTAGCACTCGTTGCTTTGAGTATGATTTTTCATCAAGTAGCTTAATAAACAACTCTTTTATGAAGTGTGCTTTCCTTCTCCAGAGCCCAATATACCTGCCTTATAAAGTGGTACCTGTCAACAACTATCTTAGCATTTGGAAAGTATGTTTTAGCTATATCTATGAAAGTCTTATTCATATCACATGAGAAATATTTTACATTCATGCGTTTTGACTTATCAAGAGACTTAAAGTATTCAACCAAATATGCACTCTTTATTGAGTAGAGTATATCAAGAACTTTGTGTTTTATAGGATTCACAACAATAGTTTGATACTTTTCGGTTCCGGCATTCCCTTTAAACTCATCTATTGATATAGCTTCCCCAATTCTATCAGATGAATTGTTAAGTGTACCAAGTATCTTATATACAGTGTGAGTAGAAACATTAGCTTTGTCGGATGCCTCTGCAATAGTTATTGTACTACGGAAAGAATGAGCAATGAACTTGGTCAGCCTTTCTTAATAAAAAATTCAATACGATTGTAATGAGGACTAGACACAAGAAATTCATGTTTAAATTTGGTAAAATTTGAAGTAAATGTTCAGAATATCTGAACAAGAACAAAGAACCGGTTTGGAATATCCGAAAAGTAGAGCAAATCTACTTTACAGGTGCTTCCATTCTATTTTGTACTATTTGGTAATCAAAAAACAATTTTTTGTTTTGAGCATTTACATATAGAATAAAATATGGCATTATTATTTCAAATCAAAAACTAAATATTTGATTTGAAATAAAGGAGATAACTGTATGCATCAAATAATGTTAAAAATGAAATTGGCAAATCCTAATCCGACAGGTTCTTTAAAGGATCATTTGAAATTCCTTAAAGCCAAACTTGATGAAATGAACTCTCTTGAGAGTAATTATAATCAAAAAAAGGTGACAGTAGTTGAACCGTTTGAAAATGACGACACAGTTGTTTTAAAAGTAGAAACTGAACTTGAATTAAGTTCACCTGGTAGAGCATTTACAGGACTTTCAAGATCATTATTAAATGAAAATTCAAATGAATATGACAGTTTTTTTAAAGAAAATTTATGGCATGGAAGATTGTTCTCATTTGAAAGAATATATAAAGACTATAAAGTGATTGATAATATTTCAGACACGGATTTTTTGGTTAGAGTATTAGTATTAATACAAAAACCTAAAAGTCTTTTAACACAAACAGAAAGAAATATTCTGTCACAAATGAAAATACTTGCAGCTAATTTAACAAATGATTTTTCAAAAGGAGAAAAGGAATGATTACTTTAAATTCAAATGAAATGAAAGTATATGGAATGATTATAAATTATATAATTCCGGGTCTAGCTCCGGGTAATTATATGGCAAGAGATTTCTTTGGCAATACTCTGGCGATTCCAAGAGTAGTACGCCGTATCTGTGAAGAAGTGAAGGCAGGAAATTTATCTAAAGTATCATTGATTGGGAGAAAATCATCGGACGGGTATAAAATAAAATAGGTGCTTTGAAAATAGAAAGAATGCTGACTCAAAATCAAATATTGGAAGATATTCTTTTTGATTTATTTCCAAATAGTATGTATTATTGTTGATGTAGTTCCTTTGGCATTAACTCGTTATGGAGAGTAAGGTTTATTTGGGTGGGACTATTAGCAAGAATTTGATTGGAGGAGTGGTTAATGCAAAATTGGGAAATGAATCCGGTAGTGATAAAAAATGATCGATATAAAAGCGCTGAAATAGCATATATGGAAATACAGAAATACTGTAAAGTTAAGGGATATATGTTTTTTCCTGATATGACAGAAGAAGAATTTGTTAATCTTACTAAGATTATGTTTAAAGTGCCGGGATGGTTAGTTCCGTTGGATAGAAAAGAAGAGTTTATTTTAGATAGTAAACTTGGAAAATATCGTGATAAATGGAAAGATTGTTATTTAATCTTAGGTGTTTTTCATGCCTTTGAGGACGATGGGAAATGGTACTTCTCTGTTAATATAGATGGAAAAAACATGGGAATGCCGGCATATAAAAAGCTTGAAAAATAAGATTTGATGCGTCTTGCTTAGTATTGTTTCGTTAATTCCGACAGTAGAACTTTTCGTACAGATTTAAATGTGCGTATATTATCATACCGGAATTCCGTCGTTTCTCTCAAAATCTAGTTTTAGGTGTACAAGAGCGTGCAGCTTTGAAAGAGAATGTCGATTTCAGCCTGTGTTAAGTAGAGGAAATTAAGATTGCTAATGTGAACCGGCTTTTTGGTTGTCATCGCTAGAGATATCAATTTATGGGACTCTCATATGAAAGAACACTGTCATATGCCAGGTCTTCAGAGATGGTTAAACTGCCATAAAGATATGAAAATACATGAGAGGTTGTCTTTAACTTAGAGCATGGTGATATAACCCTTGTATAAATAAGCTGTGTAATTAATTCAAATAAAGAGAACTGAAAACGCATTTGAGAAGCAAGTATATCAATAGTTTTATTAACATAAAGAAAATACTTTATATTGTTTAGTTGAAAATATTTTGTTTTTATATTATGGTGATCTTGCTACATTGACAAGTAACGACAATGTAGTTACAATAATGGTATAAGAATGGAGGTAGTACATATGGAGAAATCGGCAACATTGAACTTAAGAGTAAGTCCGACACTGAAAAAAGATGCGGAGTCTGTGCTGGGACGCCTGGGTGTACCTATGTCTATAGCTGTAGATATGTTCCTTAACCAAGTTGTATTGACCGGAGGGATTCCTTTTGCCATAACTTTACCAAGTGCACCTGAGAGTATTGATATGACTAAAATGAGCACAGATGAGATTCATGATAAGATACAAAAAGGCTATGAGTCTTATAAAGCAGGCAGAACACAGAATGCGGCTAAGGCTTTTGAAAAATTTAGAGAGAGTCATAATTGATGGTAAAACATATGGTTGATATTACGGATGAAGCAATTTTGTATCTATGTTATGTATAAGCGAATAGCTTAGAACTGACAGAGTGGCGCTTATTGATATTTAGAACAATAAGTAGCGATAACTTATAGTTTTGGATATCTAAAAATTATTGATATTTTGAAGAAAGGTGGGAATATAATGGTGGATAAAATAGAAAAGAATAAACTTACTATACCAATTTATCTTAACACTAAGGTTGTGTTTGATATGTTGGCAACAATTGAGGATGGTTTTGCAGAGGTTAAGAATGTTCAAACTTCAAAAAACAAAAATCGAGATGAAGATATAGAAGCAAATATAGGTACTAATAATCTGTTCGCATTTTTAAATGTAGGAATTAGAGGAAATCATAAAAGCAACTCAAGTAATGGAGAGACTGTTGTTGAGGAAAGAACGCATACGCCTGTTTCCTTGTTTCAACAGCTAAAGGGTAAATTAGATAATGCTAAATTAATTAACAGAGATATTACAAGATTAAGTATTGGTGATTTTGTAGAAGTACAAGGAACTCTAAAAAATAATCCTGTTATTGATATGTTGTCGTCTCTAAAGGAACTTATGACGTTAGTAAATTTATTTGCAGATAACAAAAATCAAAGCAAAAAAACCAAGTTGATGTCAGATAACAGGCTTAGTGCGCAAATAGATGCTCTCATTAAAGGACTGCAAGCAGATGGAAAGAAAGATATAATTTGTGAGGCAGATGGAATGAACGTTGTCCTTTTGACAGATGAAAATTATTTTCTAAATAATAACATGAGTGAAGTTACAGATGGAAACTACAAAATATTAGGTAAGGTTATACAAATATGTATAGAGGAGGGAGAGATAAGCCTACTTAGAAACACTGTATTTTCTAAACTTAAACTGGATAGAATGAATGAATTTAAAGATTTGTTTTCTGATCCATCATTGAGTCAGTTTGTTGGTGACGATGGTCTTGAAACAGTCATATATAAGCCGGTTATTATGGTTATTCCAATTGCGATATATATTTAATTTTTTATCTACAAGTGCGTGATTATTTTATACAATACTTTACGAAGCTTGTTTTGAAGATTCTCATAGAACAAGTTATGTAATTAGCTGGTTTACATAGTTATGACTAAATGAAATTTACGAAGATAAATCGAAATTTGATGAACTACAATTTCAAAAATAGTAATTGATTCCCCTGTGTACCCGAAATTTCGGGTAGAATATTCATAAAGTTGAGTTATAATATTGTAAGGTATTGTTGAAAACGAAAGAGGAAGATAAGATGTATAAATCAATAGATTTATTTGCAGGTATAGGGGGGATAAGACTCGGCTTTGAACAGGCATTTAAAGGCGATATTAAAACAGTTTTTGTAAGTGAGTGGGATAAGAAAGCGGTTGAAACTTACAAAGCAAATTATAATGACGGTATAGATGTGGTAGGAGATATTACAAAAGTTGATGAGAAGGATATACCGTCCCATGACATATTACTTGCAGGGTTTCCTTGTCAAGCCTTTTTTCTTGCAGGTCAGAAGAGAGGCTTTGAAGATGCAAGAGGAACTCTTTTTTTGATGTCGCAAGGATTGTAAAGTACCATAAACCTAAAGTTGTATTCTGTGAGAATGTGAAGAATCTTGTTAACCATGACAGAGGTCGTACATTTGATGTTATAAAATCTGTTGTAGAGGATTTGGGATATAAAGTGTTCTATAAAGTCCTAAACAGTAAAAACTTCGGTGTTCCGCAAAACAGAGAGAGGATATATATAGTCGGATTCAGAAACGATATAGCACCGGAAGATTTTATATTTCATGAGAAAACGGATGATACCAAGGTGATAAAAGATATAATGGAAGAACATGAAGTATCACCTAAATATTATATATCCACTATTTATCTGGATTCATTGAAAAGACATAAGGCAAGACATGCTTCCAAGGGGAACGGATTCGGATATGAAATCAGAGAATTGGACTCTGTAGCAGGAGCTATTGTTTGTGGCGGTATGGGAAGAGAAAGAAACTTGATAATTGACGATCGTTTAACCGACTTTACTCCCGTAACGCATATAAAAGGCAGTGTCAACAAAGAATATATCCGCAAGATGACACCGAGAGAGTGGGCGAGAATTCAGGGATTCCCCGATAATTTTAAGTTTGTAGTTGCCGATACACATTTATATAAGAAATTCGGAAATTCAGTTACAGTACCTGTGATACGTGCAATTGCCGAAAAGATAAAGGCACAACTTGAAAAAGAAAATACGAAAACTAAGAAAAGCGAAGAAAAATTGAACAATTGGCTTTTACATGGAGGTAAATATGTTTAAGGGTAATAGGTGGGAATGGTCTGAAGTATATGTCCTTTTAAGACTTTTGGCTGACGTAAAAGTGTATGCTGCGGACAGTGAATTGAATAAGCCAGAGGATGATTATTTTCCTATTATTAAAATAATCAGAGAAGAAACCAAGGGCGAGATCAAAGAATATACCGCCGGAGAAATGGTATCTATTTATATTAACGGAGTAAAAGTGAAGGAATTACCTGCGTCAGAGTTTGAATCTGAGTCAGTAAATCGGTTGAATGAGATTAACAGCAAAGATTCAATGGGTGCTTTTCATGTAGAAAACACGCAGAGCCTTAAGGATAAAGTTTTGTGTTATAAGCTTTTCGCGCCTGTAGGTAGTGATATTGAGGTACAAATAATTGATACAAATACAGTATATAGACCCACTCTAGGATTTTTGGTAAAATCTGAATTGTATTCATCTCCGACTTTGTTGAATGCAGGAAAAACTACAAACTTTATTTATAAAATAGTACATAATTATCCTTATTTGATAAGAGAAGCGAATGAGATATACAAGGTGTCAGGCGGCAAAAATCATACAGATGTCAGAGGGCGTATAAGTAAGATAATTAAGGAAAACGGAACTCTTGAATACCGAAAGATGAACAATCAGGTTTTTGAGGATAATTTGGTACTTATCGACAGTAATATGGATAGAATTATTGCCGAGACCCTTTTATATTTTTATAAAGACGGAATCAGTAACTGTAATGAGATGGTTGAAAAACTTGAACAGGAAAATCCTATGAACTACGGTAATGTAAATGCCTATAAATATAAGTTCAAAAAGTTTTTGACGGCCGTAGCATTGGGAATGAAACCTGCTACGGTATGGGACGGTCTGGATGAGGCTACAGGTGGATATATTGTAGTTACAAAGGAAGGTAATATTCTTGCATATCATATATACAACAGAAATTACTTTGAAGAATATTTGTTAAGTAATACAAAGTATGAAACCGCATCCACATCAAGACATGATTTCGGGGAAGTGTACAGTGAAAACGGAGAAGACTTTATAAAACTTAATTTGCAGGTGAGATTCAGATAGTGAAGAAGAGTAAGCCGATGACCAGAAGTGAAAATATGGCAAGAGTTAAAAGTAAGAATACAAAACCGGAAGTTTATTTGAGGAAGCTTTTGTGGCACAGGGGGTTCAGATACAGATTAAATTATAAGAGCTTACCCGGAAGTCCCGATATCTATATTCCTAAATACAAGGCTGCCATATTTGTAAACGGGTGCTTTTGGCACATGCATGAAAATTGCAGGTATGCATCCATTCCTAAGAATAATCACGATTTTTGGAAAAACAAGTTGGAGGGGAACGTTCAAAGAGATAAGCAAAATTACATCAAACTTGAGAGCATGGGCATTAATGTTATAGTGGTGTGGGGATGTGAAATCAAACAGATGATGAAGGATAAGATGATAGAAAGGGAAAAGACGGATTATCTCGCCAATTATATTTTTTCTACGCCAAACTCCAAATAATGGCGAGATTTTTCTCGCCGGTATTTATTTTTCATAGCCAAATATGTTATAATGGCGAGAAAAGGGAGGCGATGTTTTGAGAGAATTCAATTATTTAAAGCTTATGAAATTGTCTTTGCCTGTAAATATATATCATACAATTGCAAAAATTCACGAATATAAGGGGAAGCTGGAACTTTATGTAAAAAATTATCCTGATGTTTTGGATAAGATGATTGATGTAGCTAAAATACAAAGTACGAAGTCTTCAAATGCAATTGAGGGGATTTATACAAATGATGCAAGACTTAACGAACTGATGAATAAAAAGGCAGAACCCGGAAACAGGAATGAGGAGGAGATTGCAGGATATAGACATGTACTTGACATTATTCATGAAAATTATGCATATATAGAATTTAATAAAAATGATATTTTAACTCTCCATAATCAGTTGTATTCATACTCATATGTAAACTATAAAGGGAAATTTAAGACTCTTGACAATACTATTATGGAAATAGATGCACTAGGCAACAGGAAAGTGAGATTTCAATCAGTAAACAGTTTTGAAACGGAAATGTATTTTGATAAAATGGTTGAAGCTTATAAGAAAGCGGTAAAAGAAAATATTCCGGCATTGATTCTAATACCTGTGCTTATACATGATTTTTTATGTATTCATCCTTTTGATGACGGTAATGTAAGAATGAGCAGATTACTGACATTACTTTTACTTTATAAGTTCGATTACTTTGTTGGAAGGTATATAAGTATAGAGATGCTGATTGAAGAGAGTAAAGAGTCTTATTATGAAGAGTTGCAAAGATCAAGCGAAAATTGGCATACAGGAGAAAATGATGAAATCCCGTTTATAAGATATATGCTGGGAGTTTTATTAAAAGCGTATAAAGAATGTGATGACAGATTTAACCTGATAGGAAATGAAAAATTGACATCACCGGAAAGAGTATTATCTGTTATTCAAAAGTCATTAGAGCCACTTTCTAAAAAAGATATTATGATACTTTGTCCTGATATATCTCAAAGGACCATAGAACGTGCTTTAAAGGAATTATATGATAATAGTAAAATAAAACAGGTAGGTAACGGGCGCTCAACAAAATATATTAGGGTTTAGATTAATTGTTATTTAGTTAACTGAAAATGTTATATTTTTTAGAAAAAACTCTATAATAAGATAAACCAAATTAGAATAAAAATATGGAGTACTATAATGGATTTACAAAAAAGATATGAAGAATTGTCACAACAAAACTTCCCTGACAGCGAAAGAATAAAATTTATTGCTGATTTAGGTAACAGTGAAGATATCGAGTTGCACTATAGGCTGATTTGTAAAGACCGTGATGAGGGTACGAACTTAAATCTCTCAGGCAGTTTTTATAAACATGATAAAGAAGGCCCGGAGTTTCTGTTTGAAGTTTTGGATAATGAAAAAGACGAGAGTTTAAAAGTATTTGCCGCATACCTTATGGCCGAAACTCTTTCAAAACTGAGACATAGAGATTTTTATTTAGAGTTTTGCAACAGGCTTATTCCGGTTATGACTTCAATTATAGAAACAAAAGATACTTTACTTCGCCAAAAGATTATTATAGCTCTCGGATGGATAGGCTCTTTAGATGAGATTGATATTTTGACAAAGCAAATGTCGGAAGATAAAGACAGCCTTTGTAGAGCATGGTCGGCATCAAGCCTTATGCAACTGTCATTTCACGGGGTTGATAAGAAAGCGATTCAGGAAAAGACAAAGTCATGCTTTGCGTCTGTGATTGAGGCGGAGACAGATTTATATGCCTGTGGTGTTATGATAGAGGCGGCACAGGTTTTATTTGGAAAGAAATGGATAAGTCAATCGGCTGTGGAAGATGTGGATGTTGAGAAAATAGAAAAGGCAAGGAAGTCTGCGGTAAGGTTTTTGAATAAATAGTAAACCGGAGATAAAAATTGCACATTAATAGACGTGATATTACAAATTAAATTTGACGAAATCTTATTTTTTCTGTATAATACCTTTCGTCTTTACAGACAGTGACTTTAAAGGGCGGCATAAGCTACCCTTTTCTTTATGTTTTATGAGAAGGAGGGATATTTATTAAAAGGATAGGAAGATTAGGAATAGTATTTGCGCTGTTGTTTACAATTCTGATTGCAACAGGGTGTTCAAAGGAAGTGGAAAAAAACAATATTCATCTGGCGACAGGAGGAACCGGAGGTACATATTTTGCCTACGGTAATGCGCTGAAGGATGTGGCAAAGCAGGACAGCAATATTGATATGAGCGTTCAGATGAGTGCTGGTTCGGCAGCCAATATCAGACTTATTGAGAACAATATAGTGGATATGGCGATAGTGCAAAATGATACACTTACAGATGCTTTTAACGGCAAAGGAGAGTTTGAAGGTAATCCGATAAAGAAGACCAAGGCGGTAGCCGGGCTTTATACTGAGAACTATCAGATAGTGGTCAATAAAAAGCTGCAGTTGAAGTCGGTTGAAGACCTTAAGGGACTTAGGGTTTCAGTAGGTGAAGAAGGCTCAGGTGTATTAAAGAATGCAAAGAATATATTGAAAGCTTACGGACTTACCGTGAACGATATTGATGTAAGATATCTTTCATTTGACGATGCGGCAACAGCCTTAAAAAACGGTGAGATAGACGCGTTCTTCGTTACTGCGGCTACACCGACAAAGGCGATTACGGAGCTTGCAGATGCCAATGTACCTATAGATATACTTTCACTGGACGACAGAGCAGTGAGATTTTTGGAAAACAGCTATGACGGTTACAGTGTTACAACCATAAAATCAGGAACATATAAGGGTATCAACAAGGATATCACAACTGTAGGTGTGATGGCGGTCCTTGTGGCGAATGAAAATGTAAGTGCAAATCATATTGATGCAATTTTAAATTTACTTAAGACTCACCATGACAGCTTTAATAAGATTTCAGGTGATTCTTTGAATATATTTGATGAAAGCACATTAAACAGCATTGATGCTCCTTTCCATAAGGCGGCTGCAAAGTGGTACAGTGACAACGGTATAACCGGAGTGAAGCCTGAGATTAAGGCCGATACTTCAGCCAGAAAGACCTTAAACCTTGATATGTACCAGACTGTGGCGGTGGCCGTACTGGCACTGTTTATAGGTGTGTTGCTGAAAGAGAGAATAAAATTCCTTACAACATTCTGTATACCTGCACCTGTGGTGGGAGGAATGATATTTGCCGTAATATTCTGCGTACTTTATGCATCCGGTATTATGGAAATAAACTTTGATGAAACGTTGAGAAATGTTTGCATGGTAATGTTCTTTACCTCCGTAGGTTTTCAGGCAAATATGAAGGTGTTAAAGAGCGGTGGAAAGGGAACGTTTATCTTCCTTATTTTGGTACTTTTACTTATAATACTGCAGAATACTTTGGCTGTGGGACTTTCAAAGGCAATCGGAATAAGTCCTCTTATAGGTATGTGTACAGGTTCAATACCTATGATCGGAGGACATGGTACGGCAGGAGCATTCGGACCTTTGCTTGAAGATATGAATGTTGAAGGTGCGACCACACTTGCTACGGCTGCGGCTACATTCGGACTTGTAGCAGGTTCACTGATGGGAGGACCGCTTGCAAACAGTCTGATAAAAAAGAAGAATCTTACAGATACCGCAGTATATGAAGATGACAGTATGCTTGTGGAAGAGGAAATAAAGCATAGAAGAGAAGTTTCCATGTACGCTCCGGCGGTATATCAGCTTACACTTGCAATGGGTATAGGAACAGTCATATCATTTGTACTTTCAAAAACCGGTATGACATTCCCTGTATATATAGGCTCTATGATAGTTGCGGCTATAATGAGAAATATCAGTGAGTATACAGACAGCTTCAGAATACATATGGGTGAGATAAATGACCTTGGAAGTATCTGCCTTTCATTATTCTTAGGTGTGGCGATGATTACACTTAAGCTTTGGCAGTTGGCTGCACTTGCTCTGCCGTTGTTTATATTGTTGGCAGGACAGACAGTACTTATGTTTGTATTTGCAAGATTTATCGTATTTAAGTGTATGGGCAGTGACTATGACGCGGCGGTGCTTGCGGCAGGAACCTGCGGATTCGGTATGGGTGCGACTCCGAACGCAATGGCAAATATGCAGGCTGTAACCGAGAAGTATTTACCTTCAGTAAAGGCATTCTTACTTGTTCCGATAGTCGGAAGTATGTTTGCAGACTTTTTGAACAGTCTTACAATTACATTCTTTATAAATTTCTTAAGCTGATTTTAGGCTCCCGATGGGGAGCCGATGCCGTCAGAGACTGTGACGGTACGGATATGCCTAAGGAGATAGGAGAGCTTGACGTAAAAATTTATGCCACATATTATACAGCCGGAAAAGATAATGCATGGGCAAAGAAAAATCATGATGAAGTGCAGCAGATTTATGTGATGACTGATTTTCACATGTAAGATGACAGTGTTCTTAGAATCAATCTGATGGAGGTACTGCATAAGGGCTCGTTGAAAGTAGGTGACCATGTCGATATAAAGAGATGGTTGGAAGTCATGTACAGGACTTTAGGCAGGTTGCTTGAAAGCGAGGAATGGCATTATGAAGACGGTGAAGTGTCATTAAGGCAAAGAAATATCGCCGGTATACGGTAAGCTTTCCGGCATATATTATATGGGATCTTGTACATATGTACAATGCGGTCTTGCTCCAAACGAGATAAAATGGTTTGAAAAGGAAGAGTCATAACCTTGACAGGGCAAGGACTCAAATGAAGTTGATTTCGGATATGGATAAGATGAAAAAGATTGTAGAAAAATATATTCAGTAACAGGTCTGTATCGGATAGGATTGAAGATGTTTGATAAAAAAATTTATTTATGTGGATTTATGGCAAGCGGAAAGACTACAGTCGGCAAGGCTTTGTCAAAAAAATTAAATATTGATTATATTGATACCGATGAGCTTTTGGTAGAGACTTACGGTCTTGGTATTCCGGATATATTTGAAAAATACGGTGAGGAGTACTTTAGAGATCTTGAACATGATATTGCCAAAAAGACTGCGGATATGAAGTGTAAAGTGGTATCAACAGGCGGCGGAATGCTTACCTTTGACAGAAACGGAGAAATCTTAAAAAAGAGCGGTATTATCATATGTCTTGTAAGAGATTTTGATGTAATATATCAGGAGATAAAGTCGGATAAGAGAAGGCCTTTGGCGCAGACGAAGACCAAGGACGAGTTAAGAGATATGTATGAGAAAAGGATCTCAAAGTATCAAAAGTATGCGGACTATACTGTAGTCAATTCAGGAAGTATAGACGACTGTGTAAAAAAAATAATATCAATTATTGACGAGAATTAAAACCCGGTATATACTATTACGAAAGTATGTTCGAATACTTTGGTAGTAATGGAGATTTTAATGGAAACTAAATATATAAAGATAAGAGGTGCCAATGAGCACAATTTGAAAAATATATCGGTAGACATACCGAGAGGAGAATTGGTGGTTTTGACAGGGCTTTCCGGATCGGGAAAGTCCTCTTTGGCGTTCGATACCATCTATGCCGAAGGTCAAAGAAGATATATGGAGTCGATGTCCTCGTATGCGAGGATGTTTTTGGGACAGATGGAAAAGCCGGATGTGGAGAGTATTGAGGGACTTTCTCCTGCAATATCCATAGACCAAAAGTCAACCAACAGAAACCCGAGGTCTACTGTAGGAACCGTTACGGAGATATATGATTATCTAAGACTCTTGTATGCAAGAATCGGGATACCGCATTGTCCGAACTGCGGTAAGGAGATATATAAGCAAAGCATTGACCAGATGGTGGACAGAGTAACGGAGCTTCCCGAAAAGACAAAGTTTATGATACTTGCACCTGTGGTAAAGGGTAAAAAGGGAAGACATGAAAAGGTGCTTGAAAGTGCAAAAAAGTCAGGATATGTGCGTGCATTGATTGACGGAAATATGTACGAACTGAGTGAGGAGATCAGCTTAGAGAAAAATATAAAGCACAGTATAGACATTGTAATAGACAGGCTTTCTGTAAAGGAAAATATAGAAAAGAGACTTACGGATTCACTTGAAGCCGCATTAAACCTTGGAGGAGGCTCCGCCACAATTGATGTGATAGGAGGAGAACCTATCAAGTTTTCACAAAACTTTGCCTGCCCCGACTGCGGTATTTCTATTGATGAAGTGGAGCCCAGGACATTCTCATTCAACAATCCTTTCGGCGCCTGCCCGGACTGTGCAGGTCTTGGCTACACTATGGAATTTGATGAGGACCTTATGATTCCCGATAAGTCACTTTCTATAAATCAGGGAGCAATAGTGGTGCTGGGATGGCAAAGCAGTAATGATAAAAAAAGCTTT
>ERZ772945.857-NODE-857-length-22994-cov-6.781987_pt1 | contig 22994 bp, 16 predicted proteins | sample MGYA00511681_ERZ772945 | MGnify/ENA primary metagenome ERZ772945 (study PRJEB29015, sample SAMEA2737943) | human oral metagenome | biome: human oral; feature: human-associated habitat; material: dental | place: China | collected 2143 ...
GGACGATGTTGTTGTTCGGCTGCTGTGCGGTGAGCATCGAGCCTGCCGTCTGCGTGTGAACGCGGAGCATCTGGGATTTTGCTTTCTCGGCCTTGAAACGATCCTTCATGACCTTGGCCCAGATGCGGCGGGATGCGCGGAACTTCGCAACTTCCTCGAGAACATTGTTGTGTGCGTTCCAGAAGAAGGAGAGACGTCCTGCAAAGTCGTCAACGTTGAGGCCGGCCTTAATGGCAGCCTCGACGTAAGCGATACCGTCTGCAATGGTGAATGCAATTTCCTGCGATGCTGTGGAACCAGCCTCGCGGATGTGGTAGCCCGAGATGGAAATCGTGTTCCAGTTCGGGACGTTCTTGGAGCAATATTCAAAAATGTTCGTGATCAGGCGCATGGACGGGCGCGGCGGGAAAATGTAAGTGCCGCGTGCCGCATACTCCTTCAGAATGTCGTTCTGGATCGTGCCCTTGAGCTTATCCGCCGAGACGCCCTGCTTCTCCGCAACCGCGATGTACATCGCGAGGAGGACGGACGCCGGAGCGTTGATCGTCATGGACGTGGAAACCTTGCCGAGGTCGATCTGATCAAAGAGGATCTCCATATCAGCAAGGGAGTCGATCGCAACACCGACCTTGCCGACCTCGCCCTCAGAGATGGGGTCGGTCGAGTCATAGCCGATCTGCGTCGGGAGGTCAAATGCGCAGGAAAGGCCCGTTGCGCCGCTCTCGATGAGGTAACGATAGCGCTTGTTGGACTCCTCCGCCGTGGAGAAACCTGCGTACATACGCATCGTCCAGAAACGCCCGCGGTACATCGTCGGCTGAACGCCTCGGGTGTAGGGATAAACACCGGGGAAACCGATGTCCTCTGCATAGTCCGTGTCCTTGATGTCGAGCGGGGTGTAAAGGCCCTGCTCAGGAATGCTTTGACGCATTGGGAACTTCGCTGCTGCCTTCTCTACGGTGGCGTTGTACTTGTCAAGCCCCGCCTGGATCTTTTCATTGCTCATGAAAGTATTCTCCTTTACCTTAACAGTTCTTGTTGGGTCCTTTTTTGGCCCTAAAGGGCTTTTATGCCCTTTTTGTCTATGTTATTTCTGCATCGTCCCCGTCTTTACGAAACGCTGGTGGAAGGAAAGCGCCTCGTCCAGGAGATGCGGTGTCTGTGCGCCCTTCGTGGCCTCGAGTGCACGATTGTAGTAGTCGAGCAGAAGGGGACGGTAGTCCGGATGTGCACAGTTGTTGATGATCTCGAGCGCACGCTCGCGCGGGCACTTTCCGCGCAGATCCGCGACGCCCTGCTCCGTGATGATGACATCGACGTCATGGCATCCGTGATCAATGTGCGAGCAGAACGGAACGATCGAAGAGATCTTGCCGCCTTTTGCCTCGGAGGTCGTGAAGAAAATGGTGATGTAGGCGTTGCGTGCAAAGTCGCCGCTGCCGCCGATGCCGTTCATCATCTTCGTTCCCATGATATGGGTGGAGTTGACATTTCCGTAGATATCGACCTCGATTGCCGTGTTCATCGCGATGACGCCGAGACGGCGGACAACCTCAGGATTATTCGAGATCTCCTGCGGACGGAGCATCATGATCTTCTTGTACTTCTCGATGTCCTTGTAGAAGCGCTGGAGCCCCTCCGGAGAAGGCGAGAACGCCGTGCCGGATGCCGCTTTCAGCTTGCCTGCATCCGCCAGATCGAACATGCCGTCCTGGATAACCTCGGTGTAGACTTCGAGATCCGTGAAATCGGAGTTGACAAATCCTGCAATAACAGCATTTGCCACGTTGCCGACGCCGGACTGCAGCGGCAGGAGGCCCTTCGGCATACGCCCTTCTTCGATCTCCTTCGAAAGGAACTGAACCGTGAGTTCGCCCATCCTCTTCGAAGCGGCATCGAGCGGCGCAAGCGGACGCGTCTTATCCGTGATGTCAGAGGGAACAACGTACTTGATCTTGTCCAGCGGGCACGGGATGAAGTGCGTACCGATACGGTCACCCGCCTTTGTGATGGGAATGGGCAGACGATCCGGCGGATCGAGGGGGATGTAAATGTCGTGCATGCCGACAAGTTCCATCGGCTGGCTCGTGTTCACCTCGACGATCACCACATCCGCACTCTGGACGAATGACGGCGTATTGCCGACCGACGTCGAGGGAATGATGCCTTCCTCGGTGATTGCGACGGCCTCTACGAGAGCGACATCGATCTTGCCGAGGAATCCCTCGCGCGCCTGCTGTGCAACCTGCGAAAGGTGCATGTCAATGTAGCTGACCTTCCCAGAGTTAATCGCATTGCGCAGCGACGTGTTCGTCTGGTAGGGGAGACGCTGCTTCATGCCGTCTGCTTCAACCAGCGCGCCGTCCAGCTCAGGTCCCGTGGAAGCCCCCGTCCAAAGACTTACTTTAAACGGATTCTTCTTCATGCGCTCGGCAATGGCAAGCGGCACCGCCTTCGGATAGCCGGACGGCGTAAAGCCGCTGGCGCCGATGACCATGCCGTCGGAGAAGTACTCCGCAGCCACTTCCGCGCTCACAATTTTGCCCTCAAGGGACTTGGGAACGCGATCGGAAATATCGATCATAGAAAAACCTCCCTCTGATACGGCGGACAGCACTCGCCGCCGTCGTCCACTGATACTCTTCTGGCACAGCAGCCCCGTTTTCCTTACAGGCATTCAGATCGTCTTGTTTCGTCGCATATATTATGCGCAAAAAGCATGCTGAAATAACTGTAAGTTATCGTATCTGTCTACGCCAATTATATCTTTCCATAGAATATCACGAAAAAAAAATGGCGTCAAGATTACGTTGACGCCATTTTCTGTGATTTGTGAAAAAAAGGGCAAACAATTTTTAATTCCTCATTCTTTTTCTGACAACACATCCGCATCCTTTTCCTGCGCAGTCAGTTTTTCCTTCCTCTCTTCCGCGATCGCATGCGCCGCTGCCGTCATGGCAGCGAGCATCCAGAGCAGCATGGAGGACGGTATATTAAAGAGGAGATGATCTGTTAAGCCGTTGAGCGCAATGGAGATAAACGCAAGGCCGAGGCCGAGGCCGAGGCCTTCGACAAAACGCTGCCTGCGCCAGCGCCCAAGTGCCGACCGCACGTCGGCAAGGGTTTTCCATTCATGTTCATGCGCAGCGAGAATGGTCTCCCACGGCGGCGTTCTGCGCTTTATGCGAAAAGCGAGCACAAGAGAACCGAAAAAGAACCAGAAAAACGAAAGCGCGCCGGGAATGCCGATCTCAGCAGTGTAGTTCAAATACATATTGTGCGCGTGAACAATCTCGACGGGCGCGCCCTGCAAGTAGAAATCATATTCCGGATAAGCCATGAAATACATGCCCCAGCCAACCCCGAGAAATGGGTGATCCATGATCATCGCAATCGTGCTCTCCCAAAACGCGAGCCGCATCTCCGAGGAGGTGTCTACGCGCGTAAAAACAGAGAGTAAGCGGTCTGCAAGCACGGGGTCGGCGAGAAGTGCGCCCGCGCCAAGCACAGCGATTCCGATCAGAACGCGCCGGTCGCGCAGCACACCGTAGCATCCAAGCACTACGGCGATCACGAGACATGCACCGCGCGCATAGGTCATCCCGAGGCAAGCAAGTGCCGCAACAAGCAGAGCGAGTGCGAACACACGCCAGCCGCGCTGCAGTGCTGTGATAAGTCCCACCGCGATGCAGATGACGATATCCAGATAGCCGGCGAGAATATTCGGATTCTCCCACGTTGAAAACACTCTCTTTGAGAGTTCTGGGAAGGACGCCCCATCGACCCACTTCATCGTGGAAATATCGATGCCGAAGATAAATTGATAGAAACCGTAGAGGACGACAATCATAGCCGACGCCGCCATCGCCAGCGTGACGCGCTGCAGATCCCGCGGCGCGCGCAGAGTCTGTCCGGCGAGCAGATAGGTCATGGCATAGATCGGCACGAGATGATAAAAATTATAGAAGCTGAACGCCTTATCCGGTGCGACCGCAACGGAGAGAAATCCAATGATGACAAAGAGCAGCGCCGGGGCATCATAGGGCAGACGCCGCAGATGAAAACTTGGATCGATGCGCAGGCGCAGGAAAAGCGCCGTACACCCGACGAGCAGCACAGCCATTGCCGCAAGCGGCACAAGGGGAATCAAAAACGCCTCAGCAATCACCGCGTACATCATGCAGCGGGCCATTCGCCCGCCCCAGCGGCGCTGGCGAAGTACGCGGCGCCGCTGCTTGAAATAATCCTCTGCCACGCGCTCTCACCTCCCTGCCGTGAGCAGCGCGCGGATGCCGCCCACAAGGTAGAGTGAGCCTGCGGCAACGAGCAGCGCGCCGTCTGCACGCGCACGCCGCTCGGCCTCAGCAAGCCCCGTCTGCACATCACCGCATGCAAGCGTATCAAGCCCCATCCCCGCAGCGACCGCCGCAACGACATCCGCGCCAGCCGCACGCACAGAATTCGGACGCACCGTGACGACTCGATCGCCGGGACGCAGGAGGGCCGCCAGCATGGCGTCAATATCTTTATCCTTCAGGATGCCCAGCAAAAAGACGCGCGGTACATGGGGGAAGTAGGCATCCAACCCCGCGCGCAGCGCCTGCATCCCGGCCGGGTTATGCGCGCCGTCAATAACGACCTGCAGATTCTCGGCCGCAAGGATTTCAAAGCGCGCCGCATGATGTACGCTGCGCAGCGCGCTGTGCAGCGCAGTCTCCGTAATGCGCGCATCCTCGCGGCCGAGTACCTGCGCCGCCATAATGACCAGCGCCGCATTCTCCGTCTGATAGGGCCCCGCAAGCGCAAGCTCAAAGGGCGCCGGCTCACGGCAGACAACGGAGTGGAAGACAATGCTCTGACCGCCCTCTTTCAAGAAGAGCTGCGCTGAAAAATCCTCGCCATAGACGAATACGTCAGCACCGCACTCCTCGGCGCGCTGCTCGATGATCTCGAGCGGTGCGCCGGCAGCAGCCGTGATGACAGGCACGCCTTCCTTAATGATGCCCGCTTTGTGCTCCGCAATCCCCGCGAGCGTTCCGCCGCAGCGGTCGGCATGATCCATCGCCACGTTCGTGATGATTGTGAGAACAGGATCAACGACATTCGTCGAGTCGAGAAGTCCGCCAAGACCCGTTTCGATCACGGCAGTCTCAACGTGCTCCTCCGCAAAATAGAGGAAGGCAAGTGCTGTCAGTGCCTCGAACTGTGTCGGATGCTCATGCCCCGCGGCAGTCATTTCATCGGCAGCTGCGCGCACACGCGTGAGGAGCGCGGCGAACGTTTCCTCGGAAATATCATGTCCGTCCACACTCATGCGTTCCGTATAGGAGATGAGGTGCGGCGAAAGATAGCGTCCGGAGCGGATGCCGGAAGCACGGAAGACGGCATCCATCATCTGCGTTGCCGACCCCTTGCCGTTCGTTCCTGCAATGTGGATCGTCGTATAGGCACGCTCCGGGTTCCCAAGGCGCGCACAGAGTTCCTCCATGCGCGCAAGGCCCAGACGGATGCCGAATGTATTCAGTTCATCGAGATAACGAAGCGACTCCGCGTAGTTCATCGGAGCACCTCAGAGCTTCGCCAGATCCGCAAGGCGCGTCCGGATGAGGCCGATTTTCTCCTCATACCCTGCCAGCTTCTCACGCTCTGCTTCCACGACGGCAGCAGGGGCCTTGGAAGTGAAGCCCTCATTCGAGAGTTTTCCTGTGAGCCTCTTGATCTCCTTCTCGAGGTTCTCGCGCTCCTTTGTCAAGCGTGCGGTTTCCTTCTCCACGTCGATGAGTCCCGCGAGCGGCAGATAGACCGCTGCGCCTGCGAGCGCTCCCGTCACGACGTTCTCCGGATCAGGCGCGTCCGCCGCGAGGAAAGAGACCTCAGACGCAGAGGCAAGCGCAAAGAAATAGTCCTCGTGCGCCGCGAATTCCGCAGCAAGAGCCTCGTCCCGCACACGCAGGATGAGCGCACTCTTCTTCCCCGGCGGCGTGCCCAGTTCGGCGCGCAGGTTGCGCGTCGTCTTGATGACCTCCATGATCGCCGTCATCGTCTGCTCTGCCGCAGGGTCAATATCCGACGCCGCAGCCTCCGGCCATGGCGCACGCATGATGCTCTCGCCCGCATGCGGCAGCTTCTGCCAGATCTCCTCGGTAAGGAAGGGCATAAAGGGATGCAGGAGGCGCATCGTACGCTCCAGCACTGTGCGCAGAATATAGAGTGCCGTATTGCGCGCGCGCGGGTTCTCCTTGTCATAGAGGCGCGCCTTCGTCAGTTCGATGTACCAGTCGCAGAACTCGCTCCACAGGAACTCGTAAATCATGCGGCCTGCTTCACCAAGCTCGTAGTTCTCGAGGTTCGCCGTCACATCGTGCGCTGTCTGGGCCGCACGCGAGAGAATCCAGCGGTCGGCGAGCGTGCAGTCGCTCTCCTCCGGCACGAAGGAATCGTCCGCGCCCTCGAGATTCATCAGCATATAGCGCGATGCGTTCCAAATTTTATTTGCAAAATTACGCGCCGCCTCGACGCGCTCCCAGTAGAAGCGCATATCGTTGCCCGGCGTATTGCCCGTGATGAGCATGAAGCGCAGCGTATCCGCGCCGTATTTCTCGATGACCTCCACGGGGTCGATGCCGTTGCCGAGGGACTTGGACATCTTGCGCCCCTCGCTGTCGCGCACAAGGCCGTGGATAAAGACATCCCGGAACGGCACGTCGCCCCCGAAGCGCAGTCCCATCATGACCATGCGCGCTACCCAGAAGAAGATGATGTCATATCCCGTAACGAGCGTCGCCGTCGGGTAGAAATGGCGCATATCCTTCGTATCCTCGGGCCACCCCATCGTCTCGAACGGCCAGAGAGCAGAGCTGAACCAGGTATCGAGCACATCCTCATCCTGATGGATGCGGCCGCTGCCGCAGTGCATACAGGCGGCAATATCCTCACGCGAAACAGAGGTCTCACCACAGTCCTCGCAGTGCCATGCGGGAATACGGTGCCCCCACCAGAGCTGGCGCGAGATGCACCAGTCACGGATATTCTCGAGCCAGTTTTCATATATTTTGGTAAAGCGTTCGGGAACGAAGCGAATACGCCCGTCCTTCACCGCTGCAGCCGCAGGTTTTGCGAGGTCCTCCATACGGACGAACCACTGCTTCGAGACGAGCGGCTCAATCGTGGTATTGCAGCGCGAGCAGTGCCCGACGGCATGCTCATGCTTCTCCGTGCGCACGAGCGCACCGATCTCCTCGAGCTCCTTCACGAGTGCCTTGCGGCATTCATATCGGTCCATGCCTTCATAGCGTCCCGCACCCGCGCCCATCGTACCGTCTGCATTGATGACGACGACCTGCTCGAGATGATGGCGCTGTCCCATCTCGAAATCGTTCAGATCGTGGGCCGGCGTCACCTTGACCGCGCCCGTTCCGAATGCGGGATCGACATACGCATCTGCAAAGAGCGGAATGCGGCGCTCCACAACGGGCAGGATCAGAGTCTTGCCGACGAGGCCTTTGTAGCGCTCATCATCGGGATGCACAGCGACGCCCGTATCGCCGAACATCGTCTCCGGCCGCGTCGTTGCGATCTCAACATAGTCATCCGTGCCCTCGATTTGGTAGCGGAGATGCCAGAGATGCCCCTCCTCCGTCTCATGGTCGACCTCGATATCAGAGATCGCCGTCGTGCAGTGCGGGCACCAGTTTGTAATGCGCGTCCCCTGATAGATCAGCCCCTGCTCGTAGAGACTGACAAAGACCTCCCGTACGGCACGGCTGCAGCCCTCATCCATCGTGAACCGCTCGCGGTCCCAGTCGCAGGATGCACCGAGCATGCGCAGCTGATACATGATGCGGTCGCCATACTGCTGCTTCCAGTCCCAGACACGCTCCAAAAATTTCTCACGCCCGAGTTCGAACCGGTTCGTCCCCTCCGCGCGCAGACTCTCCTCTACCTTTGCCTGCGTGGCAATGCCCGCATGATCGCACCCCGGCACCCAGACCGTATTCTTCCCGCGCATACGCTGGTAGCGCACAAGGATATCCTGGAGCGTATTGTCGAGCGCATGTCCCATATGCAGCTGCCCCGTCACATTCGGTGGGGGGATCACCACGCTGTACGGCGCGCGGCTCTCATCCGCCTCATCGTGAAAAAGTTTGTGCTCCTCCCAATAGGCATACCACTTCCGCTCAAAGCTCGCCGGATCATAGGTCTTTGGAATATTTGCACCGGATTCCTGGCTCATCGATCTGTTCCTCCCGAAAAAAAGCCCTCGCCCCGAGGGGACGAAGGCGTCCGCACATCGTCAATGCTGTTGTATAAATTGCAAAAGTAAGATTAGCATAAAACAATCTTTTTTGCAAGAATTGCCGTCACATTCGCAGGCTCACCGCCGGAAGCTCTCCGTGTACTTCCACACAATATCGAGGAAATAGCGCGCTAATGCATCATTGAACACCTCGCGATAGCTTTCGTTGCGTTCGTGGATGTGATACGTGTACCGATCGAGCGAAACCGTCCCGTCCTCGCGTGTGAACTCCTCCGTCTCCAGATGAAATGCATGCCGCTCCGTGCGCACGCAGATCTTGTACGTCTGCCCCGGATAAATCGAGTTGCTGACCGTATACTCCCTCCGCTGACCTCCAAATGCCTCGGGCAGATTGCCGTCGAGGTATGCCGCGTCGATCGGATAGCCCGCGAGCTTGCCGAGAATCTTGTAGATGTCCACGGAGCTCGCCAGCTCATCCACGCGTCCAAGCGGCGGTACGCCTGCACCGCGTGCCATCAATGCCGCGCCCGTCTGCTCCTCGCTCAGAAGATACGGACTGCGCGCATGCACCGACGCTCCGTGATCGGAATAGAGCAGGACAATATACTCATCGTCGTCGTAGTGTGAGGTAAGGTAGTCAAAGAGATATCCGAGCTGCCGGTCCACCGCCCGTATTTCTGCGCGGTTGACATATTGACTCAGCGGGTTCGGCTTGAGGAACACAGAGCTTTTCAGATCCTGCGGCTGCAGCACATCCAACAGCCGCAAATGTGCCGATGCATATGCCGGTGTGCTGACATCTGCATTGTACGGATGTGTATCCGCAAAGTGCATGAAGAGGAAGTTATCGCATTCGTCAAAGGTTTCGAGATGACGAATCGTGCGCTCAACCCCGTCTGCCGCGCGCAGCATCCAATGATTTACGATCAGTCGATCGAACCCTCGTGTCGCACCGTTATAAATTCCCTGCCCATCTCCCTGTATATTGGTACAATAGTATCCGAGCGCTTTCATTTGCTCTGATACTGTGACATAGGATTGATCGAGTGCAAAGGGAATTCCCGGCTTTGCGATCTGTGTATGATGCTGATAGAGTCCCGTTTCAATCGTTGCCAAGGCAGGATAAGTATATTCTGCTGTAGAGAAATTATTATCAAAAATCACTCCTGTACTAAAAAAGTGCAGGAGATTCGGCATCAATTCTGCATGTTCATTCTGTATCTTCTTCCAACAAAGGCCATCAGAAAGAATGTTCAGAACAACCTTTTTACGCTGTGAGCTATGACAAAGCACCACAGGTGCACCAACAAGAAGCGCCTCCTCCGATCGAAATGTCACTGGCGCTTCGACACGGTAGAAATTAAACTCACCGCGTCCAAGCATCACCATGCGATCAACATCGTCCCCCTCAATGTGCAGCATCTGATGCAAATACTTTGCTGCAATAGGACACAGCACAGGATCAGCACCTTGCGGACACGCATGAAACTCCATGGTTTCGCGCGATTTCATGATATCAAAAATAAAATCGTTAAAGATAGGCAAACCATTCTGCTCTGTAGCAGTATTCATGAGTTCAAGCACTTTACTCTTAATGTGCATTTGCCCATATGGATTATAGATTCCAGCTCTGTAGCAGGGCAGTGTCTCAGAAAACCGCGGCAATTCCTCACACAGGTCTACAGAAAGCCTCGATTTTATACCGCACTCAGTCTCTCGCGTATCTGTAATGACTGGTGCAAATTGTGTGCCCGTTGCTGCTATTTTAATTGCGTGCAGCCATTTGACGCGCTCTTCCGGATCATCTGTAAAAGTTACATGGGCTTTTCCTTTCGTCAGGACCAGAAACAGAAGCGCGCGATCCATCTGTCCGTTCTGCTTATATATGCGATACAGCAATTCGCACACAGCTGAGCTCATCTTGCGCTTTTCATATGCCGCTTCTCCGTATCGGATCGCACCATTGATATCTCCACGCGCAAGAGCCTCCTCCGCACAAAATATTTCGTACAGCTCGCCATATGGATACAGATAATGATATCGTTCGGCCGAACTCTTTGTGTCTTCGCCAAAGTCGCACCTGTGAACGGCTTCCGCAAGGCATTCGCCGAGCATCTGTATCTCATGCTCCCGCATGGCATAAGAAAACCGCTCCATACATAGAATACGATTCTTCTCAGAGAGCTCGGCCAAGATCATTTCACGGTACAATGTGTGCAGTCCATTTTCCTGCACATTTAGAAGAAAACTCTTCCGCTCCTTATCATAGAGCACACTGTAGGCATCCGTCAGAGGAAAGAGCCCGACTGGAAGCTGCTCATAATCCGGCAGGGAGGGAAAATTCTCCATTGACGCAAATACACGGCAGTTCGCCTCATAATTGGCGCGCATCTCCTCCTCGTTCGGTGTGCAGGAAATCGTATACAGGAGATGATACAGGCCTTCATTCCCTCGTTCATTGTACGCCTGCATCAGAAGATGGATTCCCTCCACGAATCCGTCTATATCACCAGATTCAGCAGACAGTCCCAACAAGGTTTCACCGAACAGAATGCGCGCCGTATACGCGGCATCAAGATCCTGCTTTTTTGCATCACGACCAAGATAGTCCCGCGCCAACGCACAAAGTTCGTCATACGCTCCTTGCGCAGACAAATGTTGAAGCTGCTCCTCGATATCCAATATTCCCACGCTCCCCGCCCTGCAGTCCCTATCTCAGCATCAGAACAATCCCGTAACGACGCCGTCCTCTGTAATGTCCATGCTCATCGCCGCAGGCTTCTTCGGCAGTCCCGGCATCGTGAGGACGCTGCCCGTGAGCGCGACAATAAAGCCCGCACCGCAGGAGGCGCGCAGCTCGCGCACGGTGATGCGGAAGCCCGTCGGTCGTCCGAGGAGAACAGGATTGTCCGAGAAGGAGTACTGCGTCTTTGCCATGCAGACGGGTGTTTCCGTCATGCCGAGCATCTCCATCTCCGTCATTTGTTTCTTTGCCTCCGGTGTAAAGTCCACACCGTCTGCGCCGTAAATTTCTCGGGCAATCATCTCAATCTTCTCCGCGATGGGCTTCTTCACATCATAGAGCGGATGGAAATCGGACGGCTTCTTGATCGCGGCCTCTACCGCATCTGCGAGCGCAAGTCCGCCTGCGCCGCCCTTTGCCCAGACCTCGGAGCGCACAGCAGGTGCGCCGAGACGCGCGCAGAGTTCCTCGAGGAGAGAAAGCTCCGCCTCGGTATCGGTGGGGAACACGTTGACGGCAACCACAGCAGGCAGTCCGAACTTGCCGATGTTCTCGATGTGCTTTTCGAGATTCGCCGCCCCCCTCCTGAGCGCGTCGAGGTTCTCCGTACCGAGTTCATCCTTCGGTACGCCGCCGTTCATCTTGAGTGCGCGCACGGTGGCGACAATAACCGCCGCATCCGGTTTCAGACCCGCAATGCGGCATTTGATGTCAAAGAACTTCTCTGCGCCGAGATCGGCGCCGAACCCCGCCTCTGTGACGACGTAGTCCGCACACCTGAGCGCATATTTTGTTGCCATGACGCTGCTGCACCCGTGCGCGATATTTGCGAAGGGGCCGCCGTGGATAAGCGCAGGCGTCCCCTCGATGGTCTGTACGAGGTTCGGCTTGATCGCGTCTTTAAACAGCAGGGCCAGCGCTCCCGTTGCACCGAGTTCCTCGGCATGAACGGGACGCCCGCTGCGCGTGCAGCCGATAAGGATACGGCCGAGACGGCGCTTCATATCCGCAAGCCCGTCGGCGAGGCAGAGGATCGCCATCATCTCCGAGGCGACCGTGATGTCAAAGCCCGACTCGCGCGGTACGCCGTGGGCGCGTCCGCCGAGGCCCGTGACCACATGGCGCAGAGCGCGGTCATTGATGTCGAGCACGCGCTTCCATACGATGCGGTTCACATCGAGATCGAGTGCATTGCCCTGAAAGATATGGTTGTCGATGAGCGCGGCAAGGAGGTTGTGTGCAGTCGTAATGGCATGGAAATCCCCCGTAAAGTGGAGGTTGATGTCCTCCATCGGGACAACCTGCGCATAGCCGCCGCCCGCGGCGCCGCCCTTCATGCCGAAGCACGGGCCGAGCGACGGCTCACGCAGAGCAACAACCGTCTTCTTGCCCTGCCGGTGGAGTGCGTCGGCGAGGCCGATGCTCGTCGTTGTCTTCCCCTCGCCCGCCGGCGTCGGATTGATGGCCGTAACAAGGATCAACTTTCCGTTTTTTTTCGTGCGCCCGGCAAGCGCTTCGGCAGTCAGCTTCGCCTTATATCTGCCGTAGGACTCGATCTGCTCTGCCGCAATGCCGAGCGTGCCGGCAATCTCCGCAATCGGGCGCATCTTGGCCGCGCGCGCGATTTCAACGTCGGATTTCATATCAAGATCCCCCCTTATGCGTTCTGGGCCTTCGCCGCCTGCACGACGTTCTCCATCAGCATGGCCACGGTCAGGAGGCCGACACCGCCCGGCACCGGCGTAATCGCGCCCGCTACCTCGGATACACCGTCAAAGTCCACGTCTCCGACGAGCTGCTTCGGCGCAATCCGGTTGATGCCGACATCAATCACCGTCGCGCCCGGCTTTACCATATCCGCCGTGACAAAGCGCGGCCGTCCGACGGCCGCAACGAGAATGTCCGCCGCACGCGTGATCTCCGCGAGGTGCGCCGTCCGCGAGTGACAGAGGGTAACGGTCGCATGGCGTTCGAGCAGGAGATGAGCCATCGGCTTGCCCACGATATTGCTGCGTCCGATGATGACGGCGTGTGCTCCCTCCATCGGGATGCCCGCATATTCCAGCATGCGGATACACCCCGCAGGCGTACAGGGGCGCAGCCCCGGCGTGCCGATAAAGAGATGCCCGACATTCACGGGGTGAAAGCCGTCCACATCCTTGCGCGGATCGATCCGGCTCAAGACTTCCTCCTCGCTCCCTGCGAGCGCAGCGGGCAGCGGCAGCTGTACCAGGATGCCGTGCACATGATCGTCCGCATTCAGCGCGTCGATGCGCGCAAGCAGTTCCTCCTTCGTCGTCTCCTCCGGCATCGGAATATGATCCGAGAGAATGCCGAGTTCCTCACACGTCTTCTGCTTGTTGCGGACATAAACCTCCGACGCGGGGTCACTGCCGACGATGATGACGGCAAGGCGCGGATATATTCCGCGTGCACGCAGCGCCAGCGCCTCGTGTTCTGCGCTTGCCTTAATGCGCGCGGCAAATTCTTTCCCATACAAAATGCGTGCCATACGCTCTCCTTTCGGCTATGTGTGCCGATAAAAATTTTACACCAAATAACTCATCCACGCAAAGATAAAAATTGCAATCGACACAATCCCGTTGCGCATAAAGTACATCTGCGTCACCCGCGAGAAATCCGTCGGCCCGGCAATGCGGTGCTGATAGACGAGCGTTGCCGCCGCAACGGCGACGCCGATAAAATACGGCCACGTGAGATGCATCATCCCCCCCAGCAGGGCAAAGAGCAGAATGGACAGCACGTGCATTGCGCGCGCGATCCGGAACGCGCCGTGTGCCCCAAAGGAAACGGCGAGGGAGTGGAGTCCCTGGCTGCGGTCAAACGCCTCATCCTGCGCACCGTACATCGCATCAAACGCTGCAATCCAGAGTGCAACTGCGAGGAAAAGCACGATCATCGGCAGTTCGATCTGTCCGCTGATCGCCACCCATCCCCCCGCTGGAGCCATACCGATCGCGATGCCGAGGAAAAGGTGCACCCAGCCCGTCACACGCTTCAGAAAGGGGTAGACGAGGAAGGGCAGCGCCGCAAACGGCAGGAGGCGGATGCAGACGGGGTTCAGCTGCAGCACCGCAAATACAAGCACAAGGAGGCACACGCCTATAAAGACGAGCGCCTCCTTCTTTGTCACGCGGCCCTGCACCATTGCACGGTATGCAAGACGGGGCTGCTGCTTATCATATTTCAGATCGGCGAGGTTGTCGAGTGCGAGCGCCGCTGAACGCGCAGCCGTGATGGCGAGCACGATCCAGGCGAGATCGCTGAGGGGCGGATGCCCGTCTGCAGCAAGGAGCGCTCCCATCAGAGCAAACGGAAGGGAAAACACCGTATGGTGAAAAGCGGTGTTGTTCATATGCGCCCGCAGGCGCTCCATCCACCAGCTCAATCCAGACCGAACTCCTTCCACCGCGCATCAACGCGCTTTACAATCTCCTCCGACATTGCAATCTCATCAGGCCACTCACGTGCGTGGCCTTCCTCCGGCCACGTCTTGGTCGCATCGATGCCGAGCTTCGAGCCCCACTTTGCCATCGGCGAGGAGTGATCGAGAACATCCAGCGGCCCCTGCACGATTTCGAGATCGTATTTTGCATCGATGTTGTTGAAGACGCGCCACCAGACTTCCTTCATGTCCTGCACGTTCACGTGCGCATCCACAACAATGATCATCTTTACGTTCATCATCTGTCCCATGCCCCAGAGTGCATGCATGACCTTGCGCGCGTGCATCGGGAACTGCTTCTTGATTGAGACGACAATGCAGTCGTGGAACACGCCCTCGAGCGGCATGTTGACATCAATGATCTCGGGGAGCATCTGCTTCAGCAGCGGGAGGAAAATGCGCTCCGTTGCCTTTGCGAGGAAGCAGTCCTCCATCGGCGGCTTGCCGACAACCGTCGCCGAATAGATCGGATCCTTGCGGTGCGTAATCGCCGTGATGTGAAAGACCGGATAATCGTCCGCGAGCGAGTAGTAGCCCGTATGATCACCGAACGGTCCCTCTCTGCGCATCTCATCCGTATCAACGTAGCCTTCGAGGATGATCTCTGCTGTCGCCGGCACCTCGAGATCGACCGTCACACATTTCACCAACTCGACGGATTTGTGCCGGAGGAAGCCTGCAAAGACCATCTCGTCGATGTCACGCGGCAGCGGTGCCGTCGCCGCATAGGTGACAACGGGGTCCGTGCCGATGGCGACCGCCGCTTCGATGCGCTGGCCGCCGCGCTCCTTCATATCACGGAAATTCTCCGCGCCGTTCTTGTGGATGTGCCAGTGCATGCCCGTCGTGCGGCTGTCATACTTCTGCAGGCGGTACATGCCGACATTGCGCTTGCCCGTTGCAGGATTCTTGGTAAAGACGAGCGGCAGGGTCACAAACGGTCCGCCGTCGTCCGGCCAGCATTTCAGAATTGGAATCTCGTCGAGATTCGGGTTCTCCGTCTCGATGACCTCCTGGCAGGGCGCATTCTTCACGTATTTCGGGAAATTGATCGCCTTGCGCGCCATCGGGATCAGGGTCATGAGGTTCATCTTATTCTGCAGGGAGATGTGCGGGATCTTGAGGATCTCTGTGAGCTCATCGGCAATATCGTCGAGCTTCTCCACGCCGAACGCGAGCGCCATGCGCTCGTAGCTGCCGAATGCATTCATAAGCACAGGCATCTTCGAGCCCTTCACATTCTCGAAGAGGAGGGCGACGTTCTTCTCCCCCTCCAGCTTTGAGATGCGGTCCGTGATCTCGGTAATCTCAAGTTCCGGATCAACCTCCGCCGCAATGCGCTTCAGAAGCCCGCGCTCCTCGAGCGCCGCAATGTATTCGCGCAGATCCTTATAGGCCAAAATTTTCCCTCCTACTTTCTCAGTATAAACCGAACGATCAGATAGCCGACGCCGTACAGCGCAATCATCGGCAGGGCGATCATCGACTGCGTGAACACATCCGGCGTCGGCGAGATCACGGCAGCGATGACAAACGAGAGAAAGATGACAATGCGGGCATATTTTTGCAGGAATGCCGACGAGATAAAGCCCAGCTTGCCGAGAATGGTAATGATGAGCGGCAGTTCAAAGACGAAGCCGAACGGCAGCACAAACATAATGACGAATTCGAAATAGCGGTTTACGGAAAACATCGCCTCGAGCTCCGCGCTGCCGAAGCTTTTGAAGAATAGGATCGCTGCGGGAAACACGAGGAAGAACGAGAAGGCGAGTCCGAGGAAGAAAAGGCCGACCGACACGGGGACAACGATCCCGAGCACGAGTCGTTCCTCCCGCGTAAGGGCAGGCAGAAAGAAGCGCCATACATGGTAAAAGATCACCGGCAGCGCGAGAAGAAAGCCCACGACAACAGCGATCTTGATATAGGTAAAGAACGCCTCCGCGGGCTGCATATAGTAGAGCTTTCCAACCGGAACGGTCAGATAGTGCATGATATCGTCAATGAAATAATAGCCGACCGCAGAGCCGGCAGCAACGGCGAGGAGGCATTTGATGAGCCGCGCGCGCAGCTCCGTCAGATGCGCCACAAGCGACATGCTGCCGTCGTCCTCCTCTGCAGGCGGTTCCTCTCCGCCCGTCGGATCCGGCTCCGATACAGGCACAGACGGCACCTGCGTGTCGTCGGCAGCAGCGAGAGGCAGCGTCTTATCCGCCTGTTCCTCTGCGCCGGCCGCTCTCGATTCCTCTGTCATGGGTCAGCTCTTCGCCTCGGGCTTCTCGCTCTCCGGCAGGCGCTTTGCCTCTTCCGTAACATTGATCTCCGCCCGCGTCTCCTCCTCATTGTTGGCCGATTTGAACTCCTTGATGCTCTTTCCGAGCGCTTTGCCGATGTCCGGCAAACGTCCGGGTCCAAAGATCACAAGCCCGATGATGAGAATGAGTACGAGCTCGGGTACCCCCAGTCCAAACATAAGAACCTCCTAAAACAATATGCTACGCTTTATTTTCTGCATCCGGCGCATTCTGCGCCGCTGCATGCGCCTCAACCGCTGCCGCAGCCGTTTCCATCGTCGGCGATGCCGTCTGCTGCTCTGCAGCGGGTTCCGATGATACGGGATGCTGCGGGGCCGGCTGTGTCGGCTGCACAGGCGGAGGCTCCGGCGCATTGATCGCCGCCGTCAGCGCATTCGATGCCTTGCGGAACTCCCGAATCCCCTTGCCGAGTGTACGTCCCATCTCGGGGAGCTTGCCGGGACCGAATACGATGAGCCCCACCACCAAAATCAAAATCAGCTCCGGTACGCCTATGCCAAACATGGATGACTCCTTCTCACGGTGCTGCCGCGTTATCTCTAAAATTCTCTCCGCCCGATGAAATCCGCCGCCATGAGACATGTCTCGCGAACGCGTTCGTCCAGCTTCTCCGGCAGCACGTTCTTCGCGCGCTCCAAATAGGCATCTGCCTGCGTTTGGGCATAATCCAAACCGTCCGTCATGCGCACGATATCGAGCGCACGCGCGACCTCCTCCTCCGTCATTTTCGGATTCGTAACGAGAGCCGTCAGCTCAGCGCGCCCATGTGCATCGAGCACGGAGAGGGCACGAATGACGGGCAGCGTCACATAGCCCTGTGCGAGATCGTGCCCCGCCGGTTTCCCGATATGCTCCGAGGTCTGCCGAAAGTCCAGCAGATCATCCGTGATCTGAAATGCCATGCCGAGCGCCTGCCCGTATTGCGCCATACGCGCCGTATCATCGGCGCTCATTCCGCCGATCATCGCTCCGAGCTCGCAGCAGATCTCAAGGAAGTCCGCCGTCTTCTTGCGGATGCGCTCATAGTATGCGCTCTCGTCCTTAGGCACCTGATAGACCGTATGATCCTGGAGGATCTCCCCCTCGCTCAGCGTGCAGACGAGCTGCGCTAATTTGACGTAAATCGACGAATCGTATCCTTTTTCCGCAATGAGCTTAAACGCGCGCGCAAAGATGTAATCCCCCGTCAGGATTGCGATCTGATTCCCCCATTTTGCATTCGCCGTCGCAGCGCCGCGCCGCGTATCCGCCTCATCAATGACATCGTCATGCACGAGGGAGGCCGTATGAACAAGCTCCAATGCGGCCGCGATCGGCATTGCGCGTGCGGGATCGAACGACGTTCCTCCGCGTGCCGCAACCAGAAAGAGCGCAGGGCGCAGACGCTTCCCGCCCGATGAGACAAGGTGCGTCCCGATGTCCGTTATGAGCGCCGTTTCAGAGGCGATCGCTTCCGTGAGCGTCAGCTCAAGCATTTCGAGATCCGCCTGTATGACGTCAAACATGTCGTTATTCAACGTTGTATCACCTACATCAGGCGCATCTGCGGAGCGCCGTTCTTTCTTCATCAAAAAATGCTCAGAGGTCATAAATCTCCACACATTTTAACATATTGCGCTGAGACCGTCAAAATTATTTCTCTGCAGCAAAAGGAGGATTCTTCGGCACGATATAAAAAGTCCTTCGGTTCCGTGCAGGACAAGATCGCAGTTCAATCTTTGCCTGTATGATAACGTGAACCGAAGGACTGTCCCCGCGGATGGTCCCGGACTCTGTGCCGCATAGGGGCTGCTTTGGGCGCATGGTCTTATCGCGCGCGGCCGCCCTGCCCTCCGAGCAGCGACACGAGCCGTCTGGCTGCTTCCTCTGTATCTGCCGGTGCGCCAAAGGTCGAGAAGCGGAAATAGCCCTCGCCGGCGCTGCCGAATCCCTCGCCGGGGGTGCCGACCACCTGTATCTCATGGAGAAGGTAGTCGAAGAACTCCCAGCTGCCCATGGAATCCGGGCACTGCAGCCATATATAGGGGGCGTTTTTGCCGCCGCAGTACCAAATGCCGAGCGTATCCAGCGCCGCCATCAGATAGGCTGCATTCTGCTTATACACGCTGATATTTTCCCGAATCTCGTGCTGCCCCTCCTGGGTAAAAACGGCTGCCGCTCCCTTTTGGATAATATAGGAAACGCCGTTGGTCTTAGTGGTTCTGTTGCGGACCCACATGGCGTTCAGGGAGAGACCGCCCCGCTCCAGCTCCCGCGGTATCACGGTATAGCCGAAGCGCGTCCCCGTGAATCCCGCCGTCTTGGAGAGCGAGGAAATCTCGATGGCGCAGGTTTTTGCGCCATCGATTTCATAGATGCTGTGCGCGATATCCTCATCCTCGATGAAGGCCTCATAGGCTGCATCAAAGAGGATGACCGCCCCGATCTGATTGGCATAATCCACCCACGCCCTCAGATGCGCACGGGAAAATACCGCGCCCGTGGGATTGTTCGGCGAACAGATGTAGATGATGTCGGCGTGCAGCGACGGATCGGGCAGCGTCAAAAATCCGTCTTCGCGGCACGAGGAAACGCGGACGATGTCATTGCCGGCAATGATATTTGCATCGACGTAGGCAGGGTACGCCGGCTCCATGATGAGGACACGTTTTTCCCTCCCGAGGATGTCCAGAATATCGCCCAATTCATCGCTCGCGCCGCTCGAGACGAACACATCCTCCGGTGCGAGCCGCACGCCGCGTCCGGCGTAGTAGCCGGCGATCGCTTCCCTCAGCTCCGGCGCGCCGCATTCGGGCATGTAGCCGTGGAACGTCTCCTGTGCCGCCTGATCGTCCACCGCGCGATGCAGCGCTTGGATCACTGCCGGACAGAGCGGCAGCGACACATCGCCGATGCCCATGCGGTACAGTCGCTTGTCCGGATGCTCTGCCATATACGCCTTCGTCTTCTGCGCAATGTTGTAGAACAGATAGGAGTCCTTCAGGCTGCCATAGTTCATGTTGGGAATCATCGTCATACCTCTTTCAGCAATAGGAGTACGTTCGAAACGAACGTACTCCTATGATCGTTTTTACTGATTTTACTAAATCCCGCAGTTTTCTTCAAGCCCCCGCAAGAGTCTCCGAGCACGTGCCGGCGTCCCCTGTGCGATGTGCTCATCCTCAGGGCTTTCGCTGCAGAATCAGCGCGCTCCCGACAGAGCGCTCCGTTCCGTCGGAGGGCGCGTTGAGGACCGTGCCGCCCGCATAGAGCGCCGACGATCCGCCGCCGTCCAGATTGAGTGCGTCACGCACGCCGAATTTCACAAGCAGCTGCGCAAACTCCGTCAGCGTCAGCCCGTGACTGTGCGACTGACGCCCGTCGACCACAGCCAGAAGAATATTTCCACTCTTTGTCACGCCCACTGCACTGCGCGGCGCGCGTCCGTAGCGAATGTCGCCCGGGAACTGCTCCTCGCCTGCCGTCACGTGCACACTGCCGTCCGCAACGAGGCGCGGTCCCGCCCCGACAATCTGCACGGCACGGTCCCACGGCGCCCCCGTACGCTCCGTAAGTACGGCCGGATCGCCTACGCGCACGCCCGCAAAGGCATCCATTGATGTACCGTGCACAGAGACGACATATCCGTCTGCCGGGATCGCCGAATCGTTTGTATTGATCTCCGCTACGCGTCCCCCGCGAATCACATACTCAAGGCCGTAGGGATTTGTCTTCGTCGATCTGCCGTAGGCGCGGTTGTAGATGATGAGATTGTTCTCGCCGCGCTCAGAGTTGACGCCCGAGACGGGGAGCGTCACCTGATCGATTTTCACCGTACCGTTGTACGAAATCGTGCCGAATACGAAGGAGCCGTCGGGCATCACGCCGAATGCGCTGCGGTCGTAGTAAGTGGTGCCGACAATCGTTCCGTCGATCTTCGTCACGCCGAGGATCTCGCCGTTTGCAGCAAAATAGGATGCATTGACTGCGGCAGCAGCATTCGTATCGCGCGCGATGCCGCTCACAGTCTGGCGTCCGGGAATAACGCCGCGCGCAAGTGCGGGCCGCACATTGTAGCGCGCAGGGTCCGCCTCGATAAAATATGCCGTGACGCGCCCGTCCGCATCCTCGTAAACATATGTACGCTGCGTAAGCCCCTCTGCAAGCTTTGTCTCGCGCAGAATCGGGAGCTGCGGATCCTCCGGCTTCGTCGCCGCCGTACCGCCTCCCGTGGACTTTTCAGGCTTTGCAGGCACAGGCGGTACCGGCCCTGCCGGAGTCTTGACCGCTCCCTTCGGCGCGATATCGAGAAAAATGCGGAACGGGTTCGTCAGGTTGCCGATCTCATAAGCCATCCCCTTCGCCATCGTGACGGTCACATAGAAATGACTGCCGCGCTTCGTATAGGAGACAGACTCGACGCGCCGCGTGCGCATGGCCGTGCGTTTGAGCGCGGCCGCATTGGTATCCGCAAAGTCAAAGGTCACTTCGCGGCCGTCTTCCGAAAGCGTCACATGATAGACCGGCATCTGTGTGAGGTCGAATACAATACGGTCACGCTCCGCCCCGCTCGACGTACGGATGCCGGTGAGCCCCGCTGCCGCTGCAGCATAGGAAGACACCGCGAACATGAGCGCTGCGGCAAGAACAAAAATTTTCTTAAAAAATTGCATAAAATACTCCAAACCAAGCGGAAAAACTCCGCAATAGAAAAGGGGATGCTGCGCAAACAGCCTCCCCTTATAAATGACCGTAAATTTCTTCTCTCACTTCTTGACGACGGTTGGCGACAGCTGCTTATACATCATATCTGCCAAACCGATGCCGCCGCTCTTGGCCGCTGCATTCATCAGCTCCGTGTCCCGCATATCTTCAAAGATCTTGATCGCGTTGGATTTCTTTCCGAACAGCCCGCTCTCGGGCACCGTCGCACGCATCTGCTTGTACATCATACTGAGGAACATCGCCTCGAAGCCTTCGCATGCCTCGCGCAGCTTCTTCGCCTGCACATCGGCATCCGACATCGGATTCTTCGGCACATAGCCCGCGGCCGGATCTGCTGCCGCACTGCTGTGCGCGGCTTCTGCCTTTCGCCGGAGCTCGTCGAGCGTCGCCTGAAAGGACTTCTCCTCGGCACTCGTACGCGCGGCATCATAGGAAGAATTCACCGCGGCACCGAGAAGTGAGGCATCGCTGATTGGCTGTATCATCATGCTTCCCCCATCTCACACAATATCGAGTTCGGCGTGCAGGGCCCCTGCCGCCTTCATCGCCTGCAAAATCGAAATCGTATCGCGCGGCGATGCGCCCACCGTGTTGAGTGCGCCGACAATATCGCTGACATTCGTCGTCGCCGGCAGGACGATCGTGCTGCCCTTCGCATCCGTCGCCGCAACGTCGGGATCCTCTGTCACCACGGTATTGCCGTAGCTGAACGGCCCGGGCTGCGAGACGTCCGTATTCGCCTGAATACGGATCGTGAGTCCGCCCTGCGTGATGGCAACGGCGTCCACCGAGATGTCGCCGCCCATGATGATCGTCCCCGTGCGCTCGTTCACAACAACACGCGCGATATTGTCGGGACGCACCGGCAGATCCTCAATTGAGGCGACAAACCCGACCACGTTGCCGCGGTAATAGGCGGGGATCGCTACATCCACACGCCCGGGATTCGTCGCCTGTGCGATGTTCCCGTACTGCGAATTGATTGCCCCCGCTACACGCGTCGCCGTCGTAAAGTCCGAACGTGAGAGGGAGAGCGCGATGTGCCCGTCCGCTCCGATGTCGTCTTCCACCGAGCGCTCGACAATACCCGCGTTCACGGCGATGCCGACCGTCGGGAACGCCTTCGATACGCTCGTACCGCCGCCGGAGGTCGAGAACCCGCCCGTGGAGACGCCGCCCTGTGCGACGACGTAGACCTCGCCGTTGCCCGCACGCAACGGTGTCTGGAGCAGCGTCCCGCCGCGCAGGCTCTTCGCATCGCCGATCGAGGAGACGGTCACGTCCAAGGTGTCCCCCTCACGCACAAACGGAGGGAGCGTCGCCGTCACCATGACCGCCGCAACGTTTTTGAGTTTCAGTGATCCGGTATTCACATTGATGCCGTAGCTCGTCAGCATATTGGCGATGGACTGCACCGTTTCGCCCGAACTTGACCCGTCGCCCGTGCCGTCCAGACCGACGACCAGACCATAGCCCATGAGCTGGTTGGAGCGCCCGCCCTGCACCTTGCTG
>ERZ772945.861-NODE-861-length-22965-cov-9.559799_pt1 | contig 22965 bp, 17 predicted proteins | sample MGYA00511681_ERZ772945 | MGnify/ENA primary metagenome ERZ772945 (study PRJEB29015, sample SAMEA2737943) | human oral metagenome | biome: human oral; feature: human-associated habitat; material: dental | place: China | collected 2143 ...
AGTCTCCTGTCGTTGATTCACAAGACGAGTTTGCTTCAATTCGAGAGCATTTTGAAGCTGGAATTCAGCTTACTGATGCTGAGATGAATAAGATTGCTGATACCGCTGTCTTTTATCTAAGAGAGCTTCTCTCCTTCTTTGGCGAGAATAGCTGTGCAATTGACGAGTATGACGGTGAAGATGGAGAGCTGATTCTTGACGTAACTGGCGGTGATCTTGCAATCCTTATTGGTCGTCACGGCAATACGCTTGAGGCTCTTCAGATGGTTCTCTCTTCTCTTATGAGCGCTAAGCTTCACTTCCACTATCCAGTATCTGTTGATGTTGAAAGCTACAAGAGCCGTCGCCGTAATAAGCTTCAAGAGATGGCACTCTCTGCTGCTACCCGTGCTAAGAAGACTGGTAAGGTCTCTCTTGCTCCAATGAGTGGCTATGAGCGTCGCATCATTCACATCGCACTGAGAGACAACCTTGAGGTTACTACACACTCTGAGGGCGATGATCCATATCGTCGTGTTGTGGTAACCGCTATCAATAGCTAAGAACCTCTAACAAGCTTTAGTAATTTGATGAGGAAGGTTTACGCCTTCCTCTTTTTTTGTGACAATTCTTCTTGTTACAAGAAGTTTTGTCACAGGAGAAGTAATGTTTGAATCAGAGAAGCCCTTATACAATTCAAAAGAGAATGTACTTAAAGAACTTCTCTTTAACTATGGAATTAATTCAACAGAGCACCAAAGAAGACAACTTCTAAAACATATTGAACTACTAATTGAGATAAATAAGAATCTGAACCTCACAAGAATTACTTCAGTTGATGACGCGCTAGTGCTCCATATTCTTGATTCTTTGTTATCACTCAAAGTGTGTAATGAGTTTTTATCTGGTACTCACAACTATATTGATATTGGTACCGGTGGAGGCTTTCCTGGACTGCCTCTTGCAATCATGAGTGAAAATAAAACACTATTGGTTGACTCTATTGGAAAAAAGATCAATGCAGTTCAGTCAATGATTGATGAGATTGGTCTAAATGAGAGAGTTAGGGCTGAAAAGCTTCGTGCTGAAGAAATTCCAAATGATTATAAGCAGAGGTTCAATTTTGTTACTTTCAGAGCCGTTGCAAAGACAAACATTCTTTTGGAGTACGCAGAGCCTTTCTTAGCTTCACATGGTACCCTCATAGTAATGAAGGCCAACGTTGATGGGATAGAGCTTCAGGACGCCTCTCAGGCAGCCAAAATTTTTGGGTATGAAAATGTTTCACGTGAAACATTTGAATTACCAAACGACCTTGGTCATCGTGAAATTCTTCTTTATAGAAAAGTTGGGAAAAGCAAAATTAAACTACCGAGAAAAACTGGAATGGCTAAATCAAATCCGTTTGTTGCAAGAAGAGACTAATTGTGGAATGTTTCACGTGAAACATTCTGTATTATTAAATAAACTTGGTCAAACGGAGGATAAATGAGCTACAAAGACCTTTCGAGGGGATTTCAAGATAGAGATCCTAAAGTACTTGCTGTAATTAATCAAAAAGGCGGAGTTGGAAAATCAACTACCGTAATTAATCTTGCAGCAGCACTTGGAGAAACAAAAAAGAAAGTTCTGATTATCGATTTTGACCCACAAGGCAACGCCACAAGTGGTTTTGGTATTGATAAAGAGGAACTAGAAGCCGATATCTATGATGTAATCCTCAACGAAACACCGCTTGAAGACGTATTACAACAAACAGTTCAAAAGTACGTGACTATTGCTCCCGCTACCATTCAACTTGCTGGTGCAGAAATTGAACTCGTCTCCGTGGAATCAAGAGAAAACATATTAAAGCAGGCAATTGAACAGGTTAAAGAGTACTTTGACTACATTTTGATTGACTGCCCACCATCTCTAGGTCTTTTAACAATCAATGCCTTAGTTGCAGCAAACAGCATTCTTATCCCAATTCAGTGTGAGTATTATGCACTAGAGGGTGTAACTAAGATTGTTGAATCGATGAAGATGGTTCAAAAGCAGCTCAATCCGGATCTTGATATCTTTGGTGTAGTAATGACCATGTTTGATAGCAGAACCTCCCTATCTAAGCAGGTTGTAAATGAGGTTTCAAATTACTTCGGCAACAAGGTGTTCAAGACGCTTATTCCAAGAAATGTCAAAATTGCCGAAGCACCAAGTCATGGTTTGCCAGTAACCATGTATGCCCGAATCAGTATGGGAGCTCTTGCATACAATAAACTTGCAAAGGAAGTGAATCGTCGTGGTTAAAAAATCAGGACTTGGTAAAGGACTTAACTCGCTCTTTAGCGAGGTAGATGCAGAGGTCGGTAATAAAAAAGAAGCTACTACACTTCCACTAAAGAAGATTAAGCCAAATAAAAACCAGCCTCGTAAGCGTTTTGATGAAGCTGAACTTGCTGAACTTAGTGATTCTATAAAGCAAAACGGTATTCTCCAGCCACTTCTTGTTCGCGAGAAGGGCGATCATTATGAGATTGTTGCCGGTGAGAGACGCTTTCAGGCTGCAAAGCTTGCACAATTAGAGGAAGTTCCTGTTGTAATTAAGGCAATTTCCGATGAGGAAGTATTTAAGCTAGCTCTGATTGAGAATCTACAGAGATCTGATTTAAGCCCAATCGAAGAAGCTCAAGGCTATAAGCAGTTAATCAAACAAGAGAACTTAACCCAAGACGACTTAGCCAAAGTATTGTCTAAGTCTAGGTCTGCAATTACAAACACTCTTCGTCTCCTAGATCTTCCAACAGAAGTTCAAACTTTGATGGCGGAGGGACGTATTAGCGCTGGACATGCTCGTGCAATTCTTTCTGTAAGTGGAAAAGAAGGAAGGATTAAGCTCGCCCAGAAAGTAGTCGAAGAGAATTTGTCGGTTCGTCAGACAGAAAATCTTGCTCCACTGTTTTCTGTCACAAATGTTGAGAAACCAAAAAGGCAACCAACTCCACAGGCATACAAGCGTGCGGCAAGGCAATTAAGGATTGCTTTGGATACTCCAGTTAAAGTACGAAACGTCCGTGGCAAGAATAAAATCGAAATTGAATTCAATGACGAGGATGAACTTGCCGCTCTAGTGGAAAAGCTTTCAAACGTCAAAGAAGCATAATGAAGATAAAGTTTGCAATTATATCGAGCGTCTCATTACTAGGAATAGCTTTTCTCACTAAACATGCTTTGTTGACTAAAGAGGCACAGAGAAGCTTTCTTCATGCGATGAGAAGATCGAGAAGAGCGCTTGACGCAATTCTTGATGACTATTCAGGTGGTGTTGACAGAAAAACTTCAAAAAACATTCTCTCTCATCAAGCGAGAGTAGAAAAAGAATGGCTAAAAGCAATTCAGTAGAACAAATGTTCTACTTATAAACTAAAAAAGAAGGGACTCGAGAGGGTCCCTTCTTCACATGCAATGTGTAGGGTATGTCGCGCTTAACGTGCGTTTCTCTTCTGGAAGAGCTGTCCACAAGCCGCATCAATGTCAGATCCACGAGAAAGACGAATAGTTGCTTCAACACCAACAGAGTTGAGGCTGTTTACAAACTCCTGTGCGCGGGCAGGAGATGTTGGATGGAATTTAGAACCCTCAATTTCGTTAAGCTGAATGATGTTAACGTGGCAAAGTGTTCCTCGACAGAAGTCTCTTAAGGCTCCAAGCTCATTGTCAGAATCGTTAACACCCTTGATCAGCGCATATTCATACGTTGGACGACGACTGGTCTTATCGACATACTCACCCATAATGTCGTATAGGTGAATAAGCGAATATTTGCGAACACCTGGCATGAGGGCGTCTCGCGTCTTTTGCACTGCAGAGTGAAGCGAAACAGCAAGTGTAAATTGCTCTGGTTCAGAAGCAAAACGCTTAATCATAGGGATAACGCCGCAGGTAGATACTGTAATATGGCGCGCACCAATGCCGGCTCCGTCAGGGGAGTTGAGACGTCTCATAGCCGCAAGAGTAGCGTCGTAATTCATAAAGGGTTCGCCCTGGCCCATAAGAACAACGCTGGTAACGCGCGCGTCAAAATCGTCGCGGATGTGCATAACCTGCTCGTAAATCTCGCTCGCAGAAAGAGAGCGCGTGAGACCAGCAGCACCTGTTGCACAGAAAGCACAGCCCATGGCGCATCCGGCTTGTGTTGAAGCGCAGACCGAGAGCTTATTGCCGGTTGGCATGCCAACGCACTCGACAGAAGTGCCATCAGGGTAGCGAAGCAGGTATTTACGGCTGCCGTCTTCAGAGACCTGGCGAACAATCTGCTCAGCGCCAGTAAGAGTTACCTGCTTAGATAGTTCTTCTCGCAATGTTTTTGGAAGATTGCTCATCTGATTAAAAGAGGTGGCACCTTTAGACCAGATCCACTCCTCAATCTGTTTAGCGCGAAATTTTGGCTGGCCAAGTGAAGTAACAAGCTCAAGAATTTGTTCAGACGAGAGGCTTCTGAGGTCAGATTTAGCGGCAGCTTTCTGTGAACGAGAATCAGGTGCGGAAGTGTTTGCACCGTCAACCGTGGTGTTTGTGCCGTCAAGAGTATTATTTGGTTGCATTTTTGTCCTTCTCCAACTCTTCTAAGCTATCTGCGGTATCTTAGAAGAAATACGTTTACTAGAGTTTACCCTATGGGAGACTTATCTGAAGGAGCGGAAATGACACGTGAAGAGCTCAAAAAGCTTCATGTAGCAGTTGTTTCAGGCGGTTGGTCAGACGAGCACGAGATTGCCATGGAGTCTGGCAAGCAGTGTGCAGCAGCACTTAAAGAGGCTGGCTTTACCAGTGTTGACCTGCTAGATGTTGCAGAAAAAGACTTTGTAGTTACCCTTGCTCAGGGTGGTTATGATGTCGTATACGTTGCTATGCACGGTCGTTTTGGCGAGGATGGCTGCATCCAGGGTCTTCTCGAGATTCTGCACATTCCTTACACGTTTTCTGGCGTTCTCGCGTCTGCTATGGGAACTGAAAAAGAGCTGTCAAAGCTTATGTATAGGCAGGCAGGAGTTCCAACGCCTAAGGGAATTGACGTTGCCGCAGGTACCGTCTTTACAGATGAGCAAGTAGACAAGCTTATTGAGGACCTCGGTCTTCCTATGTTTGTAAAGCCTTCTGGCAACGGCTCCAGCTATGGCGTCACACGCGTTACTTCGCGAGAAGAGCTTCCTGCTGCACTAGAACTTGCAGGTGAACAGGGTGAGCGCATTCTGATTGAAGAGAGCATAGCGGGAACAGAGATTACCGTTCCTGTTATTGGCAATGAGAATCCAACCGCTCTACCAATCGTTGAGATCGTTACCGGTGATGAGTTCTACAGCATTAAGACAAAATATGAGCCCGCATCCCTGCACCACGTAATTCCTGCTCGTCTTGAGCCTGCAGTGTATGCACGCGCTCAGGAGCTGGCAATTAAGGCTCACAATGCGCTTGGTTGCCGTGGCGTTTCTCGTAGTGACTTTATTGTTACGGAGGACGGCGTGCCAGTGGTACTTGAGACAAATACCATTCCTGGTATGACCGCACGTTCTTTGCTACCAGATTCTGCTCGTACCGGTGGCATTGATTTCCCTGAGCTCTGCACTCGCTTTATTGAGTTTGCGCTTGAGGATCGTCAGTAGATTTGTAGGTTATGGCCAGCACTAAAAGCGCTACGCAAAAACTAGAAGAACTCATTCTTCCAGGCACCCCCTCTGCAGTTCGCAAAAAATATTTGGAGCTTGCAGAGAGAGTGGAGCATGAGTCGTTTGACGTCTTAGAGGACGACATTGTTGTTTTGGATACCGAGACAACAGGTCTGTCCTTTAAGAAGTGCTCACTTATTGAGATTTCTGCTGCTAAATTGAGCGGCAGAGAGATTGTGGAGCGCTTTCAGACGTTTGTTGACCCGGGGTGTCCAATTCCCGAAGAAATTACAGCCCTGACCTCAATTACCGACGAAGATGTTAAGGGCGCGCCAAGCGCAAAAGAAGCTGTTGCTGCCCTTGCAGAGTTTGTTGGCGGACTTCCAGTTCTGGCGCATAACGCTACCTTTGATCGCACCTTTATTGAACGGGTACCCGGTGGAACCTCAGTCTCCGATACCTGGATTGATACGCTGTCGCTCTCACGCATAGCTCTACCTCGGCTTTCTTCGCACAAACTTTCTAGCATGGCTGAAGCGTTTGGCACCATGAAGGTTACGCACCGTGCAAGTGACGACGTAGATGCCCTTTGCGGCATGTGGCGCATCTTACTTTTGGGACTTATGAATCTGCCTCGCGGGCTTCTCGCCAAATTGGCGTCAATGCACGACGGAGTGGAGTGGACATTTAGGCCAATCTTCTCGTATTTGTCAAAAATGAAAGAAGAAGAGGCTGTTCAGCGCGGTGTCGCAAAAGAATACGCAACAGGAGCCGAGCTTGCAGACGCGGAGATTTCGGGCACGTTCTTCTCGCTGAAGGACATTCGTAGCCAGCTCGTTGCCGACATAAAAGCAAAGGCGAGAAGGGACGCGGATGACCCAGAGACGCCTGCTATGCTGCCGATTTCTAAGGACGAGATTCATCGGGCATTTGCTAAGCCAGGCGTTGTCTCACAGATGTACGACAAATTTGAGACGCGCAGTGAGCAAGTGAGCATGTCCGTTGAGGTCAGAAATGCGCTGGTCACCTCTTCGCATAGAGAGCTTGAAGCCGGAACTGGCATTGGCAAGTCAATTGCATACCTGCTGCCTGAGGTGCTCTTTGCGCAGAAAAACGATGTTACGGTAGGCATTGCTACAAAGACAAACGCGCTGACCGATCAGCTTGTTTCACACGATCTTCCCGCACTTGCGAAGGCGCTTCCAAATGGATTGAGTTTCTGCAGCTTAAAGGGGTACGAGCACTATCCGTGCTTGCATCGTGTTGATAGAGCTGCCCTTGAAGAGCTTCCACTGACGCTTATTGATCAAGAAGGCCATTCTAGCAACAGTGTTGCCTCAGATATGCTGACCGCAATTGCCGTGATTTATGCATACGCATGCCAGTCAGCCGACGGCGACTTGGATGCGCTGGGTATTCGTTGGCGTTCAGTTCCACGCGAGATGGTAACCATCAAGGCCGCAGAGTGTCTGCGTTCCAAGTGCCCATATTACCCTCACGAGTGCTTTGTTCATGGAGCTCGTAAACGCGCGGGATCTTCAGATGTCGTGGTGACCAACCACTCTCTGTTGCTCAGAAACGTTGCTGCTGACGGTAAAATTCTGCCTCCTGTCAGGCATTGGGTAATTGACGAGGCCCATGGTTTTGAAGCTGAGGCTCGCCGTCAGTGGGCGGTAGAAATCTCTGCCAAAGAGATGCGAAACGGCTTTGAGCTGCTTGGAGGCATCAAGTCTGGCGCCATCCACGCCGCTATGGTAGGCGCTGCCAACCTTGAGGACTCTACGTTGCTCACCGGACTTCTTACGCGCTCTGCCGCCGCAGTTCAGCGAGCCATGGCAGCAATGGGCAACCTTATGGCCACTGTGCATGAGCTAACTCCGTTGGCTAAAAGTGATGGTGGCTATAACTCCCTTCAGTTTTGGATTAATGACGATGTAAGAGAAACAGAGGAATGGAAAGAAGTCTTAGAGACCGCTTCCATCGCTCTTTCTGCTCTTGAAGAAGCTGCGCTTCGAATAGGAAAAGCCACCGATGCGCTTGCCGCATCGGCACCTAACCTTGCAAGCAATTTGAATGAGGCAGGAGTGTTCTTGAGCACCCTTCTGGATTCACTGAAGCTCATCTGTGAGGGAACGGATAAGAGCTACGTCTATTCAGCCAAGCTAACCCGATTGAAACGCGACATTGGCTCTGAGGCCCTTATGGCCGAGAAGCTTGATATTGGAGCAGAGCTGGCAGAGAAGTGGCTGCCGGAGACGCACTCTGTTGTGTTTACCTCAGCAACCATTGCTGTTGGAGATGATTTCTCGCATTTTGAGCACGCTGTTGGCTTGGATAGAGGCTCCTTTGAGCACAAGAGCCTGCACTTAGAGTCAAGCTTTGACTACGAGAACCATATGGGCGTCTTTGTGGCTGAGGATATGTCTGCGCCAACTGATCCGGGCTATTTGGACGCTCTGGAAAAGCTGCTGTACGACGTTCATGTTCAGATGGGCGGCTCAGTGCTGACGCTCTTTACTAACAGACGCGATATGGAGCGCCTCTTTGAAGCGCTTGAGCCTCGTTTGAGTGAGCATGGCCTTAACCTTGCCTGTCAGGAGCGATCTTCTTCCGCGCGACGCGTTCGCGAAAAGTTCCTAGCCGAGAAGAACCTCTCGCTGTTTGCTCTTAAATCGTTCTGGGAAGGCTTTGACGCTGCGGGAGATACGCTTAGGTGCGTGGTAATTCCTAAGCTACCGTTTGCAAGCCCTAATGAACCGCTGGTCAAAGAGCGTGAGGCGCGAGAAGATCGTGCGTGGTGGCGTTATTCTCTGCCAGAGGCGGTAATTGCAACCAAACAGGCTGCTGGTCGCCTTATCAGGAGCGCTGAGGATAAGGGCGTTTTGGTGCTTGCCGATTCCAGGCTTGTGTCCAAGCGATATGGCAGCTCGTTCTTGAAGTCATTGCCCAACAAGAACTACCAGCGCGTTTCGACAAAGGATATCCCCGAGCAAATTGCCAAATGGCGAGAAGAACACGACGCGTAGCAGTACTAACAGCTACTAAATTGGCTTAAAGTTGCTCTTCTGCAGCAAGTAGAGATGCAGCGTAGGTGCGCATTGCCTGCGCCACGGTCTGGTCTTTGGTTGTTACTTTTCCCTTAAGGGCAAGTAAGCGTTGTAAAAGCCACGTTCCGCCATAATAGGGGATAGTTGCTTTAATCTCTGTGGCATTGCGCTGACCGCCAATCGTTTTGAGCCCCGGCCACGAATAGTGCGTAAGCGTACCTTTATCAAGAAAGACAAGCTCTACTAACTGCGTTTTTTCTTGTGCAGCAGATTCTTTTACCTTTTCTGCAAGCTTTAGCTGCTCAAATGAAGCGGAGCGGGCTTCAATGCGGCTCATGCGATTGACTCTGAAGACTCTTTGCTGTTCGAGGTCTAAATCTATTCCCTCGATAAGCCAGCCGTTCTCTCCGTAGGACAATTGATAGGGAAGAACGTTTCTCTGGCTGATTGCAGCTTCTTTATTGCTTTGAGTTTCCACAAACGTCATCTCAGAACGATACTCAAATGAAATAACCCGTGACTCCGAAATTGCATTTGAGCAGGTAAGGAATGCGTCCACTTCTTTAGTATAACTTTTAGAGACACGTGAAACTGAAGAATCATCTGACGAAGAGTCTGCTGTATATGGAGACTTCAGAAGTTTCCAAAATACACTTTCTTGGGGCAAGGCGAGTGCTGTAAACGCTTCTTTAAGCGCTAACGTTTCTTCGTCCGTTAAGAGAAGTCTACGGGTTTTAAAGGGAGATTCTCCAACGAGCGTCAAAGTATCTTGGTCGCCAGTAAGCGGGAGGGGAAGATAGCCATTCTCGTCCGTGAGCTGCAAGAGCTCCATCAGAATAGCAGCTTCTTCTGAGGAGATGCCAAACCGCGACTGGACCGCGCTTAATTCAACCGCGTCAAAAGAATCTTTAAATGAAGCGGCAAGCAACACGAGTTTGTAGACGGCCAAAGAAATGTTTTTTCTTCCAAAAGAGGTGTTTTTAACGGCCATTGGCGACCTCGCTTAAAGACTCTTTCCATTTTGAAAGAAGAGACTCTGGAGACCTTGGAATTAATCCATGAGCAAGAATCCAAGATAGGGCAGCGTCTTCGTGAGCGTAAGCAACGGTCCATAAAGCTCCATTAGGGAGAAGCTCAATATCGCCTTGACCTTGCGAGAAATGCTCAAAAGCTGCGAGTATGTTTTTGGGGACAAACGCAACAAGAGTGCCGACTTGCAATCCGAGCTGGAAATCAAGCAGGTTGTAGTCATTTGAATCAAAATCTTCCGGAATGGAGAAGCGCTCATCTTTAAGAATTGCAGCGTCTAAGACACGGTCAACGCGAAAGGTTTTGATCGAAGTGGTCTTACCGTTGGGCGAAAAATCTTGAGCCACAAAGTACAGAAGCCCCTGCGAAACAAAGAAGTCCAAAATACCAAGATGCTTTTGTTTAACCTGTTCCTGCGAGTTTGTATACGTGACCTTTACCCGTTGTTTAGAGCTGAGCGACTCATAGAGAACAGGAAAGACTTTGCTTTGAGAAGAAGCACTGAGTTTTTGACTCCCTGGCCTGTCTGAATCGGAGGAATAAAAGTTGCCCACAATTTTAGAAAGTGCGTTTCTTAATTCCTCTTGGTACACAAAAGTTGTATCAGTTAAAACTGCGCTGCAGATAACAAGTAGCTGATTGGCATCTTCAGGACTTAAGTCATACGAGGAATCAAAGAAATTTGAGTCCGAAAGATAGAACGACTTTTCTTTTCCTGTTTTTATTTCAGTAATTACAAACCCGAGTTGTTTTAAAACAGCGCGATCTCTTGAAAACGTTCTTAAGGCAGAATCAGTAGATAAATCCGAGTAGACCGCCGCATATACTTCTGACGAGGGCAAAGGCCCTTTTTGGAGTAGCATCATAAACAGCGAGAAAATCCTCCAGGCACCTAGTTCATTATTGCCTAGAGTTTGATTATTTGAAGCCATACCCACCTCCCGCTTTTTGCTACCTGAACTCAAATCTCTCTAAACATATACGAAAGTTTTTGATATTTAGTGCAGAATTTTTAAAATTGGACGTAAAAATACACTTTAACCGCTATATTTCGATATAAGACGTATACTAATGACGTATGTATGAAACCTGTCAGAAGACATGCCAACGAAGGACGTAGTATGGCTATTACACATGACTATGTTGACTATCTAGACGAGCAGATTGATATTGCTCCTGCCGGTAGCCAAGAGGAGCTTCAGGCTGCTCAAACCATTGCTGAAGAAATGAAACTTCACGGGCTTGAGGCAACCATTGAAGAATTTGATGCTAAGTCTATTAAGAGTCTTGGCTATTCAATCTATTTAATCCTCCTCTTCATTGGCGTTATTTTTGCAGGCACTGGCAATGCAGCACTTATTGCTTTTGGCGTTTTGCTTGTTGCTGGCTTTGGTGCTCTTACTTGCCTCAAATACTTTGGTAATGACATCCTTGGTTCATTTGGATCTTCCATCAGAAGCCAGAACGTTGTCGCTAAGCACGAGGCCACTGGCGAGCTTGTTGCAAAGGGCAACCGTCCAATCGTCATCGTTGCTCACTATGACTCCCCACATACAAACTTCCTTGTTGAGTCTCCTGTAGCAAAGTACGTGCCTCTTGCACAGAAGTATTCGCGTTGGTGCGTAGTTGCAGTGTTTGTTGCTACATTTGTTCAGGTTCTTCGTTTCCTTCCTGATCCAGTCCGTGTCCTTTTCTGGATTGTTGGTATTCTTGCAGCTCTTCCACTTGTTGCTCTTTCTGTTGCAACTATTGCAGAGCGTTTTGCACCTTGTACCATTGGTGCAAACAATAACAAGTCTTCAGTTGCAGCTCTTCTTGGTATTCTCGAGAATGTCCGTCCTACCGGTCATCGTCCTGAGGTCGTTCATCACTTTGCAGGAGATGCTGCCGCACTTATTCCAGAGCCTGATGAGGTAGAGGGTGTCCGTCACGGCGAGGAAGTTCTTAATTCGTTGGGTATTCTTCCTGAAGATTGTGAAGTAAGCTACGTTGCTTATGACACTACTGGTGCAAGCCAGACTGCATCTCTTGAGGATGTTGCAGAGGCTGTAAATGCAACAACAGAAGATGAGCAGGCTGAGGATGCTGCTGACAACACCGTTGCTTATGATTCTGTTGACGATGAGCTTAATGCAACCATGAAGCAAGTTCATGAGTCCGCAGATGCAGATGCAACGCAGGTACAGCCTGAAGCAACACATGAGCTCCATGCTAAGAACGATTTTGCTCGTCGTGCGTCCCTCTTTGATCTTCCTGATCCTTCTGGCGATGCTGTTGACCCACTGGCTCCATCTTCCGAGACAGCTCTTCACTATGTCCCAGCTCAGACAGCTGCGCCAACCCCAGAGGCAGAAGATGCAGAGAGCCCATTTGATACCATTTCAGCTGATGAGGGCCTAACAGAGGCACAAGACGCAAAGACTCCTGAGGCAAAGCGTCGTTCCTTTAGACTCTTCGGTCGTAACGACGGTCCATCGGATGACTGGAAGGGCGGCGCAGTTTCATCTGCTGAGAATCGCGAAGAGACCGACTCTGAAGATGCACCTGTTATTTCTGAGGAGGATCTTCGTAATGCCGTTCTGTCTCTCTCTGATGATGAACTTATTGCACATGACATTTGGTTTGTTGCGCTTGGAGCATCTGACTTTGATCACGCAGGCATGAGAGAGTTCCTCACAAAGCACAGAACTGATATTCGCGGTGCTTTCCTCATTAACCTTGACTGCGTTGGTGCTGGTTCACTCTCCATTCTTAAGAATGAGGGAATTGGTAACGTTCGCCGCGCTGACCGTAGAATGACTCGACTCCTTTCTACTATTGCAACTGATCTTCATATTGATGTTGAGCAGAGCGCGTTTGACTGGGGAACCACTGACGCAACTCCTGCAATGCAGAATTCAGTTCGTTCCGTTACCTTAATGGGCTTAAATGAGGATGGACTTCCTGCGCTTAGCCGCACCGCCGCTGATGTTCGCGAGAATGTTAATGCTGGTCAGTGTGCTGATGCCGCAGCTCTTGTTACTGAACTTATTAGACGCTCATAAACGAACAAGTTACTTGTTAGAGTAAGTTTTCAAGAAAGGGCAGAGATTTCTGCCCTTTCTTTTTTTAGTGCTAAGGCAAGATTGCTCAACTAGAAAGAACGTCTAATTTTTGTTGCAAATAAGTGGACACATCCAATAAGTACCGATCCTGCCAGGGCTAGTAAAAGGGGAACTGCGTAGGCATTATCTGCTGTTCCAGGAAGATGGGGCTTAGGGGTCACACGAATAGTTTGTGCTTTAGAGTGACTGTCGGTATGCGAAGCAACTTTCTCACCATCTTTTGAGATTGTTTCGTAGGCAGTAACTTCTTTACCTTCAAGTGAAGCGGTCCTTACAGAAAAAGGAACCGCGGCTTCTCCTGATGAGGTAGGAGCTTTGAAGAGGACAGTTCCGCGAGCGATGGGCTCTGCTGTGCCTTCTTGGAGCTGTTTTGTCTCATAGAGCTCTCCGGTAATTTCGTACTCTTCTCCTGGGGTAAGACCCTCGTATTTAATGTGATCAACAAGATTGAGTTTCTCGGTATATTCAGGATTTTTTGATCCTGCGGCATCTACAAGCATCGTTTGTAGAGAAACTCTTTCATCAATAAGCTCAGGAGCCTCTATAGTCTCTTCAGAAGTAAGGGTAACCATAGGGTTCCATTCTTTGTTGAGAGAGTAACCTGCTGGAGCCAGCACCTCTTTAAGCGAGTAGGAGCCAAAGGGAAGGTCTTTAACCACAGCCTCTCCAGATTCGTCTGTTTCTACTGTGGTGACAACTTCGTGCGGAGCAATCCAGTTGTCTTGGTAGAAAATGGGCTGAGTGGAGTTATTAGTAAGTTCGATTTTGGCGCCCTTTAAACTTGGCATCTCTTCTGCTTCAGAATAACCATCGGATGGATTTAGGGAAGTGTGTCCAATTTTCTTGAGCTTAAGATTTCCTTTTATTACTTCGTCTTTAAAGGTGAAGATGTGTTCAGAGGAAGGATGTGCTTTTCCGCTAGAGACATTTGTCCAGAAAAGATCTCCATCTTGGCTTGATAGTTTCCAGGTTTGAAGTGAATGTTCTGGAAGTTTATAGCCTTCAGGTGCTTTAATTTCTTCGATTTGGTAATACCCCAGAGGAAGCCAGGGTTTCTCGCCAAGAGTAAAAAGGTCATCTCCAGAAACCTTATGGTCTGCATCAAAAGAGGCAAAACCTTGTTCGTCGGTTGAGAAAACCCATGTTCTAAGCGTTGTTTCAGAGGAGCCGCTGTAGGTCACCTTAAAAAGCGCACCTTGCAGCGTTGCGTTTCCTTGGGGAGAAGCACTTTGTTGCTCGGAGTTATTGTTTTCGCTGAGGCTCGTACTGTGGTCAAAGTCTTGTTTTGAAATGCGTAGATTAAAGTCTCCGATAGGAGTGTCGGTAACCGTGAGAGCGCTCTCTTCTTGGTTTTTTATCTCTACAGCATGAATTGTTTGGTCAAGAAGAAAGCCCTTTGGTGCAGTGATTTCTTTTACGAATACCGTTCCAACGGGAAGCTTATCGAGCGTTGCAGTCCCAGATTCGTCAAGAGTGAGGCTGCCAAGAAGATTGGTGCAACCCTCATCGGAATACACTCCGTAAACAGCGCCTTCTAAGGAGTAGTGCTCGTTATTTGAAGTGACATCGGGTAATAACGAGCCTTTGCTGATTTTGAGAGAGCCAGATCGCTGTCCAAAGAAGAATAGAACCTGTTTGTCTCCAGTAGGTACAAACAGCTTTGCAACTCCGTTCTCTGGACCGCTGCCGTTGTTTTGAGCATAGTTCATAGCATCGGAATAGAACTGCTCAATAGGTTGATGAAGCTCGGCCTGAGGAACGCTTACTGCAAGTGCATGTGCTTCTCCGCGCATAACCGCCCAAAGCGCAAACTGTGTGATGGCTCGCGCCTTCCAGCCTGTATATCCATACACGTCTTTTTCTTGGGACGCAGTTGCTCCGTGATAAATGATGTAGTCAATTGCCCTAAGCTGCTCGATGGTATAGGTTCCACCGCGAGCGCCGTTAGCTGAGGTGAGTTTTGTATAAGACTGCGGGTCAATTACACTTCCAGTTGCTCCTGGCCAGGCGCCATAGTGATTGAACTCATCTCCACAGTAAAGATACGTACCGTCGCTAGCGGTCCACATAGGAATTTGTTGGCCACCAGGAAAATCTTCTCTTTGCGCGACGGTAAAAGAGGGTTCTTGTGCAAAAGCAAGTCTATGAGCAGGCTTTAGGAAAAAATGACTAAGGAGAAGAGCTCCAATCAACAGAGGGATAAACCAAAAGTGACAGACAGAAGCAAAGGCGTGCCTCCGCGCAGTTCCTTCTTCCTTAGGTTTTGAGGATTTTGTGATAAACATACGAGCCTCCAAACTGAAGAATCAGAGGTAGATTGCGTGTAGTGAGGTTTTTGTAATGCATAAATATGAGCTTTTGTTGCAACATATAGACAATTAGTGTTAACGTATCAGTAATCAGTAACACTTACTAATTAATGAGGTTATCGTGCGTTACAGCAAGCAGCGTGAAGCAATTCGTACGTATATGGAAGGTCGCCATGACCATCCAACAGCAGATAGTGTGTATGCGGCAGTAAGAGAAGAGTTACCAAACATCTCTCTGGGAACTGTTTACCGCAACCTTATGCAGCTTGTTGATGCAGGTGAGCTTCAGGTTGTTAATACCGGCGACAACATCTCTCGTTTTGATCCAACTACAACTGAGCATGCCCACTTCCAGTGTCATGAGTGCGGCCGTGTCTTTGATGTTGATGGACCAGTTCTAAGGGATCTTACCAGCCTCACCAAGGATTCTTGCGGTGAGATTGACTCATATGCTCTGTGCTTTACGGGTATTTGCAACGAGTGCCTAGCTAAGAACCCAGCGCTTCATCACAGCGTAAACTAATTGCATTGCAACAAAACAGCTCTCTTTAGGACCGGTGTTCACCGGTCTTTTTCTTTATGGAGGAACCTCAGGTTTGCGAGAAAACCTGTCTGCTAGACGCGACCGCAGACCTGCGTGTCCTATTGAAGGAAAGCTGCTTGGCATGACGGGATCTCCGCCAAGCAGCTTTGCCCGAGGAAGGTGGAGTTGTCGGGTGGAGAGTAGGCGTCTATAAGAGGTGGGATAGTGGTGTGCGGGGGTTTCTCGCCAAAAGTACTTTTGCATAGCGCTCCTTTCGTTGGAGAGCATGCTAAAGAGTGATTTTGTGCCTATTCTGATCAGCATTTGTCCAATTTCTGACAAAGAAAATTTGCGTAGACGCATTTTTGTTGTATACAAGCAGCTAGGCAGAAAACAACGTATCAAACTTTTATCTAGTTGCCGAGCAAGCAATTAAAAGGCAAAAAATACTGTGATAAAATCTACACAATTGCGGGCATCGCCAAGTGGTAAGGCAATGGCTTCCCAAGCCATCATCCGCGGGTTCGAATCCCGTTGCCCGCTCCAATGACATACAAGAGCCCTTCGGGGCTCTTTTTATGGACAAGATTGAAATTTGGCGTTGTGAAGAAGGTTGTTCGGGTAGAAGTGGAACGGAAATACTTTGGATCTATCGCCAAAACGGTTGCTCTTAATTTCTTGAATTACGTGGATTGACAGTTGAAGGGAACAACATGGCACAAATTCCTATGACAGACCAAGAGGCAAAGATTGCCCTTGATGCGCTGTCTGATCAGATTGATAAATACGCTGAGCTTCTTGTGAAGAAAGGATGCGCAATTTCTGAGGGAAGTCAGCTGGTAATTAACGCTTCAATTGAGATTGCCGATTTTGCCCGTAGAGTTCAGCGCGCAGCCTATGCAGCTGGTGCAGAATTTGTCACGGTTATTTGGGGCGATCAAGAGTCCTCAAGAATTATGTACGAAAACGTTGATCTAGCTCGTCTTTCTAAAACCCCAAGCTGGAAGATTGAGCAGCTTAATTCCCTCGCAGAGCAGGGTGCAGCATTTTTGTTCCTCTCGTCTGATGACCCAAATGGTCTGAAAGGCATTGATCCAGAAAAGCCAGCTGCTGTTTCTCGTGCAAGAAACCTGGAGTGCGACGTCTTTAGAAACGGTATGGATTTTGGTAAAAATGTTTGGTGTATTGCTGGCGTTCCTGCAGCTGAATGGGCAAAGGTAATTTTCCCAGAGCTTTCTGAGGCTGAGGCAATCTACAGGCTTTGGGTTGCTATTTTGGACGTTGCTCATGCAAGTGGAGAAGATCCTCAGAGTGCTTGGGAGACCCACAATGCAACATTTGAGAAGACCAAGCGCTTCATGAATTCTCACCAGTTTGAAGAGCTTCGTTATGAGTCTTCAAATGGAACTAACCTGACCATTGGCATGAATCCAGGACATCTTTGGGAGGGCGGCGCTGGCAAGACCCAGGACGGAACGTTGTTCTTCCCTAACATTCCTACTGAGGAAGTCTTTACTACGCCAAATTACCGCAAGGTAAACGGCACTGTTCATTCTGCGCTACCTCTGATTCATGCTGGACAGATTGTTAAGAACTTCTGGTTTACCTTCAAAGATGGTGAGGTTGTTGACTACGGCGCTGAACAGGGCAAAGATGTTCTGACTTCTATTGTTTCTCAGAAAGGTGGCAAGTACCTGGGAGAATGTGCGCTTATTTCCAAGAACACACCTATTCGCCAGAGCGGTATTTTGTTCTATGACACCTTGTATGACGAAAACGCCAGCTGCCACTTAGCACTTGGAATGGGCTTCCCAGAGTGCCTGGAGGGTGGCCTTGAGATGAACCCCGATGAACTCTTGGCTCATGGCGTCAATCAGAGTACAACACACGTCGATTTTATGATTGGTGCAGACGATTTGAACATTTGGGGAATTTCTGCCGATGGAAAAGAAACACCAATTTTCGTAAATGGACAATGGGCATGGGAGTAAACTGCTACACTATCCTAGTTGCGTGGTAAAATTGCCACGCCCGATAATGGGCCGTTAGCTCAGTTGGTAGAGCAGGGGACTTTTAATCCCAAGGTCTAGGGTTCGAACCCCTAACGGCCCACCAGGTAATTCAAAGGTCGGGTACCATAGTGGTACTCGACTTTTTCTTTTACGAGTAGAAGGAGTCTCATCGTGGTAGATCGCTACACCGGCAAAGAAATGGGCCATATCTTTTCTTTGGAGAACAAGTACGCCGTTTGGCAGGAGATTGAAGTCCTTGCGTGCGAAGCACAGGCTGAGCTGGGTGTTATTGGCATTTCTCGCGAAGAGGCAGCTTGGATTCGCGAGCATGCAGCGTTTAATCGCGCTGAGGTAGACGAGATTGAGGCTGTTACCAACCACGATGTCATTGCTTTTCTGACCAACATGGGTTCCTATATTGATGCTGAGGTTCCAGAGGGTGAGCTCAAGCCAAGCCGCTGGGTTCACTATGGCATGACCTCAACAGACTTGGGCGATACTGCTCTTTGCTACCAGCTCACCCAGGCATGTGACCTGCTCATTGCTGCGGTTCGTCGCTGCGCTGCTATCTGCAAGCGTCGTGCTTTTGAGGAGCGCGACACTCTGTGCGTTGGTCGTACTCACGGTATTCATGCCGAGCCTATGACTTTTGGCATGAAGTTTGGTAGTTGGGCCTGGGAGTTCAAGCGCGATCTTGACCGCCTCAAGGACGCTCGCAAAAACGTTGCCTACGGCGCAATTTCTGGCGCTGTCGGAACTTACTCTTCTATTGATCCTTTTGTTGAGGAGTACGTTTGCGAGAAACTCGGTCTTGTCCACGATCCACTTTCAACTCAGGTTATTTCTCGCGACCACCACGCGTACCTTGCTGGTGTTCTGGCAACCGTTGCCGCCACCTGCGAGCGTGTTGCGACTGAGATGCGAGCACTGCAGAAGACCGATACCCTCGAGGCTGAGGAGCCATTCCGCAAGGGCCAGAAGGGCTCTTCAGCTATGCCTCACAAGCGCAATCCTATTACTGCCGAGAAAATCTGTGGTTTGTCCCGCGTAGTTAAGGCAAACGCACAGGTTGCCTTTGATAACGTTGCGCTCTGGCACGAGCGTGACATCAGTCACTCTTCTGCTGAGCGTGTTGCTCAGGCAGATAGCTTCATTGCTCTTGACCATATGCTGTCAAAGCTTGAGTTCCTGCTTGATGGCATGGTTCTGTATCCAGAGCAGATGATGGCAAACCTCAATAAGACCCGCGGCATGCTCTTCTCGTCAAAGGTTCTTCTTGCCCTGGTAAACACTGGTATTACTCGCGAAGAGGCATACAAGATTGTCCAGTCTAACGCTATGAAGGTGTGGGGCGACATTCAGCAGTGCAAGGAAGGACCATCCTATCAGGAGCTTCTTGAGGCAGATCCAGCTTGTACACTGAGCCACGAGGAGCTTGAGAAGATTTTTGATCCTCGCGCGTTCCTTACCCGCTCAAACGTTCTGTTTGACCGTCTTGAGCACCTTGAATTGGACTAAATCGTGGCTTTGTTTGGGAACATTTCTCGTCGAAACTTCTTCAAGACGGGAGCAGCTGGCGTAGTAGTTGCTGGCGCAATTAGTATCGCAGCAGGCTGCTCCCATCAAGAGAGTTCAGGTGACGCAGGAAAGCCGCTGGTACTTGATGAGTCTTCTGGCACAAACGTGCTGGACACTTATAGCTCAACGGAATATTCTGCTCAGCCAAGCCAGACATGGACGCTTCCTTTAGGAAGCGTGTTACATCCAGCCGACGGAAATTGGATTCCCGTTACCACGGCTGGCGCATCTGCCACGCCTATGGTAAAGGGCTCTGCTCTCTCGCTGACGTCTGGCCAGGTAGTTGACGTTGTTCCTACAGCTCAGATGAACAATACTACCGCCGCTATTTACGACGTTCGCTGCTCTGACTCTGTGTATGCATGGGTTGAGGTGGATACCACAACCTTTGATTGGGAACTTCTCGCTGCACCATTTTCTGACGGCAAGCTGACGGGTGACGCAAAGGTACTGTACAAGGCCGATAAAAACTGGGATCCGGCTCCATTTGCCTGCGGAGACGATAAGGTGGTTTGGCTTGTCCAGCCTTCTTCTTCGGGCGAGAAAACCCGTGAGTCTTCTCACTGCTATGTATGGCGTGTGGGCGATTCTGAAGGAACGGATGCCGTCGAATCTCCAGGTAGATTTGCTACAGCACCGTCCATTTCTAAGGGTGTAGTCACCCTTACCCCTCGAGTCCGTGCCTCTGAGGGCACCTACTATGGTGTTACGGCATACCTACTGGGCGATAACCTCAAAACTAAGGTTGACCAGCTTGTTATGCCTCAATCTGTTAAGCCTTTTGTAGCAAGTCGCGTAGACGATAAGTTTGTTGTGTCTGTTGAAGCAAGCTATGACTCGGGCGGTCTTTTGGGCAAGATGGGAACGTATATCTTGCCTGCTTCAGGAGAAAATCCTTACGTCATTGAGCGCGAGCCTTATGCAATAGCTGCAGGTAAAGGTAGCCTTTATATTATTAAGAGTCGTGCTTCTTACGTGCTTGTTGATACACAGAATCAAACGGTAAACTGGCTTTATTCAATGGATAGAAGCGTTGATTACGGAGAATTCCCTGCCCGAGAAGGCAACTGTGATTCTTTTGTAACCTACTCGACTGTTAAAGACCCTACCAGCGGATATCCTGCTTCCGTGACAGTTCGTGTTTTTTCTTTGTAGATTATTTGTAGGCATAGCGATAGAATGAATATAAATAATTAATGAATAATCGTAATGTGCCATAAGCACATACATGCAGGGCAAAAGAAAAGGGGAGACAATGGCTTCCGACGAGAAGAAAATTCTGATTGTCGAAGATGAGAAAGTCATCCGTGACGCCGTCTCAGCATATCTTGAGCGCGAAAATTACGTTGTTAAGGGTGTTGGCGACGGTCAGAGTGCAGTTGAAGAGTTTGAGAAACATGCATTTGACCTGGTTATCCTTGATCTGATGCTTCCAAAACTTTCTGGAGAGCGCGTTTGTCGTGCAATCAGAGATACCTCCAATGTGCCTATCATTATGCTTACCGCAAAAGGTGAGGTAGAAGACAGGATTATTGGTCTTGAGCTTGGTGCTGATGACTACCTTGTCAAGCCTTTCTCACCTCGTGAGCTGGTGGCACGTGTTCGCGCACTGTTCCGCCGTACGTATTCTGAGCCAGAGACTGCTGTTGATGTGCTTGATTACGGTACGCTTACCATTGATATTTCTGGTCACAAGATTCTCATTAACAACGAGGAAGTTGATCTAACCGCTTCAGAGTTTAAACTGCTTACTACCCTTGCTCGCTATCCTGGCCGCGTGTACACGCGTATGGAGCTTGTCAAGAAGGTCTTGGGCTATGACTTTGAGGGCTATGAGCGCACTATTGATTCTCACGTCAAGAATTTGCGTGCAAAGCTTGGTGACGACCCTCGTAATCCTCGCTGGCTGTTCACCGTTCACGGTGTTGGCTACCGCTTTGAGGCTGGCAACGCTAGCCACGAGTCCTAAGCTCTAGAGTTTTGGCGCTCTTCAAGAAACATCATTCAAATTCTCTTAAGAACCCTCCAGAAACTGAGGGTTCTTACAAAACTATTAAGCCTGATCCTGTTGGAACTCAGAGCTTTACTACCCGCATGGCGGCGTTCTTTGCGCTGACCGCGGTCATGACGGTTTTGGTACTTATTTCTGTCTTGGGTATTGTGTGGGAGAGTCGCTTTACTGCTTATACCAGGGAGAACTTGCAGAATACTGTCGATAACACCGCGCTTAATATGTCTCAAGCATACGCGCGCGCAGAAGGCTGGAACGCTGATGTACTTTCCATTGCACGCCAGGCCTCATCGTCTAATCCCGATATTGGCATCCAGATTTTAGACGTTTCTGGCGTGGTGCTGTATGACGACTCGGCGCCAAACGCACGTCGACCTGGCGTAAACAGTTCGCTATCTGGTCCTCAGACAGGCGACTCTGTGGTGTATGCAGTTGTTCAAAACTTGCAAGGAGAGGCTGTAGGCAGCATCAGAATCTGGACGTTTGGTTCTGAGCCGTTCTTAACCCAGCGAGACATTGCATTCCGTAATGGCTCCTACCAGGCAATCAGTCTTGCTGCAGCTATTGCAATCTCGCTGTCTGGATTGATTGGTATTTTGGCTTCACGCTCGCTCACCAAGCCTATGCGTCGCATTACCGAGACGGCTGTTCAGATTAGAAGCGGTAATCTTGCTGCTCGTTCAGGTATCCGTGGTGAGAATGAACTGGGGCGCCTGGGAGAAACCTTTGATGACATGGCGTCTTCACTCGAAAGAGACATTAAGCTTGAACGCCGCCTGACCAGCGATGTTGCGCACGAGCTCAGAACTCCGCTCATGGCAATTATGGCTACCGTTGAAGCAATTCAAGATGGTATCTTGCCTGCAGATGAAGAGCGCCTGGAAAACATTGTGTCTGAGAGTAGACGTCTTTCTCGCCTGGTAGATGCCATGCTCCACCTTTCAAGGCTTGAGAACGGAAAGACAAAGTTCAACCCAGAAAGCGTTAATGTGGTAGCAATGGTAGCAAGTATTGTTGCCGTGCAAGAGACGCTTTTCAAAGAGAATAATCGCACGCTGACCTTTGTGGATAAGACGCCTGAAGGCAACTGTTTTGTTGATATTGATTCGGACATGATCCGAGAAGCTCTGACTAATTTGCTGAGTAACGCCATCCGCTACACCGATGACGGTGGCCATGTTGTCATAACCGTTTCAATTGACGATACCGACGCGGTTATTTCCGTGTCTGATGACGGAATGGGAATTGCTCCTGAGGACATTCCACAGACCTTCTCGCGATTCTGGCGCGCAGAAGAGAGCCGTGAGCGTGCATCAGGAGGCCTAGGTGTAGGCCTGGCAATCACAAAAGAGATTATGGACCGTCACAACGGCACCATCTCGGTAGAATCAGAGCTTGGAAAAGGCACTACCTTCTCGCTGTATCTTCCAGTGCTTACTCAAAACAATATCTCTGTTACAGAAACGTTGTTGTAGGCCGATTTTTGGGCATTTTGCCGTACAATCAAAAGTCCTGCAATACAACGCGCTTTGCGCAGAAGTGAGGTCATTGTGGCTGGAGCTGAGCTTCGTCCCGATTCGCACGGTAAGGTTCGCGATATCTACGATTGTGGCGACAAACTTTTGATGGTTGCGAGCGATCGCATTAGTGCTTTTGACTTTATCCTCCCCGACGAGATTCCTTTTAAGGGAGAAATTCTGACGCGTATTAGCGCATTTTGGTTCAATC
>ERZ772945.862-NODE-862-length-22965-cov-8.362069_pt1 | contig 22965 bp, 28 predicted proteins | sample MGYA00511681_ERZ772945 | MGnify/ENA primary metagenome ERZ772945 (study PRJEB29015, sample SAMEA2737943) | human oral metagenome | biome: human oral; feature: human-associated habitat; material: dental | place: China | collected 2143 ...
GGTAGGTGGTCCCGTCCGATCCCCGGGTGGTTGTGCCGTCGCCGAAGAAGTCCTTGGTCGTGTGGTAGGTGGTCCCGTCCGATCCCCGGGTGGTTGTGCCGTCGCCGAAGAAGTCCTTCGTGGTCCGGTAGGTGGTCGACATTCCAAAACCGCCGGCCGGCGCGGTACCAGAGGCATTCCCACCCGACGAGCCTGTCATCGCATATCCTCTGGCGTAATACCCTCCGGCGTAATACCCTCCGGCATAGCCCGCACCGTTGAGGCTGCCGCTCGACCGGGGCGGCTTTTCCTTGCTGAGGACAGTGAGCAGGACGACGACAGCCGGCACCAACCACAGACCTGCGACAATGATCTGTCTTTGGTACTGGAGCCAGTCGACGCCAGCGGCCTCCAGGATCGCAAGTATCAACGAAATCACTGCGGCGAACATTATCGAGCCGAAGAATGTGCCGACAGGGATGGCGACCGCCTTGACAACGCCCAGCCCCCTGCCTCGCTTGCTCTCGCCCGGAAGCAGGCTGATAACGACCCCGGCGATACCGCCCACAACTCCCCCCGCAATCGCGAGGATATGCGCCATCGCAATAGCCATGTCCGAGGTCACAGACAACTCGCCGGTCGAGAAGTCTATGTCTGAGAAGGTCAGGACGAGTATGCCCGTGGATACGCACATAAGGGCGCCGAAGACAGCATATGAGAATCCCAACCTCAGTGTCGTAGCCATAACGCAAGTGTCAGGATCCCACCGCGGGCCCGTCAAGTATCAGAACTTGTACTGCCGCCGGCCGCCCCGGGACGGCGCGCGATACCGGCGCCAGCACCTCCGGCGGTGCTCGCGCTCGCAGGCTCTCCGGACGACGCCGCGCCGAGGACCCGGCCACCGGCGGCTGTCAGGAGGCTTCGCACCGGAGCCAGGAGACCGCACGAGCCTGTTGTGAGGACCCGAGGAGCAGCGCGAGGCTGAGCAGAAGCATGAGGGCGGACAGCGCGCCCGTCACGTACCGCTCCGCGGGGCTCGAGGTGATGAAGAGGTTGAAGACCGACGCGAGCAGGAGGAACACGGTCATGACGACGAGGCCCGAACGCAGGCGCCCGCGCGAGGCACGATGGGCGACGACGCCGCCGTAGGCCAGGTACGCCCACCCGCACACTCCCCACAGCACCACCAGAACGGCGTTGACGGGTCTCATGGCGACAGGCATGACCTCGTGCCCGCCGCCGAGCACGAGCGCCCCCAGAGGCATGCCGGCGAGGAGCAGCAGGTGGAGCAGGGCGTTCGCGAACCATCCGAGCGCGCACACGGTGGAGACCGCACGGAGCACGGCGCACATCTCGGCGGCATCTTCCCTGCCGGCGTCTGAGCGAGATCTCATGCCGCGATTCTAGGTCGACCGGCAGCGCGTCCCGGAGCAACGCGGCACTGTCTCGGCCCCGACCCGGAGAGCAAGGCCGAGGCGAGCGCGCCCCGGAGCACCGCGGCGCTGTGCGCCTCGCCACCGCAAACACGAACCACTGGTCGACGTTGTTGGCGTTTGGCAGGACGCTTGCATCGCACGGTTCCCGTCAGGGTGGCGATCTGGCCATCGATTCTAGAACTACCAGCCCCAGGAGCGACAGCCTCGGCATGCCTAGTTATGCCGACTGCAGTGTCAAAGGTCCTAGCAGTGTCCTTGGTCATACTGACCCCATCACGTCCGACCACAACAGCGCCAACCGTAACGATCCGGCCAGCGGTGCCAACCAGACGAGCAGCGCTACCGACAACCCTGCCACCGATCCTGCTCGTGCCCATGACGGCAGCGATGCCCCCTCGTCCTCAGGCCTGCCTGGAGGCTCAAACCTTCCGGATGTACTCGAAGACGCAGGTCTCCCAGTCTCACCCGAAGGCTCAGAGTCCCCAGTAGTCTCGCCTGAAGACGTAGATCGTCGACCGACGGGGCCTGTTAATCCCAAGTACCGACCCCTGCCGCCAGCCACGGCTGCGCGGATACAGGAGTTGCTCGGTCAGGGCCTTGGCATCACTGAAATCGCCAGGCGGGTCGGTGTCCACAGAGATGCGGTACGTCGTATCCGCCGTAAACAGCTCTATCCTACAGGGCGGAAGCGTCGCTTCACCGATGAGGATCGTCAGCGAGCCCAGGCGCTTCGGCGTCAGGGAAAAACCTTCACGCAGATTGGCCTTGAACTCGGCTTCACCCGCTGCACCATCAGCAAGCACCTGGCTGAGCATTCTTCATAGCGCTACCTGCGACTGACATCTCAGCGGGTCAGGACCAATTGAGGCTGGGCTTGTGAATAGCCCTCATCGCAAGCCACCCCACTAAAAACCCTCCGCGATGCAGCTTAAAAACTACCTGCCGAGGATCCTTTGGGCGACACGGCGTATGTCTGTGTTGGATAGAGCGGAGTCGGTGGAAGAAGCCAAGGGGATGTAGGATTTTATGCATCAATAAAGAATGAAGTGTTTTGGTTGTATGGCTACGTTGGCTATGACGATCAGACCGTAGCAGCAGGCACTGCCTCTCGCCCACTGACGATGGTAGAGTGGCGTTCCCTGGCCCTAGTTTAAAACCGTACGCAATCTACTCCCGCGCGAGTAAGCGTGTGCTTTCAGGATATTGCTTTGGTCTCACCTGCTCGGCTTAGATTTGTGCCATGAGATATCACGTGGTCGGTTGCTGCACAAGATCTGGGAACTTGGCCTCAACCAGACGCAGCCGCTTGTCGAGGGCCTGGTATTTTTTATCCTGCATTTCATAGACGGCTTCATCTGCTACCTCACGTGACCCCTCCTCAATGAAGAGACCATGTTTTAACTCTGCAATATCTGCACGAATGGTAGCCTGGCCTGTTTCCAGCCTGCTGAACCGTTCGTCGACTCTGGCAAACCGTCTGTCAATACGGAGCCCCATATCTTTCACGACATCTGTGAGGTTCTTATGGTCGGTGCGAATGTCGGCCAGCTGGCCTTCGATATGTTCGAAGCGATCGTCCATCTGTTCGAACCGTTTGTCGATTTGCTTGAACTTGGCGTTCATTGTCTCGGCCAGCGTCTTAACAGCGTCTGTAAGGCTCTGAACCTGGACGGTTAGATCTTTTACTTGGATAGCGAGCTTTTCATTTGTCATAGTTCTATTTAAGCACAAATGGGCTGTGTTACCAAAGGGATTTGTTCTTTTACTCCGGAAAGCTTATACTAAGAGAGCGCAGAGTTATCGTCAGCGTCAGGGGGTTCCCAGGAGAGGCTCCAGATTTGTCGCCAATGAGGAACGAGGTCGGCCCGCCTTGCGGCCCAACTAATAGGATCGCGCAGACGTCCCTCAATCTCGTCCCGATCTTTTTCGCTGGCGTCGTCAGGAGACAGAACAACGAGTAAAGCCGCCATACGTAGCAAGACAGCAGCCTCGTTCTTTGGCAGACAGAAGCGATGCCCATGCGCTAGCGCGTTACGCCAGGTTGATACCGGATTACGCAGGCAGCGCAGCCAGTCAATATCAAAATCGACTTTCTCAAGTTCTTCAATATATTTTTCCAATGATGGAAACTTTCCATCACTTTTGCCTGTCTGAATACGATAGAGTGGTTTGCCAAGCAACTTGAGAAGCCCCCGTGCTCCCGCCTCCACCAACGGAAATGAAGCCCGACCAGCATCTGAGTAACGCTTTTCCCAGAACGATACAAGTGCCTTACTAAAGGCCTCTGCCAATGTAGCGTTGCATTGGTATTGTAGCGACAGGTGAGTCGTCACGTCCTTTGTCGACACCTCGCCATATTCTGTGTTGATCGCCTCCAGTTCATGAGCAAGAAGTGTGCCATATATTCTCGCTTTCAGCAGTTCCGCTCGTTCCAGATACAATTCTACCGAATCGACGGGTTCTGTCGTACGTGTGGGGAGCCCCTGGTCATACGTGACGCGAGTAAATAATGCCTGAAGACTGCCTTCCGTCGCACTTTTCGCAATCTCTAGATTACTGTCGTATTTTCCAAGCGGAGAGGGCGTTACCAGCCAGATGTCCAAGGCGGTCCCGAAGTTACGACATTGCCTGTATATAGCAAGACGATAGTCGTTGACATATCGCGGTATTACCAGTTCGGATGATACAGTATGCATATCCTGCCGACCCAATGGATGCTCTTGAAGTCCCTGGATAGCATATTCATAGAGATCATGGCATTCATGACGTTTTGCCATGTCGGCAGCCTTTTGATACTGCAAGGACGCTCTCATGCCTGTCTCTGTCTCAGCCATGCTCAAAAGCGCCTGTATAAGCAGTCGCCAAGCTTCATACTTTTCTGCTTTGCTAGCGGCAACCCTGACAAGTAATTCGGTAACATCCTCGGCCAGAGCAACATCACGCCAGGTCCAAGAACGAAGAATTTTAAGCATTTCCTGAACTTTGTGGCGAGTCGGGTTCTCGAAATCACCATATCGCGGCTTACACACCAGAAGCTCAAACAATTGAAGCAAAACACTTATCGAAGAAACGCCCTCTACAAATGTCAACTTCTCTGCCGCCGTGAAGGCCAATTGCCTGCCCTGTGCTTCCAGGTCAGGAAGATTGTACTGGCGAGCGATACTCCATACACGCCGCAAGCACATTGCCTGATAATAACTGTCTATGTTATCGGTGCCAGCGACCTTAACATACAGTTCGGCAATCTCCTTGGCTCGATCGCGGCCTCGACAAACACCTGTCAACAGGGCTAGATCTAGAAGGTGTGCCCGTGGGAGTGGCTCTTTGCATCGATCTGCTGTATCGCTCCAAGCTTTCTTCTCTTCGGCCGTTGTCTTATCAAAGGCTGGAGGCCAGTTCCCTTGAGCTGATGAAAAACGACATCCAAGCACAACCGCGCCAAGGCGATTCGGCTTCGGATCATCTACAAAGGCATAGGCAAGCGCTCTTTCAATGTAGCATGAGACGACCGGGAGATTTTCAGGGGCTGTCTTATGCTCGTGGGGACGGCGTTCCCATAACTTTTGCAATAAATCCCAGGGGTCGGAGGCAGAAGTTGCCAGACTATCCAGAACACCTGCCACTCGCTCTAACTCTTCTGGTGAAGGAGTTGTTTCACCATTGGATTTCATTATTTATTTTAACCTTCGATACGTTGTCGCGCGATAACAAAATTAACGCAGCATTTGATCGCAAGTAAACCTTTACGATACTTCACCACATTAATCACAAGCCAACAAAAGTCGGCTTGTGATCACCAGCGTGGCTTTACCAAACTCATTCCCTCACCCCCGCAATCCTCTCACCAGCTCCCCGGGGTCTACGCCGAGCGCCTGGGCGATGCGCAGGATGTTGTGCAGGGACAGGTTGCGCTGGCCGCGCTCGACCTGGCCGATGAAGGTCCAGTGCAGGTCGCTGTTCTCGGCCAGCGCTTCCTGGGACTGGCCCAGCTCGTGACGTCGGGCGCGTACCCGCGCTCCGAACTCGCCGGCGGCGGGCGAGACGGGCGGCTTGGGCGAGGTACCAGACACCTCGCCATCTCATCGATCCCAACTCTCTGCGTCCAGAGACTATGTATCTCAAGCAAATATGTCCTATGCTGTGGTGCGACCCGACCAGGAGGAGGTGATCGCCATGGGTGGCTGCTGACCCTACGTACCGGCGTCGGTATGCGCGCCGTGACAGCGTCCGTCAGGCAGCTCGTGCCGGGCGGACGCTGTCGTTATGGCTGCTAGCCTGTCGACCAGGTTGCTTTCGCGTAGCGTGGCTCACTGTTCGCTGCTGCTCCTCCGGTAGCGTCCAGGCGAAGACCAGGCCCGCTCTCGGGAAGAGCCAGCCGTCGTAGCGGTAGCGCACCGCGGCGTGCTCCGGCTCCTCAAGCGCCCGGCCGCCATCGCCGCGGGAGGCGAAGTCTATCACCCGCATGGTGGCGATGTCTGCTGAGTCGTAGCTCAGCTCAACGTCCAGCCCCTTGGTGGGGCGGTCGATGGCGAGATGGAAGGTGTGGCCGTCCTGTGGCGCCATGGTCCGGAACCGAAAGGCCACTACCACCGGCCGGCCGTGCTGGATGGGCTCCTGGCCCAGGTCGACCACGTAGACCTGGGAGACCTCGTCCGCCTGGCGCTGGAACGGCACCTCGACGCCGTCGACGGTGAAGGACTCCAGGGCGAAGACCGCCGGATCAGTCACGTCAAAGCCAGGGGCCGGCCGGCGGTACCACACACTGGTCTCCCCGCGCTGGGCCACCAGCTCCTCGTAGCGCTGGCGGTCCGAGACCACGGCGAACTTGCGGAAGCGGTGGCGCGGTACTACCCGGTACTCCCAGCGGACCACTAGGTCGAAGAACGGGGTAGGAGCAACGCTCCTACCCCTCGCTATAGCGAGGCGCGCGTCGACACGGGCGTCATACCAGCGCTCCTCCGCAGCGATGGCCTGGTGCTTGATATCCCCATAGACCTCCCGGCCGAAGGCTGCGTCACCGAAGCGCAGGCCCAAACTGGTCTCAGCCAGATCATCGAGCAGCTCCGGGGTGGCCACCCGGGCCACATCGTCCGACTCAAACCTGAACGCCTCGATGACCGCGTCACGCAGCGCCGGGGCCTCATCGCGCAGCACGCGGCGGAACTGGGCCCGCACCGACGCTTCCTGATCGCGGCGCACCGCCATGTCCAGAATGGTGCCGATCAAGCCAGCCGCCAGCAGCGTCCCACCAACCTCACTGACTGGCAGCGCCCGCAACCAGCCCCACGCACCCAGATCCAGACCACCCAGCCAGGCGTTGAGCATCAGCAAAAGGATACCGGCCAAGGTGAAGGACACCGCCAACAATGCGGTTTTGAGGCGGAGGATACGGTATAAGTGAGAAGTGGATTGTGGGCTGTTCAAATGCATCATATCCTAGTAAACTATACCAAAATCATTGCGTATTTGCTATAATTATAGGTACCTATGACCACCGCGGAACGCCTCAGAAGACAACGCATCGTCGACGCCGTTATCGGCTCGCAGGAGCTGGAGGGCGGAACGGTTAGCCCTGAAATACGGACAATCCTGACCGCTTTTGTCGAGGGACGGATATCGGCCGACGATTTGCAACATTCAGCAAACGAACAACGTAACGGCACTGCGGCCACCTAAGCGAGGCCATGGTCTACCAACTGCTGCGCGACCCGTACCTCGATCCGGACACCGGAGTGATGCGTAACAGATTGGGTATCACTGATGCGGATGAGCTGGCGCAGCGAGAGGAGGACGAGGCAGCGTTGGCTACCGCTAAGCTGCTCTTCACACTCCGCCCCGCCCACTGGGACCCGAGCCTTCTATGCTTCCTCCACCAGCAGCTGTTCGGCCAGCTCTACGACTGGGCCGGGCAGTACCGGACGGTAGAGATCAGCAAGGGCACCTCGCGCTTCGCCGCTGCTCAGCACATCCCAGCGCAGGTCGAGGCCGTCCTGGCCCAGCTGGAGCAAGAGCGCGCCAGCTGGTCTCCCGGTGACGACGCTGTGTTGGACCGCTTGGCCCACTTCTACTCCGAACTGAATGCCATCCACCCCTTCCGCGAGGGCAACGGCCGAACCATCCGGCTGCTGCTGTCCCTCCTGGCCAACCGCTACCACTGGGACCTCCAGTGGCAGCACACCACCGCCGAACACAACCAACACGCCTGTGCCCTCGCCTTCTACGGCGACGAAACTGCGCTACGGGAGATGATGCGACGGGTAGCCCTCAGCTCGCATGGAACCAGCCGACGGTTGTGATTCAGTGGGCACAAGACCATCGGCACACGCCTCACCTTCTGTCCGTCATACACCGCATGGAGACAAACCAGCAGCCAAGACGCCGGCGGAGACGTGAGGGAGGAGGATGTCAGGCTGGCTGGCCCGGGTGGCTGACCCAGCCTTGACAGACCAGGCAGTGGTGCACGCCCGGCCGCGATGGGTGCCAGGGCCTACGGCCACCCAGCATCGCCCGCAGCCTGGCTGCACAAGCGACCTGTTCCAGCCTGGCGAGGATCCGAGGATCATCATGGCTGCGGAGACACGGTGGAACAGTTGCTGCAAGGGGTTGCATAACGTCCTGATGTTACGGTATGGTAACGCCAGGTCCACAACAGCGCGTGGACGTCGCCCGAGGAACTGCATCTGGTTCCTCGCACAGGCTGCCTTTCTGGCACTATCCCGTAGCTCTTCGCTACCTCTGGTTCGATCCACTGGTGCAGGTTCCATACCAAGCACTCACTGACCGCTACCCGTACGCATGAGCGGGCAGAGACAACACGGTTTTCTTTGCTCGGGAAAGGAGCCATCATGGCTCGCATCACTACGCCGCCGGCCTGGGCGGCACTCCTGGCCACCATCCTGGTGACAGTCCTGGCAGTCGTCCCGACGAGCACTGCGCAGGCTGACACCCAGTTCACCGCCACAGTCCTCACTGTTGAGGGCTGGGACCACGCTGATCTCTACGCTGCTCCCGGCACCAGTTACGCCATAGCCGGAACTGCTGCCGCAGGATTCGACATCACTCTTGGATGCTGGATCCAGGGTGACATGACAACAGGGCCATCAGAATATAGCTCGCGCCTCTGGTACACCGTCGTAGGCAGCAAGAGCGAACTCGGCACCGAGAGCTACATCAGTGACACCATGATCTGGACCGGAACCAATGATCCGGTGACCGATCCGTGCGGTGGGCTTCCTGATCCGGAAACCACCCCGCCTACTCCCGCTCAACCATCACAGAAGTACGACCGACAGGACGCTGTGGACTGGGCTCTCGCGAACGTAAACAGTGGTCACCGTTATGAGCAAGATTGTACTTGGTTCGTCTCCCAGGCGCTCTGGGCCGGTGGAATGCCTAAGACTGAGGAATGGAATCCCGACCCTGGTTTTGGTGCGATTGATCCACCTCCCGCTGCAAGAATAGCCGATGATTTCACGACCTACCTTACGCATGAGATGGCCTCTGCCTATGCAGGAATCGACGAGCTCTCCTGGAATCAAAACGACGTGCCTGAAGCTCAGTTGGGAGACGTGATTGTCTATGATTATGGGAATGCAAACACCCCGGCTGACGGAATCATTGATCACGTCATGATCATCACTGGATTCTCGGGTCGGTACCCGCTGGTGTCCGGTCACACCAACGATGTCTCCAATCAGGGGTGGACGTACTCTCAGACGGGCGGCAATTGGATTAGCCAGGATAATCCTGGCTCTCGGGTCTACCTCGTCCACATTATTTACTAGTTGACAGATGTCGATGAATAACCGATAATACCAGTGAGCGGAGTGAATTTTTGCTCAGCAGTGTCATCATGTGCTCAATTGCAGAATATCCATATTACGATGAAGCCGGTGTTCCACTACTTAGTCCGATTCATGGCAAAGTAACCTGTGGTGGTAGACATGTTGCGCATCAAACCCCCTGGGTTGTGCCAATAAACGACAAGTATGGCTTAGACCTAATAGGTTTAAGCGGCGAAGCAGTGATCATCACTGCCTTGATGTTCGTCATATTGGCTACCAAGAAAACTACCGAAGGCAAACGAGTCAAGCGCTGGTCCAATCTATCTGTCGTGAGTTTCGTGCTGGTAACTATATACATATTCGCCATCATCGTCACAACATGTGTGCGGCTGGGTGTTGGCAGGACCTGAGACAGCACGATGTGTTTTTCGCTAGTCGTGGGATATCTTCTCGGCGCATCGAGATCGACAGCCTAAACGTCATCGGTTCTAGTCTGCGAAAACACGGGTCTTAAGTGCCGCTGCGAATAGTCTTTATCCGGTTGTAAACCGCTTGGTCGGTGCTGCGGTGCCGTAGCGTGACTGTGTAGAGTTCGGCCTCCTCGCACCCGTTACCTTGTTGGTGGTCGCGGGGAGAAGCCTCGCGGCTGGGCCGGCGACGGCCGGCATGATGTCTTGCCCCTGTCTATCGAATGATCCGGGGGGTGTTGTCACCGGCCGTCGTACGGCGACGAGTGACCGCTGATAAGGGGAATGACCCACCACCTGATACTGGTGGCGAGGTCTTTCGTAACGTGGGTGCGGGGCTCGTCGTCAGCAGCCGGCCCCGTCCCGCGGAGCGAAGGAGCGTGTCATGCAGGTGGACGACATCGGCGTCTTCATCGGTATCGACGTCGGTAAGAGCGAGCACTGGGCCACAGCCCTGGACCGGGACGGGCGGAGAATCCATGACAGGGCCCTACCCAATGACGAGTCCCGTCTACGGGACCTGTACAAGCATCTGGCGGAGCACGGCCGTGTGCTGGTGGTCGTGGATCAACCCGCGACCATCGGGGCCCTGGCTGTCGCGGTGGCCCAGGATATGGGTGTCACAGTGGGCTACCTGCCGGGACTGTCGATGCGCCGCATCGCAGACTTGAGCCCAGGAAACGCCAAGACCGACGCCCGTGACGCAGCCGTGATCGCCCAGGCCGCCCGCACCATGCCTCACACCCTGAGAGCTGTCAGCACTTCGGATGAGGACACTGCAGCCCTGGGCATGCTGACTGGTTTCGACCTGGACCTGGCACGCCAGGTCAACCAGACCGCCAACCGCATTCGGGGCTTGTACACCCAGATCCACCCCGCCCTCGAGACTGTCCTGGGATCCCTCTTGGAGCACGACGCCATCTTGGAGGCCATAGCGGCCCGACGCCGCCCCCACCGCACTGAAGAAGGCCGGCAAGGCACGCATCGATGCCAGGCTGAACAAGCACGGAGCCCGCCGCCATGCCGCCTGGGCCCAGCAGGTCTGCGATGCCCTGGACAAGCAGACCGTGACGGTGGCAGGCACTGATGCCGCCGGGGCGGTCCTGCCCCACCTGGCCCGCCAGCTCATCGCCTTGCACGCCCAAAGGGCTGATATCGCCGGCCGTGTCGAGGCCCTGGTGGAGGCCCACCCTCTCTTGCCCGGTCCTGACCTCCATGCCCGGCACCGGGGTCCCGGCCGCCGCCGTCCTCCTGGCCGAGACCCTGGGCAAGACCTTCACCACCGGGGCCCAGCTGGCCTCCTACGCCGGCCTGGCACCGGTGACCAGGAGGTCAGGATCCTCGATCAAGGGCGAGCACGTCTCCCACGCCGGAAACAAAAGACTCAAGAGAGCCATGTTCGGCTCCGCCTTCGCCTCCCTCAGATCCGACCCCATCAGCCGCGCCTACTACCAGCGCAAACGAGACCAGGCAAACCCCCGGGCCAGGCCGTCACAGCCCCGGCCCACCGCCGCATCCTGACCCTGAACGCCATGATCCGAGACGGAGCCCTCTACGACCCCCAACCAGCAGCACAGCTACCCACCACCGCTTGACACACCACATAGGGGCACCCCCCTTTCGCCCCGCCGCACCAGTCCCGCTAGTTCCTCCACAATCACCACGCGGCGACTGAGACTATACGAGGCCGGTAGGCGGGGCCGCCCTCCCCCCTTGTCGGAATGGACGTTGATGTGAAGTGGCGCCAATATCAATTGATCAACGGCCGGGCCGCCGAGATGCCAGCGGTTGGGGCGTACCTGCCGGCCAGGGCCCGCACCCGCTGCCGCACCGTCGTGCGCGCAGTGCTGAGGGCGGTCTCGACCACCTCGATGTCCCGGGCCAGGCTCTTCATCAGCCGCGAGATAGTGGCGTCGGAGGCCACAAATGTCGACGTGGTGGTCGAGGCTGACGTCATGATCGGTGGTGGCTTTGGGATGGCGAGACAGCAGGTACGGATACGTCAAAGACATCGCGGGCTTTGGAGCGGCGCACGAAGGCATTGATCTTGAACGAAGCGAACCTGTCCGGCCGGGTGAGTGCGGATACCGTCCTTCTCAAGAATGTCCCCCTCATCACTCTCCCACATACTCTCCCAGCGCCCGTACTAGGCGGCGGGCACTCTCGGGGCTTAGGTCCAGGCCACGGATGCCATCACCGATGTAGACCCAGTCCTCGGTCTCACCGTTGAAGCGGTAGCGAACGATGTCGAGGGTAACCGCCTCAGGGTGGTGCTGCACGATCACGGGCCGAGGCGGGCTGGGGCTGCTGGAGTTGTGGTCGATGTCCTCATTGCTAGCGCTGTCGCTCGCAATACCGCCGATGCTGGTACTGCTCGTGCTGGAATTCCCCTTGGTACCGTTCGAGTTCTGGCTGTCACGAGCACTGTTACCGCTACGCGTGGAACTATCACTCCCGTCAGCACCAGTGTTGGTGATTCCGCATTCACCGTCTCCACCAGCACCGGCACCGTTGCTGTTAACCCAGGAATCACCGCTGCTCCCACTGCTCACCCTGCTGCCGCCATAGCCCGCGGCATAGCGCCGCTGCCGCCACAACTCCACACAGGCCACACCACGACGGGCGGCGGTGTGGACATGCTCATCCGGGGCTTCACCAGGCTCACGCGGGATGATGCACCAGGCAGGACAGGGCTCTGGCTCCTGGTAGTGGTCTTCGGGATAGTCGATGAAGTGCGGCATGGCGGGATATTCCTTCTTCTCGTGCGGCTGTCTGGGAAGGCAGCCAATCCAGCGGCAGCCCACAGACAACGCCTCCAGCGGCCAAGCAGTCCAGCACGAGAGTGAGGAGAACGCTGAGGGCAGAAGAGGGAGGATGACACATCGTGCAGACGAGTGTCAGGCAGTTCCACTGCCCTTATTTGGCTGTATACTCGCCCGGTGACTAGCGACAACAACCAGCCAGACCCCACTGATGCGCAGCAAGTGTGGTCGCTGATCCTGTCTGGGTAAGCCTTCGCGCCCTTCCACGTTCATGCCTGTCAGCGCGAATGGTAGAATCACTCCATGCTCAACCCTTCGCCTTCGGACAGTTTGAACACTGACATGGCCGCTGCTCTCAACACCAGTATCGTCCCGCTAGGTGAGCGTGCCTGGCGAAGCATTCTCGACCACATCATCGCCGTTGGAGATGAGGCAGAGACGTCCTATCTTGAGGTCAAGAGATGTCTGGACATGAGCGGCAAAGACAAGGCTGCCACGGCCAAAATAGCAAAATTCCTTCTCGGAGCCGCCAACCGTCTGCCGCGCCAGGCAGCCCAGTACTTCCAGGGCTACGCCGTCCTAGTAATCGGCTCTGAGAAGGGCGAGGCCCGCGGGGTGCCGCGCGGTACCGAGGCTCATGAACTCGAAGATCGGCTCCGCCCCTACCTCGGTTCGCAGTTCCCCGCGTTCGAGTTCGGACGGATCGCTCTTGACGACGATCGTGAGGTGCTGTTCATCATCGCGCAGCCACCGCAGGATGGCCAGCCGATCTTCCCCTGTTTCAAAGAGTTTCATGGAAACGACAAGCGTGACAACCTCGAGGATGGCGCCATCTACGTGCGGGCATCTAGCAATACGCGGCGTGCCAAATCAGGTGAAGTTCTGGCACTCGTCGAACGTGCCCAAGCAAATAGCAAACCACCGATCGATCTCGAGGTAAAGCTGGTCGGTGGAATCCACCGTGTCGACCGCGTTGAGGAGGTTCTGGAGCAGTTGCTGGACTGTGAGGAGGAACAGTTCAATGAGAAGTTGCAGGCTGAGATAGAGAGCACCTCCATCCCTAGCCCCATATTCTGTATAACATCACCGAGTTTCCCCCGCCCTCCAATCGCTGAGGATAAGTATAAGGCTCTGGCAGCTTGGCAGCGCAAAAAAACTGAGCATATCAAGGAGGGCAGGAAGTACTTTCTGGGAATCGGATTGACAGGGGCCGGAATCCGCGTGATCAGTCGTGACCGCTTCATCGCTAATCCGCATTTGACTGTGACCTTCCATAGTTGCGAAGTGTTCGACTACCTCGATCCGGATCGGGTCGACATCGATAAGGTGGTTGAACCTGTGATACGAACACAGGGCCCGTTTGGGTCGTCCTTCGATCCAACCGCCCTTCACGTCCATCCACGAGACTATCCGGTTGATTGGCGGAACCACGGCGATGACGCCGAAATTACGCTGACGCCGGAGTCCTTTCGTCCGAACACAGCATGGACAAGCAATCAGGACGATTACGTGATCGTCTCAAGGGATCTCGAAGTTGACTCAGTGAATGTCTCCTGGGCCCTCACGGAGGACGGCAACGATAACGTAACTACTGGCGAGTTCAGTGTTCCTACTGAAAATTTGTTAGACGCTGCCGAGCTGTTTAAAGCGGTGTTTTTAGAGGAGACTTGAAGAAGCAACTGATCTCTAACATCTTCTTGGTTATCTTCGACGTGTCCGTCACAATGCTGTCGGTAGGGGTAGTCAGCACCCTCTAGCCCTCTACAGCCTGCGCTGTCGTCGGAGCATGCCGACGTTGTCGATCAGGGCTACGGCCACGTGGGTCAGGTCGTGGTCGCGTAGGATGCGGTCGTGTTGCATGATGTTTTCTAGATCATCCAGGCCGATGCGGTCGATCAGGTCATCGATGCGCGAGCAGGTCGGTGTCGCTGATCTGGTCTGGGTAGCGCTCCAACAAGTAGCTGACGCCGAAGATGTAGTGATCCGGCGTGGTGACAGGGATCTCCACCTGACGGGCGGGCCGCACCAGTCGCTCTGTATATAAGCCTGGCTGGGATGGCATCATGGAGAACTCTTTTTACGGATTGCTGCTATTACGATGGTATTGATGTGATATAGCATGTTCGCGGGCGGGATTGAAATCAGTAAGAGCGCATTCATATTATTCGCTTGCCGTTCAGTGGCGGGAACGTCCAAGAGATCACGGGGCCTAATGGCGAGAGCATTACGGCGGTCTTCGACAGGACGACGGGTGTCAGAGGGTCGCTGTTGTGGATTCGGGCCAGTTGACGCACTGTAGTATTATGAAAATGCGAGAAGATGTGCTCGGCCTGTTGTCCAACGAGGTGAGGCTGTGATGCAGTGCGAGAGATCGACGGGGTCCGATGGGCAATGTTGTGCTTGCCAATATGATCCTGAATTCCTGGAAGGATGTCCTGTGCAGTCTGATTGACTTCGAAAACGAGCGACATAGTGTAGCCCTGCCAAGCATCCCCCGGCGGGGGTGGAGGCACCGCTATGCGGGGAGTGGCCAGGGGTAGTGGAGATGATTCATTTTCGCGTAGGCTGCCGCAAACGGGCCCTTGGCCACGGGCGAGTACTCATGAAGCAGTTAGCTGGTAGCTGCTCCACTGCCTGCTGCTACTCAAAAGCTGGCCATTCCTCAGCGCCATCGTCTGTCGCGTCACTCTCCATGGCTTTGAGGGTCAGGCGACCGTCATGCTCAACCTGCAGAAAGGCCGTCATCCGCCCGGTAGACGGCGTAAAAGACTGCCGCACCGATGATCATCAGTCTGCCATACTTATAGATCTCGTCCGGGTTGAGTGACACCCACCTCGGCCTGCCATGATACATGCTGGCAGCTTCTATAACATCCGGCGCAAACACCAACGGGACCGAGGTGTCACCGTTGACTTTCCTGTGACGGCGAATGGATAGTTCATCGGGCTGTTCAACCACCAGCAGGTGGATTGTCAGGTTGGACAGCGGTGTGGCTTGTATCCGCTGTTCTAAGACGGATCGATTGGGCGGTTCGATGACGGTGCAGTCTAACTGTCTCATGAGGGTGTGGACTTAGGAATGATACCTATCGGTGGTGAACGTTTGGAGGTTTAGGAGAGACAACTAGGATACCCTTCAGGCTAATTAGTTGACTTTCCCCATGAAACGGCCCCTGACCGTGACCCATCTGAAAACACTGTTTATCGTGAGGAAGGTAAGTGATTTGACGTCAGAACCGTATACTAACTGCTACCTAATGCGAAGAAATTGAAGCAAGAAAAATACGCAATAAATGATGACAATTATCACGACGCAAAGTAAAATCTTTACAACACAAGAGCCTGTCTGCATATATTTTCGTTCATCTTCATCTCTGCATCCCAGCATGCCACTATGTTTAAATTTTCGAGTACGGCAGGACACTAGAGTGCGCATAGCAGTTATTCGCATTACCTGAAAAACTGTCAGCACAAAGCCACCTAATGACAAAAGTACGCCAGTGTGCAGGAATTTTAGCAACACACCTTCGGAAGCAGCACTAAAATATTCTTTTGAATCAAATATGATCAATGCACCGGACACTATTGAAAGTATTCCGACTACGGCCAGCAGCAGTCTATGCAAACCAAAAATTTTCGACATTCGTTCATGCTCACGCTCGCGAAACAGCATGGCCATTAGTATGGATGGTAATATGAACAGTGCAGGAGCATAAGTATCGGGAAGATGCTGCTTAAAACAGTCACCTTGACCTTGCATTTCTACATAATAATGAAGCGGGATAATAAGAAGTGCGGCTAGAAGAATAAAACTTCCGAGAGCGGGGATAACGAACAAAGCTCGTTTCGGATTAATTTTTACTTTGAGTAGCCCGCCAACTTCGCCAATGCTATCACGATGAAGTATCGCTCGTTCATGATGGAAAAGTGCATAACTTACGTCAATATGCTCCGTTTGAGCACTACGTTCAGAGCCTCGCTGTTTTAGTATACAATCATCTATGACCATTCCATCAGGAGCAATAAAGCGGATATGAACCGGATATAAATCACCACGAACTGGATTCAATGGGACACGGCACCAATCAGAACTAAGACCTAATAGTGTAGGTAATTGTAACACTCGCTTTATAAAAACATCCCCATGAAGCCGTCTCAATATTGCTTTAGACCTTGAGGTTTTTTGAATATTTTTTCCAACTAGAGCACCTGACCTGTCGATATTATTAGCAATAATAATGTTATCGAACGCCCCTAGTGGCTCAACTCTCTTTCTTACAACAAACTTGATAATAGCGATCTCTGGACATGGATCGAAACTGTCGCTCTGTATACATTGAATATAATTGCTGGACATAAGAATCAGCAATTCCGTAAATAACCAAAAATCTTCGTCTAGGGCTAGCGAATAACGTGTCCCCAAATCGGCAATAATTTTGTCCAGTTCATTATCGCTAATTCTGTAAAATTCCTTCTTTAGAAATTCGCTAAAATGCTCATACATATCTTCGTACTTCGTTTGCGAAACACCTAGAGAGAAGCATAGTCCGATCAATAACTTTGCCGTTACATCAATATTGATGCGTTTTCTACATAGATGAAGACTTACACCAGCAGATGAGAATAAATCGACATCGTAATAAAGTCCTTTCTTCAATACGACTAAAGGCAAGAACTTCGGAACTGGCACTCCCTTCTGTTTACATGTTTCATCTAGCAATTTTTGGCTAGCATCAAACGTGTACGAGTGCTCATAGATTGATCGATCGACTATGCTATAGGTGTCGATTCTTCTTTGTATTATCTTCCTTCGATTTTTCCAAATCTCCCACAATCCTATACACTCATCAATATTATGGTTGCAAATCTGGCTGTCGAAGGATTTTTCATTATCGCTGTTTTCCACTTCGCAATCGTCTGTTGGGGCATCGGACTCGGTGACTTTTTCGATCTTGTTTTTCCATACTTTCTTCCAAAGCAAACTAATTAGACCAGTGATATGTGAATACATAATCTCAATCAAAGTAAAGTACAAACTATCGTGTTTACAGTCATAAACCAACAGCTGGATCAAATGTCAAAGCTATTCCCTTATCGTTCAAGGTAACCGACCGCCGACGTAAAGTTCTATAGTCGCCTATCGCAGCAGCAATCATGCTCAAAATCGCCTTTTCTTCTATAAACTCAGAGGTATGCTCAGGATTCGCTGCATCGGGAAGTGAAGCGAGCTTCTTTCTCTGCTGGTGTAGTCGCTCTCTCAGATAATTAATCACTTTTCGACAAGAGTCGATCCGAATTGTAATAGATGCATTCTCGTCCTGATACGATCGCAGTGCATCATGTGCCTCGTCAGGAACTGAAGTTCGAACAAAATAGGTTCGATTGTTATAATCGGTGACAGTCCAAAACTCAGCGCCAGGTATTTGCTGGCCCAAAACTTCGCGAAATTCCTGAGGAATGCGACCTGGCTTAGTTTCAGATTTGGTACTCCACTCGGGTGACACTTCGTATATCTTATGCTCCGCGTCAATAAAACCAGGATGGTGCTCACGACCGCCTAATTCATTTTTGAGAGAAATAGCGAACGACAATTTTGATACCCACTTTCCAAGACGTTGCCGTATCCCCGATGAATTGTCTTTATTTTTAATTGACTCTGATAAGGCACCATCATTACTGGCCGGTGTGTCTTCATATGTTAACTTACTTTCGTTCTGATCTTGCTTTGGGGATATTGACTCTATCATATAAACTGATCATATCAGCATATACAAATTACGAGAAGAGTCCGAGAGTCAGAATCCATTATGTAATTCAAAAGCATCGCAATACGATTACTGCGGAAGACTGCCCTGACCAATTCTATCCGTCGTCGAAAAACATTGCGCTGCGCCTCCAGCCTGATCCGCCAGCCGCGTTGCCGGGGCTGTCGCCTGCACAGGCCGCGCAGCCAGCAGGACGGGTAGTCCTGGCCAGAGCGTCGAACAGACACAAGCAGATCCTTCATGCCGGCTGTCCTGGCGGCAGTTCCTGCTGCCAGCCTGGTGGAGGCCGGTACGTCAGATAGTTGGATCGGCACCATTCGGTCAACTGTTGCAGCGAGTGGACCCTGTCGAAGGTCTCTGAGTAGTCTGCACGAAACCGGTGATAGAGATAGAGATGGTAAGCGTCGAGGCACGGCAGTCGTCCTGGCGTTTGCGCGCCGCACAGAGCCCGGCAGCGCAGCGACTGACTGCGTGGCCGTCTGGACCTGGTCGGTCCGGTGCGTCCCGGCTGCCTTACACATGACTCCTCACTTGGCACCACAGCAGGCGTGACGCCCTGGTGCTTCCTTCAGCAGCCATTGCCTCGGGCGGTACGTGATGGTATGGCGCTCCTGCTGGAACAGTGATGCCATATCGCAATACTGCCCGGCGCGTAACTGCTGCCCTCACGCCTCCAGCGAAACTGGGTGCATGAAGACCGTCATGGTACCGAACACCCCGGCAATTCAGGCCCCACAACCATGCGCAAAGCGGCTCCCTCGTGGTAAACTTCACAGTGAAATACATCACGACATATGGATGTTCGGGTCGTGAGTGGGACCTCAGTCCCACACACATATGGCGATGGGTCCGTCATGTGTACGGGCGGTTGTTGGGGCCCACCCTCTTTGACCACCCTCGGCCACCGTTGCTGGCGCATCGATGCGTGCTGTCGGCTGAAGCAGGACCCACGCGATCCACCACGCCAGCCGTCCCAGCCCGCACCAGCAGCCACCTGGCGCTGAGGCAGGATACTGGTCGGGCGATTGGGACGCAGGCTGCACAAGGCCGTCGCTGGGCCGCATCGGACTGAAGCATGCATGGCCTGTTGCCGCGTCCGTCTCAGTCCCGCCGGCCGGCGCTGTCCACTGGCGACACCTCGATGGTCACGATGGAGCGGTAGGTGGTCAGGCGGGTCTGCAGGTGAGGCGGCAGGTGGCTGTGGTCCTCGAAGAAGACGCTGCGCATCGGTGCGTCCCGCCCGGTGATGGACACGGACAGGAGTGGGATGTCGTCATCGTCGTTCTGCCGCTTGGCCAGACTGGCCAGTACCTCCTCGTGCGCCCGTGCTGCTCCATCGTCCTGAATAGCACGGGCTTGGCCACCGCTGCCGGCCTGACGGTCGAGACAGTTTCTGTCGGGAAGGCGGCCGCCACCAGTATCGCTTCCACTCTCAGCGTCAGCCTCACCAGCACAGTCCTCCGCCGTGGCCGCCTGATCAGGCAGCTCCAGTAGCAACCGGTAACGGCGCATCATCCGGTCTGGGCGCCTCACCTCAGTACTGGCGTAGTGGTCCAGATCCAGCTCCACCTGCCGCGGCTCCTCACCATCTGGGTAGTGCCAGACCTGGATCAACGGCGAACGCACCGGCAGAGCAGTCGTGGTCATCTGGTCGATGATCACCATAAGACCAGCCTGAGCATCACCACCCAGCGTGACAGACAGCGTCTCACTCCCCAACCGCCCACTGACCCGGGCGAAGTAGACCAGGTCCCGGGCGATCACCGGCATACCCGCATCACTCCAGCGCCGAGCCGTGCGCTGATCACGCCACGCTTCCCCCGGTGAAAGCGCCTCAGCCGTCAGCTGGAGACGGTCCAGCACCGAGTCCGCCGCAGACGAGAGAGACAAAGCAGCCGCCGCCTCATTGCGCCCGGAGTGCCGGTAGCGCTCCAACTCCCGCTGAAACATCAGATAGGCATCCAGCAGATCATCCCCACCACAGACGAGCCGCAGCGTCTCAAACCGGCCGAACTTCTGCACTGTCAAGACACCCGTCGCCTTGCGCAGCCCCAGCAGTTCACCCAACACCCGCTGCTCCAAGGCCACCCGCTCAGCCACCTCATCCGCGCCAGCACCCAGCGCGAAAACACCCTCTAGCACCCCGTTCTCAGACTCATCTTCCGGCGCCATACCAACAGTATCCCGCATCCCACCACCTGAGTGCACTTTTTTGTCACGACCCACACCCCCACCCCGCGGTCTGCTAGATACCACCAGGCCAGCGCCACCTCGACCGGGAACCGCTCGCCACAACACCACACCGGAGAGCCGCGGTCCAGCAGCAGACCATCCGGCACCGACCTGCCAACCAGTCCACCCACCCACAGAGAGCGCCCACCATGCCTCACCTCATCACCACCAGCCCCGAAGCCCTCACCCCCAGCCTCATCCCCATCCAGCCACCGGTGGGTCGGGCCGTCTCCCGGACCGCGCAGCGCCAGCTGGACCAGGTAGCCGCCCACGGGCAGGTCGCCCTGGCTCGCGACACCACCCGGGCCTACCTGGCAGCCAACGCCATGGGCAACATCGCCGCCCTATCCGGACTGGCCCAGGGCTACACCCAGGCCAGCCCAGCCAGCGCTGGCTACTGCCAGGCCATCCTCCACGCCTACGCCGTGGGAGCTACGCGGGGCGTGGCGGGATTGTGAGGACAAGCTCTGCAGCCGTGGCTAGCACTCATGGCCAGCACTGCCCGGCGGTGACCGAACCAGCGCTGAGCCAGACCCGATACGGCAAAGCAGTAGGCCCGCGGCAAATGGCAGCACCGCTCCCTGGCCACCGGCCCTCCAGCCGAGCGGCACCGACTTCTCCATGGCAAAGGGCCAGGCCCGCAGCGGATGACGACAACACGCTCACCCCGATACGGCAGAGCAGCAGACCTGCACGAGTTGCACCAGCCCGGCTGTGGCTGGGCCGACCGAGAGCCCGCGAGAACCGCATCTGGAAGTCGGGATGGTGCAACTGCCGCAGGGGCCGATGCCAGACATTGCCAGCCACAGGCCTGGTGCAGCGTCATCGCCGGTTAAGACACAGCAGCTTTACCTATCGCCACCTGCCTCCCAGCGCTCGCACGCTGCCAAGCCGCAGATCTGGCGCCACAGCAGCACCGGCTGAGAGCCAGAACCTTGATACCCATCCACACCACCCACCGCACCATGCGAATCAGGAGGAGATACCTCATGCACTGGATCATCAACAGCCTGGCCTTTGTCGGGACACTGGCACTGGCAGCCATCACCATTTTCGTCTGGGCCTGCTGGCGGGATGTGACCAAGCAGCGCCCCGGAACGCGGCAGATCAGGCCTGGCGGTACCTCGGGGCGGCATGGGCCCGGTGGCAATGGCCCAGGTGCCACTGGGCGGGGTTCAGCGACTGCTTGCCACGGCTTCAGTAGCACCGGTGGAGCGGCGTCTGAGTGCCATCGCCGTGGCGCCTCAAGACGGTGTGGGGCTGATGGCAGTGGCCTTGGCGCTGCTCGGCCCGGCCATGATGACGACAGCAGAAGCAGACCCAGTGGCCTGGCAGGCGGATGCAGCTTCAGCAGTGCCAGCAGGTCTGCCCCTCCTCGGCCCGGCTCTGGCAGTACTGGCGCTCAGACTACGAGCCGGCGGCAGCCTAGGACCTCAGCGGCAAACCGGCAGCACACATCCAGCGCCGCAGCTGCCCAGCCAGGCAGACCCACAAACAGCCACGGTGCCTCGCCGGTCTTCTCTCCGAGCACCCATACGACGGCACTGTTCGGTCACCGCATCCACACCCTCCGTCACCAGCATCGCCAGGCCTGGGACCAGGCGATGCGGGTCAAGCAGGCTCAGGACCTGGCGGCCTTCTACGCCGCGCTGGCCATGGCCGAGGAGGCGGGGCGGACGCATGGTCGAGATGGTCGAGAGGCGCCGCGGTCATGAGGCTTTTGCGGCGTATCCGATTCCCCACTTCCCGGCCTTGTCATTCACACTATCTTGCTCATCCGTTGTTAATAAAACAGCAAACGGTTTCGTGACGCCAGATTCACGGCGCGGCCGTATGGATGCACTATTTTTCCTCTGGTGTCAGCGTGAGCATGAAAGGTTCGGGATGTCCAGTCGCTCGGGGTTGGGCCATGGATTGGCTTGCATGTCAAGAGGGTTTGTGGGACAACCGATCGTGGCGACGGCGGTGCAACAGTGGCTAAAAAGTTATCAGAGTACCTGGCCGGAAACTAGCCATGGTGCCGGATGACGATGAGGCAATGCCACTGGAGCAGTTCGCCACTAAATCGGAATTAGCATCGAAAAGGAGCACGTCTATGTCTACCAGCACGCAGCGCAATCAACTGGGCCGGGAGCGGTCGGGCTATCAGGGTCCGCGGTTTCGCACCATCCTGGCCGACCCGCCATGGCAGGCCCAGCAACAGGGGCGGCTGGGGGCGGCACGACACTACCGCCTGATGAGCCTGGAGCGCATCACGGCCCTGCCGGTGGCCGACTTGGCCGCCGAGAACGCGCATCTGTGGCTGTGGGTCACCAATGCCACGCTGCGCGATGGCTATGACGTGGCTGAGGCCTGGGGCTTCACGCCGCGCTCGCCACTGACTTGGATCAAGCCGCGTCTCCTGCTGGGCAACTACCTGCGCAATGCCACCGAGCACTTGCTGTTCGCCACCCGGGGTCGGGCGCCGGTGGCGTACAAGGCACAGCCTGAGGTGCCTGGTGTTTCTTGGACAGTGGTGGAAAGAGTACTGTTTTGAGAGA
>ERZ772945.863-NODE-863-length-22920-cov-18.556965_pt1 | contig 22920 bp, 19 predicted proteins | sample MGYA00511681_ERZ772945 | MGnify/ENA primary metagenome ERZ772945 (study PRJEB29015, sample SAMEA2737943) | human oral metagenome | biome: human oral; feature: human-associated habitat; material: dental | place: China | collected 2143 ...
ACAACGCCCAGATGGTCGGCGACATCACGAAGTCGATCAGCCAGATCAACGCCGGACTGGGCGACTCCCTGGGTCTGAACCTGCAGCAGCTCTTCTCGGCGCTCGTCGGCGCGAAGCTGGTGTCCCCCACGATCGCCGACGCCGTGGAGGAGGGGGTTCGCGACGCCGCGGTGCCCACACCACCGCAGAAGTAGGACGGCACGAATATCCTGTTGCTGGCTTGGGGCGGGGTCCTTCGGGATCCCGCCCCGTGCGTTGACGGGACGCGAGGCCGGGGATGCATCGGCGCGAAGGACTAGCGTCGTGCGGCAGGGCGCAAATGCCGGGCCTCGGGAGGCGAAGCGGTGCTGGACGAGTCGCGTCTTGTGCTGTGCGTGAGCCCACAGTAAGGCCGCCCGACCCCGGTGGGGGGTCGGGCGGCCAGGCGCCTTGGGCCGCGAGGCGGCTATCGGCGACGTGTTCAGCGCATCTGGGTGCCGGTGGCGCCCAGGCGCTCGCAGGCCTCGACGACGCGGGCGGCCATGCCGGCCTCGGCCGACTTGCCCCACGTGCGCGGGTCGTACTGCTTCTTCACGCCGACCTCGCCGTCGATCTTGAGGACGCCGTCGTAGTTGCGCATCATGTGGTCGACGACCGGGCGGGTGAACGCGTACTGCGTGTCGGTGTCGACGTTCATCTTGATGACGCCGTTGGCGACAGCGGTGGCGATTTCCTCGGCGGTGGAACCGGAGCCGCCGTGCATGACCAGGTCGAAGGGACGGTGGTCGAGGCCGAAGTGCTCAGCGACCTCCTTCTGGATGGTGCCGAGCAGCTCGGGACGCAGCTTCACGTGGCCGGGCTTGTAGGCGCCGTGCACGTTGCCGAAGGTCAGGGCCGTGATGTAGCGGCCCTTCTCGCCCAGGCCCAGGGCCTCGACCGTCTTGATGCCGTCCGCGGTGGAGGTGTAGAGCTTCTCGTTGATCTCGCCAACGACGCCGTCTTCCTCGCCGCCGACCGCGCCGACCTCAATCTCGAGGATGGTGTTGGCCTTGACGGACATGGCGAGCAGTTCCTTCGCGATCTCGAGGTTCTCGTCGAGCGGAATCGCGGAACCATCCCACATGTGGGACTGGAAGGTGGGCAGCTTGCCTTCGGCGACCTGACCGGCCTCGATCTCGAGGAGGGGGCGGACCCAGGAGTCGATGTTCTGCTTGGCGCAGTGGTCGGTGTGCAGAGCCACGGTGATGCCGTAGTTCTTGGCAACCTCGTAGGCGTAGGCGGCGAGGGCCAGCGAGCCCGTGACGCGGTTCTTGATGGTGGAGCCGGAGCCGTACTCGGAGCCGCCCACGGAGATCTGGATGATGCCGTCGGACTCGGCCTCGGCGAAGCCCTGGAGGGCGGCGGTGATGGTCTGGGAAGAGGTCACGTTGATCGCGGGGTAGGCGAACTTGCCGTCCCTGGCGCGATTGAGCATCTCTGCATAGACCTCGGGAGTTGCGATAGGCACTTGGAGCCTCCTAATCGAGTGACAGTTGTGTCGTGTCGTATTGTCTCACAACTTGCAGGAGGCGGAAGGGGATGGAAGTCCCGTGCTCGCACCTCATCGCCGCTTCGCGCGACGAGGGAGCGGCTCACGCATCTGGCGCCGATTACTCGCCTGCGGCGGTGAGGCGCGTGGCGTGGGCCCACATGACGATTGCTGCGGCGTGCCCGACGTTCATCGAACGCGTCGATCCGCGCTGCGTGACGGCAACGACGACGTCGCAGGCTGCCAGCATCTCCTCGCTCAGCCCGAGTGCCTCGGAGCCGAACACGAGGCATGCCTTGGCGGGCAGGATCGTCTCCTCCAGCGCGATCGAGTCCCGGACGTTATCCACGCCCACGATGGCCAGCCCGTGCCGCGCGCAGTGGAGGGCGAGTTCGGCTGCGTCGCGGGGGTGATCGACCGGAAGGTAGCGGTCGGTCACCATGGCGCCGCGGCGGTTCCACCGCCTGCGTCCGACAACGTGCACGCGGCGCGCGCCAAGCGCGTTCGCCGTGCGCACGATCGACCCGATGTTGAAGTCGTGGTCGAGGTTCTCGACGGCCACCTCGAAGGGGAGGCAGCGGGCGGCGACGTCCGCGCGGATCGCCTCCATCGTCCAGTACCTGTACCTATCCTCGACGTTGCGTCGGTCCCCGTGTTCCAGCAGCTCCGGGTCGTAGCGGTGGTCGACTGGCCAGGCGTGAGGGCCTCCGGGCCAGGGGCCGACCCCGACCGCGGCGCGTCCCTGGGCCTCGGGCGCCCGCCGGGCTTGGGCGCCATCCGGCGCGATGTCACACGCGTTTTCGAACTCGTTCACGGATCCCACCCTAGCGGGACCGTAGAATGGGGGCATGAGCGCACTGACAACTGCCCCGAAAGCGTTGATCGATCTCCCTCCCGTGACCGCCTGGCTCTCCGATATGGACGGCGTGTTGGTCAAGGAGAATCGCGCGCTGCCCGGCGCGAATGAGTTCCTGGCGGCGCTGCGCGACAACGGCATGCCCTTTCTGGTTCTCACCAACAACTCCGTTTTCACCAACCGCGACCTTTCGGCGCGCCTGGCCAACTCCGGCTTGGAGATTCCCGAGGAGAACATCTGGACGTCGGCCAACGCCACGGCAGCTTTCCTGCAGCAGCAGTCTCCCGGTTCCACCGCCTACGTGATTGGCGAGGCCGGCCTGACCACGGCAATTCACACGGCCGGATACGTGATGACCGAGACCGATCCGGAGTACGTGGTGCTCGGCGAGGTCCGTTCCTACGACTTCCGTGCCCTGACGCAGGCAATCCGCTTCATCGAGGGCGGGGCGAAGTTCATCGCAACGAATCCGGACGTGTCTGGCCCCTCCGACGAGGGAACCCTGCCGGCCTGCGGCGCCATCGCGGCGATGATCACGGCCGCGACCGGCCAGAAGCCCTACTTTGTCGGCAAGCCGAACCCCGTCATGATCCGCGCGGGCCTGAACAAGATCGGCGCCCACTCTGAGAGCGCCGCCATGGTCGGTGACCGCATGGACACGGACGTGCGCGCCGGCGTGGAGGCGGGACTGCGCACCCACCTGGTCCTGTCGGGCTCGACGACGCGCGAGGATGTTCGCAACTATCCGTTCCGTCCCTTCGGTATCCACGAGGGCATCGGCCAGCTCATTGAGCTGGTTGAGGCGACCCACTGACACGCAACGACACGAGAAAGAACACCCATGACCAACGATTCTCAGAAGGCTCGTCTGGCGGCCCTGGTCCAGGAGCTGTCCGTCATTCACGAGAAGGTGACCCTTGCCTCGGGCCGGGAGTCCGACTTCTACGTGGATATGCGTCGTTCGACGCTGCACCACGAGGCGGCTCCCCTCATCGGCCACGTCATGCTGGACCTCCTGGAGGAGTCCGGCTTCGCGGTCGGCGAGGAGTACGTGGGAGTCGGCGGCCTGACGATGGGCGCGGATCCGGTCGCCACCGCGATGTTGCACGCCGCCGCCTCGCGCGGCCTGGACCTGGATGCCTTCGTCGTGCGCAAGGCAGCGAAGGATCACGGGATGAAGCGCCGCATCGAGGGGCCGGACGTGGAGGGCAAGAACGTCGTCGTCCTTGAGGACACCTCAACGACGGGCGGCTCCCCGCTTGAGGCGGCTTTCGCGCTACGTGAGGCGGGTGCAAACGTCGTCGCGGTGGCCGTCATCGTCGACCGCGCAACCGGGGCGAAGGAGCGGATCGAGGCCGAGGGCTTGCCGTACCTGTCCGCTCTGGGGCTGAGCGACATCGGCCTGGCCTAGACGATGGCCTCGGGGGTGGGGTCGGGCTCGTGCGCGAACCCAACCCCACCCCCGTCTCGCTCAGAGGCGTCACATGTGCGGGATGGCTCTCATGGCGCGCGCGGTCACCCATCGGGGAGCAATCTTCATGGCCCCCATCGCGGCCTTGTAGGCGAGCGTGGGGGTCACCTGGATACGTCCCGCGCGCACGGCGTCGAGCGCACAGGTGACGACCTCCTCGGGAGAGGCCATGAGCCACGCCGGAGTTGCCTCCATGTCGACGCCTGCCCGCTCGAAGAAGGGGGTGTTGACGGGGCCGGGGCACACGACGGTCGCGGTGATGCCGGACCCCCGCAGCTCAGCGGCCAGGCCTTCCGTGAAGGCCACCACCCACGCCTTGTGAGCGGAGTAGGTTCCGGCTCCCGTGCGCGAGGCGACGGAGCCGACGTTCAGGATCGCGCCTCGCCCGCGCGAGCGCATCGAGATGCCTGCGTGGTGAGCGAGGATCATGACGGCACGAACCATCACGTCCACGCCCGCGAGTTCGGCCTCCAGGGTGTTGTCCAGGAAGTCTGTCCCCAATCCGAACCCGGCGTTGTTGACGAGAAGGTCAACGGGCGCAAGATCCGCCTTCTCGACGTCGGCGGGGCCTCCCACGTCAAGGCGTGAGGCAACCCTCCGGCACCCCTCGGCGGTGGACAGGTCGGCGGCGATGGTCTCCGCTCGCACCCCGGCGACGTTCGCGAGCGCTGACGCGAGCGCGCTCAGCGCTTCTTCGTGGCGCGCGACGAGGACGAGATCGTGTCCGGCGGCAGCGAGCTGCCAGCAGAATTCTTCACCTATTCCGGACGTGGCTCCGGTGACGAGTGCTGTTCCCATGGGGGCAGTGTAGCTCGCAGCGTCGGGGTATCACGAGGCCGGGGCGGGGATCTTCTCTCGCATCCGCGCCCCGGCCTCGTCGTCAACGGGTGCGGATGAGGTATCCAGCACCGCCACCCGCGAGCGCGGCCGGGATGACGAGGAGGACGAGCCAGTAGGGGCTCCAGCCCCGCGAGCGGCCCGCCTCGTTTCCCGCGGCGATGGGGACGGCGTTGGCCGCGTCCTGAGTGCCATCGACGGGTGCCTGTGCCGCACCGCTCTGGGCGCCGTCTGTGCTCAACGCGCCGCTCTGGGCGCCGGATGTGGAGCCGTTGGCCCGGGGCGTTGCGGAAGGAGCCGCCTTGGGGGCAGTGACCGGGCTGGAGCTAGAGGACCCCGTTGAGGTCGGCGCGCCCGAGCCAACGCCGGTACGCGCGGGACTCACTCCCGCACCGGTCGTGCTCGACGTGGGGTTCGCGCCACCCGTTGCCTGTGTTCCTCCCGCACTTGCGTTGCCTCCGTTGCTCCGAGGCGCGAGGGGGCCGCCATTGGGGGCGGGGGCCGGGAAAGGCCTCGGCGCGGGCGCGGGCGCGGGGTCCGGACTCGGCGTGGGGCCAGGGTCCGGGGTCGGAGCGGGATCCGGGCTCGGTGTGGGAGTGGGCGTGGGGTCCGGCATCGGCGTGGGGTCCGGAGAGGGGGCCGGGGTCGGCGTGGGGCCGGGGTCCGGGGTCGGCGTGGGGCCAGGGTCCGGGGTCGGAGCGGGTCCGGGAGAGGGCGTCGGCACGGGTTGGTCATTCCCGCCGGGCGCCGGGCGGTCTGCGTGGTGACCGGCACGCACGACAACCGTGAACGACTGGGGGGCGACGAGCGTACGCTCCCCGCTGCGTGCCCCGACCTCGATGCGGTAGGTCCCCGGCGCGCTGAACACCCAGTTGCCGTGCATGTGGGTGGCCTCGGTCGTGTGAACGACGCCGTCTGCCTTGGTCGAGTCAAAGTGCACCTTGGCCGCGCTCCCGAAGGCCCCTCCCTGGAAGAAAGCGGCACGCGCACCCTCGGGGGCCTCGGCCAGATGCAGGGTGAGGTCAGCGCCGTCGGGGAGGGCCGCGTAGTCGATCCCCTCCGTGGACAGGCCCGGCCAGACGATGTCGCTGTTCTGGGTTTCGGGGAGCACGTAGGTCGCGCTACCAACCGGACCGAGAACGTCGTAACTGGGATCCGACAGTGACGAGGGCCGCACGAAGCGCGCGTTGGGTGCCACGGCCAGGGTCGTCGAAGACAGGGTGCGCAGCACCGAGGTGCGTGCGGCGGTCAGCGAGTCGTCCTTGACCGCCAGCCCGTAGGTCATGCCGGCGGCGGCGTTCTGCTGGGTCAGGCGCACATCCAGGTGGCCTCGCGCGATCTCGACCGGATCATTGAGGAGGGGCGAGGCAGGCGCCGGGCTGGTTCCTCCACCATTATCGGGACTGGGCGCCGGGTCGGGTGTGGGCGCCGGGTCGGGTGTGGGCGCCGGGTCGGGTGTGGGCGCCGGGTCTGGGGCTGGTTCCTCCGGGACAGAAGCGCCGGCACGCACGTGAAGCGTGGCGGTCAGACCCACGTGCTCGCCGACCGTGACGTCGCTGGCCTCGGCAACTGTCATGACGGCGTCTGACAGCGGGTGGGGACGGATCGTGACGCGCATGTGCATGGGCTCGCCCTGGCACACCCCCAGGTCCTGAGCCTTCGTGTCCATGCCTCCCGCACCCAGCGTCCCCTCCATGGAGCACCAGGGGCTGAAGTCATACTTGGACTCGAGGAACTCGATCTTATAGGTCGCGCGCAGGCTCGGGTCGGCAGCTCGCACGGTCGCGGTGTATTGGTCGGTCGTGCCCGGTTTGAGATCGTAGGAGACATCAACGCGGCGCGACGACAGCGGCAGGCTGTCGGGATTCCACACGGGAGCGGGATCGGGGTTGGAGGGGCCGAGGAGTTGCTCGCCCGTTCCCACCGAGACCGGTTCCTTATCCCTTTGAGAGTACTGGGCGGCCTGGGAGATCCATCGGGCCGAGGAGGAATCCTGGGGAATGTAGATCGCCTGGACCGAGGCGGCATCGGCCCCGAGCAGTTCGGAGACAGTGGCACGGCCCGCCTCGACCGGCACCTCTGTGAGGAAGTAGCCGTTGACGGTGATCCACGCGCGACCGGCGTCGGTGGCCACGCCCGTGTCGATGGTGATGTCGGTGAGATGGTTGTCGCCCGGATGCTCTCGCTGCGCGTGAGGGGCGAGCGTCAGCGTGGGAACGGCTCCCTGGCCGTCCCCACGCTCGGGGCGTGCGGCGTTGTAGGCGCTCGCGATGTCCTTGATGGTGCCCTCGGAGGGGTTGGCGCCTCCAACCTGCCAGACGAGCGGGGTGAGGGGCGAGGAGTAGATCGCCTTGCCGTCGGCGCTGCGCGCCGTCATCTTGTAGGTCGCAACGTAGCGGCCCGGCTGCGTAAACGTGGTGTAGAGATGCGTATGGCGCGGGTTGTACACGCTGCGATAGGCGGTATCGTGGCTCGAGAGGAAACGATTGACGCTGTCGCCGTTGTCGATGAACATCTCCATGCGTCCCGGGCCATCAACACTCACGAGGTCAAGGGTGTAGGTGTCGCCTTCAAACTTGTCGGTGTCGCCGATCTCACCAGCTCCCAGACCCGCCCAGATGGGCGTGTTTCCAGGTCCGGGATTCTGCGGCGCGGCGTTGAGAACGCTTCCCTCCGCTCCGAGGAAGGACAGGTCCGGGCGACCGGCGGGGACGACGAGCTGCGACTTCGCCTCGTCCTTCTCCCCCGTTCCGGTCCATGCCTTGGGTAGCCACAGGACTGTCTTCTCCATCGGGAGGTTGATGGTGTTGAGCGAGAAGCTCGAGGTGTCGTCGTGCCAGATGGGGATGGGCGCGTCGACGTGCTGTCCGGTGACGATCCAGTCCTTGTCCTGGTCGGGTCCGGCCCACGCCGCACTGGGAGCCAGTGCCAGGAACAGGGCGAGCGCTGCGGTGCTCACGCGTCGCAGGTATGACATTCGGGTGCCTCTTCTAGCTATATTGTTGGTGAGAATCATTATCACTCTGAATAAGCGCTTGCACAACTCACGCACCTCGCGCGTTTCGCCCGGACTCCCCCGTCGAGCGCCGATAGGCTCGCCTCATGAGATTCGCGACCTGGAACGTCAACTCCATCCGCACACGCATCGATCGCGTCATCGCCTTCCTCGAGCGCTCAGACACGGACATCCTCGCCATGCAGGAGATCAAATGCAGGCCCGACCAGTTCCCCACCGCCCCCTTTGAGGAGGCCGGCTACCAGGTGGCCGTCCACGGCCTCAACCAGTGGAACGGGGTCGCCGTCGCCTCCCGCCTCGCCATCACGGACGTCCGCGATCACTTTCCTCACCAGCCCAGCTTCGGAGAGCCCGCCACGGTAGAGGCACGCGCGCTGGGCGTCACCGTCGACGTGACCGGGGTGCTTGAGGCCCGCGAGGGCTCGCCTTCCTCGCTCACGATCTGGAGCCTCTACGTACCCAACGGCCGTGAGCTTGACAACCCTCACTACGCGTATAAGCTCGACTGGCTCGCGACGCTCGCCGAGCAGGGGCGCACGTGGCTCAGCGACTCGCAGGCCCTGATCGCACTCGTCGGAGACTGGAACGTGGCTCCCCACGACGAGGATGTGTGGGACATGTCGGTCTTCGAGGGATCCACACACGTCTCACCCGCCGAGCGCGACGCCTTCGCGGCCTTTGAACGCGACGGTTGGGTCGAGGTCACCCGAGACCGCGTCACCAACTACACCTACTGGGACTATCAGAAGTTGCGCTTCCCGAAGAATCAGGGAATGCGCATCGACTTCGCCTACTGCTCGGCGCCGCTGGCGGCGCGCGTGACAGGCGCTCACATTGACCGCGATGAGCGCAAAGGAAAGGGGGCCTCGGACCACGTGCCGGTCATCGTCGACGTCGCCTAGGCCGACCCGTCACCCTTCTCCCCCGGCAACGCCCACCGAGGAGCAGCTTCGAACCGTCTCGAGGAGCGAGGCGTTGAGAGATGACCAGTTCTCGCGATGCCACTGGCCGAAAGGCTCCTCGCCGACGAAGCAGGCGCTCGCGGTCAGGTCGCGGTCGGCCCAGACGAAGGACCCTGCCTGTCCGAAGTGTCCGATAGTGCGAGCGCTGGCATCCGGCGCGCTCCAGTGCGGAGCCTTCTCGCCCCGAATCTCCACTCCGAGCCCCCACGGGCACGGAGTGAACCTTCCATACCCCGGCACGACTCCCGCAAGAGCCGGGAACTGAGACATGGCAGCGAGCGCTGCGAGGGGCTCGCTCACGAGGGTTGGTCGTGCCAGCTCGGCACCAAAGAGGCTCAGGTCGGCGGCGCTGGCGACGCCTGCGTACGCCGGGCTGCCCGGAATCTGCGCCGATGCCATGCCCAGGGGATCGAAGATGACCTGCTTCACCCAGCGGTCGATCTCCATTCCGGTCACGTCATCCAGGAGTTGTCCGAGCACGTCGAAACCCTCGTTGGAGTAGATCCGCCGCTTACCCGGGGCGGCCGCGGGCCGGCGCCCTTCGAAGGGCAGGCCCGAGGCGTGTGAGAGCAGGTGGCGCACCGTCGATCCGGGCGGGCCGGCGGGAGCATCCAAGGTGGTCAGCCCCCGGTCGACGGCTACGAGCACCGACCACGCGACGATGGGCTTGGTCACGGACGCCAGCGGGAAGACCCGATCGAGGTCGCCGTGCGAATAGAGGACGTCGCCCCCGACACGCAGGACGAGGGCGACGTCAAATGACGGGAGAGGACCGATCACGCGGTGGCCTCCGGGGCCGCTGCTTCGGCGGCGGCGGTGGTCTTCTCGCTGATCTTGCGCAGCGTGCGCGCGTACACCTCTGCAACCTCCTCGGGAACCGAGGCCCCCAGCTGCAGCACGTAGTGCGCGGGCAGGTGCAGGAGCTGGACGCACACGGCCAGGAAGTCGGCGACGAACTCCCGCGCGTCGATCGGCTCGTCGTTGTAGCGCGCGGAGACGACGGAGCCGTACCAGTAGCGGATCAGAATCTTCGCGAGGGTGCGAGGGGTGGTGCCGATGTCGGCCCCCTCCTCCTCCACGAAGTTGTGGATCATGACCGCGAGGGCTTCCTCCATCTGCTGCGTCCGGTACTTGTAGTGGGCGTGCGCGGGGTGCGCCTCCGAGGACGCCTCCGCCCACAGGACACAGTCCAACGCGATGGCAGCGTCGGCACCGGGCTTCATGGCGAAGCGCATTTCGCCGACCGCCCAGTCGACAAACGAGCCAGCGGTGATGCCACCCTCGTCGAAGCCGCCTTCCACCTCGTCGTTAATCGTCACGTCGAAGAGGGCGTTCATGTCCTCGTGACGCTGGATTGCGCTGCGCAGGATCGCTTCCTTGGAAGGAAAGTGATAGACGACAGCGGGGTGTGAAATACCGACTCGACGACCGAGGTCGCGCAGAGAAAAGCCGTTGTAGCCTCGCTCTGCGATGAGGACCATCGCTGCCGAGAGGATGGATTCGCGCGTCGCCTGTCCGACGGAGTAGGCGCCACGGGCCTTCCTCTGGGTTGTCATATCATCTCCTGCTGTTGCGAACGCCAAATACCAAGCGTCCGAAATACAAACTGGTTGTCAGTGTAGCGCGCTATCTCAGGGTTTATCAACATTCATAACAAGCCCGTCGAAGGATTCGTTGATGTCAACAGTCACATTCTGACCATCATTGACGTCTCCCGCCAGCACAAACACTGCCAATCGATCGCCAATCTCACGCTGAATCAGGCGGCGCAGCGGGCGTGCCCCGAACGCCGGATCGTAGCCTGTGCGAGCCAGCCAGCCGCGCGCAGGCTCGGTCACTGTCAACCCAATACGGCGGTCCACCAGGCGGCGCTGCAGCGACTCAACCAGCAAATCGACGATCTCGCCCAGATTTTCGCGGGTGAGCGGATCGAAGACGACAGTCTCATCCAACCGGTTAAGAAACTCCGGTCGGAAGCTCGCGTGCACGACGGACATGACGGCGTCTCGCTTCCCTTCCGGCGTCAGGTCGGGATCGGCCAGGAACTGCGACCCGAGGTTTGACGTGAGGATCAAGATGGTGTGACGGAAGTCCACCGTCCGGCCCTGACCGTCGGTGAGGCGGCCGTCGTCAAGAACCTGCAGGAGAACGTCGAAGATCTCGGGATCCGCCTTCTCAACCTCGTCCAGGAGAACGACCGAATACGGGCGCCGCCGCACGGCCTCGGTCAGCTGACCCCCCTGCTCGTATCCGACGTACCCCGGAGGGGCGCCGACGAGGCGCGCAACCGAATGCTTCTCCGAGTACTCGGACATGTCAATGCGGACAATGGCGCGCTCGTCATCAAAGAGGAACTCGGCCAGCGACTTGGCAAGCTCGGTCTTTCCCACGCCCGTCGGCCCTAGGAAGAGGAAGGAACCCGTCGGTCGATTCGGGTCGGCGAGGCCCGCGCGCGAGCGGCGAACCGCGTCCGAGACGGCCCGCACGGCCTCCTTCTGCCCGATGAGGCGTTTGGCGAGTTCATCCTCCATGTGCAGGAGCTTCTCCGTTTCGGTCTGCAGGAGCTTGCCCGTCGGAATGCCGGTCCACGCTTCGATGACCTCGGCGATCTCCGCGGGGCCAACCTTCTCCGCGATCATCGGCTCGGCTTCGCCGACACTGTCCTGCGCGTCGGCTCGTGCTTCCTCCTGCGCGATCTGACGTTCGACGTCTGGGATCTCGCCGTTCTGGAGACGACCGGCTTCCTCCCAGCGTCCCTCGCGCACCGCCAGCTCCAGCTGCGTGCGCAGCGAGTCGAGCTGGACGCGCAGGTCGCCAACGCGGTTGTGCCCGGCCTTCTCGGCTTCCCAGCGGGCGGTGAGCGCACGCAGGTTCTCCTCGCGGTCGGCCAGGTCCGCGCGCAGCCTCGTCAGCCGTTCCGCCGTGGCCTCGTCGCGCCCGTCGGGGTCAGACTCGGCAAGGTAGGACTCTTCCATCCGCAGGCGATCCACGCTGCGGCGCAGCTCGTCGATCTCGACCGGGGAGGAGTCCAGCTCCATCCGCAGACGGGAGGCGGCCTCGTCAATCAAGTCGATCGCCTTGTCGGGAAGCTGACGACCCGAGATGTAGCGATCCGACAGGGTGGCCGCGGCCACCAGCGCACCGTCCGAGATGGTCACCTTGTGGTGAGCCTCGTACTTTGGCGCGATTCCACGCAGGATCGCGACGGTGTCCTCTACCGAGGGTTCGCCGACGAAGACCTGCTGGAAGCGTCGTTCGAGGGCGGGATCCTTTTCGATGTTCTCCCGGTACTCATCGAGAGTCGTCGCACCGACCATGCGCAGTTCCCCGCGCGCCAGCATCGGCTTGAGCATGTTGCCCGCATCCATCGCGCCTTCGGATCCGCCACCGGCTCCGACGACGGTGTGAAGCTCGTCGATGAAGGTGATGATCTGTCCGTCGGAGCGAGTGATCTCAGCGAGGACGGCCTTGAGGCGTTCCTCGAACTCTCCGCGATACTTGGCGCCTGCGACCATCGAGGACACGTCAAGGGAGACGAGGCGCTTGTCCCGCAGGGACTCGGGGACGTCACCGGCGACGATGCGCTGGGCGAGCCCTTCAACGACGGCGGTCTTACCGACGCCCGGTTCACCGATGAGAACCGGGTTATTCTTCGTGCGTCTCGACAGGACCTGAATGACGCGCCGGATCTCGTTGTCGCGCCCGATGACGGGATCGAGCTTGCCTTCGCGCGCAACCTCGGTGAGATCGCGACCGTACTTCGACAGGGCCTCGAAGGATCCCTCGGGGTCGGGCGAGGTGATCGGGTCGGGGCGTAGCTGCGCGAGGGCCTGCGCCAGGGCCTCATCGGTCGCACCCCCCTGGGTGAGGATGCGCCCCGCCTCGGTGTCGGAGGCAGCCAGCGCGATGAGCAAGTGCTCTGTCGACACATACTGGTCCGCGCCCTTGTCTGCGCGCTCGCCCGCGTCCTGAACGACTGCGAGCAGGGAACGCGAGGGCTGGGCGCTCCCCGCGGACGCACCCTGGGTTGAGGGGAGTGCGACGAGCGCGCGTCGGGTCTGCGCACCGATCGCGCGAGAATCGGCTCCCACCGCCTTCAGCAGGGCAAGCGCTATGCCTCCCTGCTGTTCGATCAGGGCTTCCAGCAGGTGGACGGGCTCGACCTGCGGGTTCCCGGCCGCGGAAGCGGCCTGCAGCGCAGAGGCAATGGCCTCCTGCGCCTTCGATGTCATCTCACGTGCCATGAGATCAATCCTCCAATGTGTTGCCGTGTTGCGTCGATGGCCCTCGACGCCTTCTGGTACACACAACGACAGCAAAGTTGAGTCTATTCCACTCAACGTCACCTTGGGGGATAGATCCGGCTCTCAGTTTCCAGGAAGCCAGGTGGGTCCGCCGAAGCCGCGCTGATGACCACCCGACGGCCCGGCCCCCTCGTCGTCGAGGCCGTAGCGCTCAGCGAGCGCCCGAAAGAGCTGCAGGGTGGTGGCAAGGGCGCACATCACCTGCTGGATGAGCTGGGCATCCGTCGCCCCATACTCGTAATCACCATTGACCTCGGCGACGACGCGACCCCCCTCGACCTGGTCCGCGACGTAGGACTTCGGCCAGAGAAACTCCCCATGCCAGGCCTGCAGGAAGTCACGCAGGTCCTCGCCGTACTCTGCGGGCACCAGCTGCTTCATAAAGGCGACAATCGACAGGACCTCGCTCGAGTTGCCGAGGAAGCGGAAGCAAAACAGGTGTCCCTCCCACAAGCCGCACAGGTCACCATCGCCATCGATGCGCCACGCCCAGCCCTCGGTATCGAAAAGGAGGCCCAGCCGCTCCTGCGTGATGGGACGAACCATGTCAAAGCGGTTCACTTCGAACTCTGCGCTACCCGTGGCGATTCCTTCCACCGTTTCTGCGTTGCCACTGCCCCATTGTTCCACATTGGCGGCGGCGTCGTCCGGCGGGATCGGGCGGCGAGGCGTCTCCTCGCCGTCGGCTCCACCGTCAGCATCCGCCCGCCATAGCCAGCCCATGATCATTCCCCTACTCGCGCTGATCGTCCCCGGCGCACATCGGCACCCTTATCATCGAGGCACACCCGCGTAGGCAGCCCCCACTGTTCAGCTGCATGCACACACCCATCGGCCACCTCCAGCGCTCGCCTCAATCACCATCAACACGATTGTTAACACCTTCACAGTAGCGCAGAATCGGCGAAAAACCAACGTTCTCAACGAGTCGCATTCCGAGTTGCCACCTCCGCAGCGCAACCACGGAAGCCATCGTCCCAGCTCATCCGGGTAGCCCCAGCAACAGAAACAGGTATTGTCTAATGGGTCACATTTTATCCCATCTGTTGCGCAGGCCTACCTCTTCCGCTATTAGGTCGGATCCGTGCCGTCGACGCCTCCCCACGACGCGCCGGATGCGCTTGCACTCGCCTCATCCTGCGCGGCTGCGACGGGAAACGCCGGCATCGGCAGCGGCCGCGCGCTGCGAGCAACGAGTGAGCGCAGCGCACGCTCCGCTGGCCCACGCGAGGACCCCCTGACCTCGGCGAGGATGCACCCGATACCGATCAGGACCCACACGCCGAGCGCAATCAACGCGCCCACGGCGCTGCCGACGAAACGGACGCCGAGCACACCGAGCCCACCGAATACGAGGATGAAGACCAGCGTCTGCGAGAGGTAGGCGGTCATCGAACGCCGCCCGATCGCGCTCAGGAAGGTACACACGGTGCCAAGGCTTTCACGCGGGCCGCCACCGATGAGAGCGAGGAGAGCAAGCCACCCGCACGCGCCCACAAGACCCGAGAGGTGATAGAGGGGGTTCGCCCACGTCAAGGAGTCTGCGAAGGCCCACCCCAGCTGCCCCAAGGCGAAGGGAATGCCTCCGGCGGCTCCGACCGTCAGGCCGCCGGCAGCGATCGCCCCGAGGATTGCGCGATGCCCCGGAGGGTCCTGCAAAAGCCCAAGGCGCGCGACGCCGACGCCGATCATGACCGACGGGACCACGAGGGACATCAGGAGCGTCATGGGGGTGACGATGATCCACTCACCCAGGGATATCAGCGGAAAGAGGGGGTGTAGAGCTCCCCGCGGGTGAGAACCGAGCGTCATCGAGCCACTACCCGCTGCAATCGCTATTCCCCACATCGACAACACGAATACCGCCGTGAACAACGCGCCGATCAGGCTCAGCAGCCATGCGCGTCCGGAGACCACAACCTCGGCGAAAATGACCGCAACCAGACCGTAGGCGCCGATGATGTCACCCGCAAAGACCATTCCGTGCAGGGCGCCGAAAGCCAGCATCCACCAGCCACGGCGGCGGATGAGACGAGAGGCGGCGCGGCGCGCCCGCCGCTCCACCTCCTCATCGAAAATCTGGTGCTGAACGGGCGCCCAACCGGCGCTGATCTCGCTCGACACGGCCTCGCGAGCAGCGCGCCGCTCGCGCTCCATGGTGCGCATCGCCATGATCGCCATGCCGAAGCCGAAGAGGATCGAGAAGAGGGGATAGGCTCGGCGGTCGACGAAAAGGGAACGCACGATGAACCACCACTGGTCGGCCGCGTTCATGACCTGAAGCAGCTCCGAACGATTCGCCGGGTAGTCCGGGAAGTACTTCAGCCACCACGGCACATTCGCCAGGGCGATGAGAGCCAGCATGAAGCCGCGCGCGACATCGGGGGCAGGAAAACGCAGCTGGCGATCTCCCGTGAAGGAAAGGGCGGGCATGAGTATCCTCTTTCGACGCTTCTCGCTACCTATGAGAAGGGGCGAGGCCGGAGAATCTCCCGAGCCTCGCCCCGTGACCACCGGCTCAACCGATGGCGGACATCATGGCTTGCTGTTGGATCGCTCGACGCTTACCATTCGCTCTGACAACGAGGACGATCCCGACGATCAACACGACGATTCCCGAAACGCCGATGACAGTCGACCAGATCATCGCGGAACCCGTTGACGCCATCACGTCGGCGCCGCTCATGTTGAGGCCCATCAGTTTTGCACCCGAGTCAAGCCCGTCGCAACGCACGACGTAGTCACCGGCAGCGAGCCCGTCAATGGAATAGACGTTCTTCTCGTTATCGAAGGGACTCATCTGGTGACTCTGCTGACCCGAGTCGATCAGGGCGCACGAATCAGCGGTCCCGGGACTGACCATCACCGTGTAGCTGCCACTGCTCGAGACCGTGACGCTATCGCCGTTGTCGATGGTTGCGGCTTGTGCGGCGGCCTCGCCGAGCGTACGAAAGCCCGTGGATAGGAGGACGACGAAGACGATGGGGGCCACGACGACCATCATGAGGACACCGAGACCGATCAAGATGCCTCCGGGCGCCCGACTCGGGAGCTTCCCCGTCGGCATGACGGCAGGACCGGGGTAGCCGGGTCCAGGAACGCCACCGGGGTATCCCTGGGGAGCACCGGGCCCATTTTGCCCGTATTGCGGCCAGGGGGTTCCCTGCTCGCCGGGGACACCGTAGGAGGGATTCGACATGTTTGTGCCTTCCTGAAGGGGATGATGCTTAAGCATAACAACGGGGCAGCCGCAGCGAACAGTACGTCGCGACAATCGGATCAGATCTCTCTTGATCGTACGCCGTTTCCTCTCCGAGGGAGGGGAAACGGCGGGGCAGAAAAGGGCACGACCCCACAATCCTGGGGGTCGTGCCCTCACGGGTTCGTCAGCGCACGGCGCCCGTCATCGCTTCGCCCATGATGCTGCGGCGCTTGCCGTTTACCCTGACCAGAAGCACGATGCCGACGATCACGGCGATCACGCCTGCGACCCCCACGATGGTGCCCCACAGAAACGGCATGACGAAAATCTGCGTGACGGCTTCCGGTGCCGTGTTGTACGCGATGACCTTTGTGCCGACGGTGGCAGCAACGCATTGAAGCTTGTACTGACCTGCCGGGACGCCCGACGCAACGTACGACTTGCCGTTATCCCCATACGGGTCCAACCGGTACCTCGTGCCGCTCGAATCGATGAGCGAACACTCGGGGTCCTTACCGGCGACAGCCTTCACCGTGAAGTGTCCGTCCGCGGTCACCGTGACGACGCTGCCGTTGTCGGTGGTACCGCCCTGGACCGATCTTCCGGGGGTGCTGGCAATCCCATAGAGCATCGCGGCGAAGAAAGCGATCGGCGCGATGACGATCATCAGGACCGCACCGAGGATGAGCGTGGCGACGGCGGGGCCGCGGCCGGGCATCGACGGCACGCTCACCGGCGAAGGAGCACCGTAGCCCCGGGGGTCGCTGCGCGCAGCCTGACCATTGAGCGGGAACGCCGCGTGCTGATCGCCCGAGGGGCCGTAGGAGGGGTTGGACATGTGGGTGTCTTTCTGACTGATGGACGTGACGCGTTAGGGCATCCTCACGCCCGCCAGGCGCTGCGCACGCAGCTCAGCGACCCCCGGCACCTCGAGCAGAGCCAGCGTCGTGCCGGTTGCGCGCTGCAGCAGCAGGTCCGCGAGCTCGGGGTTGCGGGCGAGGACAGGGCCATGCATGTAGGTCGCTATGACGGATCCTTGAACGGCGCCGTCGTAGCACACCTCCGGTGCTTCTTCTCCCCGGGGTACGCCGTTGCCCACGCCCGAGATAACTCGGCCGAGCGGAGCCGCGTCGGGGCCAAGGACGGTGCCGCCTCCGTGGTTTTCGAAGCCGGTGAGGGTTTGCGTGAGGCATTCAAGGATAGGCGCGCAGACCAGTTCACCAATCGCGCGATGTCCCTGGGGGCGCGTGGTGATGTCGAGGACTCCCATGCCTGCGACGCGTGTGCCCCTCGCGTCCTCGTACCAGTGGCCGAGAACCTGCAGGGAGGCGCAGATGGCGAGCAGCGGACGACCCGCGTCAAGAGCGCGGGCAAGCCCCGAGGTGCCGCGGAACTTGTCTGCGGCGAGCGCCTGAGCGGTGTCCTCGCCGCCGCCGAGCGTATAGATATCGAGGCTGTCTGGAATCTCCTCATTCAGTCCAACGTGGACGATCTCAGCGTCAATGCCGCGCCTGCGGGCTCGCTCCGCCAGGATCAGCGCGTTGCCGCTGTCCCCGTAGGTGCCCAGGACCTCGGGCATCAAAACGCCGATGCGCAGCGTGGAGGCGCTCATCGCGTGCCCTCCTTTCGATCGAGCAGGACCTTGAAGTCGCGCATGGCCGTGTAGTTGAGGAGCATCTCGACGCGACCGGGATCGCACGCTGCCAGGGCGTCCATGGGCAGGGGCACAAGGTCGCAGTGAACGCCCGCGTATTCGAGGCGCACGGCGAGGTCTGCGCCCCGTTCGCCGCAGGCGAGGACGCGGCGGCCGGCCTGCTTGACACCGGAGAAGTCAACGTCCCAGAGCCAGGAGAGATCCTGCCCGTCGGGGACCTGTCCGTTGACGCCGATGACGACCTGGTCGACACGCGGATCGATCATCGTCATGGCTTCCTGCCATCCGGCGGGGTTCTTGGCCAGCATGAGACGGGCGTTGCGTCCGTTGATGTCGTGGACGGAGTAGCGTCCGGCAACCTCCGTGACACCGTTGATGGCCTCGGCGGCGGTCGCAGGGTCGATGCCCATGGCGACGGCGGCGGCGACGGCCTGCGCGGCGTTACCGAGGTTCGCGCGTCCGGGGAGCTTCAGGGCGAGGGGGACGCTCTCGCCGCGAGGTCCGCGCAGCGTCGCGCGCGGGCCCTCGGGGGCGAGCTCGACATCCTCGAGCCACCACTGGGGCTGGGGACGGCGCTTCAGGTCGGGCAGTTCCTCCCCCTCGAAGGCCGGGATCAGGTGCCACCCGTCCTCGCTGCGCGCGACGCGCCCCCCTCGGGGATACGCCGCACTGTCGCCTCCCCACCCGGCGCCGGCGGCGACCCACACGACGTTCGGATTGTCCGCGGCCGCAGACACGATCAGGGGGTCGTCGCAGTTGGCAACGACCGTGGCACTGGGGTGGGCGGATGCCCCTTCGCGCAAGCGGCGTTCGACCGTGCCGATCTCACCGACTCGGTCGAGCTGGTCACGCGAGAGGTTGAGGTAGACGAAAACGTCGGGATGCACGTCCGCCGCAACGGCCGGAACGTGCATCTCATCGACCTCAAGGGCGGCACGCGTTGCCCCTTCGCCTCTCATGAGCGCGGTGATGACGCCCGACGTCATGTTGTCACCGTTGGTATTGGAGGCAACCGGCCCGCCTCTTTCCAGGGCGGCTCGCACCATCCGTGTTGTCGTCGACTTTCCATTGGTTCCCGTCACGACGACGCAGGAGTACGGGGCGGCGAGTTCCGCGAGGAATCTCGGGGAGATACGCAGGGCAACCTCGCCCCCGATCATTCCGCCGGAGCCTCGCCCAAGCGCTCGGGACGCACATCGTGCGGCTGTTCCGGCCGCCCGGGCTAGTCGCGAGCGCACCGACAGGTGATGCGATGATTTCGTCATGCACCCACGTTAACTCATGCGCCACCGACGCCGCGTCGCCAGGCTCAGGGCGCCCGCTCTCACCCCTCGCCAGGCCGGGGCGGAAAGGCCGGTGCCTCCCGCACCGCGACACGCCGCATGCTCGCTGACCTGCGAATATAGTTACGCACCCCATATCGGAGTTACCCACGCCATGCCACTGTGATCGTCTCGACATATCCCTTTGGTCGATCCTTCGCCATCGCCCGCATGCACGTCGCTCACTCGCGGGTCACAATCGGCAAAATTTCAACGAAAATCGCCGATTCTTCGACGCACCCGCATCCGTGAGATCACCCGAGGAGAGAGCCGACCCTTGACGCACGCTTCCCCCAACTCGATTGCACATATGTGCGAACCGCCTCCCGGGTCGACAATCGACTATCAAAACCGGCTGTGACCTGGTAAAACTATCATCAGCAGGCGAAAGCCTGTCGCCTGTTCCAGGCTTCGGTCGTGGGTCCTGTGTGCCCCCGGATCCTCGATCGAATTACGCTGCGGGACCCATCCGTTGGATGGGTCCCGCAGTTCTATTGCGCACCAATCGCTAGCGGCCAGGGACGATCGTCCCCTCGATGACCGCTCGCACGCCGCCACGCCTCCGCTGCCTGCCGACGACGGAGGACGCCTGCCCGTCGACAGATGTGAGCGCGGTGAGCGCGCGCATCGGGTTCCACACCGTGAGAGATCCGCCCGAGGCGACGGAGGACTCCCGCCCCTCCCAGGCTCGCTGGCCTCTCCTCATCGGCATGACCTGACCGTCGGGGGAGGCGGCGAAGACACGGTTACGGCGAGCCTCGGAGGCGGCGACCTTGGCACGCAGGCCGTCGCACTCCGCCTCGAGCTCCTCGACGCGGCGCTCGAGGTCGAGGATGCGCCGGATTCCCGCCAGGTTGATCCCCTCTTCCTGACTCATGCGTTGCACATCGCGCAGCCTCTGCACGTCGCGCTTCGTGTAGCGCCGCCCCTTCCCCTTCGTGCGCGCCGGAATCACCAGGCCGAGACGGTCGTACTGCCGCAAGGTCTGAGGATGCATACCGGACAGCTCCGCCGCAACGGAGATGGCGAAGGTGATCGCCTCGCCTCGCCCCTTCACTGCCATGGCTTACTCCTGCGCCGTCTTCGCCAGGGACGCACGCACGTCGAGGTCTCCCTCGGCCTGCGCCATCTCCTTCGCAAGTCTCTTCAGCTCACGGTTCGGTTTCTCGGGGACCTGGATGGCCACGCGAGCGACCAGGTCACCGCTCACCTTGGAGGTTGAGACCCCCTTGCCACGCACCCGAATCTCGGTGCCCGACGAAGAACCCTCGGGCACCTTTACCGCGGCCGTGCCGCCGTCGATCGTGGGCACGTCGATGACGGTGCCGAGGATCGCCTCGGACACGGTGACAGGCAGCGTCACCACGAGGTCATTGCCCTCGCGCGAGTACACGGGGTGCGGCTTCACCGTCACGGTAACCTCAAGGTCGCCGGTGGGACCGCCGTGCAGGCCGGGCTTCCCGTGACCCTTGACGCGAACCTTCTGGCCATTCTTGATGCCGGCAGGGATGCGGACCTTGATCGGAGAGCCTCCAACCTTGATGGTCAGGGTCGCCCCATTCAGAGCCTGGCGCAAGGAGATGGACAGCTTGGCGCGCACCGTCCCGCCCTTTTCGGGCGTAGGTGCGCCGTGCGAGGCCCGGGCGCTGAAGGGAGACCCGTAGGACTCACCCCCGAATCGGGAGCTACCACCCGCCGCGCCTCCAAAGAGACCGGAGAGGATATCCTCGAAGCCGGCCCCACCGCCGGGCATGCCGGAGGCCTGGAAGCGCACGTTGTGGCCACCGCCGCCGAAACTGCCTCCGGCGCCGCTAAAGCCCCCGAAGAGGTCTTCGAAGCCGCCCGCTCCACCGGATCCTGCGGAGAAGCGCGCACCTCCGCCTGCCATGGCGCGAATCGCGTCGTAGCGCTTGCGTTCCTCGTCGTTGGACAGGACCGCGTATGCCTCGCCAATCTCCTTGAACCTGGTTTCGGCCGCCGTATCGCCCGGGTTCTGATCCGGGTGCCACTGCCGCGCCAGCTTACGGTAGGCCTTCGTGATGGCCTTCTTGTCCGCCTTCTTGTCGACTCCCAGGACCTTGTAGAAGTCCTTCGAGAACCACTCTTGTTCGCTCACGCGCGTTTCACCTCTCTTTCAGTCACGAGCATGTCGAAAGTCATTCAGGGTTGTTCACCAGCACCTTTGCGGCTCGCACGACGCGCTCATCGCGGCGGTAGCCACCGGTCAGGACCTGCCCGATCACGGGATGGTCCACATCGGGGCTCGTGGTGGCCATCAGGGCATCGTGCAGGGCAGGATCGAAATCGTCACCCTCGGCTCCATAGCGCTCCAGCCCGAAGCGCGTCTTGAGCGTGTCCTCGAGCTTCGCAGCGATCGACGCGAAGGGACCGTCCTCCAGGTCTCCGTGCGCGCGGGCCGCGGCGATGTCGTCGAGAACGCTGATGAGCGACTCAATGACCTCGTCCTGCCCGGCGGTCTTGTGACCCGGGATAGCTTCCTTGGAGCGACGCACGTAGTTCGCGTACTCCTGGCCCTGGTTGTAGAGCTCCGCGTTGGCGCGGGCCAGCTGGTCTTCGATGGTTGCGATGCGTTCGAGAGCCTTGGCAAGGTCAGAGTCCTCGACCTGGTCCTCGAAAGCACTCATATCATCAGCCGGATTCTCGGGCGAGGACGACTCTGCCGCCTGGCCGACCGGGGCCGACTCGAGGGAGTCGGCCCCGGGGGCGTTCGCGTCCTCGTTGGGCGCCGAGAAACCGTTGGTTTCCTCGGTGCTCACTTGTTGTTGTCCTCATCCACGATTTCGGCGTCCACGACATCGTCCTGGGCGGGGGCCGCCTTCTGGGCGTCCTCGGCCTGCTGCTTGGCGTAGATCTCCTGGCCGATCTTCATGCCCGACTCAGACAGGGTCGTCATCGCGGCCTTCACAGCCTCAATGTCATCTCCCTTGAGGGCTTCCTTCACGGCGTCGACATCCTTCTGGACGGCCGCACGGGTCTCCTCGGAGATCTTGTCGGCCTCGTCCTTGAGCAGCTTCTCCGTCGAGTAGACGGCCTGCTCAGCCTGGTTACGGGTGTCGGCTTCCTCACGGCGCTTCTTGTCCTCGGCAGCGTGCTCCTCGGCCTCGCGCACCATGCGGTCGATGTCCTCCTTGGGCAGGGACGATCCACCGGTGATGGTGACCGACTGCTCCTTACCCGTGCCGCGATCCTTCGCGGAGACGTGAACGATACCGTTGGCGTCGATGTCGAAGGTCACTTCGATCTGAGGAACGCCGCGTGGAGCGGGAGCAATGCCGGAGAGCTCGAAGGTACCCAGCAGCTTGTTGTCGCGGGCAAACTCACGCTCGCCCTGGTAGACCTGAATGAGCACGGAGGGCTGGCCATCCTCGGCGGTGGAGAAGATCTCCGAGGCCTTGGTCGGGATCGCCGTGTTACGGTCGATGAGCTTGGTCATAACGCCGCCCTTGGTCTCGATGCCGAGCGACAGGGGGGTCACGTCAATAAGCAGGACATCCTTGCGGTCACCCTGGATGACGCCGGCCTGCAGGGCAGCGCCCACGGCGACGACCTCATCGGGGTTGACACCCTTGTTGGGCTCACGGCCGCCGGTCAGCTCCTTGACAACCTCGGTGACGGCGGGCATGCGGGTGGAGCCGCCGACGAGCACGACGTGGTCGATCTCGGAGACGGTCACGTCAGCCTCGGCCATGACGTCGCGGAAGGGCTTCTTGGTGCGCTCGAGCAGGTCCGCGGTCAGTTCCTCGAACTTGGCGCGCGTGAGGGTCTCAT
>ERZ772945.865-NODE-865-length-22904-cov-9.057858_pt1 | contig 22904 bp, 19 predicted proteins | sample MGYA00511681_ERZ772945 | MGnify/ENA primary metagenome ERZ772945 (study PRJEB29015, sample SAMEA2737943) | human oral metagenome | biome: human oral; feature: human-associated habitat; material: dental | place: China | collected 2143 ...
ATTCTCTTAGAATCTTTCAAGGTTGTTTCATTGTTCAGTTATCAAGGTTCTTGCTGTCCCCCGTAAGCGACAACTTGGATATGATATCAAGACCAACCCGGCTTGTCAATGGTTTTTTCATGACCCTGCTCAAATTTGACTGATTTCAAAGCCACTCACGCGGTGCAAGCATTATGTTATCAAAGAGCAAAAGCCCTGTCAACATTGATTTTCCGGGCTTTTCTCAACACCTGTCTCTTTTCAGAGATATTGTGTCCGCTCTCATTTACAACCACTAAATCTTCCCGTTTTCCCTCGCGCCAACACATTTCGAAGCACATGCTTTCGTCTGAAAAGAAAAGACGCTTTCGTCCGAAAAACAAAGACATTCTTTTCCTCTCAGTCCCGGCCCATTCGGCTCTGCGCTCTATGGTCCCGGGTTCTATGGTCCCAATGCGATCAAGAGGTCCTCAGCGGAAAAGCAGAGTCAGGGGATTGTATTCGCTGATCATTTTCAGGACAGCGCTTGCCCCGATTTGTTCTGCCCAATAGGCCCCCTGGGAAGTCCAGGAGAGAATTTCCACCAGATACATAAGAAACCAGGTCTGGATCAGACCGACGCCAAGTCCCATCAGGCCTCCAAGGGCGTGACTGATTCCACCGATCACCGGCGCGTGGCTGGCTGTGTCAATCACTGCCGCGACAATGGCTGTCACAATCCACGCGATCACAAGAGCCAGAAGGAAGGAAATCACCCTCATAATCCACCCTGTGATCACAACTGCCGCCTGGTCCGCAAGACTGCGTCCTGCCTGGTCTACCGCGTCTTTAACATTCTCGGTCGTCTGATCCGCAGTGACCTGAATTTTCAATTGCCCCTTCTCATAGGCCTCACGCAGCAGAGTCGGCAATTTCATATATATCTGTTCCGCATGCTGCTCCAGATAGGTCTGTAAGAGACTCAGCGGAATCTGTGTGTCAGCTGAAATCCTCTTTCCAATCTCTGACAGAGGAGAGCCCTGATCGCCTGCCTTCTGTTTCAAGTCGTTCACAATCTGGTTGGTCGCTTTCGCCTTCTGTTTCTCCCAGTATGCCTGTGTCCGCTTTGCAACCTGCTCCTGGATCACATCGTCCAGCGGCGTGTATTTTGTCAAAGCCTGATTGATTCCCGGTGTCGCGACCAGGACAAATATCAGAATGAAAATCCCGGAAACCAGGCCGAAGAGCATTTTCAGAGCCCCTCGCCTCAGGCCTCTGATCACAGAGCAAAAAATGATCACTCCAAAGATAAATAAAGCTATGTTCAAGTTCTCTCCTCTCCAGGTCGTCTTATTTTAGTCTGGCATGATCCAGAGATCCCTCCCGAACAAAGAGATAGTCTCTGGATCCGCTTCCCGGGATCACCGCTCCCACAGCACTCTTAAGATCTCCGCTGAATTTGCGTGTACCCGCCAGATTATAGATTTCCAGCCTCTTGTCTCCGTAGAGAGCAATTTCGTTATTCGCGAGCATTTCGACCCTGTTATAACTCATATCGATCTGAGCGCGGCTGACACGACGCCCCCGATTATTAAAGGTGTACAGGCAAAGCGTATTCTGACCGGCCGCATTCGTGCTGGTCGCGACATAGCCGAAATAACTCTGGTTAAAATAAACGCTGCGAATCTGCCCCTCGACAGGAAGCTCGTTGAGCAGTCCGGGCTTGGTATGATTGTGGTAGAGCAGAATCTTTTTATCTGTGTAAACAGCCAGATTTCCGCCTTTGACATACGCGATCTCCCCGATCAGGCTGTCGTCATAATCGAAGCTCGCGACAATATGCTTGTCAGCATTTTTGCCCGCAGCGCCAAAATCATAGATCTGCAGCCTGGAATGCGCCTTTCCCCCGCTCACATCGGCAAGAGCCAGCGCCAGGCGCTGTCCGTCCTGTGAGATGGCAATGGATACGGGATATCCTGTCGTCTCAAGATGTACTTCCCCGCTGGCTGTCAGATTGCCATCCGCGTTATAAAGGTGCAGATAGCCGACCTTGTCATTTTGCATGAGAACCGCGATCGAACCATTGTCGGCAACCTTTGCCTCCGCAACAGGCAGATTGGTCGTGATATGGGCCCGGTTTCCCTCTTTTGAGAAGAGATAAATGCCTGTCCCGCCCCGGTCATAGATCACAGCATAGACATCTCCCGCGTCCAGATGGGGCGAGCTCATCTGATAGGACTGGCTCCAGAGCAGATCGCCCGCCGTCGTCATATAGCTGTTGCCGTCTGTATTGTAAGCCAGAATATTATTTTGAAAGAGCTGATACCCGGTCCCACTGGCGTCGTCCAGTTTCTGGCTGGAGATTACCCTGTAGCTTCGGTATTGGCGTCTTTTATGTACAAAAAAGACCAGAAAGACCAGCCCAATGGCCAGGGCAATGAAAAGAAAGAGCTTCCAGTGTCTTCGTATCAAAGTCCCAAGACGCAAGAGAAGTTCTCTCAGCGACCGGCCGATTTCCCTCAATAAATCCATCACTCTGTTCCTCAGGCCTCAAAATCTTTCTCATGAAGAATCAGGCGGCCCTCCGCATCACTTCTCTTACTTCCCAGGCGGGAGAATTTCTTCTTGAGTCCGCCTGACTTGACCCTGTCCATCGCCTGATCCACAATCTCAATCACCTCGCTTAAAGACGTGGGCTGGTCGATCTTCTGGATCATGTTGATGCGGTTATAAAGGGCCAGAACTCCCATGGAATCCACACTGCACCCGTTGTCATTGGCATATGTCCGCCCAAAAGCGACCAGCTCATCTGTGGTGAAAACAGGGATCCTGATTTCATTCACAAACTTAGACGCAAAGGATCGATTCATCGCGAACATTTTCTGCAGGGAATCCATATCGTCTTCCAGAATCATGAGCACTCCGCTCGTATCTGTATCCAGAAGCGTATTGAGCGTCGCGACAGATACTCTGGAAAGAGCTCCTGCCTTCTCTATAATCAGTGCCCCGCCGCGGATCTTATCGAAGAGCTCAATCACGTTCTTCTCGTTTAATCTGACCGCGTCAATCTTCCCCGCGGGGCCTGCTGGAAGCTTGATCTGCCTCTTCATCAGCTCAATGACCCCGGTTGCCAGGTTGGTCTTGCCGGACCCCCCAGAACCAATGATCTTCAAATGTGCTTTTTTGCTGTCGCCCAGCAAGCCCTCTTTGACCCCTTCCAAAGCCCGGCTCAGGTGCGCCTCCATCCCCTCAATCGCGACATAGGAGGAGAAACGCGCCTTCTCCTCATCCGTAAGCTTTCTTGGAGCTTCCGCAGCTTTGGGTTCCGCCGCGGCATTGTTATAGAAGACATTGGATGCCTGCATGCTTTCAACTGAGTTAAACTCCTGGTCGTCTGTCACCCAGGATGCCCGGGTCGCCTGCATGTGAAAGGCCTCTTCAATCGCGTCACGTCTGACTTCTTCCTTGTTCTCTTGATCGGGCTTCTCCCCCTGCTCTGTTTTTGCCGGCTCTTCTTCGGTGTCCGCGTTCTCCGCAGCCGCTTCCTCGTCCTCCTCCTCGATCACGAATTCCTCATCTCCGAATCGAGAAGAAATATGTCCCTTCAGAACTAGCTGTGCCGGTTCCTCCGCCGACTTCTCTGACGCAGATTCTTGAGACTCGGTTCTCTCCCCTGTCTGCTCCTCTGACGCAGATTCCTCAGATCCAGTCATCTTCTCGTCCGGATCTTCCGTTGCAGATTCTTCCGCTCCAGCCGTATTCTCTTCTGAATCTTCCACTGCTGACTCTTCCGACGAAGCCGTATTCTCTTCTGAATCCTCCACTGCTGACTCTTCCGACGAAGCCATCTTCTCGTCCGAATCCCCCGCTACGGATTCTTCCGACGCGATCGGCTCTGCGGCCGGCTCGGCTTCTCCTCTGTCCTCATGGAAATCAAACTCAGGTATGATCAGCTGATCATCATCTTCTTTCGCTACCGCATCCTCTTCTTCCGATACTGCCGTCTCTGCTGCCCTTGCCTCTGCGGCTTCCTCATCCGAAGAAAGCATTTCCTCATTTTCTGTTGCTTCTTCCGCATTCCCTTCGTCTGATGACGCGCGCTCAACATCCTGCTCCTCAGTCGCGGGATTCTCTTCCTCTCTTTCTGTCAGCTCTGCGTTTTTCTCCCCGGTCTCAGCAGCGGCGGCCGCTTCATCCTCTCCGATCTCTGCAGCGGTAGCCGTTTCATTCTCCCCGCCATTTAAGCGGTCGATCTCACGCTGCAGCATATTGTTGATGTCAGAAACTGTCTTACGGGCTTCGCGGTAGTCTACTCCCGACGAATCTCCGGAGACTGCGCCTGCTGCCTCCGAGAGTCTGGCAGACGCGTGCTGCAGCATCTCTTCCTCGACAAGGTCCTCCACAGAAGCTCCGGCCTCCAGTCGAGGCAGGACTTCGGTCAGGCGCTCCATAATTTCATTGGCCTCGACCAATGCCTGCGCCTTGGCTGACTCCAGCTTCTTCTCTCCCGCTTTCTTCAGGACTTCCTCTGCCTCTTTGCGCGTCTTCTCCCAGTCCTTCACCAGGTCGTCAATCGAAAGCTGTCCCTTGATCTGAATATCGTCCTCGGACTGGTCCGGGACATCCATGGAGATCTGCCCGTCATCATCGATTCCCAGCCCCCGGTAGCGCTCGCGCAGATCCTGGTCGATGACCTTCTGTGTCTCTCTGGCCCTCTGAGCCCCCAGCTCCTTCGTCCCCTCAGAGACACGCAGGAAGGGGAGCTCATCTGTCAGTTCCTTGATGTTCTCCATTTTCTCCTGCACCTGCTCCGATCCCGTGGCGCTCATGATCTCTTCAATATTCTTCTTGATCTTCTCCTGCAGGTTGACCGTATTGAACTTAGTCGACGGGATATGGATTTCAGGAAGAGGTATGGTCTCTGCAGACGTGCCCTCCTTCTCGGATCTTCCGGCCTCCTGACCGGAAATCTCCTTGATTTCGTCTCTATGCCTCTGGCGGAGCTTCAAGTAGATCTGCTCCTGATCCGGATCCAGAGGTGCATAGATCATCTTCAGTTCCAGGGCTTTCTCTACATAGGGTCCGTCGCCGAACCAGAGAATAATTTCATTACAGAGGCTGACGCACTTATCAATCTGTCTGGTCTTCTGATAGAAGAGGGCCAGCTCTAACGCCCAGTCCTCTAAGAAATCATTCTCCTTCAAATCCTCGAGGATTGTAATCAGTTCTTCATCGCTGACTCCCTTGGCACGGGAGAGCTGATAGTTGATCACATAGCGCAGGCTGTCATGGGGAGCAATCTCCATGAACTCAGTGTAATACTCCTGCGCTTCATCCAGTTCCTGTAAGCGGATGCATACCAGAGCCAGTCGATAGATCACCATTCGCCCGATCGGACTTCTCTCATGCGCCGTCATCAGAAGCTCTTTGGCGCTGTCCAGCCGGCCGACCTCCTCATACAGTTCCGCCGCCTTCATCAGCGCGTTGACGCTTGGCACCTTGCGCCAGTTGTTCGCGTCCAGCTGACGGGCTACCTCCTCCATATCCTTGCGATCGATCAGACCGCGCACACGATCAATCAGTTCCTTGTACTCATATCTATCCACAACGTTTACCTCTCCACCGCTTCTTTTTCTTTCTCTAAAAACACCTTTAGCCGGTCGTCTTCGACCGGCTGATCAGGAAAGTATCACTTGTGCGCTCTGTAGTAGTTGATCAGACATCCGTCCAGGATAATCTGTCTCTCATCATCCGTCATCGCGTCCACATACAGGCTGAAGGGAGTCAGATGACCCTCGTGAACGGCATAAGCCTCCACCCGGTTCTTTCCCTCTTTGATTGCCTCACGCACCCTGGGCACGAAGATATAGTCCAAATTCTTGAAGGGCAGATCCCCCGCTGGGATGGTGAATGGAATCATCCCCCAGTTGATCAGATTGGACCGATATCGCTTGGTCGCATACTCGTTTGCGATATTGGCCCAGCCTCCCAGAACCTTCTGACAGGAGGCCGCCTGCTCGCGGGCGCTGCCGTCCCCCGGTTTGACCGCAAAGATCGTGCTGCCGATCCCGATGACATGGCGATTGATCTCCGGGAATTTCTCCTTGATCGCCTGCATGATCTCATGCACTTCCGCAAATGCCTTCCCGGGGCAGGAATCCGCCTCAATGGCCTTCTGCGCCTTCTGTACCTCCTTGGCCCGGCCGACATATGCCGGATCCCGGCGAGAGAGGGCGAACTCAGCCAGTTTCAGGGGATTCGACCGATAAGAAGACGTCTCCCCGGAGGGAATGAGCTCGTCTGTCGTCGTCACCGGATCATGAATCTCAGATACCAGCTTGAGGATCAAATTCTCCGGTAGGGGGCTCATCTTGGGCCAGTCCTTGATGTTGGGGCCAAAGGTAAGCTCCGCCTCAGGATCCGCTCTCCCCACGGCGTCAAAGACCCGCTTCTGATAAATGCTTCGGTCAAAGAAATACTTTGGCTTGGTAAAATCCGCGTCGATATCAGTGGCCGCCGTCAAGAAGCCCTTGTTAGCCGCGGTTGCCGCGATAGATCTGGCGTCCATGAGGGCGACCGAGGATATCTGACCATCCTGGATCTTGGATCCCTCGCGGTTGGGGAAGTTACGGGTGGAGTGGCGAATTGAGAAGCCATTATTGGCCGGGGTATCGCCCGCGCCGAAACAGGGACCGCAGAAGGCGGTCTTGAAGACCGCTCCCGCCTCGATCAGGGAGGCGGCTGAACCGTTCTTTATCAACTGCATGTAGACCGGCATGGAGGCCGGATAGACACTGAGACTGAACTCATCTGCTCCTATATCGGCCCCCCGGAGAATATCCGCCGCGTCCGTAATATTCTCATATCCGCCGCCGGCGCATCCCGCGATGATCCCCTGATCGACATAAAGGCGGCCGTCCCGGATCTTATCCTTCAGTGAATACGATATTCTGTCTCCCAGAGAGACCTGCGCCCGCTTGGTCACCTGATCTAAGATATCCTCAAGATTGTGATTGACCTCTTCAATGGTGTATGTATAGCTGGGATGGAAGGGCATGGCGATCATGGGCTTGATCTGAGACAGATCGATCTCAATCATGCCGTCATAATACGCGATCTGGCCAGGCGCAAGCTTCCGATAGGCATCCTTGCGTCCGTGGATCTCGTAGAACTCCTCTGTCTTCTCATCCGTGGCCCAGATTGAAGACAGGCAGGTGGTCTCTGTTGTCATAACATCGATGCCGATACGGTAATCGACAGAGAGATTGGCCAGGCCGGGTCCCACAAACTCCATCACCTTGTTCTTGACATAGCCGCACGCGAAGACCTTCCCGATGATGGCCAGAGCGATATCCTGCGGGCCGACTCCCTTCGCGGGTTTTCCGGTCATGTAGACTCCTACCACCTGGGGCATGTCAATATCATAGGTCCTGCCCAGCAACTGCTTGACCAGCTCGGGTCCGCCCTCTCCCATAGCCATGGTCCCGAGAGCCCCGTAGCGGGTGTGAGAATCACTTCCCAGAATCATCTTGCCCGCTTCGGCCAGCATTTCTCTGGCAAACTGGTGGATCACTGCCTGATGCGGGGGCACATAAATTCCCCCGTATTTCCTGGCTGCGGACAAGCCGAACATGTGATCATCTTCGTTGATGGTTCCTCCAACAGCGCAGAGACTGTTATGACAGTTAGTCAGAACGTAGGGAATGGGAAATTTCTCCAGGCCGGAAGCTCTGGCAGTCTGAATAATCCCCACATAGGTAATATCGTGGGAAGTCATCTTGTCAAATTTGATTTTGAGCTGCTCCATATTGTCAGAGCAGTTGTGGTCGCGAAGAATGCCGTAGGCAATGGTCTGCTTTCTTGCCTCCTCACGGTCGATTTTTCTGCCGCAGGATGCTGCGAGAATCGCATCCGCCTGCGAACCGTCGGCAACGATCTCACTGCCGTTCAGAAGATAAACGCCTGTCTCAAATAACTTCATATTGCCCCCAAATCCAAGTCCCCGGGCAGGGAACGTAATTTCTTCAAGGTAATGATCCGCGGCCTCCGTAACGGCCTGTATCAGGGTGAATTATAGGAAATGATCTCTGTCAATTCAAGGATTCCCAGACTTGCGAAAGATCTGCAGGACCTTGTCTACCCTGTCATCCTGACGATTACTCTGCTTCCTGTGTGTCTCCTGGTCCAGACCTGATATTGCCGCATCGACTTTCGCGCCGATCTCTGTTTTTGGATCACTCTCCCGCGTCCAAGACGCGGTTAAATTCTCTCTGCTCTCTCTCTCGGGTAAACTGCTCCCAAGCGGCTGATCCGGGGTCTTTTCTCCCGCCGGCTTATTTTCCCGCTTCTGATCCGCGGGACTCTCTCCTTTGGTCCTGCTCTCAAGCGGCTGGTTCGGGATCTTTTTTCCCACCGGCTCAGCTTCTCGCTTCTGATCCGTGAGATCCTCCCCTTCGACCTTACTCTCAAGCGGCTGGTTCGGGATCTTTTTTCCCACCGGCTTAGCTTCTCGCTTCTGATCCGCAGGATCCTCCCATTCGACCTTACTCTCAAGTGGCTGGTTCGGGATCTTTTTTCCCACCGGCTTAGCTTCCCGCTTCTGATTCGCGGGGGCCTCTCCCTTGGCTCTGCTCGTAAGCTCCTGGTTCGAGGCATTTTCCTCTGTCAGATCCGCTTCCGATAGCTGATCTGCAGTTCCTTCCTCCGCGGCCTCATCCTCCGCGGCCATCATTTGCGCCCGTCTCTCAAAATATGCCGAATTCACACGGATTTCAGGCGCTGGCCCGGCGTAGGAAAGGGGGGTAAACGTACCACCCCGGTCAGCCTCCCGGGCCTTCTCCTTTTCCCTGGCGATCCGCCGATTCTCATCATCAATCAGATGCAGATATTTTTGGCTGTCTGCCATATCCCGCAGCTGACCGTGCAGCTCCGTCTGATTGTCCTTCATATGGCGAAGCTCTGTTTCAATCGCCGCCTTCATCTGCCGATGAATCTCATCCAGCTCCTCACTGGTTCGATTGACCAGATCCTGTATCTCCTCCAGAGATCGGTCTGTGTACATTACGGAAGCCGCATAGACATCTTCCGCCTTATGCCGGGCCTCGGAGACGATCTCATCTCCCTGGCGCCTCTGCCTGCGGTATGCCTTGTCCCGCTCAGCCCAGGTCAGTTCACACTCATCTACCATGTCGGTGATCGCGCCGTTTAACTTCTCCAAGAGGTCAAACACCTGCTCTTTGTTGACCACAACGCGTTCTCTGCTGTCCTCATATGCTTCTGCCTTCGCGAAGAGCACGTGAATTTCGCGCAATATCTTCTCACTGTCATCTTTCGCGCCCATGTAAATCTCCTGAATAAGCCCATCTCTTACGGCTCTAATCATATCATAAAAGGGAGATAGCTGATATTGCCAATCACTATCTCCCTTCCCCTTCTCACGCGATTCCCCGCCCTGTTCCATCGAAATGCTTCCCGGATAAAAAGCCTCTCTAAAAATAAAAAACCTCTCCAAAATGACTGGGAATAAAAAACGCAGGACGTTACCCCGGTGGTTAACTCAACCCAGGCGCCCCCGAGGCACACGGGAATTCCCACTTAGTGCTGCTTCATTCCTGACCTGACACGGTTCGTAGGCTCTCATTGCTCGGGACCCGAATATCAACGCCACCTGCCGGGGGCGGCTCCTGCACTCCGCTATTATAGCGGCTCTGAACTTCCTGTGTCAATCCGGCTCCCTGGCCAGCCAGTCACGCCAGCTTCCTGGCCGACCTGTCACTGCTTCACGACCCTCTTCATGGTCAGCCTGTCACACCCACGGCTTTCAGGCCAGTCTCTTATTGCCCGTCATGATCTGTCCCCTTTGCCTTTTTCCTCCGCAGCTCCGCGAAGAAATGACTGAGCAGAGCAGAACAGTCTTCCTCCATAACCCCTTTTTCAATTTCTGCCTGGTGGTTAAACTCCCTCATCTGCAGGAGGTTAATCACGGATCCGGCGCTCCCCGCCTTAGGATTCATGGCGCCGATAACCACCCTGGGAATGCGGGCCTGTACAATTGCCCCCGCACACATCTGACAGGGCTCCAGGGTCACATAGAGCGTGCAGTCCTCCAATCGCCAATCTCCCAGCTTGCGACAGGCCTTCTGAATCGCGGTGATCTCCGCGTGCTTCAGGACACTGTGATCTGTGTTGCGGCGATTGTACCCCCGCGCGATAATCTTACCCTCACGCTCAATCACACAGCCGATCGGGACCTCCTCAATCGCCTCCGCCTTCCTCGCCTGGCGGATGGCCTCTTTCATATAATATTCTCTGCTCTTGCGCACACCAATTTCCTCATGCTGTTCTTATCTTAAAATCGCACAGGCAGAAATTCCCGGACAAGGCAAAATCCTCGAATATCACCCAAAAAGCCCTTCTGTCATCGGTTTTCTTTCTGTCCTGCCTGAAAATTATAACAGGGATTCGAGAAAAACAGAAAGATTCGACCCTAAATCTGATTCCAAATTTGAATCCACTTCCCCCGTCATTTATGGATTCCATCTTTTGTTAGTTACCATAAACTCCCTTCTCCCGGCCTTCAGAAAAGTTTTTGAGAATTATTCTTATTTCCTATTGACAGCCTTTTTTAAATTGCCTACAATACAATCACATCAATTAAGTGAGCTCGCAACCGAGCTTCGAAAGGAGAATTCATATGTCTAAATGGGTATGCAGTGTTTGTGGTTATGTTTTCGAGGGAGAGCAGGCTCCTGAGGTCTGCCCCGTATGTAAGGCTCCCCGTGAGAAGTTTATTGAGCAGTCCGCAGAGATGGGCTGGGCCGCTGAACACGTTGTTGGCGTAGCAGCGGATGTTCCTGAAGATATCAAGGCAGACCTCCGCGCGAACTTTGAGGGAGAGTGCTCAGAGGTCGGCATGTATCTCGCAATGTCTCGTGCCGCTTTCCGTGAGGGTTATCCCGAAATTGGCATGTATTACAAGCAGGCTGCCTTCGAAGAGGCTGACCATGCGGCACGCTTTGCGGAAATGCTGGGTGAGGTTCTGACCGATTCTACCAAGAAGAATCTCCAGATGCGTGTCGATGCTGAGAATGGCGCGACCTCCGGCAAGACTGATCTGGCCAAGAGAGCAAAGGCCCTGAATCTGGATGCCATCCATGACTCTGTTCATGAGATGGCCCGCGATGAGGCCCGTCACGGCAAGGCATTCGCAGGTCTTCTGAAGAGATATTTCGGCTAATTCAAATCCCATATCATCCCCTGCTCGGAGGCTGCCTGTCAGATAACCGCGCCTCCTGTCAAAACAGCTCAGACCAGATGGCCTGAGCTGTTTTTGCTGAAGAAATCCGTTTTGGAATTCACCTTCAAAGTTCTTTAAAGAAAGTGAAAGACCCGCCTTGCGGCGAGTCCTTCGGGGGAGTTGTTATGAAAAAGATGTTTGTTATCAAAGGCATTCATTCCCTTTGATAAGACAAATATAACAGGCAGCTATGACGCAAATGCGATCTGTCTGTGTAAATAGGATGAACGTTTCCATGTTCAGGAGCCGGAACGCATCTGACGATCTTCCTCAAAAAGCTCTTGAAACAAGGCGACTGGCGACCATTGAAGGTTGGTCTGCGTCGCCATGGCCTTGAGTCTTACCGGAGGAAGTCCAGTTTCCTTCCAGGCGGCAAGAAACCAGTCCAGATCCCGCCTCCCGAATCCGACCATCAGCATCATTTCCTCCGGGAATTCCGCCCCCATATAGACGCGGGCTTCCTCTGTAAAACCTGGCATTTTCGCCAGATAGCCGAGCTTCTGCCAATAGCTGGGACGCTCGATCTTGACGACTTCAATATCCATCCTTTGTGCCAGTCGACGAATCTCTTGCAGACGATCCTGATCAACACAAAACAAGAGCAGTTTCCTTGTCATCTTCTCATCTCCCCTCTGCCGGCATCCTGTCTTATGATTCCGGATTTTCGCAGGAGCACGGCCGCTTTCGGATTTTCCCTCTCTATCAGCGCTATCTTCTCCTGACGGGTCAGCCTCTTATAGGCCGCCTCTCTCTTCAGAGCCTCCTTCTTGTCATCAAAGCTCTCGTAATAAACCAGCTGAACCGGCCGGCGGGTTCGGGTATACTTGGCCCCCTTTCCGGCATTGTGGGCTCTCTCCCTCGCCTTCACATCTGTCGTATAACCGGCGTATATGCTGTTATCAGCGCAGCGGAGCAGATACGCGAAAAACTCTTTTCCCATCAGGACTGCTCCCTCTCTCTTAAGCGGTTTGACAATTCGGCAAACTGCTTAAGAGTCAGCATCTCTCCCCGCACCGTCGCCGGCAGGCCCATTTCCTCGATGACCTCTGTAATCTGTTCTTTGGGAAGCCTGATGTCCGGCGCGTTTTTCAGACCGTTGGTCAGTGTCTTGCGGCGCTGGTTAAAAGAGGCGCGAATCACCCGAAAGAGATATGCCTCATCACTGACTTCAACAGGACAGCTCTTGTGACAGGTCAGACGAACCACCGCGGACCCAACCCTGGGACGGGGGATAAAAGCGCTCGGGGGAACCTGAAACATAACTTCAGGCTTGGCGTAATATTGCACCGCGAGGGAAAGCGCCCCGTAATCCTTGCTCCCCGGGCCCTCCTGCATACGGTCTGCCAGCTCTTTCTGCACCATAATCGTAATCGATTCCAGGGGAAGATGACTCTCAAATAAGGACATAATAATCGGAGTCGTGATGTAATAGGGCAGATTAGCGACAAGCTTGATGGGGCGGCTGGCGTTCTTCTCCGCAATCAGCCCGGACAGGTCCAGCTTGAGGACATCATGACAGATCACCTCGACATTATCGTAGGAAGACAGGGTGTCTGCCAGAATCGGAATCAACTTGCGATCCAGCTCGACAGCCAGAACCTCTCTGGCTGCTTCACAGAGATACTGGGTCAGTGTCCCGATCCCGGGTCCGATCTCGAGAATGAAGTCCTCCCTGCTGATTTGGGCGGCGTCAACAATTCCCTCCAGAATATGCCTGTCAATCAGAAAATTCTGTCCGTATTTCTTCTGAAAAGAGAAGCCATATTTCTCCAGGACCGCGATGGTGCTGCCCGGACTAGCCAATCCTGCCATCTCTCACCTCCGGATATAGACGCATTGCGTTCTCCTCTGTGATGCTGACCACTTCCTCATAAGAGATCCCTCGAATCTCCGCGATTCGCCCGGCGATATAGCGCAGATTGCGGGGATCATTGCGCCTCCCCCGCCTGGGCTCCGGCGACATATAGGGGGAATCCGTCTCTAAAACCAGGGAGCGGATCGGAATCGCCTCCACTGCCTCACGCAGCTTTCGGCCATTCTTAAAGGTGACCACCCCTCCTACGCCAATGAAAAAGCCCAGCCTGACGTACTCGAGCGCCTGCTCTTTTGAATAGGAGTAGCAGTGGATCACCCCCCGAATTCCTTCTTTTGCCGCCTCTCGCATGATCTCCATGGTATCTTTGGCCGCGTCGCGGGAATGAATCACCACCGGCAGACCCAATTCCCCCGCAAGGGCAAGCTGTCGCTGAAACCAGTAGATCTGCGCCTTTCGCTCTTTGGGATCCTTAACCCAGTAATAATCCAGGCCAATCTCCCCGACTGCCACGACCTTGTCTTCTTGGGCCAGTTGGCGGATTTCTCTCATCACCTGCTCTCCGTAAGCTCTGTCCTCCCAGTCCGGCTGCTCTTGTGTCTGCTGGTCGCGCGTCGGATAAAAATCCCGGATTTCCTCCGGGTGAACTCCCACTGTCGCGTAGATCCAGTCATATCGATGGGCCAGAGCAAGAGAACGGCGGCTGCTCTTGATATCGGATCCGACATTGACCAGATGAGAAATCCCTGCTTCTCGTACACGAGCCAGAACTTCCTCCCGGTCCTGGTCAAACTCCTCCCCATCCAGATGGGCGTGCGTCTCAAAAATCATTCCTACTCCTCTTTCTCCTGACATGGCCCGCTGATCCCAAACCGGGATTAGCCTCGGCGTCCTCCGCGCAGGGAATCATTCCCCCGGACAGGACCCCTGCCAGACCGATGACTTCATTTGAGAAGAGAGCGGATGCGGGCTGATCCCACATCCGCTCTCAAGGCACTCTATCTTCTCTGACCAAAATCCGGCCAGCCTGTCTGTGCCGGAAAATGCTTACAACAGGGACTCCTGGCCTGTCAACGCAAATATCCCGCAGTAATGCCAGGTCAAAGACCGTCAGGATATCTCCGAACCGCTGGGAAGATCCTTCTCGGGGCTCATTAAAACCACATTGCCCTCGGCGTCCTCCGCGCAGAGAATCATTCCCTCGGACAGAACCCCAGCCAGCCTGGCGGGGGCCAGATTCAGAAGAACCATCACCTTCTTGCCCACCATCTCTTCTGCAGAATACCACTTGCGAATGCCGGAGACGATCTGAACCGTCCGGTCACCAATCGCCACCTGAGAGCACAAAAGCTTCTTAGATTTAGCTACCGGTTCACAGGACTGAACCTGTCCGACCACAAACTGCATCTTGCCGAAATCGTCGAAAGAAATTTCTTCTCTGGTCTCAACATGAACCGCGTCCGCCCGGTCAGACTCCTCTTCTGCCTCCGGTACAAGAGACTTCTGCCCGGCCTCAATCTCCGCGACCTTAGCCATTGTCTCCTCTAAATCCAGACGGGCAAAAAGGATCTGTGGATGATCTGTCACCCGATTGCCCGAGGGATAATTCCCGAACGTAGAGAGACGATCATAGTCGATCTGACCGATATTTAACTGGTCCAGGATCTGATCCGCCGTAGAAGGCATGAAGCTCTTCAGGAGGCTTGCCCCGATGGCAATCGACTCGACGAGATTGTAGAGCACCGTTGCCAGACGATCCTGTTTGGCCGCGTCCTTGGCCAGAGCCCATGGCATGGTCTCGTCAATATACTTATTCGATCGTCTAAAGAGATGAAAGACTTCTGTAATGGCGTCCGCCACATGCAGATCCGCCATTTTGTCCGTCACCCTCTGGACTGTGCCCGCGGCATAGGCCTTGAGCTCTCTGTCGACCGGCTCCTCGAGGCCCTTATCCTCTACAAGTCCACCAAAATACTTATTGGCCATACTGATCGTGCGGTTGACCAGGTTCCCCATGGTATTCGCCAGATCCGAATTGACGCGCTCAGCCATAAGTTCCCAGGAGATAACGCCGTCGTTCTCAAAGGGCATTTCATGCAGCACGAAGTATCGAACCGCGTCCACACCGAAGATATCCACCAGGTCATCCGCGTAAATGACATTGCCCCTGGACTTGGACATCTTGCCGTCCGCCTGCAGGAGCCAGGGATGACCAAAGACCTGTTTGGGCAGGGGCTGTCCCAGAGCCATCAGGAAAATAGGCCAGTAAATGGTGTGAAAGCGAATGATGTCCTTACCGATCAGATGCAGGTCCGCGGGCCAGTACTTCTTATAGCGATCCGAATGATTCCCGTCGCAATCATATCCGATTCCCGTGATGTAGTTGGTCAGAGCGTCCAGCCATACATAGACGACATGCTTGGGATCAAAGGTGACCGGAATCCCCCAGGAGAAGGAGGTTCTGGAGACGCAGAGATCCTGCAGCCCGGGCAGGAGGAAATTGTTCATCATCTCATTCTTGCGGGAGACCGGCTGGATGAACTCGGGATGACTGTTGATATGCTCGATCAGCCGATCGGCATACTTACTCATCCGAAAGAAGTAGGCCTCCTCAGATGCCCTTGTGACAGGACGTCCGCAGTCGGGACATCTCCCGTCAACGAGCTGGGAATCGGTCCAGAAAGCCTCGTCGGAAGTACAGTACCAACCCTCATACGTTCCCTTGTAGATATCCCCCTGGTCATAGAGCTTCTTAAAGATCTTCTGTACCTGGGCCTCATGATCCGCATCTGTTGTGCGCATGAACTTGTCATAGGAAGTGTCCATCAGATCCCAGATACGCCGGATCTCGCCGGAGTTCCTGTCCACCAGCTCCTTGGGACTGATGCCTGCCTCCTCGGCCTTGATCTGGATCTTCTGTCCATGCTCATCGGAGCCTGTCATGAAGAAGACATCATAGCCCTCCTGGCGGCGGAAGCGGGCGATAGCATCCGCCAGAATGATCTCATAGGTATTGCCGATGTGGGGTTTCCCTGAGGTATAGGCAATGGCCGTTGTGATATAGTACTTACCCTTGTTGCTCATCTCTTCCTTATTCCCCGTACTTGAACTCTTCTACCGGCTTATCTTCTGAATTCTCCTCATCCGCCGGCGCGTCCTGCTTCTCCGCAGAAGGAGTCTCTTCCGGAGCATACTGCCTGGACTCCTCTATTTTCGGCTCTGCGCTCTTTGTCTCTTCATCAACGAAGGCATCCGGTTCTGCGGTGGGCGCGCTCTTCTCTCCCGCATTCCCCTCCTCTGTATGGGAAACAGGCATTTTCTCCCCGCACTTGGGGCAGTACGCAGACTCCTTGGAGACAGAGCTGCCGCAGGTCGGGCAGGTCTGCGTCCTCTTTAAGACCTCGACCGTCTCCTTCTTCTCCTCTAATTTCTCCAGCAGAGCCTCGATTTCCGCGAAGTCCTCTCCAGGATCATCACTGTGGTCCTGATAGTAGCGCCTGCCCAATTCTGCATAGGCGTCTCTTAACCTGCGCTCCGTATCCTTGACCTCATAAGTGGCCTTGGTTACATCTACGGCAGTCTTTACCTTGTCGCCGACAACCTGACCGGCATTTACAACTGTGTTGGTAATCTCGTCAAATAAACCCATCGTATGCTCCTTTCTATGACGCCGGCGCACTTGTCAAAAAGCGGCGTCTAATCATCTGTATTATACCTGTGTAACTCTGGATGCGCAATTTATCCGGCCCAGACAAACCATGTGTAGAGGTAACCCGCCAGAACCGCCGCCAGGGTATAAGGGACTCCCACTTTCATAAAGTCCGCAAATCCCGTCTCATACCCTTCTTTCTTCAGCAGTCCAACCGCTGTGATATTAGCAGACGCCCCGATCGGGGTTAAGTTTCCTCCCAGAGTCGCTCCTGTCAGCAGACCAAAATAGAGGATATAAGGGGAAATCCCAAGTCTGGTCGCCAGCCCGGTCAAAACTGGCAGCATTGTGGCCACATAGGGAATATTATCTACAAAGGCAGAGATCAAAACTGACCCCCAGACGACCAGACTGTAGAGCCAGAAGAGATGACTGCCTCCGACCTTTGCAATCAGCCTGGTCAGGTCTTCAATCAGGCCCGCCTGTGTCACCCCGGCAATCACGATAAAGAGTCCCAGAAGGAGAAAGAGGGTCTCTGTATCAAGGCTGCGAAGGGCTCTCCTCGCCCCCTCCCTCTCGCCCGTTTTCACCCTGTCGCAAAGCAGGGCAAGCCCTGCCAGACTCAGACAAATGATCCCATTGCTGATCTCCGGCTTTCCCGGAATGAAAGAGGCTCCAATCAGGAGAGAAATCATAGCCAGAAGCAAAAAAGAAGGCCAGAAGCTCTTGATCTGAGTCCGCTCCGTCACCAGCGTTTCCTGCGTCAAATGGCGAAACTCAAACCGCATAATGGGGATCGTCGCCAGTGCGCCCAGTTCTACGGCGAAGAAAATTCCCGGCCGTCCCTGCATGAAAAAGAAGTCCAGAAAATCCATATTGGCATAGGAACCGAGCAGAATGGACGTCGTATCCCCCACCAGAGTTGCCGCCCCCTGCAGATTCGAGGATACCGCGATCGAAAAGATCATGGGAACCGGGTTGATCTTCAGCTTTCTGCAGACCGCCATCCCGATCGGGGCCACCATCAGAACCGTCGCGACATTATCAATAAAAGCGGAGATCAGACCGGCGAAGAGCGACATGAGAATAATAATCCACATGACATTCTTTGACTTCTCCATGATCAGGTCTGCCATCAGAAGCGGCATGCCGGAGGCGATGAAATAATCAACCAGAATCATCGTCCCGCTGATCATCATCAGGACATTCCAGTTAATACTGGAGATCACCTGCCCCAAAGGCAGAATTCCTGTCACTAAATAGAGGGCCGCCACTGCCATCGCCGCATGCGGCCGGTATTTCTGCCTGGCAACCATGACAATATACATAAGAATAAAGAGAACCAGAGCCAGTATTTTCATTCGCTTTCTCCACTCCTATGATAAAAGAGACCCGATCCTCGTGTGGGTCGAATCTCTTTCTTCGCAAAGGTCTCTCCTTCAGAAATCCTTCGTCTCCAAAAGAGCCTGCTTCAAAAACAGCTGCCTCGAATTCGCACCTTCGGCGCTCTATCGACTAGTGATTTTACAGTATTTCTTCTTTCCCCGGCGCAGAAGGAATTCCTCCGCGAAATCAGATGGCCTGTAAGACGTGTGAATATCCGTCACCTTATCCCCATTGACAGATACACCGCCCTGCTCTACTGCCCGGCGGGCATCGGAACGGGACTGCGCCAATCCACAGAGGACAAGAACGGACAGAATGTCGATTTCTCCCTCTTTGAAATCTTCTTCCCTGACGACCGCCTGCGGCATATTGTCAGAAGACACGCCTCCGGCGAAGAGCGATTTCGCCGCTTCCTGCGCCTTGTCGGCCTCTTCCTCTCCGTGTACCATCGCGGTCAGTTCATGGGCCAGAATGCGCTTGGCCTCATTGAGCTGGGCTCCCTCCCAGCGGTCCATCTCATCAATCTGCTCCAGGGGCAGGAAGGTCATCATGCGCAGGAACTTGAGAACATCCGCGTCATCTACATTTCTCCAGTACTGGAAGAAATCATAGGGGGATGTTTTCCCGGGATCCAGCCAGACAGCTCCGCCGGCTGTCTTTCCCATCTTCGTCCCGTCATGCTTGAGCAGAAGGTTAATAGTCATAGCTGCGGCATCTTCTCCCAGCTTCTTGCGAATCAGCTCTGTTCCGGCTAGCATATTTGACCACTGATCATCACCGCCGAACTCCATATTACAGCCATACTCCTGATAGAGCTTGTAGAAGTCATAGGCCTGCATAAGCATATAGGAAAACTCCAAAAAGGACAGTCCGCGCTCCATGCGATTGACATATGCTCTGGCACGAAGCATGTCATTGACAGAAAAATGAGCTCCGACCTCCCGCATAAAATCCAGGAAATTCAGATTGCGCAGCCAGTCCGCGTTATTGACCATAAGCGCCTTGTCTTCCCCAAATTCAATAAAACGACTCATCTGCTTCTTGAAGCACTCACAGTTGTGATCGATCTGCTCGACTGTCATCATGGATCGCAGATCCGTTCGCCCGGAGGGATCCCCGATCATTGCGGTTCCCCCGCCGATCAGAGCAATTGGGCGATTCCCGCCCATCTGCAGGCGCTTCATCAAAGTCAAGGCCATAAAATGCCCTACATGCAGGGAATCTGCCGTCGGATCAAAGCCGATATAAAAGGTCGCTCTGCCATGATTAATCAGATCTTTGATTCTCTCTTCATCCGTCAGCTGCGCAATCAGCCCTCTGGCCACTAACTCATCGTATAAGGTCATCTCATTTCTCCTCGTCTCTGGGGCTACAAAATCAGTCCTTATGATACAATCTTCCCCCACCTTATGCAAATTCCCGCGGATGCATCCTGCTGCATTCCCGCAGCTGCGGGTCTCATACGTCTGTCCTTTGTCTCAATTTCTTCTGTCCCAATTTCCTCAGGACTCTTATTTCGTCACAGAATCGACATAGGCATCCAGAAAATCACAGAGAGCCGCGTTCATTTGTCCATAGCTGTCCTCGCACAGCTGAGAGGCATTTTTCACATAGGGATACTTTTTACTGTCTTCTTCCAGATTTCTCTCAGACGCAATCAAAGCTTCTACCGCCTCCGGCGTAAACTCCGGATGACACTGGAAGGCGTATGCGCGGTCAGAATAGCGAATGATCTGCCGCGGACAGCCCTCAGAGAAAGCAAGTACCCTGGCCTCCCCGGTTAAACCCGGCATATCCCCGTGCCAGCTTCCAATGTTCATTCCATCCGCAAACGCCTTCAAAAGAGGATCCTTAAGCCCCTCCCCGGTCAAATGCATGGGAATGGCCCCGATTTCCCTGTGAGGACTGTGCTCATAAGGCGCTCCAAAGGCCTGACCGATCAACTGCGCCCCCAGACAGGCCCCGAGGACTGCCTTCTTTTCCCTGACAAATCTTTGGATCAGGGCAATTTCTTCTTTCGGATCATAATAGGGAAAATGCTCTCGATCCTCATCCGGAGTCTGAGGACCACCCATAACAATCAGCATATCATAGCCGCTGATTTCGCTGGGAATCGGTTCCTTCAGGTAGACATGGACCTGGTCGGTCTCATATCCCCTGGCCCTGGCCCAGTCCAGATATGTGGCCGGCTGCTCAAATGCCTCGTGCAGCAAATAAAGAATTTTCATTTCTCTCTTTCCCTTTTCCCGTGTACTGCGGCTCATCGCCTTCAATTGAAAATTCGTTGCCTTCTCTGACATTCTGATTTCTCTCCGCTTTTCCCCTGTACAAATGAAATCTGTTTTTACAGTGTCATGAGCAATGTCCCTGCCGCAATCAGAATACAACCGAGCAGAGATTTGACGGTGACGTCTTCGTGAAGAAAGATAAACGCCAGCAGAATTGTGATTACGACACTCATCTTATCAATCGGAACAACCTTGGACGCATCGCCTATCTGCAGAGCACGATAATAACAGAGCCAGGAGGCGCCCGTTGCCAGGCCTGACAGGATCAGAAAAATCCAACTCTTTCTTCCTATTTCAAAGATTCCCTTTTGACTATTCGTGATAAAGACCATACCCCAGGCCATGAGAATGACAACGCAGGTTCGTATCGCCGTCGCAAGATTTGAGTTGACTCTATTTACGCCAAGCTTGCCCAAAATAGAGGTTAAAGCGGCAAAAACTGCCGACAGAATTGCAAATATCATCCACATAAATACACCTATATCGAATCCTTCTATTGAAAAAAGGGGCTGTGAAAAAACAACCTCATCTTAGTTGGGTTAGCACCCAGTGGCATTTACCACAGAGTGCTAACCCATTTTTATTCGGGAAATCTGTCCGAAAGGGCAGATTTCCCCTTACCCCATTTTGCTTATCGTTTTTCTCAGGCGGCTTTCGCCGCCATCCTCATTCGTTTGTTGTGGTATTTATAGAGATTCTGTCCGATTGAGACCAGATATACTTCCAGTTTTACGGATTCGATTCCTCTTCGAACGATTCTTTTATACCAGCGGTCGTTCTTCATGACTCCAAAGGTACCTTCTGCCTGAATGGATCGATTCATCCGAAGCAATGCTCCCTGGATACTTTCGAGGTTCTCTATTACTTCCCGGTGCATATCCGTTAATTCTTCATTTAACCGAATCGTCCGATTATGATCTGTCCGTTTGCATTTTTCGGCATACGGACAGTCGCTGCAGTCCTCACAAGAATAGATCTCTTCCTGCCGCCCATATCGGTTTCCTCGTACGGCTCTACGGTATGCGAAGAGAAACTTTTTATTATTCGGACAGCGAAGATTTCCGTCTTCATCTCTTATGAAGTTCTCTACTCGGAATGGATTTGCCTGATACTTCTTGTCCTCTGTTTCTTTTTTGAACATCGGAAACTTCATGTACTTTTCCATTCCGTGCTGTTCACAGTAAATGTAATTGTTATATGATCCGTAGCCGGCATCCGCTACTGGATACTTCGGATAGTGACCATAGATTTGATGAAATTTTTCCATCAGAGGAACAAAGCAGTCGATGTCTGAACGATACTGACATACATCAACCACAGCGATGTATTCGTCTGCGACACCAACCTGTACGTTATAGGCCGGCAGAAGCTGATCATTGCCCATATAGTCTGATTTTACCCGCATGAACGTGGCGGAATGATCGGTCTTTGAATAACTGTTGCGCTCCGGTCCACAGGTGTCGATCTTTTCGATATACTCCGTAAGTTTTCGGATATATCCTTCGAGCTGCTCATAATGCCGCTGCTGTATGTTTTTGCGGTGTCCGATACCATGAACAAAGTGATTCGGATTGATCGAGAATGCTTTTGTATATCGCGCAAGAATCTGCTCCAGTTCTTCCGGAACATACTCCGTCTTCGTTTCTGCCCGCAGACCAAGAAACCCCAGTTCTGCATTCATCGCTTCAAGCAGAACAGTGATCTTTTCAAAGAGACGATATCGAGATTTCTCGGTCGCTTTCTTCCAGACCCAGGTGTATTTATTCGCGTTTGCTTCAAACTTGGAACCATCGATATAGATGTGCTGTAAATCCACCTTTTCCTCTTCGAAAATCCGGGTATTGATATCCCCAAAGATGTCTTCAATCGAATCGTTCAGAACGTTATTAATAAAGAATCCGAATGTGCGGTAGGAAGGTGTTTCGTGATCCATGAGATACATGAATCGAAGATTGACCCTGCAGCTGTCCTCGAGCTCACGAAGCGAAATATATCCGTTCGTCATAAAACCAAACAGAACCGTTTTTAACATGTTGACCGGATTATATCTGACGCGTCCGGTAGTGTACTCCGGAAGTGCTTTCAGATACTTTGTAAGGTCCATCTCCTCCATGAACTGGTCAAATGTCAAAACCGGATCGCATACATCGAGCAAATCTGCGATGAACAGTGGCAAAGTTGCCTGTTTTGGATTACTATAATCCCTGGTATGATTATTCATGTACAGTTTAATTTTACCAAAAAGAGCGTCCCCGTTGCACCTTTGGTGCACGAGAACGCTCTTTTCATTAGGGGAGTTTTTTCACAGCCCCCCAAAAGAGGTGCCAACCAGATTTGAACTGGTGATGAAGGTGTTGCAGACCTTTGCCTTACCACTTGGCCATGGCACCAAATATGTGCTCGAAACACTTTCTCAATATAGCAGAGGGGCTGAAACCCGTCAAGCCAGTCTGAAGGCAGATACCTTCAAAACTTCATACAGATGAATTGCAAACCGCGGATCTTTTCTCACAC
>ERZ772945.868-NODE-868-length-22887-cov-3.673791_pt1 | contig 22887 bp, 14 predicted proteins | sample MGYA00511681_ERZ772945 | MGnify/ENA primary metagenome ERZ772945 (study PRJEB29015, sample SAMEA2737943) | human oral metagenome | biome: human oral; feature: human-associated habitat; material: dental | place: China | collected 2143 ...
CAGAAAATACTTTTTCTCCTTTATTGATAAAGATTTCAAAAATCGAATTGTCAATGAAAATATTAGCAGTTGTCGCTTGGTTAGCGATCGTGCAACTACGGCTCGTACCGAAGTCTTGGGCATATTGCTCGCCTGCCTGGCTACGATCCACTGTGACCAATCCTTTAGCTAGATCAAATGTGAGAACTAAGCCCTTTCCTTCTGCATCTGCAAAGAGGACGATTTCGTTCTGGCTATCCTTTTCAAACTGCAATTCCAATTCATAGCAGTTCTTGGTTTGTGCCTTGTTGGCAAATGCCTCACTCTCAGCGCGCAAGTCCTTGATCGCTTCAACTGGGTATTGGTAGAGCTTGCCATCTTTGATGGTTAATTCTTTGACCAGCGAAAGAGCACCTTGGTAGTCATAGGAATCGGTTGGATAAGAAACGTCAGGAAGACCTAACCAGCTAACAGCATAAGCACGCCCATCAGGTGCATTGAATCCTTGAGTGGCATAGGCTTCAAAACCGTAGTCAAGATTATGTAATTCAGATACATCGACCATTTTGGCCTTTTCTGGGTCAAAGCTTGCCCCAATCTTGTACATATTTGGATAGATATTGTCATAATCGAGGACTGATTTGTCCAATCCTTGAGGACAGTAGAGGAGAACGGGTTGGTCTCCAACAAAGACGAGGTTGGGACACTCCATCATATAAGCTGTCCGGTCATTTGCAAAATCCAAGTCACCGACTTCAACCCAGTTGGTATGGTCATTATATACAGCCTTGTAGAGACGGATGAATCCTTTCTTCTCAAGGTCTTGCCCGCCAACGATGGCGTAGTATTGATCTTTAAAGATAAAAATCTGTGGGTCACGGAAGTGATCAGTGGAGTCAGCCGGTTGATCAATCAAGATTTTGTCGATTTTTTCAATCTTTCCTTCTTTGTCCATCAAAGCACCGACTTGGTAGGGATGACGGACCCATTCAGCATCACGAACATTTCCAGTATAGAATAAGAAAAGTTTGTCATCAAACTGCATAGCAGAACCAGAATAAGCTCCGTGGCTATCCAGATCTGTGTCTGGAAGAAGCGTTACCCCAGTTTCTTTGAAATGAACCAAGTCTTCACTTTCTGTTTGTACCCATGATTTTAACCCATGGGCTGCACCAAATGGGAAATTTTGGTAAAACAAGATCCATTTTCCATCAAAGTAGGAAAAACCGTTAGGATCATTTAAGAGACCAGCTTTTGGCTCAACATGATAGTGTGTATGCCAAGGAGATTTCGCCATAAGATCTTGGATGGCTTGCTTTTCCTCCCTTGTCCAGTCTTCGTAACGTCGGTATCGACGTTCAGTTGTCCATTCCATTTTATCTTTCCTCCATAAGTTCTATTCTATTATTAATAGTAAACGTTTTCGGCAAAAAAAGCAAGTCTTTTATGTTAAAAAAAAGAAAAATATGTCAAACGATTACCAGAAATCAAACAAAGGAAATCTGACAAATTTTCACGAAAAAATGAAAGAAAATGTAAATAAAAGCCTTGATCCCTCAAATATAAAGATATTTTTTTGAGGAAAAAGAAAATATCCCTCAAAAATGAGCAAGAATAATCAGGAGCAAAAGAAAGGAAATAAAAAATCCTGCAAAACGCTTGACATATTTTAGAAACATGATAAAATAATAGTCGTAGAGCGAATAAAATCGCTTTCAAACAAGAACAAAGTTTTTATAAGGAGATTTTTGCTATGGATTATAGTAAAGTTGCTGCCGAGGTCATTGAGGCTGTCGGCAAAGAGAATCTTGTAGCTGCAGCACATTGTGCGACTCGCCTTCGTCTGGTGTTAAAAGATGAAACGAAAGTGAACCAAGCAGCTCTAGATAATAATGCGGATGTGAAGGGGACTTTTAGCACTAACGGACAATACCAAATTATTATTGGTCCCGGAGACGTTAACTTTGTATATGCAGAAATCATCAAAAAAACAGGTTTGAAAGAAGCTTCCACAGATGACTTAAAAGAGATTGTGAATAGAGACAAAAAATTTAATCCATTGATGGATTTGATTAAGCTTTTGTCAGATATCTTCGTTCCAATTATTCCTGCATTGGTTGCAGGTGGTCTTTTGATGGCATTGCGTAACTTCTTGACATCACCAGACTTATTTGGGCCTCAATCAATTGAAGACATGTACCCTGCTATCAAAGGTATTTCAGCGATGATTCAATTGATGTCTGCAGCTCCATTTATGTTCTTGCCTGTTTTGGTAGGTATTTCAGCGGCTAAACGCTTTGGGGCAAACCAATTTCTTGGTGCAGCTATTGGTATGATTATGACCACACCAGATTTGGGTGGTAAAGAAGCTTTTTGGGATATTTTAGGTTTCCATGTTACACAAACAAACTATGCTTATCAAGTAATCCCAGTCCTTGTAGCTGTCTGGTTGTTGGCAACTTTAGAAAAATTCTTCCACAAGAAATTGCCTTCTGCGGTTGACTTCACCTTTACTCCGCTTTTATCAGTTATGATTACAGGATTCCTAACTTTTACAGTTATTGGTCCTGTGATGTTGGTGGTTTCTGATGCGATTACTAATGCTATTGTATGGTTATATAATACTACAGGTGCATTCGGTATGGGGATCTTTGGTGGAACATACTCATTGATTGTTATGACGGGGCTTCACCAATCATTCCCTGCTATTGAAACTCAGTTATTATCGGCATACAATAATAACGGTACTGGATTTGGTGACTACATCTTTGTTGTTGCTTCAATGGCAAACGTGGCGCAAGGTGCAGCCACTCTCGCAATCTACTTCTTGACTAAAAATGCTAAAACTAAAGGATTGTCAAGTTCTGCGGCTGTCTCTGCTTTCCTTGGGATTACTGAGCCTGCCCTATTTGGGGTGAACTTGAAATATAAATTCCCATTCTTCTGTGCTCTTGCTGGTTCAGCAGTTGGTGCCTTTGTGGCAGGTTTGACCCATGTCATTGCAGTTTCTTTGGGAGCAGCTGGATTTATCGGATTCCTATCTATTAAAGCAGGTTCAATCCCTATGTATGTAGTTGCAGAAGTGATTTCATTTGTTGCAGCCTTTGCTTTAACTTATTTCTATGGTAAAACAAAAGCGGCAGGTGTCTTTACTGATGAGGCTGCAGCAGCAACTGCAGAAACAGTTACTGAAACTACAGTAGAAGCACCAGTAGTGGAAGAGTTTGATACTCTTCAAAACGAAACCATCCTTACTCCAATTGTTGGGGAAGTTGCTGCACTTGCTGACGTGAATGATCCAGTTTTCTCAAGCGGAGCTATGGGACAAGGGATTGCTGTCAAACCTAGTCAAGGTGTAGTTTATGCGCCAGCAGACGCTGAAGTGACCATCGCATTTGCAACAGGACATGCTTATGGTTTGAAAACTGAAAATGGTGCTGAAATCTTGATCCACGTTGGTATTGATACAGTGTCTATGGACGGCGAAGGATTTGACAAAAAAGTTGCCCAAGGTGATAAAGTTAAGGCTGGAGATGTTCTTGGAACTTTTGACTCTGCTAAAATTGCTGCAGCGGGTCTCGACGATACGACAATGGTTATCGTAACCAATACAGCAGACTACGCTTCTGTGACACCAGTCGCAAGTGGTTCAGTTGTCAAAGGCGACGCGATCATCGAAGTGAAAGCCTAATTCTCTTCGAAAATCAGATCTAAAAACAAAACGAACAAATGTCATGTTTGTTCGTTTTTACTTAGATGGTAAGATTTACAGAGGAAAATCTAAAATATAGAGAAATGTAGACTTTCAAAATGTGCTATAATAGAGAAAACAAAGACAAGAGGTTTATCATGACAAAATTATACGGAAGCTTAGAAGCAGGCGGTACAAAGTTTGTCTGTGCTGTCGGAGATGAAAACTTTAACGTTGTAGAAAAAACACAATTTCCTACAACAACTCCTATCGAGACCCTCGATAAAACCATCGAGTTCTTTTCAAAATTCGATAATCTTGCAGGTCTTGCTGTCGGATCATTTGGTCCGATCGATATTGACAAAAACTCAAAAACTTATGGCTTTATCACAACAACTCCAAAACCAAACTGGGCAAATGTAGACTTGCTTGGTGCTCTCCGTCGCGCCCTAAATGTACCAATGTATTTCACTACAGACGTAAACAGCTCTGCCTATGGTGAAGTGGTTGCCCGTAACAATGCTGGTGGCCGTATCGAAAACTTAGTCTACTACACTATCGGTACAGGTATCGGTGCAGGTGTCATCCAACGTGGTGAGTTTATCGGTGGTGTAGGTCACCCTGAAATGGGTCACTACTATGTAGCCAAACATCCAATGGATATTGAAAAAGAATTCAACGGTGTTTGTCCATTCCACAAGGGATGTTTGGAAGGCTTTGCGGCTGGACCAAGTTTGGAAGCTCGTACAGGTATTCGTGGTGAAAACATCGAACTCAACAGCTCTGTCTGGGACGTCCAAGCCTACTATATCGCTCAAGCTGCGGTCAATGCTACAGTGACTTTCCGCCCAGATGTGATCGTCTTTGGTGGTGGCGTCATGGCTCAGCAACACATGCTGGACCGTGTACGTGAGAAATTCACAGCTCTTCTCAACGGCTATCTACCAGTACCAGACGTGCGTGACTATATCGTGACTCCAGCGGTCGCAGGCAATGGTTCCGCCACACTTGGGAACTTTGTCCTTGCTAAGAGTGTCGCAAAATAAAACAAACAGAAAATCCGCTTGGGCAACCAAACGGATTTTTCTATTCTCAAAACATTTGCCAGAAGAAATCAATAATATAGGTCAAACCATAAGTGTAAACCACTAGGGTAAAGGGCTTGGTCAAAATGATAATAATCATATAGCGCTTGAAGGTCATCTTGGTCAGGGCAGCCAGCATACAGAGAAAGTCAGCTGGGCTAACTGGCCAGATCATCATAAAGATAAAGAAACGATCGAAACGATTGCCCTTATCTAGCCAGCCGATGTATTTGTCATAGGTGCGTTTGCTGACGACGGACTGGACAAAGGCAGCTCCATAGAGGCGCACGAGATAAAAGATAATGGCACAGCCAATCACGATGCCGATATAGTTATAGATGGTTCCGATGATGTGGCCGTAAATAAAGACCCCAGCCACTGAGGTCAAAGCTCCCGGAATGATCGGAACAACGGTTTGTAGGATCTGTAAAAAGATAAAGAGTGGAGGCCCCCAAACCCCAGCTTGCTGGATAAAGGCCGATAGGGTTTCCTTGGACTGTAAAACCCCCGCCTGATAGGCCCAAATACAGAAAATCAAGGTGCCGACTCCCCCGATGATAGATGAGATATTGATGACTTGCTGAAGAAGGGGAGAAACAGCTTTCATTTGCTTATCCTGTGACATGTAAACTCCTCATAGATAGTATGATTCTACTATACCATATTTTTCTTATAAAGACTAATTTGATTCCTTATCTTGCTTTTTATATAAGTGTGGTACAATTAAAGAAGTAAGTCAAGAGATATAACGGTGAAAGAAATGTTAGATTTAAATTTTAAAGGAAGCTGGCGCCAATACCAAAAACAGGTCTTGGATTGTTTTCAGGACTATCAAGCAGACGGTCATGTTCATCTAGTGGCTGCTCCAGGGTCTGGAAAGACAACCATTGGTATCGAGCTAATCGCTCGTTTTGGCAACCCAGCCCTTGTTTTAGTTCCGACTGTCACCATTCGTGAACAATGGGTGGACAGGATTCAAACAGCCTTTTTAGAGAACGAACAGAAGATTTCAGATATCGTTTCCCAAAACTTAAAGGAGATGAAGGCATTAACGATTGTGACCTATCAGGCTTTTCATAGTGCCATGAACCAACTTCAATCACAAGAAGATGGAGAAGCAGAGGATTTTGTGGGGTTTGATTTGCTTGCAAGCCTAAGAGCTCAGAAAGTGGCGACTCTTTGCTTGGATGAATGCCACCACCTGCGCAATGAATGGTGGAAAAGTCTGGAAGCCTTTCGCAAGCAGTATGAACAGCTGCAAGTCATCTCCCTGACAGCCACACCACCATATGACAGCGAGCCAGAACTCTGGGAACGCTATATCCGTATGTGTGGGGAAATCGACCAAGAAATAACAGTACCCGAATTAGTCAAGGAAGACACTCTTTGCCCTCATCAGGATTTTGTCTATATGTGTTCACCAACAGCTGAAGAGTCGGAACGTCTCAAACAGTTTGAGGAGACTAAGTGGGACTATATTCATTACCTTATAGTCGATTCTGATTTTCAAACATTTGTAGCAGGGTCTAAGGTCCTCAAAGGGGATATTTCATCTGATTTGCTCTTAGAAGATCCCAAGTACTTGTCTGCTATGTTGATTTATATGCATTCTCAGGGGTTAACGATTCCTCCCTCTTTGCAAAATTTACTGGGAACCCAGAAGCTTCCAGCATTGACCTCCTACTGGCTGGAGACGCTGTTGCAGAGCATACTCTATCAGACACCAGATTGGTATGAGGATCCAGATGGATATAAGAAAAAGTTAGAGGCTGATTTGAAGGCGCGTGGCTTGGTGGAAAAACGTCAGGTTTATCTGGTTAAGTCTAAGGCTTCTGACCAACTTTTAACCCAATCTCTAGGGAAGTTGTCTGCCATTGCCGATATCTTTTTGACGGAGTATGAGAGTCTAGGTCAGGAACTGAGACAGTTAGTACTAGCTGACTATATTCGCAAGGATTTTGCCACCTATCTGGGAGATGATCAGGCGACCATTTCTCAGTTGGGGGTTCTCCCTTATTTTGAAAGCATTCGTCGAAAAGCTCAGGAGCAAGAGATCCCTGTATCTTTGGCTGTCTTGTCAGGTAGTGTCGTTATTTTGCCTACCGATGTGGTAGCAGAGTTGAAGGAACTCTTGCCTCAGGTTCCTCTTAGTTTCTCATCTATTGGTCACTTGGATCCAAAAGATTATGTGCAGGTTGGTTTTCCTAGCTCAGCTAAGGGAATCGTAGCGGCAGTGACGGAGCTTTTTCAACGAGGGCAGATTCAAGTCCTAGTCGGAACCAAATCTCTCCTCGGAGAGGGTTGGGATGCTCCTTGTGTTAATTCCCTAATACTCGGAAGCTTTGTGGGGAGCTTTATGCTAAGTAACCAGATGCGTGGCCGTGCCATTCGTATCTGGCCGGGACATCCAGAAAAGACCAGTAACATCTGGCATCTGGTAGCCGTTCAAGCGCAAGCACTTATCACTCTTCCTGGTGAGGAGCCTAGACCAGAGAGCAATCAGGATCTGCAGACCTTGTCGCGACGGATGGAGCATTTTCTTGGCTTGGCCTATAATCAGGAGAGTATTGAGACCGGTTTGGATCGTTTGGATTTTCCCAAGCCCCCCTTTAGGAAAAAGCAAATCAGCGAGTATAATGAGCGAGTTAAGAGTCTCTCCAAGGATCGAGCAGGCTTGCGCAAAAAATGGCAAGATGCTCTCGTAGTGGCAGATCGATTTGAGATTGTCACTGAAGTCGCTGCTCAACAACAGAAGATTCCAATCATGCTCCAGTTTGATGCATTAAAATGGGTTCGCCTGTCTTTGTTGCTCCTAGCAGTGGATTTATTGCTCTTGTTGTTTAGATTGAGACTGATTAGAGTTTGGTGGCTTACGGCAGCCTGTCTCCTCTTTCTAGCTTTTGCTACATCACGCTATCTCCTCTATAAAAGCCCCTATAGGCGTGTGCAATTCCTTGGTGAGCAGATCCGAAAGGCTCTGCTAGATTCGGGGCATCTAATAGACGATCAATCCCGTGTTCAGGTAGAGGAGGAGAAGGACAACTATATGGTTTTCGCCTATCTCAAGGGAAGAAGCATGAGGGACAAGGAGCTGTTTGCGCAGACTGTGGGAGAGTTCTTTGCTCCAGTGGATAACCAGCGCTATCTCTTGAAGGCAGAGAAAGTCCGACAAGGTCAGTCACCTTACTATGTCGTGCCTAGTCTTTTTGACAAGCGCAAGGAAGAAGCGCAGAAATTCCTTGACTTTCTGACGCCAACTATCGGACGCTATCACCTCGTCTACACAACAGAGGCCGGACGGAAAATCCTTCTCGAAGCTCGTATCCAAGCTCTCTCTAACAAAAACGACCGTACCTTGACTAAGAAGAAGGTTAAAAGCCGGTTGGAGTAGGGTAGGTAGCTATTCGAAGTTTCGAAGATATGAATTTACTAAAATTTATATGCATTCTAAACTTAGAATGGCAAGAAATACATAAATTTATGAGCATTCTAAGCTTCGGATAGTCTATCTGAGAAAGTTTTGAGGTCTTTGAACTTTCGAATAGTTCTCTTTCCTAAAGTTTAGATGTATTCTAAAGCTAGAAAAGTTAAAATCTAAAAATAGTAAGAGTCTCTATCTGCCAGACGGGATGTGTGTCCAGTCAGATAGGGATTTTTTGTTTTGGAAATAAAAGATTTGCCCTGAGAAGTACATTTTAGATGGAAATATTGACAGTTCAGAGGAAGGGGGACAAATCTTTTAAAGTAACTGTTAGAATGGATTTATAAATTTAAGGGAAAACTCCTTTTTGAAATAATGAAAAAAGAAAGGTTATCATCATGACAAAAACATTTACCATCCGTCCGCTAAGCTACACCAACTTTACCAACCGCGAGTTTGAAAGTCTCATGGTAGACACGGGTCAACTACTAGAAGTTTTTGCCAAGGCACATAAGGACGAGCCTATGTATGTCAAGCACCTCGATTCCTTCAAGAGCAAGCTAGCAGACTTCCAAAGCCAACTCGCTATCGTAGAAAAGAAAGAGGCGACGAACCTGACCGAAGTCGATCGCAATCGTGACAGTGCCCTAGTCGGTCTCTTTACCCTTCATCGAGGATTTGCTAAGATTAAGGAGACCAAACTCAAAGAAGCCCATGAGACTTTGAAACCAGTCTTTGCCAAGTACAAGGATATCACCAAGCATAGCAATGATGTGGAAACGGCAGAAATCAAGAGTCTGCTCAAAACGCTTAGTGAAGAACCCTACCAGACAGCAGTTACTAGTCTAGGACTGACACCTATGTTGACGGCGGTGATCAGTGCTCAGGAAGACTATGACAAAGTCGAAAGTCAGGCGCGTGCGCATAAGTCTGCTAAGGAAGTTGGTAAGACCAGACAAGTCCGTACCGAACTAACCAGCATCTACGACCTCTTTATGCGCTATACCGCAGCCAGCGCAGAAGCCTATCCTGAAAAAGAACACCAGACCAAACTCCTTAAAGACCTGAATGCAATCCGAGATAGCAAGCGACGATTGACTGGTTCGAACAAGAAGGAGAAAAAAGTAAAAGTAGAAGAAGCAGAACAAGTAGCAGGATAAAGGCAGCCCCTTAGAAGCGGATTTCTAAGGGGATTTTTGTGGATTCGTGGTATAATTTTGGTAATTATCTATAATGTAGAGGAGAAAAATTCATGGCAGATACTATTTTAATTCTGGGCAATGGCTTTGATATTGCAATGGATCGAAAAACAAAGTATGCAGATTTTATTGAGTTTGAAAAACAATTATTTTCTAACCCTGATGAGGAATTGCTAGAGTTTCTAAAAGTTAAAAATATAAGGATTGAGAACTACAAGGATAATTTGTATTTGAGATTTATTAATGAAAATAAAGCTACTCTTGGAGATAATTGGTCAAATCTTGAAACCATGATTTCCCAACTCGCTGATGCAATAATGTATTTTAAAGAGGATATGCAATTACTTTATGATATATCAGCTATACATCCAATTAGAATAAGTAATGAAAGTTTGAAAAAAGAAACTAATTTCAGTGCAAAAAACTTTATTGCAAACGTATTTGCTCTATTTTACCGTCGGTATGGATGGAAGTATTTGGATAGAGATTGTGTATTGAACAAATTAAACCATATCTTTATCGAACAGCTAAATTTATTAACAGAATTATTAGAAATCTATCTGTCGTATTTAGATTATATAGATTTTGAGGTTCGGGGGATTGAAGCAAGACCAACAGCTTTAGATGCAGTATCTAATTTATCACATACCTATGTTTTAAATTTTAATTATACCAACACATCAGGTCATCTCTACGGAACTTCTGAGGAGAAAACTCATTTTATACATGGCCGAATTGATTTAGATAGAACTTTCAGTCGCATCAATACTATGGTCTTTGGAATTGAAGATAAAGAAAATGATGTTAACAGTGATTTAATTCCTTATCAGAAGTATTACCAAAGGGTTGTCAAAGAGACAGGAAATGAATTTGAAGATTTTTTCAAACGAACTTTCTATGATATAGGTGATGCATTCGGTGGTCGAATTCCAAATTCAAAGAACATTGTTGTTTTTGGTCATTCTGTAGACCCTCTGGATAAAGAAATATTCCAAAAATGTTTTGAATTAGCAGAGAAAGGTGAGTATCTATATCGGTTTATTTTCACTTATTTTGATGAACCTGCTAAACGTTCGATTATTAAGAATCTCGCAATCATTCTTGGGAAGGAAAAACTGATAGAGTTAACAGGAAAACGAAATGTTGTATTTATAAAGAGTGATGATAAGGATGGTATGAAAGATGTTCTACTACCCTAATAAAATCAAAAAATAATTAAATTTATAGAATAAGATTATAAAATCATATTTTAAAAATAGTTTATACCCCACTCGTCCTCCCTAGTTCGAGTGGTTTTTCTTTAAATATGATAAAATAGAAAAGATAATACATTAATTAAGGAAAGTAAAGATGGCAAGTAAAGAAAATGCAGAACGCAAGGAGCTGCATCGTAAAATCTGGGCAATTGCGGACGATGTTCGTGGAGCTGTAGATGGTTGGGATTTTAAACAATATATCCTAGGTATCCTTTTCTATCGCTTTATTTCAGAGCACATGGCAGACTATTTTGACCGTGCTGAGCATGAGGCTGGCGACTTAGAATTCCGTTATGCTGACTTAAGTGACCAAGAAGCTGAGCAAGATTTCAAACCAGGTACAGTTGAGGATAAGGGTTTCTTTATCCTTCCAAGTCAATTATTTGAAAATGTCGTCAAGAACGCCTCGCAAAATGAAAATTTAAACGAAGAATTGGCCAATATTTTCCAAGATATTGAAAAGTCAGCCATTGGCTTCAAATCAGAAGATGATATCAAAGGTCTATTTGATAACTTGGATACACGAAGCAACATCCTTGGTGGAAGTGTTCCAGAAAAAAATAAACGCCTATCTGATATCCTTAACGGTATCAATAGCATTAACTTTGGAAACTTTGAGGAAAATGACATTGATGCCTTTGGAGATGCCTATGAGTTCTTGATTTCCAACTATGCCAGTAATGCAGGGAAAAGTGGTGGTGAATTTTTTACACCTCAGACAGTCTCTAAACTATTGGCTCGGCTAGTGATGGTTGGAAAAGATAAGATTAACAAGGTCTATGACCCGACATGTGGTTCAGGCTCTCTCCTTCTTCAAATGAAAAAACAATACGAAGATCATATCCTAGAGGATGGATTCTTTGGTCAAGAAATCAACATGACCAACTATAACTTGGCTCGTATGAATATGTTCTTGCACAATATCAACTATAATAACTTTGACATTAAGCGAGGAGACACCCTTTTAAATCCTCAGCATCTGGAAGAAAAGCCTTTTGATGCTATCGTTTCTAACCCTCCGTATTCTGTCAAATGGGTGGGAGATGGAGATCCAACTCTGATAAACGATGACCGTTTTGCGCCAGCAGGGAAACTAGCTCCTAAGTCAAAAGCTGACTTTGCCTTTATCATGCATAGTCTCAACCACCTGTCTAATAAAGGTCGAGCAGCTATTGTTTGTTTCCCAGGCATTTTCTATCGTGGAGGTGCTGAAAAGACCATTCGTCAGTATCTAGTAGATAACAACTTTGTTGAAGCAGTAATTTCCCTTCCAGACAATCTCTTCTTTGGAACTTCTATTGCGACTACGATCTTAGTTCTGGCGAAGAATAAACTTGAAAATAAAACACTCTTTATTGATGCGAGTAAAGAATTCAAAAAAGAGACTAATAACAATGTTTTGACAGATAGCAATATTGAGCATATTGTTGAATTATTCTCTAATTATCACAATGTTGACTATAAAGCTGCTCTTGTTGATAATGATGTGATTGGTTCAGAGCAAGATTATAACCTCTCTGTATCAACCTATGTCGAACAAGAAGACACGCGTGAGAAGATTGATATTGATGTGCTCAATAAAGAAATTGCAGAGACCGTTGCTAAGATTGACCACTTGCGTGCAAAGATAGATAAAATCGTAGAGGAGCTTAGCCATGGCAAATGATGTGATTCTCTATAAAACAGACGACGGCAAGTCCGCTATTGAACTTCACTTGGATAATGGAACGGTCTGGCTGACTCAACAAGAACTAGCTGAACTCTTTCAAACTTCCAAGCAAAACATTAGTAAACATATCAAGTCGATATTTGAAGATGGTGAGTTGGATGAAACAGTGGTTGTCAACTATCAGTTGACAACCACTCGTCACGGTGCAATAGCTGGTAAAACTCAGTCAAAAAAAGTCGCCTACTATAATCTCGATATGATTTTAGCGATTGGTTATCGTGTGCGTTCTCCTCGTGGAATCCAGTTCAGACACTATGCCTCGACAGTCTTGAAAGAGTATCTGATTAAGGGCTTCGCTATGGATGATGGGCGCTTGAAAAACTTGGGTGGAGGTTCTTACTTTAAAGAACTTCTGGAAAGAATCCGAGACATTCGCTCAAGTGAAAAAGTCTTTTACCGTCAGGTTTTAGATCTTTTTGCGACATCAAGTGACTACAATGCAAACTCACCAGAGGCAAAGAAATTCTTTGCGACGGTTCAAAACAAGATGCATTATGCCATTCACCACAATACTGCGAGTGAACTTATCTATAACCGTGTTGATAGCGAAAAGGAGTTTATGGGCTTGACCACTTTTAAGGGAGACCTTCCTACTCTATCTGAAGCAAAAGTTGCCAAGAACTATCTGACAGAGAAGGAACTCCGTGGGCTTAATCAGCTTGTATCAGGATATCTAGACTTTGCTGAAAGACAGGCAGAGCGAGAAGAAGTCATGACTATGGCTGACTGGGTGACACATGTGGATCGAATCCTTGAAGCTACTGGAGAAGACTTACTTGATAACAGTGGTTCGATCTCTCGTGAACAGATGAATCAGAAGGTAGATAAGGAATATAAGAGCTACCAAGCCAAGACCCTCAGTCAAGTTGAAAAAGATTACCTCAAGGAAATCAAAAGTATTGAAAATCTAGCCAAGGAAGGAGGTAAGTGATGAACATCTTAGAAAAAATCCAGAACTGTCCCGTTGAGTGGAAAGAGTTGGGGGAAGTCTGTGAAATTATCAGAGGAAATGGGTTGCAGAAAAAAGATTTTGTAGATGAAGGTATACCTTGTATTCATTATGGACAAATATATACATATTACAGTAGTTATGTATATAAAACGAAATCATTTATCTCTTTTTCTTTGTCTGAAAAGTTGAAAAAAGCACAAACTGGAGATATTATTGTAGCGACAACTAGTGAAAATATAGAAGATGTGGGAAAATCTATTGTTTGGTTGGGAGATGGTGATGTATGCATTGGAGGTCATTCTTGTATAATGAAAACGAAAGAAAATCCAAAGTATATAAACTATTATATGCAATCTATTTTCTTTCAAAAACAGAAAGAAAAGCAAGTTGTTGGCACTAAAGTCATAGAGCTTTATCCTAAAAATCTATCAAAAATTAAAATTCCAATTCCTCCTCTAGAAATTCAAGAAAAAATCGTACAAATACTTGACAAATTCACTGCTTATGTTACAGAATTGACCTCAGAATTGACCTCAGAATTGACCTCACGTAAAAAGCAATATTCTTTTTATAGAGATAAGCTTTTATCATTTGAGGATGAGGTTTATCAGGTTGAGTGGAAGAAGTTGGATGAGATAGCAGAAAATCTAGATAGCAAGAGAAAGCCAGTTGCAAAAGGGGGGCGTAGTTCAGGCGTTTATCCATATTATGGAGCTTCTGGGATAGTTGATTATGTTGATGACTTCATATTTGATGGAGATTTTCTTTTGATATCTGAGGACGGAGCAAACTTAGTTGTTCGTAAAACTCCTATTGCATTTTCTATTACGGGTAAAACTTGGGTCAATAACCATGCTCATGTATTAAAATTTGATAATATGATTAATCAAAAATTTGTTAATTATTATTTAAACAACATTGATTTATCACCGTACATTTCTGGAGCCGCGCAACCAAAGCTAAATCAACAAAATTTAAATAATATTAAGATTCCTTATCCATCCCTCGAAATCCAGTCTCGTATTGTTCAAGTTCTGGATAACTTTGATATGGTTTGTAACGACTTAAATATCGGACTTCCCAAGGAGATAGGTCTGCGTCAAAAACAGTATGAATATTTTAGGGAAAAACTCTTGACATTCGTCGCCGAAGGCGAGTACACTGAGAGTAGAGTAGAGTAGAGTAGAGTAGAGGAGTGGGACAACTCCGCTATTATCAAACTTTTACAGTGGGTATTTGGACCAATTCGAGTGAAGGTGGGACATGTTGTCATTTTTCAACGTGGGAAACGTCTTGTTAGAAAGCAACTAACTACTTCAGGAAGTGTTCCAGTTTATCAAAATAGTTTGGCGCCCTTGGGATATTATACCGAATCAAACAGAGTGAAAAATACTAGTTTTGTAATTTGTGCAGGGGCGGCTGGTGAAATTGGCTATAGCGCTGTGGACTTTTGGGCAGCAGATGATGTCTACACATTAGAGACGTCAGATAATATTTCTGATAAATTTATGTACTATGTCTTGTTAAGTAAGCAAGATAGACTTAAATCACAGGTTCGAAAGGCTAGTATTCCTAGATTATCGAAGGATGCTATTGATAAAGTAACGTTCTACTTACCATCACTCACTGAACAAAAAAGAATCGTCTCTATTCTTGACAATTTTAACACCCTAACTAACTCTCTTTCTGAGGGCCTTCCAAAAGAAATCGAACTAAGACAGAAACAGTATGAATACTGGCGGGAACAATTATTAAACTTTACTAGATAAATTCTTTAATCATTTTGAGATAGAATCTCAATTAAAACAAAAAAAGGAAGCATGCTATGGTTGATTATTCAAAAGTACATGAAGTAATTGCGGAAACAAATGAAGGGATTCTCTTGGCTGAGTATCAACCAGAGTATCGCACGGATAGAGAGTATCAGTCAGAGGCAGACTTGGAAAATCAGTTAATTTCTGATTTGGTACATCATCTTAACTACGAACGCTTGGATATCCACACACCTACCGAACTCTTAGCAAATGCCAAGCTTCAGATTGAAAAGCTAAATAAGGTGGCCTTTACAGATGCTGAATGGAATCGCTTTGTAGTAGAATATCTGGATTGTCCCAATGAAGGATTGGTTGAAAAAACACGAAAAATCCAAGAAAATCATATCTACGACTTTGTATTTGATGATGGACGGATTAAAAATATTTTTATCTTGGATAAGAAAAACATTCACAATAACAGTATGCAGGTCATCAATCAAGTGACTCAGGTGGGGAGCCATACCAATCGTTACGATGTCACTATCTTAGTAAATGGTCTCCCTCTAGTTCAGATTGAATTAAAGAAGCGAGGGGGAAGTCTTAAAGAAGCATTTGAACAAATCCATAGATACAGTAAGGAAAGTTTCAATAGTGAAAATTCTTTATACAAATATATTCAGATTTTTGTTATTTCCAATGGCACTTATACACGCTACTTTGCAAATACGACAGCTCAAAATAAAAATCATTATGAGTTTACCTGTGAATGGGCAGACCGTAAAAATAAAACAATTCATGACCTTGAAGACTTTACTGTTACCTTCTTGAGCAAGCGAGTCCTTTTGGAGGTATTGACCAAGTATTGTGTTTTTGACGCTGATAATACCTTGCTTATCATGCGTCCTTATCAGATAGCAGCTACTGAGAGTATCATACGCAAGATTCATTCATCTAATGAGATGAAGAACTTTGGCACTATCAATGCCTGTGGCTATATCTGGCATACGACGGGGTCTGGGAAAACCTTGACCAGCTTTAAAACCGCTCGTTTGGCAACAGAGTTGGACTATATTGATAAAGTGATTTTTGTGGTGGATAGAAAAGACCTAGATTATCAAACCATGAAGGAATATCAAAAATTCCAACCAAATTCAGTAAATGGTAGTAACAATACAAAAGAACTCCAACGTAATATTGAAGAAAATGATGGTAAAATCGTTGTCACAACTATTCAGAAGTTAAATAAATTTATAACAGCAAATCCAAATCATGAAATCTACAGTAAGAAATGTGTCTTGATTTTTGACGAGTGCCATCGCTCCCAGTTTGGGAAGGCTCAAAAGCGTATTAAGAAGGCCTTTAAACAGTATGCTCTATTTGGTTTTACAGGGACACCGATTTTCCCAGAAAATAGCTTAACGGGAGAGACAACGCAAGAGGTTTTTGGTGAACAACTTCATAACTACGTTATCACAGATGCTATTCGAGATAAAAAAGTGTTGAAGTTTAAAGTTGATTACAACTATATCAAGCCTGAAATCAATAAATATAGAGAAGCTGAAAAAGCAGTTGGTCAAGAGCTTGATGAGAAGAAACTCAAAAAGATGGAGAAGGAACTCCTTTTGCATCCAGAACGGATAGCAACCATCACAGAGTACCTGTTGAGAGTTTATAATGACAAAACGCATCGAAATCAACATTATACTCATAAGCAAAAACAACTGTTTGGATTTAATGCCATGCTAGCTGTACAAAGTATTGAAGCTGCTAAGTTATACTATGACGAACTCCAGCGACAACAAGCAACTTTACCAGAAGCTAAACGCTTGAAAGTTGCAACCATCTTTAGCTTCGCACCAAATGAAGAACAGTCAGCTTATGGGGAAATTCAAGATGAAGAGCTCGAACCGCAAGATACAGCCATGCCACAATCTTCTAAAGAGTTTCTGGAAAAAGCGATTGATGACTATAATCACATGTTCAAGACTAACTTCTCAACTGATGGGAAAGAGTTTCAAAATTACTATCGTGACCTTTCTAAACGAGTTAAGTCTAAAGAAGTGGATTTACTGATTGTAGTGGGAATGTTCTTGACGGGATTTGATGCTCCAACTATGAATACTCTCTTTGTCGATAAAAACCTACGTTATCATGGCTTGATTCAGGCTTTTTCTAGAACCAATCGGATTTTTAACAAGGTGAAACCTTTTGGGAATATTGTTTGTTTCCGTGATTTAGAAAAGGCTACGCAAGAAGCTATTAAGACTTTTGGAGACACAAATAAGCTTGAAATCATCTTAGAAAAAAGCTTTAGTGAATACATGGATGGTTTTGTCGATCAGGTAACGGGTATCGAGGTCAAAGGATATACTGCGGTTTGTCAGGAAATTCTGGAAAGATTCCCGAATCCGCAAGAAATTGAAACAGAGCATGAGAAAAAAGAGTTTGTTAAGTTATTTGGTGAGTTGTTGAAGCTTGATAATGTTCTTCGAAATTATGACGAATTCCAAGAAATCGACAAACCTATTTCAGAAGGTTATCTTCAGGATTTAAGAAGTGCTTATGTGGAAATTCGAGATGAGTTTTTGAACCTTAAAAACTATGAAAAGACTAAAGATTTAGAGATTGACCTTTCAGATGTTGAATTTGAAATTGAATTACTAAAAACTGATGAGATTAACCTAGACTATATCTTGGCATTGATTGTTGAAAAATCGAAGAATTCTGAGTCTAAAGAAGTAATGAAAGCAGAAGTTAGTCGTGTGATTCGTTCTAGTATTGATATCCGTGCCAAAGAAGAGTTGGTTATTGGATTTATCAATGACACCGATTTGCAAAAATTGAAAGACCATGATGGGATTATCCATGCTTTCTACGAATATGGCAAGGAGCGCAAGAAAATCGCGATTCAAGACCTAGCTGAGGCTGAGAAACTTGTAGATGACTATCAATTGTTTATCGACAAATCAATTCAACGAGGTTATGCTGAAAATAGTGGGACTGATTTGGATTCGATTATTCCACCAACTTCTCGTAGACAGGGAGCGCGTGAACGGAAAAAACAAGAAGTTTTACGTAAGATTCAGTCGTTAGTAGAGACTTATTCAGGTATTTAAGAGGTTGTCGAACAAGGTTTATTAGAAAAATCAAGAACTACAAAAACACTCTTTATTCGCTCATTTTTAGGATACAACTTTGTTTCCATATTCCCTGGAAACGGATAGAAAACAAGGAGAAAGATGGAACAAATTAACCAAAAATCCCAGTGCCAACAACTCTGGGCTAGAAACAAATATCTCGTTTTGAGCCATTCTAGCAATATTTACAATGAGATTCGTCAATACTTGAAGAATGAACAGGTGGAGGTGAGTGAAGTTCAAGAGATGATTGACCGCGCCTGTCAAATCCCAGAACACAGAGGTCAGGTTTGCAATGCTTTTCAGCATATATGGGGCTATTTCAAAAAGAAAGCGACAGATGCCGAGCGCAAGGACTACATGCTCTTGCTGGATCGCTACCGCTTTGGTCAAACTTCCAAGGAAGACTTGATCGCTAAAACTCGAGAGTTGCTGGATCGCTATCCCAACACCTACTTGCAACATTCGACCTTACTGAAAGGAGACTCCCATGAGACTTTGGCATGAGGATTTGATTTCACAACTTCCCCGTCCGCAGCTTTTGGGGCAACATCGAGAGTGTTGCGCATTGCGTGGCAATGGCTGGGGGAGAAAGCATGCGACGGTGGACTATGTCTTTACTCACTCGCCCTATCGTCTCTATGCCTATCATGACTTGATTATGAAGGAGATGGCTAACCGTGGCTATAATGTCAGTCCAGAGTGGCTGGACAAGAACTACCGTGGGAAAATCTGCCCTCCTTATGAAGATTTAGCAGAGGAGAAGTTGACTAGTCCTATATACAGTGAACACGATGCCGCCTACTATGAGGAGTGTCTGGATAATCTACTAGAGAAGGGGATAGATCTATAGTAAGAGTCAGGCTTATCTCCAATGTATAACTCTTCTCGTTATTTTTTCGAATAATAAAAATGAGACCTTTAGAATTTTCTAAGGTCTTCTTTTTATGGGTATTAGAATTTACTTTTAATAACTTTTGAGTTATAATTTATTTGAAAAGAAAAGCGTGAACTAAAAGACTTAAAAGAAAGAGGGTTAAGTGATGAAAAATAGTGCCATTGGGAGTAATTGGAAGGATGTCAGGTCAGAACTTTTTACTAAGGAGGAAATCCTTGAAAGTGATATGCGAGTAACTATTATGAGTGAATTGATTGAAGCTAGACGTGAGCAAGGAATTAGTCAGAAAAAGCTAGAAGAACTTAGTGGAGTGAGTCAGCCTGTCATAGCTAGGATGGAAACAGGCAAGACTAGTCCTCAATTGGATACGGTTTTAAAAGTTCTAGCCAGTCTAGGAAAGACACTAGCAGTCGTTCCACTTGAACAGGAAAAAAGTTGATATGGATGAAATTACCTGGTTGGCTAAAATCATCCACTGGATAATTTGACCTCACGACCGCACTTTTTCAGGGAAATATCAGAATTACAAACGAAAAATCAACCTATAGTCTTTTTTAATAACAAACCATAGTCACTTATAAGAATTACTAATAACGCATTTGAACAGTCTAAGTGAAATACTGCTATAAAACAGGTAATACAAAGGATTTGAGACACTGGTCTCAAGTCCTTTTCTTTGGTCTAAAAGAGTGATATAGTTTCAAACTATATCAAAGCCTAATTATTTACAATTATACAGACCCTTTCTTTTCTGTTAAGATAGTTTCAACAACAAATTTTGGAGGACACATCATGTCAACTACGATCATCGGCTTCCCTCGTTTGGGTGAATTCCGCGAATTAAAATTTACAACTGAAAAATACTTTAGAAAAGAAATCTCAGAAGAAGAACTCCTTGCCGCAGCAAAAGACTTGCGTGCTAAACACTGGAACATTGTCAAAGAAAAAGGCATCACTGAAATCCCATCAAACGACTTTTCTCACTATGACAACTTCCTAGATGCGGCCTTCCTCTTCAACGTGGTGCCTGCATCCGTTCAAAACTTGGACTTGTCTGAGCTTGAGCGCTACTTTGCTTTGGCGCGTGGTTACCAAGGTGAAAAAGGGGATGTGCGTGCCCTTCCGATGAAGAAATGGTTCAACACCAACTACCACTACATCGTGCCTAAATTTGAAAAAGACACTCAAGTTAAATTGGCTGGTCACAAGATCTTTGATGAGTTCCAAGAAGCCAAAGAACTTGGATTGAACACTCGTCCTGTTCTTGTAGGTCCATTCACTTTCCTTCAATTGTCAGACTTTGAAGAAGGCGTGAAAGCAGAAGACTTCGTAGATAGCTTAGTGGCTGCTTACCAAGAAGTTTTTGCGAAATTGGCTGAACTTGGTGCGACTCGTATCCAATTGGACGAAGCGGCTCTTGTCAAAGATTTGACTGCTGAAGAAAAAGCTCTCTTCTTGAACCTCTACAACAAACTTTTGGCTGATAAAAAAGGTCTTGAAGTCTTGCTTCAAACTTATTTTGGTGATGTTCGTGATGTCTACACTGATCTTGTAAACTTGCCAGTTGATGCCATCGGTCTTGACTTCGTTGAAGGTAAGAAAACTCTTGAACTCGTTAAAGGTGGCTTCCCAGCTGACAAGACTCTTTATGCAGGTATTGTCAATGGTAAGAACATTTGGCGCAACAACTACGAAAAGAGCTTGGCTGTTCTTGAGCAAATCCCAGCTGAAAATATTGTATTGACAAGCTCATGCTCACTTCTTCATGTGCCATTTACAACTGCTAACGAAGAATTTGAGCCAGTTATCTTGAACCACTTTGCCTTTGCGGTTGAAAAATTGGAAGAACTTCGTGACTTGGATGCTATCCGCAACGGTCAAGGTGCAGAAGCTCTTGCAGCTAACAAAGAGCTCTTTGCGACTGAGCGTGTGGGTGTAAATGCGGAACTTCGTGCACGCATCGCTGGATTGACAGACGCTGACTACACTCGTTTGCCAGCCTTTGCAGAACGTGAAGCTATCCAAGAAGAGGCTTTCAAACTTCCAGCTCTTCCAACAACAACCATCGGTTCATTCCCTCAAACAAAAGAAGTTCGTGCCAAACGTTTGGCCTTCCGTAAGGGTGAATTGACTCAAGAAGAATACGATGCCTTCCTTGCTGAAACCATCGATGAATGGATCAAATGGCAAGAAGAAGTTGGATTTGACGTGCTTGTACACGGTGAGTTCGAGCGTAACGACATGGTTGAGTACTTCGGTCAAAACTTGTCAGGTTACCTCTTCTCTAAGAATGGTTGGGTACAATCATACGGTATGCGTGGGGTGAAACCACCAATCATCTGGGGTGATGTCACTCGTCTCAACCCAATCACTGTGAAATGGTCTAGCTACGCACAAAGCCGTACTGACAAACCTGTTAAAGGGATGTTGACTGGACCGGTTACCATCCTCAACTGGTCATTCCCACGTGAAGACATCTCTATCAAGGATTCTACTCTTCAAATCGCTCTTGCTATCAAGGATGAAGTTCTTGACCTTGAAGCTGCAGGTGTGAAAATCATCCAAATCGACGAGGCTGCTCTTCGTGAGAAATTGCCACTCCGTCGTAGCGACTGGTACGAAGACTACCTTGACTGGGCTATTCCAGCCTTCCGCTTGGTACACTCTACAGTAGCGCCAGACACACAAATCCACACTCACATGTGTTACTCAGAATTTACAGATATCATCCCAGCTATCGACAACATGGATGCGGACGTTATTTCTTTTGAAGCAAGCCGTTCAAACCTTGAAATCTTGGACGAACTCAAAGCGAAAAACTTCCAAACAGAAGTGGGACCTGGGGTTTACGATATCCACTCTCCTCGTGTGCCAAATGAAGGCGAAATTGACCACACAATCGATGCTATTCTTGCTAAAGTTCCAAGCAAGAAAGTTTGGATCAACCCTGACTGTGGTTTGAAAACACGTGGTATTCCAGAAACAAAAGAAAGCTTGATCCGCCTTGTCGAAGCAGCCAAAGCTGCGCGTGAGAAATTGTAAGATTCGATTTCTCTCCATACAATGGTTGTTCAAAAAGAAATCAACTAGAAAAGGTTATTACATATGTCACGCCAAACACCGTCACTCTCATTTGAAGTGTTCCCTCCAAACCCAGCTGTGGGTAATGATAAGATTATTTCCGCTCTTCAAGATATGCAGGAGCTAGCACCTCACTTTATCAGTGTGACTGCCAGCAATAATAAATTTAATATCAAGGAAACGACGGTTCGTTTGGCTGACTTTATCCAGAATGATTTGGCGATTCCAACTATTGCCCACTTGCCAGCTATCTACCTCACCAAGGAAAAGGTTGCTGAAACCATTGCGGACTTGGACAAGGTCGGGGTACAGAAAATCTTGGCCTTGCGTGGGGATATTATCCCTGATGTGGAGCCTCAAAAGGATTTCCGCTACGCAACGGACTTGATCGAGTTCATCAAGGAACAAGCCCCTCACTTTGATATTGTTGGCGCTTGCTATCCAGAAGGGCACCCTGACTCGCCAAACCAGATCTCGGATATTCAAAATCTCAAGAAGAAAGTGGATGCAGGCTGTTCCAGTCTCGTAACGCAACTTTTCTTTGACAATGAGCGTTTCTATGATTTCCAAGATAAGTGTACCTTGGCTGGAATTGATGTGCCTATCCATGCAGGAATCATGCCAATCCTCAACCGTAACCAAGCTCTTCGTCTCTTAAAGACTTGTGAGAATATTCATCTTCCACGTAAGTTTAAGGCTATCTTG
>ERZ772945.872-NODE-872-length-22722-cov-6.177747_pt1 | contig 22722 bp, 23 predicted proteins | sample MGYA00511681_ERZ772945 | MGnify/ENA primary metagenome ERZ772945 (study PRJEB29015, sample SAMEA2737943) | human oral metagenome | biome: human oral; feature: human-associated habitat; material: dental | place: China | collected 2143 ...
AGGGCTTCGCCGTCACCCGCATCGAGGATGTCGCGATGGTCGGCACGGTCAGGTACCATCATTTTACAGCACGTCGCATGGAGCTACCGCACCGTTGCTGGGAGTCGCAGTGTGAATTGGAATCTGCCCACGCTTTCCAACCTTCCCGGCTTCCGAATGGCGGCAACTATCGCGGCAACGAGCTACCTCCGAGCTCGGGAGACAAGGAGTCGTAGGCATGGCAGAGCTTGGCTGCACCACCAGGAGCATCCGGCAGCGAGTGACAAAGGACACGTGGGAGATAACGCCCTCGCGTCGCAACCCCATCGCCGGCGATATGGTGCGGACCTACCATGCTGCTGGGGCGAGGGCGCGCCGCCAGGCCGGGCGCAAGCGCGACGGACTGATCCTGGACCTGGGGCGCAGGGACGTCGCGAACGGCAATGGCATCAACCGTTGGTACAATTTCAAAGCATCGCACCCTGTGATGTTTGCAGGGAGGAGGACTTCATGGCAGAAGAGGAACTCGAGGAAAATTCTGAGGAGAAGCAGACAGTCATCGTCCCCGGCACAGATGCCCAGATCCGCAACATGATCTACATCGTGCGTGGTCAGCAGGTCATGCTCGACAACGACTTGGCAGAGCTGTACGGCGTGCTGACAGGAAACCTCAACAAGGCCGCATCCCGAAACGCCGAGCGCTTCCCGGAGGACTTCCGCTTCAGGCTGTCGAAAGAAGGGTACGAGTCTTCGGTGCGGGCGAAGTAGTCCGCGCGCTGCCTGCAGCTCCGCTTGGCCGCCATGTAGTGCGGGGTGATCTTGCAGACCTTGCAGCCGCCGCGTCCGGAGCTGTGGTTCTTGGTGATGTGCGTGTGGGAGCACTGCTTACTCTTCGCCGTCGTCCACCCCCTTGCCATCGGCGTCCAGCCCGTCCGTGCACTTCTCGTCATCACTCACGAGAACCACCTTCCTCGACAGCCGGGGTCTCCACGTGCTTCCCGATCTCGGTCATCGCTGGCGAAAGCGCCGCCATCACCAGCGCCACGACCAGCGCCCGTTATATCGCAGCGAAGACGAGACTCCCTCTTGTCACTGCCCGTCTTGACAGCCTAGTATCGTCGCTGCTTGGCAGCACCGCCAAGAACATTCGCAAGGTCTTCGAATATGCGGCGCAACAGGAGTGCGTGCTGTTCCTAGACGAGTTCGACGTGGTCGCAAAGCGCCGAGACGACGAAAACGAGCTCGGCGAGCTCAGGCGCGTCGTGAACAGCCTCCTGCAGAACATCGACTCGTTTGGCGAGGGCAGCATCCTCATCGCCGCGACGAATCACCAGGACCTGCTGGATCCCGCGGTGTGGAGGAGGTTCAACAAGGTCATCGAAGTCCCCATGCCCACCAACGGTGAGCTGGAAGCCTATGCGCATCGTTTCATACAGCCATACATGTCGGCGAGAATCAAGCCGAGGCTCTATTCAGCCCTAGAAAGGCTCAGTTTCTCTGATTTCAATACAGCTACGAAGAACGCATTCTACAACGCCACGCTTGAGGGGTCGGAGGAAGGGTTCACTGCATATCACCTCGCACGCGAGACGTACGTTCCCAAGCATCACAGCCTAGAGGACCAGGATGCGTTTATCCGCTACCTCATCGAGGCGGGCTGCACGCTTAGGGAGATAAACGAGAAGTCAAGCATATCGATGCGCCGCATCCAGGCTGTTTCGCGTTCGGTTAGACGATATGACCCGAACTGAGGGAACGGAGCTTATTCCGGGTTGGGACCCCAGGGGGATCCTCCCGTGAGTCAGAATGGTTCCGTTGCGACAGAACGGCGCCGACGCGGTTCCGGAGCTGATTCCCAAGTGCTGTTCCCACCTGTTGCGGGTGGCTTGGCGACCGTTGAAACGCCCTGCAGCCCAGTGGCGTGCAGGGAGTAAAGACGGGTGGCTTCCCGAATCCGCCTTTTCGCTATTCCCACTCCGCGCCCTAGATATGGCGCCCGGTCATTCCAGTTACACCCAGTTTCTCATGCCTTTTCAAAACCCGCGCCGCCCCATGACGCGACGTGCCGCTGCGTTCGCCTCGGGGACAAAAGCAGGGACAGACCCGGAAACTTTTCGGGCTCTTCGGGGTTTTTGGTGGGTAGCACGGGCTAGGCCGGCCGGTCCCGAGAGCCCCGAGCGGCACCTTGGGCTACCATCCTGTGGTCATGCTGTGACGATCCAGGGAGGTTGCGTATGCGTCAGGACGCGAGGATGCTCGCCGCGCTCTTCGAGCGCTCGATGGGGCTGGATGATGCCTGGGAGGTCTCCGGGACCTGGTTCGAGGAGGTCGAGGGGGGTCCCGACGAGCTCCACGTCAGGGTGGCCAGGAGGCGCGGCCACGCGATCCCCTGCCCGGAGTGCGGCGTCCCCTGCGGCGTGCACGACGCCCGCGAGCGCACCTGGCGCCACCTCGACATCTGGCAGTTCCGCACCTACGTGCACTGCGCCGTGCCGAGGACGGACTGCCCCGAGCACGGCGCGGGGACCGTGCCCGTGCCCTGGGAGGTTCGCCCGAACTCGCACTTCACCGCCCTCTTCGAGGCCCAGGTGCTCGCGGCCTGCATGCGGGGCTCGACCGTCAAGGCGGTGGCCGAGGCGCTCGGCGAGGACGACCGCAGGCTCTGGGACATGCTCGGGCGCGCGGTCGCGCAGGCCAGGGGGTCGGCCGACTACTCGGACGTCAGGCGCGTCGGCATAGACGAGACCAGCCGCTCGAAGGGCCACACCTACATATCCACCATGCTCGACCTCGACGGCAGGAGGTGCGTCGCCGTGACCGACGGCAACGACAGGGGCTCCGTGGGCCGCATGTGCGGCCAGCTCGAGGCCCACGGGGGCGACAGGGCGGCGATCACCGAGGTCACCCGCGACATGTCGGGCTCCCTCTCCTCCGGCGTCCCGGAGGAGATGCCGCAGGCGACGCAGACCATCGACCGCTTCCACGTGATGCAGCTCTTCTCGAGGGCGACGGATCGCGTCAGGTGCCGCGAGCGCAGGGAGTCCGACGAGAAGCGCGAGGCGCCCGAGCGCACCAAGTACGTGTGGCCCGAGCGCGAGGAGAGCCCGGCGGGGCGACAGCGGGAGGTGCGCGAGGGACCTGCGCCCGACAGGAGCCACCCCGGGTGCGGCCCGGGCCTGCCAGACGGCCGAGGAGATGCGAACGCTGCGCAGAAATCGATGAGTACGTTGCTCAAAAATAAGTTCCACTCTCTCAGTTCGGGTCATATCGCCTAGCGTAATGCGTCCAGCACCTCAGAAAAGTGAGTGAGCTATGAAACTGCTTTCTTGTTGACTGGTTCGTCATGCGCTGGTAAGATTTTGGGCCGTTGCACCTGAAGGCAATGATGAAGGGTAGATCATGTACGCAATCGTTAGCACTGGAGGCAAGCAGTATAAGGTTGCCAAGGGCGACATCATCGATGTCGAGAAGATCGATGCGCAGCCTGGCGAGAAAGTCGATCTTGACGTCCTCATGCTTAATGACGGCACTCATACGGTTGCCGACACCGCTGTACTTGAGGGCAAAAAAGTCAGCTGCGAGATAGTGGACCAATTCAAGGGCGAGAAGATCATTGTCTTCAAGCTCAAGAAGCGCAAGCGCTATCACCGTACGAAGGGCCACCGTCAGAAGCTGACCAAGTTGCAGGTGTCCGAGCTGCCCGTGCTTTCCTAACGAGGCCTCATGTCACCGCAAGAGAGATAGGTAGGAACTAGCATGGCACACAAAAAAGGCTTGGGTTCGTCTCGCAACGGTCGTGATTCTAACGCACAGCGACTCGGTACCAAGATCTACGGGGGTCAGGCCATCAAGACCGGTCAGATCATCGTTCGCCAACGTGGCACACACATCACCCCAGGCGAGAACGTTGGGCGAGGCAAGGATGACACCCTCTTCGCACTTGCTGATGGCGTCGTTGAATTCAAAAAAGGTAAGAAGCACTACGTGCATGTTCGTACCGCATAGGGTTGACGTCCCTCTGAGGTCGCGGTGCTCATCGCGACCTCGTTGAGGTCCGGCATCTGTGTGATCGGCGTGTATATTGATGTACTTGGCTGAGTTGAGCTAAGAACGTCTATATGCGTTCGGTATCTCTCGCGTCCTCCTTGAGTCTTGGAGGATGTGGATGCCGTATCATACGGGTAGCTAGGAGAGGAGATCCATGCCCACGAACAGCTTTACCGACCTCTCTCGAATCAGCGTCAAGGGTGGTGACGGCGGAGCTGGCTGCATGTCATTTCGTCGCGAGGCCTTCGTGCCGAAGGGTGGCCCTGACGGCGGCGATGGCGGTAACGGCGGTAACGTTGTCCTCGAGTGCGATCCACAACTCTCGTCCCTCATCGACTATCGCTTCAAGCATCACTTCAAAGCCAGTCGTGGCACGCATGGTCAAGGTTCCCGTCGCCATGGCGCTGACGGAAGGGACCTCGTCCTCAAGGTTCCCGTGGGCACACAGGTGAGGGAGCTCGACCCAAAGACCATGGCGGTGCTCTATGAGATAGCTGATCTCACCGAGCCGGGACAGCGTGTCGTGGTAGCGCCTGGCGGTGTTGGCGGCAAGGGTAACGTCCATTTCGTGACGTCTGTTCGTCGGGCTCCGGCCTTTGCCGAGAAGGGGGAGCCTGCGCGCGAGCACTGGATAGAGCTCGAGATGAAGCTTGTGGCGGATGTCGCCCTCGTGGGACTTCCCTCGGTGGGAAAAAGCTCGCTCATCGCCCGCATGACTGCCGCCCGGCCCAAGATCGCCGACTATCCCTTTACGACACTCATCCCCAACCTCGGCGTCGTTCGCACGAAAGACGGGGCGTCCTTTGTCATCGCGGACGTTCCGGGGCTTATCGAGGGAGCGAGTAAGGGTAGGGGACTTGGCCATGAGTTCCTGCGTCATGTCGAGCGCAGCTCCCTCATCCTGCACGTGGTCGACATAACTGGGGGCTACGAGGGCGCAGACCCCGTTGAGGCCTATCGTACGATCGATGCGGAACTCGCAGCCTATGCGCCAAAGCTTGCCGAGCGTCCCCAGGTGCTTGTTGCCAACAAATGCGACATGCCGGGTATTGATGAAGCCATCTCTCGTCTGCGAGCTGTTGCCAAGACGGATGGCAAACCCTTCTTCGAGGTCTCCGCCGTCACGGGTGCCGGTCTCGATACGCTCATGAACGCAACTGCCTCAGAGGTTTCTCGGCTCAGGAAGGCAGCCGTAAGAGAAAGTGACGTAGCCGAGAAACTAAGTGAGAAACTCGAGCGGATGCGCCAGAGGCGTGAGCGCGAAATTTCCATATCGCGTGAATCGGGTCATGTCTGGCGTGTGAGTGGGCCCGCGATCGAGCGCATGGTCGTACAGACCGATTGGGACAACGATGAGGCCGTCGCCTACCTCCAGCACCGCTTCGCGCGCTTAGGTCTTGACGCTACGCTTGCCGAGGTGGGTTGTGCCGAGGGAGACGAGGTGCGCATCCTCGGCTTTGCCTTCACCTACGAGGGATCCGACGATGCGGGTGGGTGCAAGGGAAAGCGTGCGGACGCGGTCCAGCCCACAGCTGTCGGTGCACGTGCTTGTACTGGCCTCGATAGCGAGGACACGCTGCGCCACGGTGGGGAGCACAACGCTGATGGGTGACATCTTCGACACGAGTCATGTCATCGTAGCCAAGGTGGGTTCCTCCACGCTGATCGGCCCCGATGGTGGCGTGGATGAGGCCTTCGTGGGATCGCTCGTAGATCAGATGGCCCAGCTCGTACATGAGGGCTACCATCCCATCCTTATCACATCAGGCGCTGTGGCAGCCGGTTTCAGGCACCTCGGGCTGCACGCGCGACCCGATGACATCCCGACGCTCCAGGCCTGCGCGTCTGCTGGGCAGGCGACCCTCACGGAGGTCTACGCCGAGGCGTTTCGACGGCATGACATCGCCGTTGGTCAGGTCCTCCTCTCTCGTAGGGACCTTGCTGACAGACAGACCTACCTCAACGCGAGGAACACCCTGGGGAGGCTCCTTGCCCTTGGCGCGATACCTGTGGTCAACGAGAATGACACGGTATCGGTGGCTGAATTCACCTTTGGTGATAACGATACGCTCGGTGCCATTGTCGCGACCATCGTCAATGCCAGCCTCTATGTGATTCTCTCGGACGTAAATGGACTCTACAAGACCAATCCAGCTCTTGATCCTGCGGCACGCATCGTCGACACGCTCGATGCAATCACGCCCGAGGTTGAGGCCATGGCTGGGGATGCCGGCTCTGCGGTGGGAACCGGTGGCATGCGAACGAAGCTGCGGGCTGGTCGCATCACGCTCGCAGCCAAGATACCCATGGTCATCTGCAAGGGCAGGCAAGAGGGCGCGCTCGTTCGCGCTGCTCACAGCGAGAGAGTCGGAACCCGCATTGAGGCCGCGCCAGCCGCCCGCCACGAGGGGGCGCGCAAGCTCTGGTTGGCAACAGCCGAGCTTCCTCAGGGAAGTATCGTGTTGGATGGGGGCGCAGTGCACGCGGTCCTCCATGAGGGAGCCTCCGTGCTACCCGTGGGTATCAGGGAGGTCAAGGGAGACTTCTCGAAGCAAAGTGTCATCGACGTTCAGTCTCTTGACGGAACGCTTATCGGTAGGGGGGTGGTACGCTATCCTGCCGATGAGCTGAGGCGCTATCGGGGCCTCAGGCTCGACGTGATTGGGCGCTTTGTTTCTGACAAGGCGGGTTGGCCTGCCATTCACCGTGATGACCTGCTTGTCTTCTAGGGACAGCTATGGATGATGTGGCAGCTCAGATCAAGACGGTCGTACGGGTGACAGCTGAGAGAGGTGACCTTCCCCCTCTGGGTGAAGATCCCCGTCGGAGCTACCGTCTTGGCATCATGGGCGGGACCTTCGATCCCATCCATAACGGTCACTTGGTCACCGCAGAGCAGGCCTTCGGAGACCTCGCCCTTGACGTGGTGGTGTTCATGCCTGCGGGACATCCCGCCTTCAAACAGGACGCGCAGGTGAGTCCCGGCGCGGATCGCTATGCCATGACCCTGCTTGCGACCTCTGACAACCCTCACTTCATGGCCTCGCACTTTGAGGTGGACCGTGAGGGCATCACCTACACCGCAGACACCCTCGAGCGCCTTCGCGCCATCTATCCGGACAACGTGAGAATCTACTTCATCACGGGAGCCGACGCTGTGACTGACATCGTGACCTGGAGGGATGCCGGCAGTATAGCACAGCTTGCCACCCTCGTCGCGGCCACGCGTCCTGGCTATGACCTGAGTCATGCCGAGCAGGTCATCAGCGCCTCTCCCTATAACTTTGACGTCATCTACCTTGAGGTGCCGGCCTTGGCCATCTCGTCCAGCTACCTGAGGAGACGCGTGGCTGCCTCGCAGAGCCTGAGGTACCTCACGCCTGACGTCGTGACAGGCTACATCCACAAGCATAAGCTCTATGGCGTACGATCCTCGCACGAAGGAGCACAGGGAGGTACATCGCATGACTGAAGACACGCGGCCACACTACAGCGAAGAGCAGGAAACCACCATCGTGCAGCTCGAGGCGGACTTGGCTGCCCATATGCGTGACGTGAGGCCCAAGCGCTATGAGCACTCGCTCTCGGTTGCCAAGACGGCAGAATCGATGGCCATACGCTATGGTGCAGACCCCTTCCTCGCCCGATGCGCAGGCATACTCCACGACTGGGACAAGGTCCTCTCGGCGGATGAGCAAGTGAAGCGAGCCATTGAACTGGGCGTTGACATGGGAGTCGACCTCGAACTCGTCCAACCGCTCCTCCATGGCCTCACGGCCGCACTCACGCTACCCACGCGCTATCCCAAGCTCCCCCCCGAGATCTTCAGGGCTATCTCCCTGCATACGGTGGGCTCGGCCGACATGACGGCACTCGACAAGATCCTGTTCGTGGCTGACGGCATAGAGCCGCTGAGAAAGCCCGCCCCCGCGATAGAGCACGTCCGCGAGATGGTGGCACGGGGCGAAGATCTGGGTGAGGTTTACGTCTTTATGTTTTCCTCGGGCATCGAGTACGTTGTGAATACGCGACGATACCTCTACCCGGGTACCATAGACGTGTACAATGAGCTGGTCTTGAAACGAGGTGCCTAGGGGCATGGGGAAACAGGACGTACGACAGGGGATCGCAGCACCGCTTGAGGTAGCGAGAGTTGCCGCCCTTGCGGCAGATGACAAGAAGGCAACGGACATACTGGCACTCGACCTCTCTGGACTCTCTAATGTCTGCGATTACTTCCTTATCTGCACTGCCCAGAACAGGCCCCAGATGGATGCCGTCGTGGATGGCATCCGGGAGAAGGTCGCGAAAAACTGTGAGCTGCATCCCATCTCAAGTGAAGGCAGACAGGGTTCGAGCTGGGTGCTGATCGACTATGGCGCCACTGTGGTGCACGTGTTCAGACCTGAGTCAAGGGAATACTTTAGGCTCGAGAAGCTCTGGGGCGAGGCGCCTCGCGTCCCCCTCGGCCTGAGGAGTGACGCTAGACCCACTTAGGTCGGGGGAGGGAGCCACAAAAGATGAGGCACGTGTCGCCCTGCGCGTGCGCGATGACTGGGCCACCCTCGTCTCCCTCACGATCCAGGCATCTCGGACATGCCGTCGTGGTTGTTTGAGATCGTGTCCGAGAGCGTATCCTTGAGACGCAGGTCGTATCCCAAGGTGAGTGCCCCTGCTCCAAAACGGCTCCGTATGCTGTCGGTGGCCTCGGAGAGCCTCCTCTTCGCGTCCCTGTCACGGCCGCTGTCCCACCCTCGCGACACGGGAGGTTGGTTCGGCTGTCCATCGCCTACGTCAAAGAGCGCCAGTTGCGTGGAAGACCTCTCGCCGCCAAACCCACTCACCATGACGCCGACGAGCCTGACGGGTGTGCCCTCACTCCACAGGTCACTCAGCAGCTCCTTCGCCACCCGACCAAAGTCTCTCTCGTCATCGGTCTCAGGAACGAGCGGGCGCTGGATCGTACGCGTGTGCTCATAGTCAAACTTGAGCTTGAGCGTGACCTCTCCTCCCCTGAGCCCCTTCGAGCGCAGACGTGTGCCTACGAGCGCGCTCACATGCGCGATGGCGGCCTCTACATCCCTTCGGCTCGTGAGGTCATGGGAGAAGGTCCTCTCGTTTGAGACGGACTTTGGGGTGCTCCTGTGAGCGATGCTCGTGACCTTGCTCGTCTCCCGGCCCGCTGCGCGCTGGACCATCTTGGGCCCGTGCACGCCGAAGACGCGACGCATCTTCTCGACCTCGGCCTGCGCAAGCTGTCCAAGCGTACGGATACCCATCTTTTTCAGGCGGTCCTTAGTTGAGGGCCCAACGCCGCTCAGTGCCTCAACAGGGAGTGGGGCCAAAAACTCGGCAGCCCGTCCCGGCATCACGACACAGAGCCCATGGGGCTTATCGCGCTCTGAGGCAATCTTGGCGACGGTCTTGTTCTGTCCAAGTCCGATGGAGCAGCTGATACCAAGATCACTGATCATTTCCTGTATCCTCTTGCATATGAGGACAGGATCCTCCCTCGAATACCTCCCGGGCGTGACGTCGAAGAACGCCTCGTCGATGGAGACCTGCTCCACGCGGGGGGTCTCTCGCTCTATGAGGGACATGACCTTGGCTGACAGCTCACGGTAGCGGGCAAAGCGACCCTGCGTCCAGATGGCGTCAGGACACAGACGCATCGCCTGGTAGGAGGGCATGGCGGAGTGGACGCCATAGGGCCTCGCCTCATAGGAGGCCGTCGATACGACCCCACGCCTCTCGGCAGACCCACCCACGATTACGGGCCTACCCCTCCACTCGGGATGATCGAGCTGCTCGACTGAGGCAAAGAAGGCATCGAGATCGAGAAGGCCTATTGCAGGCCCTCTCCAAGCGCCTGCCCCGGCTGTCCCGAGTGGCTCACTCATGTGACATTGAGCGAGGCGGGCAGAGTGACGGAGAACGTCGTACCCTCCTCAGTCGTGCTCGTCGCAGAGATCGTGCCGCCATGGGCCTCCGCGATACCTCGTGCAATGGCGAGTCCCAGACCAAAGCCACCGGGAGAGTCGGTGCGAGAACGGGAGTTGTCCGATCGATAGAAGCGGTCAAAGATGTGCTTGAGGTCTTCGGGCGCGATGGGTTCCCCCCTATTGGTGATGGAGAGACGGGCGTTCTTTCGCTTCTCGAACGTGAGCCTGACAGTGATCTGACTTCCATCGTACGCGTACTTACAGGCGTTATCCATGAGGATCTTAACGAGGCGATCCACCCACTCGCGATCACCGTTTACGAGCACTCCCTCCTGCAGCTCAGTCTCTATGGTGCAGTTACGCTCGAAGGCAAGCGCATCGAACTCAAGGGAGGCAGACCCGACCATATCCGAGAAGTCGATGCTCTCCATCCGGAAGGCAAACGAGGAGGAGTCGACCAGGCCCTCATCCGTCCGGGCAAGCTGAAGAAGCTCTCCCACAAGACTCTTCATGTGCTCCGCCTCGTCTGAGATGCTCTTTACCCAACGCCTGTCCTTTGCCGAGAGCTCATGGGATTTCATAAGGATCTCACCATTAGCAAGAATGACGGCAAGCGGGGTCTTGAGCTCGTGAGAGGCATCTCCCACGAAGCGCTGCTGCTTCTGAAAGGCCTCCTCGATAGGCGCCGTCGCCCAATCGGCCAGATAGACAGAAATGATAGCTACGGCGGCGAGCGCTATGATAAAGGAGGCGATACTCCGTATAGACTGCCTCTCCCAAGATTGGTACAGGTCACCTGCGTTGACCATGGTGATGAGCACATTGCCGCTCTGGAGCTTGCGGGACTTCCAGGCGATGCCCAGATCCGAGGCATAGCCGCGGCCCTTCTCCACATCCAAGGACTCAGCTATGATCTGGTCGAGATCGTGTAGCTTGGTTGAAAGCGACGCGTTGCTGGTCGCGAGCACGATGCCCGAGGACGAGGTCTCGACCGTCACCACGAACAGGCCGGAGTTGCTCTGGTTCCTGCTCCTGCCAGATGGCGCCTCCGTGAGCGGCGTCTCGAGACCCTCCTCAAGCACCGAGTCTATCGAGCTCTGCACAGAGAGGTAGGAAGACCAGAGCGATGATGCGACTACCCCCAAGAGCACGAGGCTCACGAGTCCCGTGACAAAGATGATGAACTTCCTCTTTAGTAGCTTAAGCATCAACGCTCCATGAATTCCTGCTCACAGGGAGGTCACTAGTCCTCGCTGAAGTCCTCGAGACGGTAGCCGAGCATGCGCAGGGTCGTGATCTGCACGTGCGAATGGATGTGACTGACCTTCTTGCGCAGAAACGAGATGTACGCCTCGACTGAGTTCTCCGAGGCGTCTCCGCTTGTGCCCCAGACGCGGGAGAGCAGATCCTGCTTCGAGACGACACGGGAGTTCGAGCTCATGAGCATCTGCATGACAGCGAACTCCTTGCCCGACAGGTGAACCTTATGGTCACCGCAGGACAGGTCATGGGTCGTCAGATCGAGCTTGAGATCGGCGAAGGTGATCTCGTCGATGACGACGTCGCCTTGCCTGCGGGTAAGGGCACGTACGCGAGCGAGCAGCTCGGGAGCCTCAAAGGGCTTGGTCATGTAGTCGTCGCTTCCGGCATCGAGGCCCTGCACCATGTCTCCGGTTGACGTCTTGGCCGTGAGCATCAGGACTGGAATCGAGTTTCCGGAGTGCCTGAGCTCCTTCACGATCTGAATGCCGTCGATGCCCGGAAGCATGATGTCAAGCACGACCGCATCATAGAGGCCGCTCTGGGCGGCTGTGAGGCCTGCGTTGCCGTCATAGACGGCCTCGGCGTTGAAATGGTCATCGATGAGGATCTGTACGATCGCGTCCGCGAGGTTCCTCTCGTCCTCGACAACAAGAATGTTCATGCTCTACCTCCAACTGTCTCATGCATTTGGGTACCTGATAATACCCGTTTCGGTCATTCTACCCCTCCAGACTGTATTTGGCCTTAAATGTTCGTACTAAATTTCGTAGACTTACGGGAGATCCGATGAAGCTCCCTCCGTCCGAAGGGTCTTGCACGCCCTCTATCCCTGCACATACGTAGACTCATGCCCCTTGTCGAGGGCTACCCATCGGTCACAGACAGTTCACAAAAACTGCAGCCATGTTCCGTTATCGCATGGCCTATCATGATGCGACGCCCGTGTGGTGATGCGGCGCATAACCTATCTACCGAGGCGCCGCGCGATCTAAGGAGTACTACGTTGGCAGTGAAGATCCGTCTTGCCCGTCATGGCGCCAAGAAGCGTCCATACTATCGTATCGTCGTGGCCGATGGTCGCATGCCCCGTGACGGTCGCTACATCGATCTCGTCGGACGCTACAACCCCCTGTCCGATCCCAAGACCATTGACATCGACATCGAGAAGGTCGATGCATGGGTGGCCAAGGGCGCGCAGCCCTCAAATGCCGTGTCGCACCTGATTGACATCGTCAAGAATGGCACGCCCGCCCCCGAGAAAAAGCGGAAGCTCTCCAAGAAGGCTGCCGCCAAAGCTTCGGCTGGCTCTGACGAGAGCACGGAGTAGCTCCCGTGGCCGGACAAGCTGCGATCAGCGGGACTCCTCTTGGACAGGTGGGACAGGGCTTGCCGAGTGACAGGGTCGCCGATCTTGTCGAGTATATCGTCTGCGGACTTGTGACCGACGAGGACCGAGTGTCCCTCGACGTGACGGACGGGGAAGGCTCGGCGCTCATCGAGATCTCGTGCGCCGAGGATGATGCCGGACGCGTCATCGGTAAGCGCGGACGCACGATTAAGGCGATCAGAACGCTTGCGCGCGCCTTGGGCTCGAGGGTCGGCACGGCCGTCGAGGTCGAGGTCCTCGGGTAGACGGTGGCCCGCCGGTACCGGTCGATAGCCCGCGTGGAGAAGACGCATGGCAGGCAGGGGGAGATCGTGGCAGTTGATGTCAACGGTCTCGGTACATACCTCAGGCCCGGCATGTGGGTATGGGCCGTTCCACCTAGGCTGAAGGGTCCTCGCTCCTTCGTAGTGGGCCGCGTGAGAGGCAACGGTCACGGTTGGCTCGTGAGCCTCGTGGGTGTGGACAGCATCGCCCACGCATCACGGCTCGTCGGAAGGACGCTGCTTGTGGCCGTCGACGAGCTGCCGGATGACTTCGAGCTGCATGATGCGAGGGAGCTCGTCGGCAGGCAAGTCAGAGACCTGCTCCTTGGGGAGATCGGTCATATCAGCGAGGTGACGCTCGGCGTCGCAAACGATGCCTGGACCATCGAGGGTGAGACGGACACGTTCGTCATACCCGTCGTCGGGGAGTATGTGCTCGGGATAGACAACGAGGGTGAGCTCGTAGTGAACCTGCCTGACGGCGTAAGAGAGGGACGGGACGGATGATATTCGAGGTCCTCTCCGTTTTTCCCCAGGTCTTCGAGCCGTATCTGTCCGAGTCAATTCTGGGCCGCGCATGGCAGAGATCCCTGTTCGAGTTCGTAGCCCACGACCTGAGGACATGGACGCATGACAGGCATGGTACGGTGGATGACGCTCCCTTTGGTGGCGGGCAGGGCATGCTCATGAAATGCGAACCGATATTCGAGGCAGTGAGGGACATTTCGGGGCAGGGGAAGAAGCGGCCGCATGTGATATTCTTCTCGCCCTGTGGCAGGCGCTATTCGGAAAAAGACGCCAAGAGACTCTCGAGCTTTGACAGAATCTTGTTTGTCTGTGGTCGCTATGAGGGCATCGATGAGAGGGCGTACTCGCTGGCGGACGAGATCGTCTCTGTGGGGGACTACGTCCTCACGGGAGGGGAACTTGCCGCCCTTGTGGTCATCGACTCCGTCGTGAGACTCCTGCCCGGAGTACTCGGTGACGAGAGGAGCGCGAAGGACGAGTCCTTCTCGCAGGGTCTCCTCGAGTATGCCCAGTACACGAGACCGGCCACATTTCAGGGCGAGCGCGTTCCAGAGGTCCTGCTCTCTGGCGACCATGGCGCCGTGAGCGCGTGGAGACGCAGGAGTTCCATAGAGCGCACGGCACGCTGGAGGCCAGACCTCCTTGAGGGAGCAGAGCTCAGCGAGGACGAGTGGAGCCTCGTCCACGAGACGTTGGGGCAACGGGATTGCGAGGCGACAGATGTCTGATGGTGACGCGGGGACGAGGCGTGGCAGGGAAGGCATTCTGTGGGAGCTACTCCAATGGTTGGGCTCTGTGGCCTTCGTGTTCATCCTCTTCGTGCTCCTGAGGATCTTCGTCTTTGGCGTCTACTATGTCCCCACGGGATCCATGACTGACACGATTCAGGTGGGCGATCAGCTGATAGGCGAGAAGATCAGTTACCGCTTCACGAGTCCGAAGGTCGGCGAGATCGTGACCTTCGACGACCCTGACGGATCGGGAGAGACCCTCATAAAGCGCATCATCGCGACGTCAGGGCAGACGATAGACATACACGATGGCAAGTTGTACATAGATGGTGTCGAGCAGGAGGAGTCCTACACCAAGAGCAGACCCACCTACGCGCTCACGGAGCATGCCGCGAACCTCTCGGGTGGCATAAAATATCCCTATAGAGTTCCTGAGGGCTGCGTCTGGCTCATGGGCGACAACAGGACGAACTCGCTTGACTCGCGTTACTTCGGTGCCGTGAGCACGACGAGGATCAGCTCGCACGCGCTGTTCATCTACCTTCCGTTCAAAGATGCCAGGACGCTATAGACAGACAGAAGACGGTCTCAGGAGGAGAGACGCACGCATGGGTGACGACATACTGACCTTTCAGGATATGATTTTGAGGCTCGAGCGGTACTGGGCGGACAAGGGTTGCACCGTGATGCAGCCCTACGACAGCGAGGTGGGGGCTGGCACCTTCCACACCGCGACGCTCCTACGCTCGCTCGGTCCCGCCGCCTGGCGCACCTGCTACCCGCAGCCCTGCCGCAGGCCCACCGACGGCCGCTACGGAAAGAATCCCAACCGTATGCAGCACTACTATCAGTTCCAAGTCATCTTGAAGCCATCTCCAGCGGACTCCCAGGAACTCTACCTGGGATCGCTTACGGCCATAGGCCTTGACCCCGCCGAACACGACGTGCGCTTCGTTGAGGATGACTGGGAAAGCCCTACGCTCGGTGCCTGGGGTCTGGGTTGGGAGGTCTGGGTTGATGGCATGGAGGTCACCCAGTACACCTACTTCCAGCAGGTTGGTGGCATTGAGGTGGATCCTGTGCCGGTGGAGATCACCTATGGCCTCGAGCGCATCGCCATGTATGCCCAGGGCGTTGACTCGGTCTACGACATCGTCTGGAGTTACCTGCCCGACGGGACGCCCATGACCTATGGGACTGTGTTCCTAGAGAACGAGCGCGAGTTCTCTATCTATAACTTCGAGGTCGCCGACGTCGGCCTCATGCGCGAGAAGTTCGACGAGTACGAGGCCGAGTGTCACTCCTGCCTTGAGCATAGGCTGCCGCTTCCGGCCTATGACTGTGTCATGAAGTGCAGCCATGCCTTCAACCTGCTCGACTCGAGGGGCGCGATATCTGCGACGGAGCGGGCCAACTACATCCTACGCGTTCGTGCGATCGCGAAGGCCTGCTGCGAGTCCTATCTGAGCGAGGTCGCCACGGCGGGCGCTGCGGCAGGCAAGAACGCTCGCACGGGGGAGGTGGCCTAGGATGGCGGAGGCGAAGGACTTTCTGCTCGAGATCGGCTGCGAGGAGATGCCCTCGGCACCCCTCATGAGCGCCCAAGGCCAGATCGGCACGCTCATCGAGAGGGGCCTTACGGAAGTCGGCCTCGCTCACGGTAGCATCAAGACACTCTCGACACCCAGACGACTCGCTGTCATCGTCAGGGATCTCGCCACGGCAACCGAGGAGATCCGAGAGGTCAAGCGCGGCCCCGCCGTAAGGATTGCCTTCGGTGAGGACGGTGTCCCCACCAAGGCTGCCGAGGGCTTCGCGCGAAAACTTGGCATCAGCGCGACAGAGCTCATTCGTAGAGTTGATGGCGATGGCCGAGAGTACGTGTTCGCAGAGCGCTTCGTTCCCTCAAGAGAGAGCGTGCCGATATTGAGCGAACTCTCAAGGCGCGTCATCGCCTCTCTTGAGTGGCCAAACTACAGAAGCCAAAGGTGGGGTTCTGAGCATGCGAGCTTCGTGCGGCCCATACGCTGGATCTGCGCGCTGTTCGGCAGCGAGGTCGTGCCGTTCGGCTATGCCGACGTCACGAGCGGCAATACCACGCGCGGGCATCGCGTGCTCGCGCCCGGCGAACACGTGGTCACAGACCCCGCCCACTACGAGCAGATACTGCGCCACGCCTACGTCATGGGCGAGGCCGAGCGTGCGCAGAGGATACGTGCCGGCATCTCTGAGGTCCAGACCCACGCTGGCGTGCAGGTTGACACGCCCAAGCGCACCTTCGATGAGGTGGTGAACCTCTGCGAGTGGCCGCACGTGCTGGTTGGCCGCTTTGATGAGGAGTTCCTCCAGGTCCCGACCGAGATCATCTGCGAGTCCATGCTCTCGCACCAACGCTACTTCCCGATATACGACAAGGACCACAGGCTCACGCGCGAGTTCGTGATCGTCTCGAATGCCGATCCAGCCTGCGACGCGACCGTCATCGACGGAAACGAGCGCGTCGTGAGGGCGCGCCTCGACGACGCCAAGTTCTTTTGGGAGGAGGACCTCAAGCGACCTCTGGAGGACTTTGTCGAGAGGCTCTCGACTGTCACCTTCCAAGAGAGGCTTGGCACAGTCCTGCAGAAGGTCCAACGCATGGAGGCGATCGCAGCTGAGGTGGCACGTAGGGCTGGCGCCAGCGAGAGGGACACAGCCTATGCCAAGCGCGCCGCGCACCTCTCGAAGGCCGACCTCGTAAGCCAGACCGTCATCGAGTTCACCAATCAGCAAGGCATCATGGGTGGCTACTACGCTCAGGCTGCGGGTGAGCCGCCTGAGGTCGCTCGGGCCATTCGTGAGCACTACCGCCCCCGCTTCGCGTCAGACGAGCTTCCCTCGGACCTCATCGGCAAGGCAGTAGCCATTGCAGACAAGCTCGACACCATCTGTGGCGTCTTCGCCATCGACGAGGCTCCCACGGGGTCATCCGACCCCTTCGCCGTCCGCCGAGCCGCCATCGGCACCATCGCGATGCTGCGCACCCTGCCCCTGGTCCCGCTAAGGGCGCTCATAGACCTCTCGCTCGACTCCTACCTGATGCAAGGCCTCTCCTTCGACAGGGGGCGGGTCGCTGGGGCTGTGGCTGCGTTCTTTGCCGGCCGCCTTGCCGCCATTGCCAAGGAGGAGGGGGCAGCTCCCGACGTCATCGATGCCGTCTCGTCGGTGGGCGTCATCGACCCGGTGGAGTTCATGGACAGGGTCGAGGCCTTGGGTAGCGCCCGTCTGGAGGAGCCGGAGGTCTTCGAGGACCTTGCGACGGCCTATGCCCGCGCCGCGCACCTCGCTGACAGGAGCCTGGGCTACAAGATCGACGAGGGCATCATGGGCGACGCCGAGCGATCACTGCTCGAGGCATGCCGCAGGGGGTCCGCAGATGTGAAGAAAGCGTTGAGTAAACGCGACTACCGTGCCGCATGCAAGGCTCTCGCCGATTTGAGAGAACCAATCGACCGGTTCTTTGATGACGTTTTGGTCATGGACGATGACACTGTTGTAAGGGAGAATCGCCTCAAGTTGCTCAACCTCTTCGCAGCGGTGTTCGACGACGTGGCCAATATCGGGGCGCTCTCCAAGAAGGGGTAGCGAGCATAGCAGTGGCCCGGTCCGACAAGTTCGTCGCGTCCGGGCGTCCAAACGTAAGGAGGCTGGGTAGATGTCCGAAGACACACTCGATGACATTGACATTTTCGCTGACGTGACTCCTGTCGTGTTCGTACTCTCCGACGCGCGTGGCAAGACGGCCGCGAGCGTGGTTGAGGCGGCGGCGGACCAGTTCAATGACAAGGTCGTGACCATCAAGCAGCTCGGCAACGTCAAGTCGGTGGGGATGGTCTGTGACTATCTCGACCACAACGTCACCGAGGACGTTCCGATGGCGGTGTTCCACACGATCGTCGATCGCAACCTTCGTCGTGACATCCGTCGAGAGCTCGATGGTCGCGGCATCCCGAGCATCGATCTTTTGGGGCCTGCCATCACGGTCATCTCGACGCTCACCGGCGAGGAACCCAAGTACGAGGCAGGCAGGAGGAGCGACAACGAGGTCTCTGTCACCAGCTAGGTCAACGTCCTTGGCATGTGCGTAAGAGAGGTGCCGGCGGGCGATGGCTCGACGGGCGATGACAGATGCGACGAGCGTAAAGACTGTTAGAATAGACTGTATGTTGGGCGGTGGCGCCAGCTGAGGCGTCACCGCCTGGAGGTTGGTGTGGGAAGGACCCGCACCGGGTACGAGAGATATGGGGTTTTATATGGCTGAGAAGCACGTGTATCGCTTTGGCATGGACGAGCATGGCAACAATGTGACCGAGGTTGCCGGCTCTTCCGTCAACGAGGCAAAGTGGATTACCGGTGGCAAGGGATCCAACCTTGCCGAGATGGCCAACATCGGCCTTCCCGTTCCCCCGGGATTCTCGATCACCTGCCAGACCTGCGTCGCCTACTCGAGCGCCGGCAACGTCTGGCCCGAGGGCGTACTCGATGAAATCGATGAGTACCGCCGTGATCTCGAGAGGCGCATGGGCAAGAAGATTGGCGACGAGACCGATCCTTTGCTGGTCTCCGTTCGCTCAGGTGCTCCGTTCTCCATGCCTGGCATGATGGATACCGTCCTCAACCTCGGCCTCAACGACAAGTCGGTCCAGGGCCTCATCAAGCAGACCAACAACGAGCGCTTCGCCTGGGACTCCTACCGCCGCTTCATCCAGATGTTCTCGAGCGTCGTCATGGGCGTCGAGGGTCAGCTCTTCGAGGATGCCATCAACGAGAAGAAAGCCGAGCAGGGCGTCAAGCTTGACACGGACCTCACCGCCGAGGACCTCAAGGAACTCACCGAGACATTCAAGCGGATCTTTGCGAAAAACGTCGACTCCCAGGCGCACCCCGAGGTCGCCCCTGAGGGCGTAGCCTCCTTCCCGCAGGATCCCTATCTGCAGCTACGCCTTGCCGAGCAGGCCGTCTTCGGTTCATGGAACACGGAGCGCGCCGTGCTCTACCGCAAGCAGAATAAGATAGACGACTCCTTGGGCACTGCCGTCAACGTCCAGGTCATGGTCTTTGGCAACAAGGGAGACTCCTCCGCCACCGGCGTCGCCTTCACGCGTAACCCCGCCGACGGCACCAACGAGCGCTACGGCGACTTTCTCGTAAACGCCCAGGGCGAGGACGTCGTGGCAGGCATCCGCAACACCGAGCCCATCGCCGATCTCGTGAAGATCCCCGCGCTCAAGGAGGCGGGCGAGCAGCTCTTCCACGTCTTCGAGATCCTTGAGGACCACTACGCCGACATGATGGACATCGAGTTCACGATCGAGCAGGGTAAGCTTTGGATGCTCCAGACCCGCGTCGGCAAGCGCACGGCGCTCTCCGCGCTCAAGGTCGCCATGCAGATGGTAGAGGAGGGGCGCATCACCAAGGAGCAGGCGATCCTGCGCGTTGCCCCCGACCAGCTTGACCAGCTCCTGCACCCGCAGTTCGATCCCAAGGCAAAGTTCGATGTCGCCGCCAAGGGCATGAACGCCAGCCCCGGCGCGGCCGTGGGTGCCGTCGTGTTCTCCTCCGACGCCGCCGTCCACTACGCCAACATCGAAAAGCCCTGTATCCTCGTGCGCTGGGAGACCACACCCGACGACCTCAAGGGCATGGTGGCGGCCGAGGGCATCCTGACCTCGCATGGTGGCAAGACCTCGCATGCGGCCGTCATAGCCCGAGGCATGGGTGCCCCCTGCGTCTGCGGCGCCGAGGCCCTCAGGATAGACGCCGCAAAGAAGGAGGTGGCCATCTCGGGCACAAACATCGTGCTGCACGAGGGCGACATCATCTCAATCGATGGCACCACAGGCAACATCATCGTGGGAGAGGTGCCCCTGAAGCGCCCCGAGCTCACCGGCGACCTCGAGACCATGCTCGAGTGGGCCGATGACGTCCGCCACGACGCCTCACGCGGTCGCATCTTCGGCGTGCGCACCAACGCGGACAACCCCGAGGATGCCCAGCTCTCTGTGGACTTTGGTGCGGAGGGCATCGGCCTCGACCGCACCGAGCACATGTTCCTCGGCGAGCGCAAGCAGATCATCCAGACCTTCATCCTTGCCGACACCAATGGGCAGAAGCAGCAGGCCCTTGGCCAGCTCCTCAAGGTCCAGACGGGTGACTTCATGGGTATGTTCAAGGCCATGGACGGCAAGGCCGTCATCGTGCGCCTGCTCGACCCGCCCCTGCACGAGTTCCTCGACGATCCGCGCGAGCTTGCCGTCGAGATAGCGCACGCAGAGGGTCGTGGCGAGAACGACACCCAGCTTGAGGCCATGCGCGAGCGCCTGGCACGGCTTGACTCGTTCCAAGAGGCCAACCCCATGCTCGGCCTGCGCGGCTGCCGTCTGGGCATCGTCTATCCCGAGCTCAACGACATGCAGGTCCGCGCCATCGCAGGCGCTGCTGCCACCCTCAAGAAGCAGGGTCTTGACCCCAGGCCCGAGATCATGGTCCCGCTCATCTCCACGGTCGAGGAACTCAAGCTCGTCCGTGAGCAGATCCAGAGCGTCATCAAGGCTGTCGAGGAGGCAGAGGGCCTTGAGCTCTCCATCCCCATCGGCTGCATGATAGAATTGCCGCGTGCAGCCGTGACCGCCGACGAGATCGGTGCCTACGCCGACTTCTTCTCCTTCGGTACTAACGACCTCACACAGACTACCTTCGGCTTCTCTCGCGACGATGTCGAGAGCGCGTTCATCCCACAGTACCTCAACAAGAAGATTCTCAAGGCCAACCCCTTCGAGACGCTCGATGTTGGTGTGGCGAAGCTCGTCGAGATGGGCGTCAAGGGAGGCCATGCGGCCAACGAGACCATCGTCTGTGGCATCTGCGGCGAGACGGGCGGGGATCCCGACTCCATCCAGATGTACTACGACCTCGGTCTTGACTACGTGTCCTGCTCCCCCTACCGCGTGCCCATCGCGCGCCTTGCGGGTGCCCAGGCCAAGATCAACTCCAACGGTGGCCCCAAAAAGCTGGGCTAGTCTGTGACGCTCGGCTGACCGGTGGGGCGGGAAGGGCAAAGGCTCCTTTCCGCCCCATACACGGAGGTGACCAAGGTGGCAGACGACCCGGGCGTACTGAGCGGGGTGGAACAGGAGAGGCGCGAGCATGGGCTGCTGGGCCCACGGGCTTGTTATGCCGATCAAAGTAGAGGCAGGGCACGCAAGGAGGTTCCTGACCGTCTGAGGACCTGCTTCCAGTGCGATAGGGACAGGATCCTGCACAGCAAGAGCTTCAGACGTCTCGCTAACAAGACCCAGGTGTTCCTTGCACCCGAGGGCGACCATTACCGCACGCGTCTCACTCACACGCTCGAGGTCTCCCAGATAGCTCGCGACATCGCGCGGTCCCTGCGCCTCAACGAGGATCTTGTGGAGGCCATCGCCCTTGGACACGACCTAGGCCACACCCCCTTTGGTCACACCGGAGAGCGTGCTCTGTCGAGGGCCATGGCCCGCTTTAGGGGCATAGATCCCGCGAGCGCCGAGGGAAAGTCGCTCTTCCAGCACAACGAGCAGAGCGTGCGCGTCCTCGAGAGGCTCGAGAGGGACGGTCGGGGGCTCAACATCTCCTTTGAGGTGCTCGACGGCATCCGCTGTCACAGGGGCTCGCTTCGAGCCACGACGCTTGAGGGGCGCGTGGTCGCCCGGGCCGACCGCATCGCCTATGTGTGCCATGATATCGACGACGCGGAGCGTGCGGGACTGCTCGTTGAGGACATGCTGCCCCCAGACGCCCGTAACGTCCTTGGGCACACCTCCTCCGAACGCATAGAGACGATGGTCCGCGACGTCGTAGATGCCAGTGCAGGTGCCGATGACGTGCTCATGAGCCAACGGGTCTGGGATGCGTTGATGGAGCTGCGCGCCTTCCTCTTTGACAAGCTCTACACACAAGGCGATGCGAAGTACGAGGAACCCAAGGCTGAGCGCATGATAGGGTCGCTCTTCGACTACTTCGTGACACACCTCGATGACATGCCAAGGGAGTATCGCGGACACGATGTGAGTCATCCGGACGTCGAGGTGGCAGACTACGTCTCGGGTATGACGGACCGCTACGCCGTGCGCATCTTCGAGGAGCTGACCGTGCCACACGCATGGCGGGAACCCGTGCTTCACAGGGACAGATGAGCCTGGGAAGGCCTCACCCTGGGGTCGAGAGCCTTGTGAGGGGGATACGCCGAACACATCGATGGCCTGTCGAGACCCCGCCTGCGGCCGTTGCGAGAGGCGAGTGGGGCGTCTGGCGGCGCGTTGACACTGCCACTCGCCGGTGAACGTACAGGGGTAGGACGTTCATGCCCGAGTGGCAGTGTGATCGGTACGCTCGGACCCGAGTGGCAGTGTAGGTTGCACTGCCACTCGCCGGTGAACGTACAGGGGTAGGACGTTCATGCCCGAGTGGCAGTGTGATCGGTACGCTCGGACCCGAGTGGCAGTGTAGGTTGCACTGCCACTCGCCGGTGAACGTACAGGGGTAGGACGTTCATGCCCGAGTGGCAG
>ERZ772945.879-NODE-879-length-22644-cov-3.414272_pt1 | contig 22644 bp, 20 predicted proteins | sample MGYA00511681_ERZ772945 | MGnify/ENA primary metagenome ERZ772945 (study PRJEB29015, sample SAMEA2737943) | human oral metagenome | biome: human oral; feature: human-associated habitat; material: dental | place: China | collected 2143 ...
ACGCAAGCCTTTCGGCGTCAGAAGCTCACGTGTACAGACATCAAGTACGCTCTTCTTCTGTGCTTGAGTCAGTGGAGAATAGTCAAGAGCCACGGCAAAAATCATGTTAGGACGCACACTCCAGTCTTGTGGTCCGCCATTGACATAATCAAACAGATAGCCGTATTCGTTGAAGAACACCTTGCTAAACGACTCTTCACACTTCGCTGCAAGCTGTTCGAGATGAGCTGCATAAGTTTTATTACCGGCTGATAAAGCCATCGAAGAACAGAACTTCAAAGCGTTATACCACAGCGCATTAAACTCTACAATATATCCCGTACGGGCAATAATAGGCTTTCCATTAGCACAGGAATTCATCCAAGTGACAGCCTTTCCCCGTCCGTCGGTATAGAGAAGTCCATTCTCTTTCACTTCCAAATTAGGGTGCTGACCAGTTTCTATGAACTGAAGAATAGTCTTTGTCAGCTTTCTATAACGCTTCAAGCACGCCTCAAGACCAACATCCTTGGCATATTGCTGCAGACACCAAATAACCCAAAGCAATACATCGGGTTGTTCTATCTCTGCAATTTTCACAGTCAGTGGCTTACCTTCCATGAATTCCATGAGTCCCCGTTCAGCCGTTTTGAGGACGAGTTCAAAGTATTCCCGCTCCTCAATGGACAACGTCAAGCCAGGCAAGGCGATGAACATGTCGCGCGCACGGCACTTGAACCACGGATAACCGGCAAGGAGGTATCTTTCGCTCCCTTTGCCCTGAACATGAAACTGATGAGCCGCATTTACAAGGCAATGGAAGAAGTTGTCGCGCGGCGAACGCTGCTCTACTTCATCGTCAAAAAGTTTCTTCAATACGCGCACACTCGATTCGGATGTGGACGCCGCGAAGATAACACTCTCACCTTTTTTAATAGGCAATTCAAAATAACCGGGCACGTATAAGTCTTCATTCGAAGCATAACCACGTTCTTGTTCCTTCGGGTATTCAATGCCACGATACCAGTCGGGCTGGAAAATGAACCTGGCTTTCTTCGAGAATTGCATATAAAGATCAGGGTAACCTGCATACATGCACGTGCGTATACCGTTGCTTACCTCTTGATAATCGCGGCTGGCCACACTGTTTTCGTGTGTAAACTGCCGCACACTTCTAAAGGCAAGAAAGGGTCGAAACTGTAACGTTGTTGAAGAATGGGCATCAACCAACGTATATCTTATCAGTATTCTATCCTCAAAATGCTGAAAAACCACTTCCTTTTTCAGTACCACTCCACCCACACGATAAATGGTAGTAGGAACTTTATCGCAGTCGAACGACTGAATATACTTGTGGCCTTTCGGACTGAAATTGTTGCCCTGATACTTGTGAAGCCCCAGGTTAAATGCTGCTCCGTGCTGTAAAACAGAGCAATCTAACGATGAGAGAAGAACGTGGTTTTCATCGTCTAACGCAGGTACAGGCACTACAAGCAAGCCATGATACTTACGCGTATTGCAATCAACGATAGTAGAACAGGAGTATGCGCCTGAACGATTAGTCCGCAGAAGCTCTTTCGACAGAGACTCCTGAAGATTCGTCATCAGTGCTTTTTCAAATCGAATATAGCTCATAGTTATAGTTTAGGCTTTAAATTTGCACCTTTCCCATGCAAGAATGGCGGTCAAACAGAGTTAATGTTCATACAATTTGTTCCCATCAAAGTTAAAGAAAAATTCTTTTATTACAAAAAAAAATGTAAATAATTTAACCCCTTACATAAAATTTATGCAAAAGGTATCATATTTAAACCCACAGAATAACAGGAAAAAAGATGTGTGCGTTATGCCATTAAACGCTTTATTTCATTAAGTTTTTCGTCCATCGGAAGCCCGGCATCTATCCAGTGAATAATAATACCGCGACGCTCCATACCTCTGAACCATGTCATCTGCCTTTTGGCAAACTGGTGGATGGCAATTTCCAACTGGCGAAACATCTCGTCATAAGTAAGCCTGCCTGTTATATATTCGGTAACGAATTTATACTCCAATCCGTAATAAATCAGGTCTTCGGGGGCTATGCCGCTATCCATGAGCGAACGAATTTCTTCAACCATGCCATCGTTAAGACGCTGTTTCAGACGGTCGGTTATTTTCTTCCTGCGATCTTCCCGTGCAATATTCAAACCAACAACAAGCGAGTTTACCGCCGGCATTGCACGCAAATCAACAGGGTGTTCTATATTGTAAGTTTCTATCTCAATGGCACGAATAGCACGCTGACATGAGTCAACGTCGGTTTGATTGTGCATATTTGTGCCCGACTGCGCCTTTAAATCAACCAACATTTGTGTTAGTTCGTCAATAGTTTTACCCTCCAACTGCTGTCTTAACGCATCATTCTGCGGTACGGGCGACAACGCATAACCCTTAAGAACGGCCTCAAGATATAGTCCCGTTCCACCACAAAGCACAGGCACCCTGCCCCTTTTTACAATATCGTTATAGGCTTTATGGAAATCGGTTTGATATTGATAAAGGTTATATTTCGTCCCGGGTTCGGCTATATTAATAAGGTGGAAGGGAACCGTTACGCCGTCAACCTCATAGTCGGCAAGGTCTTTCCCTGTGCCAATATCCATTCGTCGGTAAACCTGCCGCGAGTCAGCACTAATAATTTCTCCTCCTGTCCCGGCGGCCAATCGCGCGGCAAGCCGCGTCTTTCCGCTTGCCGTAGGTCCCAAAATTGTCACCATTTGCTTCATAGCAGCAAAAGTAGGCAAAATACTATAAATATAAAAAGGTGTGCAACACTTTTGTATTGCACACCCGTTATTTCAAGATTTCATGATCTCGATTTCCGTACGGTATTACTTCAGTTCTGCGAAGTACTTAATTGTACGTACCATCTGAGAAGTGTATGAGTTCTCATTGTCGTACCAGGATACTACCTGAACCTGATAAGTATCGTCATCAATCTTGCTAACCATTGTCTGAGTAGCATCGAAGAGTGAGCCAAAACGCATACCGATAATGTCAGAAGATACGATCAAATCCTCGTTATAGCCGAAACTTTCAGTAGCTGCAGCCTTCATTGCTGCGTTGATGCCTTCAACAGTTATGTTCTTACCCTTAACAACAGCAACCAGGATTGTTGTTGAACCGGTGGGAGTAGGAACACGCTGTGCCGAGCCAATGAGCTTGCCGTTCAGTTCAGGAATAGCCAGGCCGATTGCCTTGGCAGCACCTGTTGAGTTAGGAACGATGTTGCAAGCACCTGCACGTGAACGACGAAGATCGCCCTTACGCTGTGGACCATCAAGAATCATCTGGTCACCAGTATATGCGTGAATGGTTGACATGATACCGCTCTGGATAGGAGCATAAGCGTTAAGAGCTGCTGCCATAGGAGCCAGACAGTTAGTGGTGCATGATGCTGCAGAGATTACAGTATCAGCAGAAGTCAGCGTCTTATGGTTGGTATTGAATACGATGGTAGGAAGATCGTTGCCTGCAGGAGCAGAGATAACAACCTTCTTTGCGCCAGCCTTCAGGTGAGCCGAAGCCTTTTCCTTTGAAGTATAGAAACCTGTGCACTCAAGAACAACATCAACCTTGTTTGCAGCCCACGGGCAGTTTGCAGCATCTTTCTCAGCAGAGATTTTAATCTCTTTGCCGTCAACGATGATAGAATTGTCTGTGGCCTCAACAGTGTGCTTGCCTTCACCATACTTGCCGGCGAAGCCACCCTGTGCTGTATCATACTTCAAGAGATGAGCAAGCATCTTGGGACTTGTAAGGTCGTTGATGGCAACAACCTCATAACCTTCTGCTTCAAACATCTGACGAAAGGCCAGACGACCAATACGGCCAAAGCCGTTAATAGCTACATTTACCATTTTTCTTTAGTGTTTTTATAAGTGTTTATAAAAGATGTTCGTGTTACTTTTCTCCTTTATTGCACAGCAAAGTTACAAATTATTTTCTAATTTTGCAATTGATATATGTATTAAATAATATAAAAGAGGGCTAATGCAATACCGATATGGCAAAACCGCTTATCCGTTGCCGGCTCTTTCATTAACAACGATTGTTTATTTATCATTTCAGAATCATGGGAAAAATCTTAAACGAGTTCAGAAACTTCGCCGTTAAAGGCAATGCTGTCGACATGGCCGTGGGCGTAATTATTGGCGGTGCTTTCGGAAAGATAGTGAGCAGCATTGTTGATGACATCATCATGCCCCCTATCGGGTGGCTGATTGGCGGCGTAAACTTCTCCGAACTTAAGATTACTCTGCCTGCAAAACAGCTGGCAGAGGGTGTGCAAACGCAGGCTGCCACCATTAATTATGGTAGTTTTCTGCAAACCACGCTCAACTTTTTCATCATCGCTTTCTGCGTGTTCCTCATGGTAAAAGGCATTAACCGGCTTTCGGCAAAGAAAGAGGCCGGGGCCGAAAAACCCGCTCCCGCACCCGAACCGTCGAACGAAGAAAAACTGCTTTCAGAAATAAGAGACTTGCTTAAACAAAAGTAAGCGTCATCGTTTCACCTTATTATAATCAGGGCGGAACCGGATTATAATCAGGGCGGAGCCGAAAAGCGAAACAATTATCCAAGAGTAAGAGGATATGCCACACCGGGCATATCCTCTTGTTGCTTTCCATGTAAACCGTCGTAATTTACTTTCTGTTATCTCATAGCGTTTAAAACGTTCGGCATGTATAATACAACATGTCCGGCATGACGAGGTACAGCCCGTGCAAATATGCCGGAAGGCCCGTTGTATGACGGCCGCCGTACGCGTTGCTGACGGCCGTCACACAACGAGCCTTTCACCGTAATGCAAATGGCAAAACAATGGCATTACACGAACAAAACTACATAAAGCCTCAGACAATAGCATGAATATGCAAATGAAGATATAAATAAAAGTGATAGGGAATAGGCTGAAACACAAAATTTTTCATTACTTTTGCCAAAAATATACGCTGCAAAAATGGACAAGGAACTAAGAGTAATTATCAGTGGGGGCGGCACAGGCGGACACATTTTTCCCGCTATCTCCATTGCCAATGCGATAAGGGCTAAACACCCCGATGCCAAAATACTTTTCGTAGGAGCACTTGGACGCATGGAAATGCAACGCGTTCCCCAGGCAGGATACGAAATTAAAGGCCTGCCCATCTGTGGTTTCGACCGCAGGCATCTGCTGAAAAACATTGTAGTTCTCTTCAAAATCTGGAGAAGTGAACGCATGGCAAGGCGTATCATCAGTAAGTTCAGACCTATGGTTGCCGTAGGTGTGGGAGGCTATGCAAGCGGTCCTACGCTGAACGTTTGCGCCGAACGCGGCATACCCTGCCTCATACAGGAGCAGAACAGCTATGCAGGAGTAACGAACAAACTGCTGGCAAAGAAGGCCGACAAAATATGCGTAGCCTACGAGGGTATGGAACGGTTCTTCCCGGCCGACAAAATAATTATGACGGGAAACCCCGTCAGACAGAATGTGCTTTCATCGGCACTGACACCCGAAGAGGCACGCAAGAGCTTTGGGCTTGCTCCTGAAAAGAAAACCATATTATTAGTTGGCGGAAGTCTCGGTGCCCGTACCATCAACGAAAGCATGCGCCAACATCTTGACCTGATTAAACAATCGGACGTACAATTTATCTGGCAGACGGGAAAATACTACTACGAAGAGATGGCCGCTGCCGTTAGGGCGTACGGCGAACTGCCCAATTTAAAGGTGCTTGACTTTATAAGTGATATGGGCACAGCATACAAATCGGCCGACCTTGTCATCAGCCGTGCCGGGGCAAGCTCCATCAGCGAGTTCTGCCTTATAGGGCAACCCGTAGTGCTTGTGCCCAGTCCGAATGTGGCCGAAGACCACCAGACCAAGAACACCATGGCACTGGTTGACAAGGATGCCGCCGTGTACGTTAAAGATTCTGATGCTCCTGACACGCTGCTTACAACGGCACTCGACATTGTCAACAACAGCTCCAAGCTCGAATCGCTTCACGAAAACATCCTTAAGCTGGCACTAAGAAACTCGGCCGAGGTCATTGCCGACGAGGTTGTAAAGCTGGCCCGGGGCGAGAAATAGACAAAAACGCAGGAACAGTGTAAAACAAAAAGAAGAAACCAAGTTAAGAAATGGAACTGAAAGATATTAAGGCCGTTTATTTTGTAGGAGCTGGTGGTATAGGCATGAGTGCCCTGGCCCGATACTTTATAGGCAGAGGGGTTGTTGTTGCAGGATATGATAAGACACCATCGGTGCTGACACGACAGCTGGAAAAGGAAGGCATGGTGATTCATTATGACGAGAATGTGGACGAAATTCCGCAGGCATGCCGCGACAAGGCTTCCTGTCTGGTTGTCTATACCCCCGCTATTCCGGCTACCCATAAGGAGCTGTGTTACTTCCGTGAGAACGGTTTTGAGATACAAAAACGCGCGCAGGTGCTCGGAACGCTGACGCGCACGCACAAGGGTTTGTGTGTAGCCGGCACGCATGGCAAGACCACTACATCGACCATGTGCGCGCATATCATGCACCAAAGCCACATCGATTGTAATGCCTTTTTGGGAGGAATATCGAAGAACTACGGCACCAACTATATCCTGTCAGACCATAGCGACTACGTGGTTATTGAGGCCGACGAGTTCGACCGCTCTTTCCACTGGCTGCGTCCATGGATGAGTGTTATCACCTCTACCGACCCCGACCATCTTGATATTTATGGTACCAGGGAGGCTTATCTTGAGAGTTTCCGCCACTATACAGAACTAATCCAGCCCGGCGGTGCCCTTATCATTCATACAAACTTAGAGATGAGGCCCAACGTTCAGGAGGGCGTAAAGACCTATACTTACAGCAGGGATTCCGGTGACTTTCATGCAGAGAACATCATTATTGAAAACGGGGAAATTACTTTCGACTTTATTTCGCCCGTTGAATGTATAAAAGGTGTAAGGCTCGGGCAGCCAATTCCTATCAATATAGAGAACGGAGTAGCTGCGATGGCGATGGCACAGCTCAACGGTTGCACTGCCGGGGAACTGAAATATGGCATGGAAACCTACCACGGTGTGGACCGCAGGTTCGACTTTAAGATAAGAAACGACCGCCATGTATTTCTTTCAGATTACGCCCATCACCCCAAAGAGATTCTGCAATGCGCCAAAAGTCTGAAGGAACTGTACAAGAATAGGAAGATAACCGTAATTTTCCAGCCCCATCTTTATACAAGAACGCGCGACTTTTATAAGGATTTTGCCGAGGCACTAAGCCACATCGACGAGGTTATCCTCACCGAAATTTATCCGGCCCGGGAGCTTCCTATCGAGGGTGTTACGTCGAAACTCATCTACGATAATCTGAAACCGGGCGTAGAAAAAAGTATGATTAAGAAAGACGATGTGCCGGATTTGGTGAAGAATCGCGATTTTGACGTGCTCATTACACTGGGTGCAGGCGACCTCGATAACTATGTACCACAGATAACCCACATCATAGAAGAGAAAAAATAATAACTGTACCCGTAAGTTTTTCATGCGTTTCAGTTGGAAAAAAACATTGCTGTTAACGTGCGACATCGCTCTTGGTGCATACCTTATAGCTGCTTTCACCGCGTTTAATAAACCCGATGAAACGGTTCGTGCTTGCAGCAAGGTAAACATAGACATACAGGATGAGGCAACCAACGGGTTCATAACAACGCCCGAAGTAAAGGCCAGGTTGGAGAAACTACACCTCTACCCGATGTCGAAGCCAACGGCACGAATCAACACACGCAACATAGAAGACGTGCTGAAACAAAGTTCTTTTGTAAAAACAGCACAATGTTATAAAACCGAAGACGGGCAGGTTTTCATTACATTAACGCAGCGCATGCCCAACCTGCGTATTAAATCGGTAAACGGCGACGATTATTATCTCGACGATAACAACAGTATTATGCCTAACTCGAAGTATACAAGCGATCTGATTGTTGCCACCGGATACATTAATCCATGGTTTGCCCGCAACTACATTGCATACGTAGGCAGGGCTCTTATGGCCAACGATTTGTGGAACAGACAAATAGAACAAATAAACGTTTTGCCCAATAAGGGAATAGAACTTGTACCACGAGTAGGAAACCATATTATATACATTGGCCAGCTTCCCGAAACAAAGCATGCGGCAGAACGGGATAAGCTCATTACCGATTATGTGAACAAGAAAATGCACCGCCTCGAAATGTTTTACAAATACGGATTGTCGCAGGCCGGATGGAACAAATATTCGTACATCGATATTGAATTTGACAACCAGATTATATGCAAGAAACGAATAACGAATTGATAACAGAATATAAGCTATGGCAGAATTTATAGTAGCAATAGAGCTTGGTTCATCCAAGATAACAGGCATTGCAGGAAGGAAGAATCTTGACGGCAGTATCAGCGTTCTCGCCGTTGTCAAAGAAGATTCAGCCTCATGTATCAGCAAAGGCGTTGTGTATAATGTTGACAAAACGGTTCAGGCCCTAATTAATATAGTTAAGAAACTGGAGAACATTCTCAAAACAAAAATCGTACAAGTTTACGTTGGTGTAGGCGGAAAATCCATAAAAAGCGTTAAGAATGTTATCGTTAAGGAACTGCCTGATGATACTATTGTAAGCCAGAATATGATTAATGAGCTGATGGATTCAAACCGCAGCATGCAATATCCGGAGCAGGAAATACTCGACGCTATTACAGAAGAGTATAAGGTTGACAATCAGTATCAGCTCGAGACTGTAGGCATACAGTGCCATCGTTTGGAAGGAAACTTCCTGAATATTCTGTGGAAAAAGAATTTCTATAAGAACATCAACAAATGCTTTAACAATGCAGGTATTGCCATTGCTGAGATGTATCTGTCACCGCTGGCACTGGCCGACAGTGTTCTTACCGATGTTGAACGGCGTACAGGATGCGTGCTTGTCGACCTCGGCGCAGAAACAACAACGGTATGTGTTTACTATAAGAATATTCTTCGATACTTAGTTGTCATTCCGTTAGGAGGCAACAATATTACAAAAGACATTGCAAGCCTGCAGACAGATGAGCAGGAAGCCGAAGAGCTAAAACTGAAATATGCCAGTGCCTATACCGATATAAACGATATAGACAATGACAAAATGCTTACCGTCAGCGACGGCAGGACCATAGAGGAAAGCAAGTTTATCAATATCGTTGAGGCGCGCACTCTGGAGATTATTGAAAATGCCTGGTCACAGGTACCCGCTGAATATACCGACAAACTGCTGGGAGGTATTATCCTTACTGGTGGCGGAGCAAACCTTAAAGGCATAGAACAGGCATTCCGCAGGTGTACACACATTGAAAAAATAAGAATTGCAAAGACTACTTTGCATGCTGTCAATTCAAACAATGCTGCCATAAATGCCAAGGATGGCACAATGTGCACTGTGCTCGGACTGCTTGCAAAGGGCGACATGAGCTGTGCTGGCGGCCAGATTAAGGGTGACCTGTTTGAGGAAAATGAAGAGAAAAATGCAGCTCTTTCAACGGCAGAGCTGCACAAAGAGCCTCGTCCTATTACCGAAACTACGGGTAGAGGTATCGTGCAGACGGAAGCCGAGAAACAAGCCGAGGAAGAAGCACGCCGTAAAAAACAGCAGGAAGAAGAGGAAAGACTAAGAGCTGAAGAAGAGGAATTAGAACGCCTGCGCGAAGAAAGACGTAAAAATTCATGGCTTCACAGAACGTTGTCGAACCTGAAGAACTTCGGCAAGAAGATGGTTGCTGAGGATGAAGACTAAAAGTTAAAAATTTTGCCATTTTATTAAGCTATCATATTATGTCAGACAAAAATACAGAAAACCTAAAATCCGGAATCCTTGAGATCGTCTCGCCCAAGGTTCAAAACAGTATCATTAAGGTGATAGGTGTTGGCGGAGGTGGTGGAAACGCCGTCAATCACATGTATAAACAAGGTATCCATGACGTGTCATTTGTGCTCTGTAACACAGATGTACAAGCATTAAACGATTCTCCGGTACCTGTTCATCTGCAATTAGGCAAGGAAGGTCTTGGTGCCGGCAACCGTCCTGAACGTGCCCGCGAAGCTGCAATGGAGAGCATTGAAGACATTCGTCGTATGCTGGATGACGGCACGAAAATGACGTTTATTACAGCCGGTATGGGCGGAGGAACGGGAACAGGAGCAGCTCCTGTCATTGCCCAGGCAAGCAAAGATATGGGTATCCTCACCGTAGGCATTGTTACAATACCCTTTCGTTTTGAAGGCCCGAAGAAGATAGACCAGGCTCTTGACGGTGTAGAAGAGATGGCTAAACATGTGGATGCCCTGCTCGTTATCAACAATGAGCGACTTCGTGAAATATATCCGGACCTCACCGTTCTTGGCGCATTCGCCAAAGCTGACGATACGCTGAGTGTGGCTGCCAAGAGTATTGCTGAGATTATCACAGAACACGGAATAATAAACCTCGACTTCAAAGATGTGAAAACCGTTTTGGAAGACGGTGGTGTTGCCATCATGAGTACGGGCTATGGAGAAGGTGAGGGGCGTGTAAAGAAAGCTATCGACGATGCCTTAAACTCGCCATTGTTAAATGACAACAATGTCTTTAACTCGAAAAAAATACTGCTTTCCATCACTTTCGCCAGCGAAAACAAAGAACAACAGGGGTTGCTGATGGAGGAAATGAACGATATCAATGACTTCATGGCGAAGTTTAGCAAAGACTTCGAAATAAAATGGGGACTCGCGACAGACCTGGAACTGGGAAAAAAAGTGAAGATAACTATTCTTGCTACCGGTTTCGGCATTGAAGATGTAGAACCTGTTGACAGGCACAACAAGCGCACACAAGAAGAAGTTGACCGCATTGCCGAAGAAGAAGAAATTGCAGCAGAGCGTGGCAACAGACGAGAACGATACTATGGTAGTGACAACAGCAACACACAACATAAGCGCAGACCACATATCTATATATTCAGTCAGACCGACCTTGACAATGAAGACGTTATACTTGCAATAGAGAACACGCCCACATATAGCCGCACACGGCAAAAGCTTGAAGAAATACGAAATTTAACTCATAACGTTAAAGAAGAATCGGAAAGCAAGGAGAAGCCGGGTGAAACTGTACAGGGGGTTATCAGTTTCTCATAATATAAATAAGGTATAAAAGAATAATCTGTTTATAACTATAAACGCATAACTATGGCATTATTTGAACAAGTTAGCAAAGATATTCGCGAAGCTATGAAGGCTCACGACAAAGTTCGATTAGAAGCACTGCGTAATATTAAGAAGGTTTTTCTTGAAGCCAAGACTGCTCCTGGCGCAAACGATACGCTCGAAGATGATGCAGCCATGAAGATTCTGCAAAAATTAGCCAAGCAAGGTGAAGAAAGTGCAGAGGTATATCAAAAGGCCGGACGTGCAGAATTGGCAGAAGAGGAGCTGGCGCAGGTAAAAATCATTAAACAATACCTACCCCAACCACTCACAGAAGAAGAGATTAAGGCTCGCATTAACGACATTATTGCACAAACAGGAGCCTCTACAATGAAAGATATGGGGAAAGTAATGGGGCTGGCTTCTAAGCAAATGGCTGGGCAGGCCGATGGTAAAACCATATCAACTATTGTAAGGCAACTGCTGGCTTAAGTTGTATAGCACGCTCTTCATCACGCTGGAGAACTATGCTGACAGTTGAAATACAGCAGCAAAAAGCCTTATCATACGAGATTAGGAAAGAGCCTTTACAACATCAAGTGAACGGAGTTGTGGGAAGCCAGGCACGTGAAGCCTATAATAATAAAGTATAATATCGGTACAACGATTACGTTGTTCTCTATTCATTCTGAAGAGGTGCATGTTCTCATAAGTCATACGCATGAGGCTATGCATCTCTTTTGCATGAACAGGTTCGAGATAATCGGGATGTAAAGGCTGGACTGACGAGAAACTTCCATTTCGCAAATCGAACCACCAACCATCGTGAAAATCATCGAGATTAGGGAAAAAACCGATAAACATAGATAGTCTGATCATGAAAACCAAATGGAAATTAGCAAATCTTTCCTGGGCATTGTCCAGCCACATCAAACTGTTTTCTACATAACTATACAATTGTTCGTTATGCTGTTCATTGCGTAGCGAATAACTGAGAAACTCGGAAAGGAAAAGTAATATTGATAATTTCCCTGCATCAAAAGGTATGGAAATAAACGGTTGTGCCAATCTTATATCTTTGAAATGCTGCAGGTTTTGATTCGTACGATAGTCGAAAACGATATCGAGAATGCTCAGCGATTGAAAAAATTGCTTCTTAATCCGTCCCTTCGATGTTTTGGGGAGTCGGCATATAAACGATAAGCGTCCCTGTTCACGAGTAAACAAGTCTACAATCATTTGGGCATCACCATATCTCAATGCCCGCAATACAATAGCACGACTCCTGGCTTCCATTTTAACGCAAAAATACAAAAAAGCATGCTACTACATAAAATAACTCATATAAAATTTGGATGAAGTTTAAAAATGTACTACCTTTGCATCCGCAAAATAGGTTTAAGGTCCCTTCGTCTATCGGTTAGGACGAGAGATTTTCATTCTCTAAAGAGCAGTTCGACTCTGCTAGGGACTACAACAAGAAAATAATAAGAAGAATTTAAGATGGCAAATCACAAATCATCAATTAAGAGAATTCGTCAGACGAAAGTCAAGACTTTGCACAATAAATATTATGCTAAGACTATGCGTAACGCTGTTCGTAAGCTGCGCGCAACAACAGATAAGGACGAGGCTGTAAAGCTTTTCCCTGTTGTTCAGAAGATGCTTGATAAACTGGCTAAGACTAACATTATTCATGCTAACAAAGCTGCCAATCTTAAGTCGAGTTTAGCTTTGCATGTCAACAAATTAGGATAGTCGTCTGATTATTCTGATATTTATGATATTAGGTCGCACTCTTATGAGTTGGCGACCTTTGTTTGTATATGTCTTTCCTGATTTCTTCCTACAATCAAACTACGCTTTTCCCCTGGCATCCCGATATGATAATTATAACATAAAGCCATAAAGCTGATGTATACTCCATAAGAGGTTTCAATAAATTTTAAAGCATCCCCCACCACAAGAACCAGGAAGCTATACGGATACAGTTACTATACAAGAATCCTAACATTGCAAAGAGGCTTTTTTTATTGAATAATTTCTCATTTACAGCGAAATTTTGTATCTTTGCATAGTTAACATAATTGAAGACAAATGGCAGAAAATCAGAACCAGGCAGACAATTATTCAGCCTCCAATATTCAGGTATTGGAGGGTCTTGAGGCTGTGCGCAAACGGCCGGCCATGTATATTGGCGACATCAGTGAGAAGGGTCTGCACCATCTTATCAACGAAACGGTAGACAATTCTATCGACGAGGCCATGGCAGGCTTCTGTCATCATATTGAAGTTACTATTAATGAAGATAACTCTGTTACTGTAGAAGACGACGGACGAGGCATTCCTGTTGACGAGCACAAGAAGTTACACAAGAGTGCACTCGAAGTAGTTATGACTGTTTTACATGCAGGAGGAAAGTTCGATAAAGGCTCGTATAAGGTCAGCGGCGGTCTGCATGGTGTAGGTGTAAGCTGTGTTAACGCCCTGTCTTCACACATGAAGTCACAGGTTTTCCGCGATGGCAAGATTTATCAACAGGAATATGAGAAAGGGAAACCGCTCTATCCTGTAAAGATAATAGGCGAAACTACAAAGCAAGGAACACGCCAACAGTTCTGGCCTGACCCGGCAATCTTTACCACTACCGTCTTTCAGTGGGATATTATAGCACGCAGAATGCGCGAGCTGGCGTTCTTAAATGCAGGAATTAAGATTACATTAACGGATCTTCGACATAACGATGAATCGGGAAAACCACGCCAGGAGGTATTCCATGCCAAAGATGGACTGAAAGAATTTGTACGTTATGTTGACCGTCATCGCCAGCATCTTTTTGACGATGTTATTTATCTGAAGACTGAAAAACAAGGCACTCCTATCGAGGTTGCCATCATGTACAATACTGACTATTCTGAAAATTTGCACTCATATGTCAACAATATCAATACCATAGAAGGAGGAACGCATGTAACTGGCTTTCGTCAGGCACTGACCCGCGTGCTGAAAAACTATGCTGATAACGATGCGCAAATCTCTAAACAAATAGAGAAAGCTAAGATAGAAATCGCCGGCGAGGATTTTAGAGAAGGGCTTACAGCAGTAATCTCTATTAAGGTAGCTGAACCTCAATTTGAAGGACAAACCAAAACAAAATTGGGTAACAGTGAGGTAACAGGAGCTGTAAACCAGGCCGTCGGTCAGGCTCTCTCCGACTATTTAGAGGAGCATCCTGTTGAGGCCAAGATGATTTGTGAGAAGGTTATCCTTGCAGCAACAGCACGTGTAGCTGCACGAAAGGCACGCGAAAGCGTACAACGCAAAAGTGTTATGAGCGGTGGCGGCCTGCCCGGCAAACTTGCAGACTGCTCAAATAAAGACCCAAAGGATTGCGAAATTTTCCTCGTTGAGGGCGATTCAGCCGGTGGTTCAGCCAAGCAGGGGCGAGACAGGTACACACAAGCCATCCTGCCGCTACGTGGAAAAATATTGAATGTAGAGAAGGTTCAATGGCATCGTGTATTCGAAGCCGAGTCAGTAATGAACATTATACAAAGTATTGGCGTACGCTTTGGCGTTGAAGGTGAGGCCGATCGCGAAGCAAATATTGACAAATTACGCTATGATAAGATTATCATTATGACCGATGCCGATGTCGATGGCTCACACATTGACACACTCATTATGACGCTATTCTTCCGCTTTATGCCAAGAATCATTGAGGAAGGACACTTATATATCGCTACCCCACCATTGTATAAATGTACGTTTAAAAACAAAGTAAGCCAGTATTGCTACAACGAACAGCAGCGTCAGGCGTTCCTGGACAAGTACGGTGACGGTTCTGAAGACGGCAAAAGCATACACACACAGCGATACAAGGGACTGGGAGAGATGAACCCTGAGCAGCTTTGGGAAACTACAATGGACCCGAAAACACGCCTGTTAAAACAAGTAACCATTGAAAATGCCGCTCAAGCCGATGAGATTTTCTCCATGTTAATGGGTGACGATGTTGAACCAAGACGCGAATTTATCGAAGAAAACGCAGCTTTTGCTAATATAGACGCTTAAAGCATTATGATTATAACGGTCTTCCTGAGAAAGGCAGAGGCTATACCTCAGGCCCTCTCAGGAAGATTTTTTGTTGCGGTATGTTACCTACATATAATGAGAAAACTGTTTACCTTATTCCTGTTAATCTCTGGCATACTAACTATCCCGGCACAGGAATTCGACACCCATTGGATATCAATTCATCAGCCTGACAGCCTTTCACACGTGTGGTTTCGTCGTACTTATCTTTTTAACGGTCGCCCTCAAAAGGCTTCTATAACCTTTGCTACGACCGGATTGGTGAAAATTTATATCAACGAGTGTAATATCGGCACGGCTTCTTTCTATCCTCTAAGAGAAGAAAATAACAACGACCCCGTTGCTATTACGCTCGATGTATCACCTTATCTTCGTTCTGATAGCAATGTTATTGCAGCTGTTTACTCCCCTGCTTTTCCAGAAATCAACCATCGTCAACTGTCTGTAAGCTTTTATGGCACAGACGAAACAGGAACAGCATTTTGCAATACGAGCGATAACAGCTGGCTTTGTCGTCGTGCAAACAGCTCGTTAACATTGAACGGTGGCGAGATTATTGATGGACGGGCTCACAATACATCATGGAAAGCTGTTTGGTTTGATACAGCATTATGGACCCATGCCGACAGTTTTAACGATACAAAGAATCTGCATCTTAAAACCTTTGAGAACGGATTTACAGCCCCTAAAATCAAGAAGATACATACTTTTGAATGGTTTAACACCGATAATATGGGCATTTTCCAAGAATTTTATCCTGCCTTTCGCGGCTTTTTACGTCTCACATTGCGCGAAGCCAGACGCGGAGAACGCATCAATTTCGGTAACATCCAATATATTTGTAGTGGTGAGATGGATGAGCAGGCGTTTCCTTTGTTCAATATTTCCAGCTATAGCACCATCCATATCACTGGTGACAAAAACTTCAAACCGAAACAACTTACAACCTTAGAGGCAATAGAAATGGGACAAGAAGACTATTTCGATTTCTAAAACTTTGTATCGGGACAAGAGGAAAAAATAACTATCTTTGCAGCAATATTAAAGGAAAACCGAAACAAAACTATACTGAGATATGAATAAAGAAATGGGAAATATCACTATCGAGGGTATCAAGAAGTCTACACCATGCTGTTTTATTGACAATGATCTGGTACTTATTGATGACATTTCCACTTTTTCCATCTCCTCAAAGCCCTATTACATGCGGTGTTTTCTCATCGTTATCTGTACACAAGGGCAGCTAAGTTATACCGTCGACACTATACAACAAACAGCCAATACCGACAACAGCATCATTGTCAGTGCAGGACAAGTCATTGATAAATGTACGGTCAGCACCAATTGCAAGGGTTTTGCCGTTCTTATTTCAGAACATTTTGTGCAAGAAGTTCTTACTGGTTTACGTGATCTCTCCATGGTTTTCCTATTCACCCGAACCCATCCTGTATTTACCTTAGGACCGTCAGAGATGAAAGGAATACGTAACTTTTATCACCTTTTGCGTCAGAAAGTATTCGAAGAATCACGTCGCTTCCGCCGCGATACCATCCGTCTGCTCCTTCAGGCATTCATTTATGATGCAGGAAGTATCTTCTGGGACACCTTACAAGACAGTAAAAAACACAACACAAGGGGCGAAGATTTATTTGCGAAGTTTATACAATTGGTGCAGCGTAACTTCAAACGCGAACGCCGTGTAAGCTGGTATGCACTGCAAATGAATATATCATCGAAATATCTTGCCGAAACCATCAGGATGGTTAGCCACAAAACTCCCAACGACTGGATTAGCTATTATGTGATTCTCGAAATGCGCGTACTCTTAAGAAATTCCACTAAAAGCATTAAGGAAATTACCGATTTACTCAACTTTCCCAATCAGAGCTTCTTTGGAAAATACTTTAAAGAGCATGTCGGTATGAGCCCTTCCGATTATCGAAAGGAATGAATAAGGAGTTAAGGAGACTGGAGTTAAGGAGTTAAGACCATCGTTTCAAGAAGAAAGAACACAGAAATTAGGGAGTTAAGACTGTCGGTTTACACCATAATTCATATGATTTTCGAAGAGCAAGAGGTAACATTTATTTGATTTTGACGCTTGTCTAAATCAGCCCTTCTGTCCTCAGCTTATCAGCTACACTACATAATTCTTCATACCATTCATGACCAAAGCGGCGAATTAACGGCTCTTCCAGAAACTGATACAAGAGCATATCGAGTTTTTTGCCAAGGACAACTGCATCCCTACATATCTCCCATCTATGATAATTAATACCTGTAAGTCCGTTCGGGAAACGCTTTTCGCGAATAGGATACAATGCACAACTAATGGGTTTCTGCCATGATATATCGCCTTTACGGAAAGCACAGTCGAAAGCACACAGGCAACAGTTACTTATAGTAGCCCCATCTGCTGCGTCCTCTATATCGTGATAGCAGGTAAATACGCAGTCACGCCCCCCGACAATACTGGTTACAAGGTCTCCTTCGGCATCAGAATAAGCGACACCTTGCTTATCAATAACGCTTTGTGCCGAGGCAGAAAGGCCTTCCCAAACGCTTTCAACATATTCCTCCATTTGTCCAATCTCATCAAGAGTAACAGGTGCTCCGGCATCACCCTCAATACAACAACGCCCCTTGCACTTTGAAAGGTCACAACAAAACTTTTCTGTAAAAACATCAGGCGAGACCAAAACGTCGCCCACTTGTATAATATGAAGCATGCCGTAACAACTGATTACCAGTGAATGGGTGTCACGCCCTCTCTTTCTAAATAGGCATTACACCTCGAAAACTGGTGCTGACCGAACCATCCTCCGCGGTTAGCTGAGAGCGGAGAAGGATGTACCGACTCCAATATAAGATTCTGCTGCTGGTCAATTAAAAATCGTTTGCTGCGTGCATAACTTCCCCATAGCATATAAACAATGCCCTTTCGATGGTCAGACAGTGCCTTAATGGCCGCATCAGTAAACTGGTTCCACCCCAGCTTTTGATGACTGTTGGCTTCGTGTGCCCTTACGGTCAACGTGGCATTCAGAAGCAGAACGCCCTGTTTGCTCCAACGCGTAAGGTCTCCGTCTTGTGGTATCGGCGAACCTGAATCTTCGTGAATCTCCTTAAATATATTGACAAGAGAAGGCGGAATCATCGTACCGGCAGGCACCGAAAAGCTCAATCCCATCGCCTGACCAGGCTCATGATAAGGATCCTGGCCAATAATCACTACTTTTACCTTGTCAAAAGGGCACAGATTAAAGGCATTAAATATTTGCTTTCCTGGTGGAAAACACCGATGGTTCTGATATTCCTGACGAACCGATTCTGCGAGATTAATGAAATATTGTTTCTCAAATTCTGCACCCAAATAGCGTCTCCAGCTATCTTCCATCTTAACATCCATATACTTTCAAACTTAAAAACCCCTCTGTCAACAGTCAAAAGAGATTGCGAACAGAGGGGAATCATTAAATATGCAGCCCTGAAAAGAACTTCATTGGCAGTTTCCTGTCATTGCAAAGACTGCAATACATTTTATTTATTGTCCTCTATCAGGTCCTCCCCAGTCATGTCAGCAGGCTGCTCCAGCCCCATAATGTGCAGGATAGAAGGTGCTACATCGGCCAGACGACCGTCCTTAACGGTTGCCGAATTGTTCGAAGTAACGTAGATAAAAGGAACGGGATTCAACGAGTGTGCGGTGTTAGGCGTGCCATCTTCATTAATAGCGTGGTCGGCATTACCGTGATCGGCAATGATAATAGCTTCGTAATCATTGGCCTTGGCAGCCTCAATTACTTCCTTTACACAGTTGTCAACGGCCCAGACGGCCTTGGCAATGGCATGATAAACGCCCGTATGTCCCACCATATCACCATTGGCAAAGTTTACAACAATAAAGTCATACTCTTGCGTATTTATTGCACCAATGAGCTTTTCCTTTACTTCCAATGCGCTCATTTCGGGCTTAAGGTCATATGTGGCAACTTTGGGAGACGGCACAAGTATACGGTCTTCGTTCTTAAAAGGCTCTTCACGGCCTCCGTTAAAGAAGAAGGTTACATGGGCATATTTTTCTGTTTCAGCCGTATGCAACTGCTTTTTACCCATCCTTGACAGATATTCTCCCAGCGTGTCCTGCACGTTTTCCTTCGGGAATAAGATATGAACGCCCTTAAAATCAGCATCATATGGCGTCATACAATAATATTGCAGGTTCTTGATGGTGTGCATGCCTTCTTCAGGCATATCCTGCTGAGTGAGCACCTGTGTAAGCTCTCTGGCGCGGTCGTTGCGGAAGTTGATGAAGATAATAACATCGCCTTCCTGAATGGTTCCGTCAACAGTTGAGTTATTAATAGCCTTCACAAACTCGTCAGTAACGCCGTCGGCATAGCTCTCCTCCATAGCCTTTACCATGTCGGCAGCCTGTTTCCCCTTGCCCTCTACGAGCAAATCGTAAGCCTCTTTTACACGATTCCATCGCTTGTCACGGTCCATCGCATAGAAACGTCCAATAATACTTGCAACACTTGCACCATTTTCTTTGCATACCTTTTCAACGTCAGCAATGAACCCTTTTCCACTCTTCGGGTCGGTATCACGCCCGTCCATGAAGCAGTGTACGAAAACATTCTTCAGCCCGTACTCCCTGCCTATTTCAAGAAGCTTAAACATATGGTCCAACGAAGAGTGCACACCGCCGGTAGAGGTAAGGCCCATGATATGCAATTTCTTGCCTGTTTTCTGTGCATAGCTGTAGGCATTTATTATCTCTTTGTTCTTTAAGATGTCGCCAGTCTGACAGGCTTTATTAATCTTTACAAGGTCCTGATATACGATACGGCCCGCACCGATGTTGAGATGGCCCACTTCCGAGTTACCCATCTGGCCGGCAGGCAGACCCACATCTTCGCCACACGCCATCAGTTGTGAATGTGGACTGGTTGCGTTTAGCAGATCGAGATATGGGGTTGGCGTATTATAGATCACATCACCTTTGTCATGTTTTCCGATTCCCCATCCGTCGAGAATCATCAATAAAGCTTTTTTTGCCATAATATTACGTTTTTAGATGTTTGTTGTTATGATATGCAAAGTTACTATCTTTTCACTTATTGCACAAATTACATTCTGATATTATTGTTTCATAAAGAAGTCGGCGGCATACCTGCCCATCTCTTTGTACCCTTCAGCATTAGGATGAAGACAGTCTTTCAGATGCCATTGGGGCTGCAATGCCAGCTTATCGGCCGAATCACGCATCAGTTTATCAAAGTCGAGATAGCCGTCAGCAATCCGCTGTGTGCGCACCCACTCGTTTACAATGCGGCGGCACATTTCGTGCTTTACGCTGTAATAGGCCGACCCTTTCATCGGTGTTATCGTGGCAAGCCATACACGAAGGTTTGCCTTACGGCTTTTTTCTATCATCAATTTATATGCTTCTATGAGCCTTTTGGCCATCGAAAGCGAGGCGTCTGTAGTGCCAATATCGTTAATTCCTTCAAAAATAATCACATCGGTTACGCCATGTTGTCCGAGAATATCGCGGTCAAAGCGATTAATGGCAGCCTCTCCCAGCCCCACACTAAGCACGCGATTGTTCCCGATACCAAGGTTAAGTACACCATATTCGTGTTTCTTGCCGTCGCGACGCTGCTGTTCACGACCGTAAACCTCGTTTAAATAAAAGCTCATTTCGTCTGGCCAGCGGTCTTGCCGGTTGGTTGTTGAGCCTTTTCCATCGGTAATACTGTTCCCCAATATGGCAAATGTGCGCACATCGGCAGCATATACTTCTATGGCGGCTATGTTGAACCACTTTTCATATTTAAACGCACGCGCAAAATCAGTCTGCGGTACTGTAACACCCTTCATGATATACGACGTGGTTCGCGATCCCATGTGCACCGTGGGAATACGGGGTGCACGCTCATAGTTTATTGTAATAGCCAGCAACTCGCCAGCTTTTAAAGGAAAGCGTTCGCCATCCGAATAAACCGACTTGCCGGCGTCAATTGTCACCCTTTCCTGACCATTGAAGTGCAGATAATGCGCACTTGGGACGTCAATACGACAAGAATCGAGAGCATGAGCAATATATACTGACTTAATTACTACAGGAGTTTTTGAAAATATATCCGACAGCTGGAGCCTTAAAATATCTCCTCCTGCCGATACCTTTACAATCTGGCGCACCGACCTGTCAGACATATCGTTGTTATAAGGCATAAAGGCACGCGTTGGCGTTTGCATGGCCGTAGCCCATGTTCCCGTCCAATGGCCAATGATGTTATCGTGCTGCCGGGCTTTTACACTGGCAACAAGGGCCAGCATATAAAGCATAATTAAAAGTTTCTTCATGTGTTGTTATCCTGAATTTATATCCTCCTGCAAAGTTAGGGAAATAAGCCTAATGACGGCTTTACGATGTGTTTAAGAAAGGTGAAAGGCACATTCCGTCTCACCTTATTATTTCTTCGTGTGTTCTTTACGGCGCGGGTTTGCACAGTTCCCAAAAGGCAACGGCCGCCGCTGCAGCCACATTGAGCGAGTCGACGCCGTGTTTCATCGGTATTCTGGCCACATAATCGCACGTGGTAATGATGTTGTGGGAAAGCCCGTCGCCCTCTGTTCCCATCACAATAGCCAAACGGGGTTCTGCCTTCAGGGCAGCGTTGTCAAGCAATACCGACCTGTCAGTAAGAGCCATAGCCACTGTTTTAAAACCCTGCTGGCGCAAACTCTCCACAGGTTTGTCAATCCACGTCCATGGAACAAGAAATACCGAACCCATCGATACCCTGATGGCGCGGCGGTTTAACGGGTCGCACGTATCGCGTGTAAGCAATACACCGTCAATGCCCAGGGCGGCAGCGGCTCTGAAAATAGCACCAATGTTGGTCGTATCGGTCACGGCATCTATTACTACTACGCGCGAAGCGTCCTTACAAACAGCCTCAACTGCAGGTAAAACCTTACGTCGCATGGCACACAATACGCCACGCGTGAGCGTATAGCCCGTCAGCTTTGCCAGCACTTCACGCTTGCCTGTATACACGGGAATATCACCACAGGCCGCAATAACGGCCGAAGCGTCGCCGTCAATATGCCGTTCTTCACACAACAGCGAAACGGGTTCGTACCCTGCCTGCAACGCAACGGCAATAACCTTCGGGCTTTCTGCTACAAACAATCCGCAATCAACGTGCAGCTTGTTGCGGAGCTGTGGCTCGGTCATACGACAGTAAGGCTCAAGCCCGGCATCGTCGAGTGATGTAATATGTATACAATTCATGAGTTGTTCCTGTCATTAGCAAATAAGAAAAAGAGGCCCT
>ERZ772945.883-NODE-883-length-22578-cov-5.315811_pt1 | contig 22578 bp, 23 predicted proteins | sample MGYA00511681_ERZ772945 | MGnify/ENA primary metagenome ERZ772945 (study PRJEB29015, sample SAMEA2737943) | human oral metagenome | biome: human oral; feature: human-associated habitat; material: dental | place: China | collected 2143 ...
CAAACGGTGGGCTTCCTCCGATGGTGAAACGTCGACAGTTCTATGACTCCATTGCTGCGACTGCTTAAGCATTCGTTTCCTTGTGAGAAATTTGTCAACTGTTCTTGACAATATCAGAATCTGTAGTCGTACCAAACGGATGTCCATAAATGAACGCAACACCTTCGGGAACTGGGAATTCGACACCATTGTCGGGAAAAAGGGAACAGCCGCTGTTCTCCTTGCGGCAGACGAGTACAAGAATTCTTCATGCCTAATTAAACAGACCTATTCGGTTTCCATTCGAACAGCTTCCAATGCCTGTTCTATCACCTGATCCATGTTGTAATAGCGGTAGGTTCCAAGACGCCCTCCCAAGATCAAGCGAGGACACGTCTCCTCTGCACGCTTTCGATACTCTTCGTAACGACGCATATTCCCTTCATCATTAACAGGATAATACGGTTCGCGCCCCTCTGTCCAATTCTCCGGATATTCACGCGTAATGATTGTATATGACGTATCCACAGGCGAAAAATGCTTATGTTCTATAATACGCGTATACGGTGTCTCTGCATCCGTGTAGTTGACAACAGCGACCCCCTGATAGTTCTCCACGGAGAGCCGCTCATTTTCAAAGCGGAGGCTGCGATATTCCAAACTACCATAGCAGGAGTCAAAATACTGATCAATACGTCCTGTAAAAACAATTTTCGATGCCAGTCTTTCGAGTTCGTCTCGATCATGAAAGAAATCTACATCCACACACACATTGACGCCCTCAAGCATACGTCCAACAAGAGCAGTATATCCCTCACTCGGAATCCCCTGAAACGTGTCATTAAAATAATTGTTGTCAAAGGTTAGGCGAACAGGAAGTCGCTTGATGATAAACGCCGGAAGATCTTCTGCTTTGCGTCCCCACTGTTTCTCTGTATATCCACGAATCAATTTCTCGTAGATATCACGCCCCACGAGCTTACACGCCTGTTCCGCAAGATTCTTCGGCTCAATATCTGCAAACTCAGCCCGCTGCTCCGTAAGTCTCTCCATAGCCTCTTGTGGAGTTCGCACTTTCCACAAAGCATAAAACGTATTCATATTAAACGGCAGAGAGTATAGTTCCCCCCGATAGTTCGCAACAGGAGAGTTGACAAAGGGCTTCATAAAGACAAATTGATTGACATAATCCCAAATAGACTTTTGATTCGTATGAAAGATATGCGCTCCATAGGTGTGAACCTCAATGTCATCCATATTTTCTGTATAGACATTACCGCCAAGATGGCTGCGCTTTTCAACAACAAGAACACGTTTCCCACGCTCTTTCATCTCATGCGCAAAAACAGCACCAAAGAGCCCTGCGCCGACAACCAAGTAATCATATTCTGGCATAAAATACTCCTCCCCTATCAATGTAAACTCAAGCTCCAATTTCACACTAAAGTATGAGATTTGCGACAAAAAAGGATACAGGACATATTTTTGGGAAGGTCATGTATCCTATGTTTACGTTTGACTTTAACTTTGTTGTCTGTATTGAACGATATTTCTTAAAATAAAAATACAGCGAACCATGGGAATTGATTTCATTGAAGTAGTAAACTAAAACTGGACACAGAGGGGCAGAAAATGGACACGGCTTGCAGTATCCTGTGCCCAAGATAACAAGAGGTGCACAACATCTCTCCCCATAGTTTGAAGATTGCTATTTGCATTCTGCGTATCATATCCGCGATGAAACTGTATGGCATTCAATATTCCATGAATAATTTTTAGATTTTGTGTCCAGTTTTTGTTGACTAGTGCACATCCACATATTTCTATTCTTTTTCTGCTGTCGGTTCCACGCTAAAATCCAGAAATGGAATATTATATGTTGGGAATCGGGAAGCATTAGTAATACCAGCAATAATTGGTCGAGCATAACTGAGCAACAATGCTGGAGCATTTTGATGAAGTAGAATGTCTACTTTCTCATCATCCAAATCCTTCCATCTAAATTGAGAAGCCATTTTAACTACTAACTTAAAAAGCTCGCCATCCGTTCCTGCATCAGTTTTGATGATAAGCCTAACACTTGCCTTATGTTTTTTTTCATCCTTTTTTACTTGAACATTTATTGTATTCGATAACGGAACATCCTTTCCCGCTAACTTTTCTCCACTTCCTTGAAAGACCATCTCTTCCATATACGGATCTGTAAATTGAAATTTGCTGACTTTCATAAAGGCCACCTTCTACGCAGCATACAATAACTCCGTCGAAATACATTTATCTTCATCTCTATTTTTTTCTTTTTCATGGTAGGGGCGTTCTTTATATGTAGACTTCATGTCGTCCTCCTGTCTTAGTATATTCTGCTCCCCAAATGATTCATCATGAAGTTCATTGCTCACAACTAAATTCACCTCAGAGCCTATCATAAAATTCGATTCGTACTCTACATTGACCTCACCCGCCCCTATCCTCTCTTCGCTATTCACGATTTTTCTGAAAGTTCTTGCCTTATCTTTCAAATAACTCATCGCTTCAGCCACATCACATTGAAAATAAACGCCTCGATTCGGTAGTTCTAAAGGATCAAGGGTCTTATAAGACACCTCTTCACTAGATTCAGATTCATCTGCATTCGTTTTAATAAATATAATCTTTTTTGCTTCTGAAAATATTGAATGTATATCCCTACGCTGTTGTACTAACTCCGTTAATTGTTCCTGATCAACAAATGTAATAACCCAGTCTTGCTCATAACGAATTTCTGTACATATACACAAATAAAGATATCCACATCGATCAACACACACAAATAGAATTGGTTCTTCTTCAAATTCAAAAAAGATATAGTCTAAATATAAATCACCAATTCCTACCACATCGGTAAAGTACTTCTCCATTTACTCCACCTTCTCGAAATATATTTGTGGTTCAGCATCAGCATATACCCACCAATCAACATGTCCACCATTACTCTTCGTTCTTTCAGATGTCAATTGACTCACCCCACAGCTCCCGTCTGTCGTGCCAACGGCAATGAATGCTCTAGGGCGATGTTTCATGCAGAGGCCTAAAAAATAACGAATCTTTGAAAGCTCCATGTTGCAAGAGGTTGAATACGTACTCGGCTCATTTTCATTATATCTTTTTGGTTTCGGCATCAGTTTCAGCCGTACTTCTTCATAGGTACTCATAAAATTTCTACGGCTAATCTTTTCATCATACTTAATTATTCTATACACTCGCCTGCTATTTTCTTGTGCCCCATCCGGCAAAATATCTTTCTCGAAATTATCAGGAAAACAATCTGGATACTTTCCCATGATAAATAATCTCTCCCTAGATGTACCTTATTGTATTCTTCACCCCAACAATTCCCACGACATCGGTGTCCCGCGCTTCACATCCTGATTGATACGTTTCCCCAAGACGACATCGTAATATTTTGGCAACAAACCGCGTCCTGGACGAATACTTCTCAGATTTTCCCGTGTAAGCACATCGCCTGCCTTCATATCCTGTGCAATATAGAGACTACGGCGATCTTTGAGGGAGCAGCGTTCCTCAGGAGTTGGCCCATAAGCGATATGTCCAAGGGACATCCACACCTTTTCGCTCTCCTCAGCGAGTTCCTTGAGTTCATGCGGTTCCATTGAGAAGGCAGAGTCCACGCCGCCATCCGCTCGCGCCGTTGTGAAATGCTTTTCAATCACTGTCGCGCCAAGCGCAACAGCAGAAAGGGATACACCAACGCCCATCGTATGATCGGAGATGCCAACCTCGCAGTCAAAAAGTTCCTTCATGTGTGGCAGAGTTCGCAGATTAGCCCCTGCAGGCGTTGCCGGATAGGCACTCGTACATTTCAAAAGCACTAATTCGCTGCAACCGTTCTCCCGTGCCGTACGCACTGCTTCGTCGAGCTCCGCAAGTGTCGCCATCCCCGTCGACATGATGATTGGCTTTCCTGTCACGGCAATTTTCTTGATGAGAGGCAGATCAATGTTCTCAAAGGAGGCAATCTTATAGCATGGCACGCCCAGTTCTTCCAGAAAGTCTACGGAAGACACATCAAACGGTGTGCTGAAACCAAGTACGCCAAGCTCTGCACAGCGTTTGAAGATAGGTTCATGCCACTCCCACGGTGTATATGCTTCTTGATAAAGTTTATAGAGGGATGTACCCTTCCACAAATCATCCGGATCATCAATGAAGAATTCACCTTCGTCGATATCAAGCGTCATGGTATCAGCCGTATAGGTTTGCAGTTTGACGGCAGCCGCACCGTTCTTCGCCGCCAGTTCCACAATCTCCAAAGCACGCTCCAACGAATGATTGTGATTGCCTGACATCTCCGCAATGATGAACGGTTTCTTATCTGCACCGATATAATCTTGCAGTTTCATTTTATCCCTCCACCGAAATGCTGCGCTCCATAAGAGCTGCAATGGCTGCTACCGTCCGAAAGTTTTCGGGAACGATATCAGTAGGTTCAATCTCTACCGTGAACGCTTCTTCCAACTGCGACACCAAATTCACAATATCAAAGGAATCCAAGAGGCCTGATGCCAATAGATCTGTATCATCATTTTTGATGTCCGAGTTGACTGCCTGCAATACGTTGACCACGATCTCTTTCGTATCCATATTTCCCCCTAGAGCTGTGACTTCAACCAGACACGATCCAGCTTCCCATTCATATTGAGCGGGATCTCATCCATTTTCACAAATCGATTCGGAATCATATAATGCGGTATATATGCGGGAAGCAGCTCCTTTAATTCTTCGTCGCTCTTTGCCCCCGCATAGAAGAGCACAATCCTTGATCGTGCAGTATCATAGAGACAACACGCTTGTTTGATTCCCTCAACAGCAAGCGCCGCAGTCTCAATCTCTCCAAGTTCAATGCGATGCCCCATGTGTTTGATCTGGAAGTCCTTTCGTCCGGCATACATGAGCTCACCGAATTCATTATACCGAACCAAATCTCCTGTACGGTAGATCATTTCGTGATAGTTTGGCTGTAATGGATTCTGAACGAAGGCCTCTGCAGTCTTCCGCGGATTATTATAGTATCCATAGGACAACCCGCGCCCTCGTATACAAAGTTCACCGATCTCGTCTCCGCGAGCAAGTTCATCCGCTTCATTAAGAACGAATACATCCATATTCTCACAAGCTTTGCCAATCGGCAGAGGGTCCTCGTCCTTAAATTCACGGTCCACTTTATAGTAAGTGCAAATCTCTGTAATCTCGGTTGGACCGTACAAATTGGCAAACTCTGCCTGCGGAAATGCTCGTCTCCACATATTCAGCTGCTTATTCGGCATTACTTCGCCAGCAAATAGAACTTTCTTCAGCTCTGGCACCTTTACTCGCCCAAGAGCCTTTAAGTTCGCAACTAAAATCAAAGCAGATGGAACCCAAAAAATTGTATTAATCTGCTTTTCTTTAAGATATTCCAACAGCCTTATAGGGAAGGCAAATTGTTCTTGCGATATAAGATGTGTTGTGGCTCCCATTTTCAACGGCACATATATATCCTGTAGAGAAACATCGAAATACAAGGGAGACTGGTTGCCAAACACTATACGATGATCAAACGAAAAAGTCTCTGTGATCCATTCAATATAATCAACAACTGCTTGTTGCGATATTGTAACACCTTTGGGCTCTCCCGTAGAACCAGACGTAAACAAGACATATAGTAGGTCTGTATCCAACTGTCTGTGCTTGACGTCTTGAATCATTTCAGCGTCATCGATGTTCTTTTGCAGCTCTTCATAAAGAAATATTTTATATCCCCCAAAAACATCTTTTGCCGCAGACAATAAGTCCTGACTCGTAACGATAGCAGAGGGATTCAAGGTATTTATGATCTTATGAATACGAGAAACCGGCATCTGCGTATCAATCGGCGTATAAAAATTTCCACTATATGCAATGCCTAAAAAGGAGGTGATACAAGCAGGGGATTTTTCCATGAACACAACAACCGGCTGCTTAAAGATATGTTCTCGAATCAAACCAACAGCTAGTTTCCGCGCATTCTTGTATACCTGCGAAAAGGTCATCGAATCCTGCTCATTGGCATAGGCGGTTTTCTCGGGATATTCCTTGACAATACGATCTAAATAATCCGTAACTAGCCGCATTTTATTTTCCCTCACTCATTCACAGAATTACTCTTCCATTAGCTCAAACACCTGCGTTCCAGACAGATCAAGTGCCGCTCCTGCGCACGCAAGTCCTGTACCGAATCCACAGGCCAGAACCTTTGCGAAGTCCAATGTTTTCCCGCCAAATGTACTCGTCAGCATAATCGGAATCGAAGCACTGCTGGCATTTCCGGTCTCTCCAACCGCAATAGGAACACGGTCCTTCTGGAGTTTCAACTGCTTTGTGATGTATTGAACAATAAGAGCATTTGCCTGATGAAGCGCGAAGAGATCAACCTCTGAGAGTTCCCACTTCATGTGCTCGGCGGTCTCTCGAATGGAAGACAGAGTCTCATTAAGTGCAAAGCCCATGACCTCCAAGCCATTCATATAGAAATCCTCATCCGTACGGGCATTACCATCTGCATCCGTACGCAGAACATCAGTTACGCCCGGCTCACGCGGCATACGATTCGCGCCTGCCGGAATCATAAGGTTCTCTGCGCGACTGCCATCGATATAAAAAGAGAATGCACTGTGCCGACCATTTTCATCCACCTCTACCAGTGTCGCTGAACCGCCATCTCCGAGTACCATGCGCGCGGCCTTATCTGCCGGATTTACATAGTGGGATAGAGTATCTCCTGCACACAGCAACACCCTCCTGCAGTAACCGCTCTCGATGAGCAGAGATGCCTGAAAGATGCCATATACATAGCCTGCACAGCCATAGTTGATATCAAATGCCAGCGCACGGTTCGGCAGACCGAGCCGCTCCTGTAAAATTGCTGAAGTATGTGGAATGATATAATCGGGTGTTTCCGTCACGAACACAAGTCCGTCGATCGTCTGCGGATCTATATTCTGCTCCTGCATCAGGTGTTTTGCCGCTGCCGTGCAATAGTCTGCCGTTGTCGTGCCCTTCGGTGCTACGCTGACCCGACGTATCCCCGTCACCTTCATGATCTTGGCAACAGTTTCTTCTCCATAGAGATCGGCAAGATCTGAGAGTTCCAAGCGGGTCTTTGACACACAGGCAGAAATCGCTGCAACACGGGGCTTTGTAAAAATCTTATCCATCAGCCATCCCCCCATAAGTATCCACCATCGACAATAAAATCTTTTCCAGTAATCCAGCGCGCTCGCTCACTGAGAAGGAATAATACAAAGCCACTGACATCTGCGGGTTTGCCCAAGCCCAAAAGGCAACGCTCTTCAACGATCCCCATCATATCCTCGGCAGCTTCCTGCACTGCGCTATGTGTCATTTCCGTTGACACCCATCCAGGGCTAATCGTATTGATACGCTTCCCGTTGCGGCAGATCTCCTTTGCAATGGAACGCGCAGCTGCCTGCACCGCAGCCTTTGCCGCAGAATAGGCAAACATGGAGGAGGCTCCTGTATATGCCGAGATCGAGGAAAACAGTACGCTGCTGCAGGCGTCCACGGAGAATTTTCGCTGATTCACCAGCTGCATTGCCTTGATCGCACCCCAGAAACTCGTTTCCATAATCGTGCGCGCCATTTCCTCTGAGAAGGCGCGTAGTGGAGTAAGCCCCTCCACACCCGCCGTATAAACCGCACCATGCAGCTTGCCAAATTGTGCAACAAACGGAGCAATGACATGATCGAGCGGTCTGGCTTCCGTCATATCCGCTACTGCAACAGAAATATTTGTTGGATATTTCTCCTGCAGCTGACGCAGAAGCTCTTGTCTACGTGCAACCGCCAAAACATGAGCGCCTGCCTCAGCGAGTTCCTCTGCAATCTGCCGCCCCATGCCGGAGCTGGCACCTATGACAATAAAGTTTTTCGCAGAAAAATCATATATGACATCCATCGGATTACTCCTGTGTCAGGGCAAAAAGATCCTTGACCGTCTTCGCTGCACGCACGGCTTTCGGCTCAATACGATGCGCGCTATGACCACTCATCGCCGCAAGAAAACTCACGAAGCTGAGGGAATCCCACGTATCAAAATCCTCTAAATTCGCATCCATATCAACTGTATCCTCGACATCGAGGATTGTCTGCATCTCTTCCAAAAATTCCGTTTCTGTCATGCCTCTGCCCCTCCATACAGCTGATCAATACGTTTCTTTTCCTGTTTCCATTCCGACCGCAGAATACCAATCACATGGACATCCCGAAGTTTTCCATTTTGCAGGAAATGCTGCCGCAAATATCCTTCATCTTTATAGCCAAGCAAGAGATTGAGCTTGTAGGCACGCTTATTATGCTCAAAAACATAAGACCATACCTTGTTCATCTCCGTTTGCGAGAAAATGTACTCCAGTCCCATGTAATCCAAAAAGAGTCCCGCATCAATCGGCACATTAGTTATGACACCTAGATAAGAACCGGATGAACATCGCTTGTTTTCCTCATCCCAATCGGAAAACCCCATATAACCGATTGCCTGCTCCTCATAGCAAAACACAAAATTTCGTGGCGTCTTCTGCTGACGAATGCGCTTGAACCACGCCTCGTGCTCCTCCCATGTGATCTTATGCGTGGAGAGCATCTCAGAGGAAATACGTTCTGAATTCCGCCATTCCAAAAGTATTGGCAAATCTTTCTGCTCAATGGGACGCAAAATGTATTTACCGTGCTGCAACACTCGTCGTCACCTCCTTCAACATCTCCTCCACGCGCTCATTCTCAAAAATAGATTGTCCAACCGCGCGTACATGCTCACGTTTTTGTTTATTGGACAAAAAATGTACGATTGCCTTTTCATATTGTTCATCTGTGATATCTTCACAGAAGCCGGCGTAAACGATCAGTCCCATTTCATCGTGCAGGATGGCATCCTCACGTTGATTCTCCGCAACCGCAACAACCAGAGTCGGCAAGCCCATATAGCAGCGCTCCCATGTCATCGTGCCTCCGGCACCGATCGCACAGTCCGATGCGCACATCAAGCGGGCAACATAGTCAATCTGGCAATAGACACGCCAATGGTGCAGTTTGCAAAACAATTCCACGTCTGCGCGATGCGGATTGGATGCGCCAAGGACAACATGTGCATCAATTTGCTGCGGCAGCTGCGCTAATATTTGAAGAGTCCGCAATGTCTCGTTCGTCGGGTCGCTGCCGCCAAAGCAGATGAATACTGTCAGCACATTTGAGCGTTCTCTGCCCCTTTCAGCAACTTCAGTTCTTGCATTGTAAAACTCCTGCCGAAGCAGCAAGTAGGACAATCCGAGAAAGGCACGACAACGCCGAGGCAATAAGCCTGCATATTTATCCCCCTGTTCGGCACCCAGATTGACATCCAACAGGAAGTCACAGCTATGGTGTCGATTCGCCAGATCATCAATAACAAAAACACGTTGTACGGAGGGGCGCAGAGTATTCTCCCATACATGATCCAAGGCATAGTGATCTACAACGAGGATATCACATACCTTTGACTCCATGTATGCAATCGTATCAGCGGCATCCTCACTTTGTGCTACGCCGAGCCATGCAGCATATCCCTCTCCTTCATAACGCTCCGGCGCAGGAAGCATTTTATATGGAAAGCCCTGTTTCTCAACTACGTTTTCCATGCTCCCACGATGAGCCCGCATGATGAAGCAGACATCATGCCCCATCTCACGAAATCGCTGTGCAAGCGTCAGGCAACGCATCAAATGACCACTGCCAATAATGGTAGAAGCATCAACACGAATGATTATATGCAGCATATTACATCCGCCTGCTTATACGAAACTTAAGTTCCGCCAGTTCCCAGTCCTCAATCGTATCAATATCCTGCACCTGCATCTCGTCCAGAATAAATGCCACTCTCTTATGCGTATCCTCAGAAGAAGAGAAAAGCGCACGCATACGCATGAAATAAAATTGTCCAGCATCATGATAAATCGGTTCAATATCCTGTGAACGACGGTTCTTGTACTCTGGCCAGCGATAACGCAGCTCTGTCCCCTCCAGCACAAACCCTCTCTGTGGAGGATAAGAATAGCGAACAACGGGAACCAACTCATCCGCTTTTATCTTTTGAAAGAACTCATACGCGCTACGCAGGGTATCCCCCGTGACAAATGGAGCAGTGGGATAAAGACAGCAAAGATGTTCAACTTCTTTTCCTCTGTTTTTATACTCCTGCACAACTTCACGAAGAACTGTATCGGTGTCAGCAAAGTCATTCGATGTTTCTGCACTGCGCAAAAACGGAACAGACGCACCATAGTGCTCCGCAACCGCTGCAATTTCAGCATCATCTGTCGAAACCATGATCTCATCAAAAATCTGTGCGGATTGTGCTGCTTCAATCGAATATGCCAGAATTGGTTTGCCACAAAATTCTTTGATATTTTTGTGCGGAATCCGTTTGCTTCCACCGCGCGCCGTGATGACTGCAAGCATAGAGTGCTCCTGTCTCCCCTTTATTCTGTTTCAGCAATACAGTGATGCAGAGCACGAACAACTTTCTCCTGCTGTACATTGGATAAACCATAGTAGAGTGGAAGTGTAAATGCCTGCTCATAATATTTCTCGCTCACGGGGAAATCACCGTATGCGAACCCAAGCTGCTGATAGTATGGCTGTGTATGCACAGGGATGTAGTGGAGATTCAGCACAACGCCCTGTTCGCGCATTTTCGTAAAGATTTGCTGCCTCGTCCTTTGTATGCGTTCAAAGTCGACACGCACAATATACAGATGCCATGATGGCTGTGCCTCCGCCAAAACAAACGGTGTTCTGAGAGGAAGATCCCGCAGCAGCTCGTCATAGCGCGCCGCCAGAGCACGTCTGCGTGCAACGAATTCATCCAGACGATCCATCTGGCTCGCACCGAGTGCTGCCTGGATATCCGTCATGCGATAGTTGAAGCCGAGCGCAACCTGCTGATAGTACCAGTCTCCATCGCTTTCCTTCGTCATGCGCTTCGGATCGCGTGTAATTCCGTGGCTGCGATAGAGGCAAAGCCGTTCATAGAGGGCGGCATCGTTCGTGAGAACCATCCCGCCCTCGCCCGTCGTAATGATCTTGACCGGATGGAAGCTCAGCACTGCCATATCCGAATAGGCGCAGCTTCCCACCTTGGTGTCAGCATAGTCCGCGCCGATGCAGTGCGACGCATCCTCAAGCAGTGTAAACCCGTACTCCTCCGACAGCTTCTTGATAGCACGCATATCGCAGGACTGCCCCGCCATGTGCACGGGAACAACAATCTTTGGCAGTCTGCCCTGACTCTTCGCCTCCTGCAGCTTCTGTTCCAGTGCAGGGACGCTCATATTGTAGGTGTTTTCATCAATATCGACGAAGTCCACATCCGCACCGCAGTAACGCGCACAGTTCGCCGAGGCAACAAAGGTGATCGGACTCGTCCAGAGGAGGTCGCCTTTCCCAAGGCCTGCCGCAAGACAGGCGATGTGGAGTGCAGAGGTTGCGTTACAGACAGCCACTGCATATTTTACGCCGCAGTACTGTGCAACGCGCTGCTCAAACCGCTCAATCGCAGGTCCCTGCGTCAGAAAGTCCGAACGCAGTACAGCCTCGACCGCCTGTATATCCGCCTCGTTGATATCCTGTCTTCCGTAGTATATCATGGATTCATCTCCCTAAGTTCCTCTACTGTCAAGAAGTGTGGATTGTTCCCGGAGTTGTAGTCAAATCCATCAGGCACGAGTTTTCCGACTTCACCGAGCGCATTATGCGTATAATCTGCTACCGAATCCTGTGTCGACGGCATGATGACGAAGTGATCCGCAAACTCCAATGTTTCGTAGTAGAGATCCGAGGGGCACATCACTTCGTGCAGCTTTTCGCCTGGACGAATGCCGATGACCTTGACCGGCAATCCCGGCGCAATTGCTTCCGCAAGATCGGTAATCCGCATCGACGGAATCTTCGGGATAAAGATCTCCCCGCCCTTCATTCGCTCAAAACTCTTCAACACAAATGCAATTCCGTCCTCCAAACGAAGCCAGAAGCGCGTCATACGCGGGTCAGTGACAGGAAGTTCCTGTGCCCCCTCTGTGATCAGATGTTTGAAAAATGGCACCACAGATCCTCTGCTGCCCACAACATTACCATAGCGTACAACGGAGAAACGAGTCTCCTTTGCACCGACAAAGTTGTTTGCCGCCGTAAATAGTTTGTCCGAACAGAGTTTTGTCGCGCCATAGAGGTTGATCGGGTTTGCCGCCTTGTCCGTGGAGAGTGCAATAACCTTCTTGACACCCGCATGGAGCGCCGCATCAATGACGTTCTGTGCTCCGTTCACATTCGTCTTAATGCACTCCATCGGGTTGTACTCCGCTGCCGGCACCTGTTTCAGCGCCGCTGCATGGACGACATAGTCCACGCCCTCCATCGCATACTTCAGGCGCTCTCCATCCCGTACATCGCCGATGAAGTAACGCATACAAGGAGCATTAAAAGTCTGTTGCATTTCAAACTGTTTGAGTTCGTCACGTGAGTACACAATAACCTTTTTAGGAGTGAACTTTTGGAGAAGTATTTCAATGAATTTCTTTCCAAACGATCCCGTACCTCCGGTAATTAAGATTGTTTTATTATTAAACAATGTCAACCCTCCATACACAGCCATTATCATCTACTGTGATACCATACATCTAAATGCTATGGTATCACAATATCACATATATGCCCTTTTTACAACGAAAACAACGTATTTTCACCTCACCTTCCCCGACCTGCCGCTATGTACCTTTGTCTCAGGAAAACATAAACCTGCACTACATCTGCCCTATATGTCATGACCGCAATCATATAGATTGTTATGATGACCAAAACCTCAAGAAAAATTTTGTCTGTAAGCACCACATTAGAAATTGCCATTGAAACAATCAATATGAGTCCGGTCAATGTCTTTTGTGCGCTTGAGATACTCTTGTAGTAAATCTGTCCACGCCATGATGACAACGCAAATCGGATGAGCGCAGCCACCGTAGACGCAATCGCCGCACCAATCAGACCGATATAGGGTAACAAAAGCATACAACACAGTGCATTCAGGGAAACCGCTGCCACATAGATTATTGTATCCTGATAATTCTTTTTCACGATAGATGTTCCATACCCTGTTGTCTGTTCCAGTAATAGGAGCAGAGGATCCATCAGTACTAACGTAAAAAACAAACGGCTGGATCGAAAATCCTCGCCAATGAACTGGTAAATACCATGTTGAGATAGAATGAACAAACCTAAAATCAATAAAATTCCTAAGACAACATAATTATGTACCCGAATGATCAATTTTTGCTCACTACGATAGTTTTTATACATGAATGTCGACCAATATGTACGAAAGCCACTCTGAATAACGCCAAATGCTGAAACAAAAAATAGCGCCGCCGAATAAATTCCCACTTGATAACTATTTAAATACAACGTAATGAGAAAAGGAACAATAAAAGCATTCAGTGTTGATAAAGTCGCCAACGGCCATATATATATACCAAACCGAATTACTTCACGAAACTTTTTCAACGAAACCACCTTGGGGATAGAGATGATTTTCCTTCCTTGAACAAGAACACATCCGATCATGAAAACAAATAATCCAAGCGTATTCATCGTCAATACGACATCAATTCTAGGATCAAGGAAAACAGAACCTATCACAAAAGTTTTCGCAAAAAATTGAACAAAGACCTGTTGTATTGTATAGTGATAAGGATCATTGCTCATTCTATAATATTGGGAAAAGAAATTATTTAATATGAGGAGTGAAAGTGCATTCACACAAATCAATGCAATAAAATACAAACTCTCCTGATGAAATAGATAACGAGAGATCTCTTCATGAAAAAAAACCATCGCAAAAAACGAAAAAACAAGCAGGCTGGCAACAGAGAGAAAAAAACAGTAAGTGAACAGTTCCTCCGGCGATATGTCCTCCGGTGGTTCATGGTAGAATCGAATAAAGGCGTTATCCATCCCCAGACAAACGAATCCAACAAAAGCTATACTAGATGTATTGAATATATTAAGCACACCGTATACATCCGGTGTAAAAATACGTGTACCAAGAAAAACTGTGATCACCCCTATGAAGAAGTTGATCCATGACGGTACGGAAAATTTAGCGACGGATTTCAAAAAAGTAGATACCGTAACTGAAGAGCTCATACATCATTTCCTTATATAAAATGAAAATCAATACTATATGGCGTAATTAGTATCTTCTACAATTAGGTTACACTAGTCTTTTGCAAAGTATTTCTTATCAAAAGATAAAATCCAATCACGAGCAAATATGCCAGCGTACTGAAATTGAACAGACCATATAGATTTCCCATACCGAAGGCCTCACCTAAAAATATCCCGATCTTCATGAGACAAATCGTTAAAACGACATCACTGTTCATAACAGCATAATACATCGCCCGTCCCCAGATACCGTAAAGAACCCCTACAATAATTTGCAAAAAGAGCAATCCTAAAAAGCCGAAATAGTACAAACCTATTGCCGGATAGCCTTCTGTGAATCTTATCCCGGCAAAAAGATAGCGTTCCACACGCTCCGGAGTAGAGATGATATTCATAATTTTATATAAACCGACACGATCCATCACAGATTTTTCCAAGTTGGGACGAAACCATGTATCTATCTCATCGCCGAATTCTTTCATATTTGAAGATATAAATTCTGGCTTCACCTCTTTATCCAACGCCCACCATGTCTGCCCCTGTTGTGCTATACGACCTAAAAACATATCCTCCACGGGAACTGAAATATTATTAATTAAGTCTGTATAGTGATAATACATCAAAGCACCGGTGCAAGAGAGAAAGACAATTGTAGAAGCGGCAATCTTGAGCAGAATCCTTTTATGTAAACGGATATTGTGTTGCAGAAAGTATACCATTACGAACAGCTGTCCATAAAACAGGAATGGTGTAAACTTATCTCCACCTAAAACTGTTACAACAATGATCAGCAGAATCAAAGCAAACGAGACATTGCGATCTGTGTTGTAGGTATACAGAAGCAAGCAAAAACATGTACTGAGTAGATAATGCGCAATTCTAACAACTGGATTGGTGACAACCTCTCCCCAATATTCAAAGCGAAGCATTTCCTGAAAGAGTGGTGAGCCATAAATATAAACCCCATAAAAGGATATAAGAAGCACAGCAAAAGCAAGCCCTATAGCAGATCCACGCTCTGTAGGATTCGGAGGTACGTACGAAACCGAGCCTTGAATGCGATTAAACGTCAGACTGGCGACAAAAAAAAGCACCATTTGAAAAAAAATCAATCGCGTCAACGCACCTGTCGCATAGGTTACCTCGTCTAGCTCGACAATAAATACAGGAAACTGTTCGAATATCAGATTAGGAATGAATACACCATAGCAAGATATGATTAGCGGCAACATAACAAAAGAAAATTCCCTGTCATATTTAAAGAGCAGTACAGAATATCCTCCCCATACAAGAAAGGCGACGATGTTAAAGGCCAAGACATACTCTTGGAATATATAGGAAGCCATAGCCATGATTGCCAAAAACATAATAGCAAAGACTGTTTTAACGGCACCCTCCTGACGCATCTTCGCACCCCTCTTTATTAGCACACCGCACGCTTCAGGAGATTATACTGAACCGAATTTGTCGACCTGTATTTTTTCAGCAATCGTCCCACCGCATGTGGAATGAGAAAATTATTCCCCTTCGTGATCAAAAAAATATCCTTACAAATATCATATTGGAGTCTGAGTTCTTCTTTTGAACAGTGTATGTCCGTCCCCCAATATTTATTGCAGATATTTATCTGTTGTTCTGTAATGGATGTCGTATCAAGAAATGTATCGTATATTTCCCTTACATGAACATCGCCACTGTCCTCGGTGAATGGCGATTCTCCATAAGAAGACCCCACTTCTATCAACCGAAAAGGAACCCCCCGACTGATACAATATCCTATATGCGTCCCAACACCATCTCCAACTGCAAGATCAGCCACATCAATAAGAGTTTTTAAGCGGTTCAAAAAAAACGGGTCATCCCGAAAACCCGCGCAGCTTATGTGGCATCCTTCAGACGCGAATCTTTGGATCAAGCTATCATTGATATTCCACCAAAATGTATTGATAACAACACTGTCAAATTCACCCCCGATATCCTTTACTTTTTTTACAAACAGCTCCTCTTGAACAGACAAATGTGAATTATCTGTAGAATGCATAGGAAACACAAGCAGTATTTTTCCATGTTTTTTTTTGAATGCACGCCTTTTTTCTTCTGTATAATAACCGGTCGCATAGTTGATATATGGACCGACGAGAAACACAGGTTTTCTTATGTATTTTTGGATAATCTCCTTGCGAAATGTACTAAATGTCGAAATACAGCTTCTTGATGTCCCCAGCGTATCCATCAATACTTCATCGCCAAAAATCAGACCATGTTCAACCGCAGGGCTGTACTTGATATCAGGTCCAACAATTTCCTCGTAGAGATTTCTCCAGATCCCATAAATATGCGTATTCCCCGCCTCCGGGCTTGGTGTACGAAACTCAAGCCCCTCCTGTACCTCTTTGCGGAGTTTTTTGATCTCCGTCACATCTTGTATCGTGTCCCAATACTGCATTTCTGATATTCGGTTCAACATAGCCCTACGTCCGGAAAAAGGGAGCAAACGATATACGAAGTTATTGATATAATAATTTCCCCATATCATTTTTTGAACTATTTCTTTTAACATAAAATCCCTCAATCCAAGCAGAGCTGCATCAGAACTCCTTTATTTTGATACTTTTACAAGACCTGTATTCATCTGTCCATATATTTTTTCCAATCTCCTGATTTCTTCATCGGAATCGTACCCTGCTGCTCTTAACGTCTCTGTTTGGTCACAACGCTGCATTTCGCAAACGCGAAGGATCTCATTTGCCCAGATTTCTGAATCCGCCTCCAATGGAACCGAAACATACGAGTCCGTAACTTTTGTCTCCATCGTTAAGCGATCAGAACATATACAAGGCAGTCCAGCCATTTGAGCTTCAATCGCAACAATGCACAAGCCTTCAAAACGCGAAGGAAGAACCAATGCATCCATTGCTTGATATAGGGACGAGACATCCCGACGATTTCCTAAAAAGAGAACGCTGTCTTTCAACCGAAGTCTCTCCACCATCGTTTCAATTGATTTGCGGTTTTCTCCGTCTCCAACAAGCATAAGAAGCGATTTTTTGTTTTTTTCATGAATTCGCTCGAAAATCCCTATTAATTTTTCATGATTTTTCTGATATGTAAATCGTCCAACGTGCCCGACGCAGATATAATCCGGAGGAATGTTTAAGCTCTCTCTCGCCTGTGCCCTCTGTTCTTCGTTAAAACGAAACTTGTCCAACAAAATGGCATTATACATGATTTGATACTTTTCATCCTCAATAACAGAAGATGGAAACATCCATTCAGCAGCCAGCTTGGAACATGCAAAACAGTCTGTTGCCAACCAAGGCAATAGCCTTTTGCCTATAAGATGAAGAAGCATTTTTAAGGACTGAACAACGTATGAGTTTTCATCAAATCCGGTACTATGGGAGTGCACGATGATTCTCGAAAAACCAGACAGCTTAGCAGCCAAAACAGGAAGCGGGTTCGCATATGAGAGGTGGAAATGAATACAGTCATAATGATTCTTACTTTGGAGTTCCTTCATTTTTTTATAGTAGGAAAACCAATGAGATGGTCGCGGCAAACAAAAAACCTTCGCACCAAGACCAAGTATTTCTGCAGAAAAATCAAGACTGTCATCATAGGTAATGAAGTCAAACTGTATTTTTTCTTTATCAATCCTTCTGTAGTTATTGATGATATAACCTGTGAGACCGCCTTTATCGTTGGCTATGGTTGCTTGTAAAATACGCTTCATGAACGTCCCTCAAAACATCTTATGTTTATTTCAGCCCAATCTTTCGCAAAAGAAACTTTCCCCCTTTTTTCACCCAATTTTGCGGCTCAAGAAACGCCACATTTTGCTCATGATACTTCAATCCATTCTTTTCAAGCCACACATCCAACAGCAGCTCGCTGATATAGCCGTACAACCTCGCTTCCACGGCGTTGTAGCGACTAACATCAGCACGCAGCTCCAGTTCTCCCAAGACATCGAACAGCCATTCACAATAAGCATCAAAATAATCACGCCGCATAACAAACATATTGAACATATGCGCCCATGTGCGATTCATAACTTTTTCAAAAGCATCACCATACGCCCCGTATTTTTCGTGTATGATAGCCTCTGTTAAATCTAAATCATGGGCATAATGCGCATGATTATAATGGCTGCGATTTGTTTCAATATAATATTTGCGCTTGTCCGGGACAATAATCGGACAACGATGCAGAAGCTGTTCAAATTCACTGCTTTTTAGAACAGCCTCTTTTTTCTTTTCACAGTTCCTTGGATTACTTCTCGTAAAATAGCGGCGATAGTGGCAAAGTCCCACATAGTCTGCATTCAGATTCTTCCACGCCCAATACAGTCCTGTCAGTTCGCAATAATTCGCATTTTTTTTGCTGATGTTATCTCCTGTATGATCCCCTTGATAACCAAGATCATCTTTTCCTGCTCGACCTACATGGAGCGGCATATAGACCTTATCATCCGGCATCCAATATTTTTTATGGGTAGCTACTATGATTTTTATATTCAATTCATTCTCCTCCAAACAAGGAATTTATTCAGTATGCTCCCTTGCCCGTAAACACAGTCTTTACCGTCTTAAACAGATACACCAAATCGATCCAAACAGACCAATTCCGTACATACCATGTATCCATCGCAACGCGCTCTTCGTATGTCGTATCACTGCGCCCGTTCACCTGCCACATCCCCGTAATACCCGGGGGAACCATGTAATACTCCTCGATGTTCTCTCCGTAGAATTTAACTTCCTTTGCCACTATAGGGCGTGGTCCGACGAGACTCATATCTCCCATCAGCACATTCCAGAGCTGCGGCAGTTCGTCAAGACTGGTCTTGCGCAGGAATGCCCCTAATTTCGTCACGCGAGGATCGTTCGTAAGTTTGAAGGACTCCTCCCATTCTTTTCGTGCTTCTGGATTCTTTGCAAGATACTCTTCCAGCCGTTCCTGTGCGTCCGGCACCATGGTCTGAAATTTATAGCAAGGGAAAGGTTTTCCTTTCCGTCCGACGCGGCGATGTGCAAAAATGATACGCCCCTTATTATCAGCACCAACAACGACAGCAAGTATAAGCAAAATCGGAGAGATCAATATACCTCCGATGATGGTCAGGATAAGGTCAAAGATACGTTTCGCCAGTCGGTTTCTTCGACGCGCAAGATTGTTGCGTATGCTGAGCATGAATACTTTTTCGGTATAGAATGGCTCAACGCCAACATGCCCCAGAGGGAGCATCATCAGATCAGGAACAAAGAGGATATCACGTACCAGTGGCTGGATCTTCGCGACAAGTCGCTCCATCCGAGTACCGTCCATCCCAGGGGCAGTGATAATCACTGTCTTTATCCCAGAATCTCGGATCAGTTCCGTGGCATCTTTCACCTGTCCCAAGAGCAGAAATTTTTGTGGAAGAATCTTCGATATTGGAGCATCATCGAGCAGCCCTACAACCCGATAGCGATAGCCCAAGTCTCCATCAAAGAAAGAAAGGGCAAGCTCCGCCGTTTTTCCTGCGCCGATCAGGATCACAGGCTTCGTCAGCCAGTTCATCTTTTTCAGCAGTTTGAGGAGAATATACCGTCCTATATAGATGTTAAAGAGTGCCAGGAAACCAAACAGGACGACATAAAGACGCGAGGCAAGCATACTCGCCTGCATAAAATAAAGTATAAGGATGCAGGTGATCAGTGCATAGAGCACCGCATAGAAGATCTGCTGCACCATAGCGATGATTGGCCGCATCTTTGTGTAGGTCTGCGAGATAGCAAGGAACGCAATGAATACGAGTGGTATCCAAAAAAACAGATAGGCATTGGGTACGTGATAGGATGTTCCTATCAGCGCCCCATAGATGTCGTGCATACCAAATGCCATTCTCTCTGCAAGGAGAATAGCAAGATAGTCAAAAATGATAAACAAAAGAGGTGCACACACTCTGCGAAGTACGGCTGAGGTCTCAGATACAATCGCCATGAATATGTACACCTCCTAAAGTCGTTATGCTTCGCGTTTATAGGTCAGCAGGCCGTACCCCATAGAAAGGAGCATGCCGAGAACAAAACCAATCGCTGTGATCAGCATCTTGCGCGGTGCAGCAGGTCTATCCTCATCCGGCAGATTCGCCGAATCGATGATCTGGATATCCATGCTCTCCATCGCTGCCTGCAGTCGGTTTTGCTCATACTGCTTAACGAGGTTCGCATAGACTTCGTTCTTAATTTTCACATCGCGACTAAGGCGCATATACTCGGCAACATCGTCGGGGAACGTGCCGAGTTCCTCCTCCCTCTTGCTCCGCTGTGCCTTCAGTGCCTGCTCACTCGCCTGTGCCACCGCGAGGTTAACCGATGCGAGGGCGCGCTCCTTGCTCAGTTCGGAGTGTGTCGGATTCAGCGTCGTCGCCCCGGAGTCGACACTCGAGACAACCTCAGCATTGAGGCTCGCACGCAGCTGATCCAGTTCCTTCTGCGCCTTCTGGACGCTCGGATGCAGCTCTGTGTAGTTCTGCTCGAGCCCGGCGAGCTCGACGCGCTTGCTGACAATCTGATCGCGTATTTTCTGTACAGTCGTGTTGTCAGAGATGCTATACGCCTTGCTGCCGCTTTTTTGCTCACCGAGTTTTTCGTTGGCTGCACTGAGCGATGCCTGTGCCGAGGCAGCCTCAACCTCTGCCTTGCCAATCTCCTTGTCATACGCGGCCATCTGCTCGATCGCTGCTTTTGCCTGATCGGTAGGGCTGTATACCTTATGCTCACGGCTGAACTGCGCGAGTTTATCCTCAGCTTCTTCCGCCTCCTGCTTCGTTCCGTTGATGCGTTCATCGAGGAACTTCATAAGGAGAGACTGCGTCTGTTGGTTCATATCCGTCTGCATGAGGAGGAAGTTGTCGACGACATTCTGCGAGATCTGCTGTGCTTCCTCAGGGCTTTTTCCGCGCGCCGTCACCTCGATAAGGTTTGTCCCTTTGGTATTCTTGATATCGAGATGGCTCTTAGCGAAGGACTTTGCGTCGGGCTTTTTCTCTGTACCAAAGTCAATAGAGTCGATAATCGGGTCGAGTACGGTGCGCGACTTCATCAGCTCGATGTAGTTTGTCGTGGGCGAGGCAACGCTCCCCCCGCCCAATCCACCGAGCCCAAGTGCTGCCATCGCACCTGCCGCACCCGAGATATCCATCTTTGCCGCCGTGCGTGTCTGAACAAGTGTCGTCGACTCATACTGCTTCGGCAAGAGAAAGGAAATCACGATGGCAACCAGCGTACAGGCACCCACGATGCAGAAGATCACAGGCTTGTGGTCGCACATGATCTGAAACAGTCTTGAGAGATCAATCGAGTCTTCGTTGCGATCCATGCTGTCCTCTTTCTAGTCCGCCAATGCTTTATACATCGTAAATACGTTCAGATACGGCAGGACATCCTCTTGGAACTTGATGCCGTTCGAGGTCGGTACGTAGACGATATCTCCGTCCTGCAGTGCCAAATTCTGCGTCAGATCATGCTTCTTGATGTAGTTCTTCAGGTTCACCTGTTTATAGTACATTGTATCGCCGACGACGCGGATCACCTGTACCTGTGTGCTGCGTCCACGATTCGTAAAGCCGCCTGCCGAGGTGATCGCCGCATACGCGTTCAGTGTGTCGGCAGACATCTCCTTGATGCCTGGCTCTCGCACCTCTCCCATGACATAAATGTTCCGTTTTCCGTATGTCTTGACGCCGACGGAGAGCTCCGGAAAGCGCAGGTAGCGGTGCATTCGCTCGGAAATCAAGTCCTGCGCCTCATCAAGTGTAAGTCCTGCCAACCGCAGCGAACCCGCATAGGGGAGCTGGGCGTAGCCATCGGGACCGATCATGACAGAATCAAGAGCCGCTGCCCCATTCCCTAAAGCAGAGTCGAACCCGACGACTTGGACACTGAGCACATCATATTTGCTCAGTCGGTACGTCTCGCCATGGCGATCTCCGATCGTTGTCGCCATCCGGAAGTCTCCTCCTTCGACGACATGATACGGCGCATCTGTGCTTGGTGCAGGCTCGTTTGCCTGTGCTGCCTGCGGCATCCATATAAGCCCTGCGGCAAGTGCCACTGCGCAGACTCCTGCCCGTTTCTTTTTCCACGTCATGGTACAATTCTCCTTTATTTTGGTGCAGAATGCTTTAGAACAGCTCCAATGTCTTGAACAAAAATACCCAACCGAAGATGGTAAAGCAGGCAAGCGCGCTGCTGTAGACGACACTGTTGCCCGCGAGCTCGGCGTCCGCCTGCATCTGCTGTGCCATAGCAAAGCCCGCTACGGCACAGG
>ERZ772945.892-NODE-892-length-22521-cov-6.535476_pt1 | contig 22521 bp, 20 predicted proteins | sample MGYA00511681_ERZ772945 | MGnify/ENA primary metagenome ERZ772945 (study PRJEB29015, sample SAMEA2737943) | human oral metagenome | biome: human oral; feature: human-associated habitat; material: dental | place: China | collected 2143 ...
TCAATCACATTCAGTTTAAAATCCTTGTCCTTCTTCTGATAAGCCTTCTCTGCGGCCTTGAGAGCAGGAATATTGAAGTTGGCATCCCAGGCATAAACAGACAGGGTGTGGGCATCCTCAGCTGATGTATTGGCTCCCTTGTCGCCGGAACCACTGTCAGACGTCTTGCCTCCTCCAGATCCACAACCGGCAAATGCGGTCGCAGCCATGGTTCCCATCAATAAAAATGACAGTAACTTGCGTCTCATACAAACCCCTTTCTCTGTGAAATTCGCACAAATCTCGCTGGTGAATTTCCAATCTTTTTAACATGTTTGTATAGTATTCCATCGAAAGGGGAATTTGTTTTGATATCTGATTTATTTTTTTGCAAATTCAACTATTCGTAATCCCAACCCTTGAGCACCTTGACATTGAAGTCCGCGATCCGTCCCCGGTGACCAGAGATTTCCTTCTTCCAGCGCAGGGGCTGCATTCCCGTAATCCGCTTAAAATTACGATTAAATGTAGAAGGAGTCTGATATCCAACCTTTCCGGCAATCTCCTCCATAGACAAATTCTGTTCGTTGATAAGAGTGCAGGCGTTTTGGATACGGATCAGATTGAGATAATCCATAGGCGGTACCCCCATCACCTCTTCGAACGTACGGCGAAAATGACTTTCGCTGAGCCCGCAGGCCCGGCTGATCTGAGCCGCTTTCAGATTCTGGCTGTAGTGGCTGCCCATGTACTGCAGGGCCATCTCAACCGAACTGTTCATCCGTATCCCCTGCCCTACGCCTCCGCTTTTAATGTCAAGACGAAGCATCTCTATAATCAGAGCATAGAAGGCCGCATTGACCGCCTCCTCATAGTACGGCTTCTTTTGACGAAATTCATCCAGGATTTTCAAGACCAGGCGTCCCGCCTGGGGATGATTCTTCATGGTGCGAATCGTTCCACGGTGGTTCAGAGCCTGCGTATATTCCATCTTCTGCCTGGAATCCATCTGCAGCTTCTCCCCCAGAAAGCCATCAATATCCACAAAAAGGTATTCCCAATAGCACTGATTGCCGGATGCACTTTTCGTCGTGTGGGGGATATGGGCCGGAATCATTGTGTACATTCCGCCGCCGTAGGGAAGAACCCGATCCTCAATACGCACTTCCCCCTTGCCCTCATGGCAGAAACCAAGTTCAAAGTAATTGTGAAAATGCTGGGTATCCCCCGTATCCCAACCGTACTCTCTTCTCCAGCTATCACCGTAGAGCGGCAGAATATAAGAGCCCGTCGGCATATTGTAGTAGCGAAATTCAAGTGCGGTGTGCTTCTTCAACTCGTAGTGCTCCTATTTTCCCCTGAATAAATTCCACATTACCAGTCTCTTCTCAAAAAGATGGCTCAGTCCTCCCGAAAGACCGATCCTTTTCATTCAAAGGATCACAGAATAATATCCTGAGGTCCCACTTCCCGAAACACCTCATTTTCAAAGACAACCGCCAACCCATTCTCCATGTCAAATTTGTAGTCACACAAGATGGCCGCGACTCTCTTTTTGTCCTGCGGGAAAAAAACACTTCGCGGCATGACATATTTGAAGATATTATCCACTTCTGTCATTCCTTCTTCCCACGCTTCACTCATTTGAATATACTTTTCCACTTCTTCTTTCGCTGACTCAACACCTGCTTGATCAGCCTCAAACATCTTGAGTGCTTTCTTCTGTAAGTCCGTCACCTTTTCCTTCTGAAATTCCTGCATCATTACCGGAAGCAAAAACTTTCTTCCCCAGATCTTTAATTTAATCTTATTCATCAAATTCACCTCTGTTATTTCCACCATCCCTTACTTTGCATTCGGATACACCTCCAAGATGTCTAAAGAAATCGTGTATCTTCCGCGGAACCAGATCCATGGTCTTTGTATCGCATCTCTCATGCCAACTGCACTCATTTGTCTTGCGCCAATCTGAGACATCCTTATCTGTCCAGTCCGACTTTCCATCCTTCTTCTGATCATTCCATAGCCTAGCACAGGCAAAATCTGCCTTGGCAAAATTTTGAGGACGATGCTCTTTCATCCCCTCAATCTTTACGCTGGCCTCGGACACCTTTACGAAAGTTGGCTCTCCATTTTTATACTCAATTCCATCTTGCCCGTACTCTGCCAATTTTTCCCGGCACTCTATTCCGCTTTTCGTTTCCTCAGAGGGAATAAACTTTGACTCTCCTCGCTCCCCCTCATACTTCCCTAACTTCCCCTCTGACAGTGTGTGATCGATTCGCTCTTCATACGAGTTGTACTTGCCGCCAAATTCCGAAGTCCTATCCCCTCTTGTTTCCGGCGTCAACTTCTCTTCTTCCAGTGATTTTGCCTCAGAAACAGTCATTCCCCTTTCTGGATGAATACTCTTATAATTGTCTACCTCCTGTCCCCTTGTCTCATGAATTTCCCTCATTACCATACTCCTCCTTTATCCCGACATACTTCCATATATCTGACAAATGTGTCCTCGTATGATACATCCCGCTCCGACTGCTCTCTTAATATTTCCGCCATTAGAATCGACTTTTGTTGTTCCGAGTACTCCCTGACAGACGGCTTTAATTGCTCCTCCGCAACCCGAATCAGTTCATAGATATCACTGCACTCCTTTGCCTTTTCAAGTGCATCCGCTGCAGAAAGAAAGTCGTACACAAAGCATCGTCTTGCTCTTGCCGCCTCCTCACCATCACTTTTTAACAGCTTTCTGAATTCTAACTTCAGCCTAACAGCTAATTTTGACTTACCTACTCTGGATTCTATCGCCCAAAATTGCGACTTTTCTCCCTTATGCCAAGCGTCAAAATCCATAATTGCAGCCAGAATGGCTTTTTCCAGTGCAGTCTGATCAACCCCATCAAAGATTCCCGGATCTGGAGCATAAATATACGGTTCCTGTATATTTGAAAAATAGTTCACCTTACACAAGACGGGCTGCACCCATTCATTCTGATAAACTGCCGCAACACCACAGGGGAGTTTGGCCAACTCTCTGACCTGATCCTCATTGAGATTGGCTGACTTTCCTACCAATTCTCTGTCTGACTGATCCGGCAATCTCAGAATAATCTTCGTGTTTGTATTCCTGATAACAGACATATCCATCAGGCCAGGAGCCTGGTCTGCAATAATGAACCCCTCTCCGTAAGTACGCATCTCGGCAATCGCATTGGAAAGCATCTCCACACTCTTTCCAAGAAGGTCTCCCTCTGCACCGGGCAAAGCGCCCGAAACATTCCGCAGCAGGTTATGGGCTTCCTCAAGTACCGTAACATGCTTTAATTCTGAATTCATCTCTTCCGCACTGGATATCCGGTACTCCTGCAACTTTAAAACAAGCATCCCCATGATCAGGGCTTTCGTCTCACCGGATCCGACACGGCTCAAATCAACAATGACATTTGCATCAAACAGATCCGCCCCATCTATCTCATCATATGCAAAAACCATCCCATTGATCCCATTGCACAATGACTGCAGACGTGTGAGCAAAGACCCCTTGTAGGCGCCCTTGTTATCACTATCATACTCGCTCTTCTCGATGATTTCTTTTACATTCCGGGCAACGTCTGCAAATGTCGGATAGAACTCCTCTTCTTGCCGGTGCACAGACCGAATTAAATCCCATCCGCAGTCGAGATAGGACTGCTCCACCGCACTTTTCAGTACAGCCGGCATTGCTGCATACATGGGCCAACATACATTGAAAATTTCTACAAGACGATCCATATGCTCCAGAATATGGATATTCTTGGGGAAACGGAAGGGATTGATCTTCAATAGAGGGCTCAATAAGGGATTCGTGCCATACACGGCCACATCATCCCTGCCTCCGAAAATGTTTTTGTACTCTCCCTTAGCCGGCTCAACGACGAGGAAGTTCACATCTTCTTTCCCAAGTTCTCCAAGCAGATGATAGATCGCATTGCTCTTGCCAGCCCCGGTACTTCCGGTGATAAATGTATGCGAAGCCAAAGATTTTTTTGACAACCTTACTTCCGTCTCTTCCTCCCGATTCATATGAAAAATTCTGCCGAGCGCAAGTTCCCTGTCTCCAACTTGTCTTCCGTCATAGCTGACAATATTTCTTCCGAACTCGACACACTTCATAACCGGTAATCCTGTAATGGATCTCTTCGGAAAATTTAAAGAATAGGCCAATTCCTTACCGGATAAACTCGTTGTCGCCGTGACAATGGGCGGATAAACGATGAAACTGTCCTCATCGGTCTCATCCACTGCAACCTGTACTTCTCCGCCCTCAACCTTACCTATAACGCCCGGGTTCAGGCCAAAAACCGGGTGCCGCAAGGTCCTGACATATTTGCTGATTTCCCTTGCCTGTCCAGCCTCTTCCTCAACATTTCCCCGCCAGGTATGAATTGTCGCCCTTGACATATGAGACTCCTCACCCAAGGTCAATGCAAGATAGGAGTGAGCGACACTCTTGGCTACATTAGCATCTTCACTCATTACATAGGCGGCAAAGTCCCACATTCCCAAAGCCGCACTCTGCTCAAAGCGCTTCATCTGTTCCTTCAGGCGCTCTAAGGCATATTGCACATTGAAATTACTGTAATTCTGAGTAATCCCCTCATTCTTTCCCAACATTGCAGTTGTCGTCGAGGATCGCGCAAAATTGGCTCCGACATTCCCCCCGAAGCTGACTGCCTTGGAAATCCCCCTTGTAGCGGCCATAGAACTGGTCACCGCTCTTCCCAGACTGTTTGCCACTGCTGTCCCCACTGTCTTTCCGACACTTTGACTCAGGCTCCTGGCTCTTCCGTTGCTGATGGTCTGCATTGCTGTTTTCCCCAGAGTCTTGGCCGTACTTTGATTCCAACCGTGGTTATAATTGACACCGATTCCGACCTTAGATCCATTTCCCGCACCTACGCCAATATTGGCTTGTGCCCCTACCGAATCACTGATCCCCTCGGTATCTGTTGTCGACTCGTTACTGCCATGCGCATCTGACACACTCTCATTGCTCGTGTCAGCCTGACCCTGTGTCTGGCTATCACTCATAGACCGGCTATCTGACCTGGACCTGCTGTCCGTTGTCGCCTCCGCATCCGTAAGGGAACTGTTGGCCCCACTCTGGATCCCGGCACTCGCCCCCACATTGACCCCAACTGTGGCAGCCGCACCGATGCTCTCATTTTCTGTTCTTTGAAAGTTGGTAGACCAAGAAGCATAAGGAGCCATTCCGGAGTAGAATTCGCCCAGCTTCAATTTGCGCTCTTCGACATCGAGAACGGGGGTTGCCAGAAGGACAATGGTATATTCCTGCATTCTTGTCTTCGGTATGATCCCATCAATCAGCTTCTCAATGGTCTGACTGATAAATTTCTCGGACTTCTCTGTCGGAATGTTTGATGTCGTTGCAACGGAATAGGCCTTCTCCTCCCGAAAACATGGGAGAATCCCCAGTCCCTTCTCCTCCCACGCAGCGCCCGGAAAATTCCCCCGAATGGCAGCGATCAACTGTTCCTTGAAATTCTCGACATCCGTACTGCTCGACGCGTTCTTATTGTTGACAACAGCCAGATAGACCTCCGTAGTCTCCTGCTTTCGGTCAAAGACAAGAGCGATATTACAGTCCTCATTGGAAAGAACAGCATAAACATTTACCAGTTTTTCCAGGCTGTTTTCTGTTTCATCCGTCACCCATTTTGTGATATTGATGTATCGAATGTTATGTCCGTCATCAAATGCCCTTCCATATTCCGCATCACTTTGCATGGGCAGGTAAAGTGCTTTGATCTGAGGCAAATAGGCGTTAAAAATCTCTACACTGCTTGCCGCCATCAATCGTTCCGTCTGTCTGCGCGCAGTCAGATCGTCCGGGTCCGGGGTCTCAAGAAGATACTTCTCTCTTAAGGCCTGCACATTCTCGACCTGAGCCGGACTCAAAGAAGACAACTGGGCCACCCGGTCGCCGGTCCTGGCGGCAACTCTCCTGACGACATTCTTAATCCCCATTTTTACTCCCCCTCTAACACTTTCCAGGACATTAAGTCCTTAATTGCGCTAAGTGAAGCCCCTATCATCTGCTGACTGCTCTTCAGACCCATAATTGTCTCATTTTCAACACGAATGGTCTCTGCAAGCACCTTCAACTCCGGATTATATTCCGTCAGGTTCGCATTGATCTCGGCAAGAAGTTGCTCCGTCCAAATCTGGAACTTCCCAATGCACTCCCGGTTCATCTCCTGTGACATCTCATCTATACTATTGGAAATCGTGTCGTTATAACTTCTTGCCAGCCGCTCTGTGTCCAGTCTCTCATCATCCCCTATACGCAAGCCAAAGAGTGTTCCCCTCAAAAACCTCTTTCGGACAAACACCGTATCTGCCTGATTCCTGAAATTGCTGACATCATATTGTTGAATGATATTTTCAATTTCCTCTCGCTGTGTATCTGACAAAAAACTGGACTCTGTAATTCTGTGTATCAGAGTTCTCTTCAGTTCCGCCTCTTTTTCTCTCCAATACTCATCCAGATGGTCCTCAATTTTCTCTTGTGCATCATCAATACTCCTTTTGTACTGATCAATGATGTACTGCAGAATTTGCTCTGAACTCAGTTTATCAAGTTCCCTCTCCGTCGAGTCCATCCTCGCCTTCGTATTCTGAATTTTCTTCAAATCATTCGATAGATTCTCCGCCAGTACTTTGACCGAGTCAACCAGATTTTGTTGAAACAATCCCTGTCCGCTCTCCCTCAAATGATCCAGTAATTTATCCTTAGCTTCCTGAAAGCCTTCTTCTGTCAGTCTGAAATTATTTTCTTCAAAATTCTGCTTCCTTCGACTCGCATCGAGATTGGCAAGCTGTTCTATCTCAAATTGATAGTTGAGATTTTTATTCACATAGTCTCTGATATCCTGCTCTGATGTCTGCTTATTTTTCTTCCCTATGTCACCTGCAGTACATACAATCTCACTCTGCAGTGCTTTGGTCTTCTCATCCAGTTCCCTCGAGACCTTATCGCGTGCCCCATCCAAAACTTTCATCATTTCGTCAATGCGACTACTGGTTTTTTCCACAACATGGCTAAGAAAAGAAAATACCATCTGGCATTTGTTGTAAGCAGAATACTTGCCCGCGAAATTCTCAATTTCTCTTTCCACACAATAAAAACCACTGTTCGCATATACCAGGTTCCCGCACTGGGCAGAACAGGCCATTGCGTTCTTCTTAATCTGCTCAGGCATAATGTTATACCTGTAGAGAGCGGTATAATCCATATCTTCCGGATCGGAGAATGCTGGCAACTGCATTCGAAAGGTCTTGCGATAGAAATGATCCACCATGGTATCCTGGTTTTTCCCTCCCAAACCCATGATTGATGAGACAAAGAAGATGCCACTGGCATACATCTTCTCGACCGCTTTATACTGCAGGATCTCCTGAATCTGCCTTTCAGAGAAGCCTTTCTCCGGCAGATCCGCATCATCCGCCTTATTAAAGATGATCATTGTAAATCGTCTGTCCAGAGAATCAATTGCCAGAATCTTGTCACACAAAGCCGCATTATCCTTGGTATCATGCGCATCATACTCCGTCAACCAAAGTGGAATCCCGTTTGAGAAATCAGCTAGCGCCTCTGCGAGAACTTTCGCATGGTCCTGGTTGGAGTTGGAATTGGAACCTGGAGTATCAAAGATCACAAATTTATTTGCGGACTGACCGATAATCCCGGTATCGGAAAACGGCACTGCTACAGAAACCACATTCCCGATCTCTGCAATCTCACGATCTTTCTTCTCATAGCTGTTCAAAATTTCCAGGCTGACCCTCACAAGCCCGAACAGATCACAGCTCCCCTCACACGCAATCTCTGATCGGATCTCCCGGATCACATCCGCATCCGCGTTCCCGTGTAGAACTCTGAACTCATCTCCCTCAAAAGACAGTTCGAACTTCTCCTCATGAAAAAGAAAACCGATCTTGGCATGATCCAATTGATCTGAATTTCTAATCGCATAAATCTTTGCCGTGACAGGATCCCCGCCGCTCGGGAGTAATTCTCTTCCGATAAGCGCATTGATAAATGTTGACTTTCCAGAACTGTAATTTCCGAAAACGCAAAGGGGAATCACATCATCCAAAGCCCGAGAAACTTTTTTCAGCCCGCGAATTACAGAATCATCCTCTTTAATGATGTTTCGAATGATCGGCTCTACCTTTTCAAAAATTTCTTTGATATCGTCCTTGATAAAACGGGCATTTTCCAGAATTGTATGCGTGCGAATAAGTTCAACCTTATCCTTGAGGTCATCGGAGACACAGACCGATGCCAATTCTGCGAATTCATCCTGCGTCCCCTCAAATTCAAGAGAAATTTTCTGGCCAATGTAGTATTCATTTAAAATAATATTGATAATTTCTCGAATTCTGAAGGGCAAAAAGGCACGCTCAGAATCTGTCTCCCGCAAACGACTGTTCTCATCCGTTTCTTTCACATCTGCCCAGTCTCCGGTGGATTCATCCATCGTCAGATAGCTGATCTCCCTTGTATAAGGATTGCTCTTAATCTTTACACGAGTCATCTCCTTCTTCCTCTCTTCCGCCTTTTATATTTACATCATACAAAGTGATAAGGGGCCCCTCAGCTCCTGGAACTTTCCCCCTCTTAACCATTTCAGCCGTAATTCTCCAGAAGAAACATGGATTTAATCGCCACTACCTCCTCATACTCCTTCTGACTCACCTTGACGTCAGCATTGAGCTTCTTTAAATCTTCCTTCATCTGCTCGTAGGCCTGTTCAGCCGTCACAGCTCTTCCCTCACGAAGAACACGAATCATCCGCTCCAATGTAATAGGATGCGCATAGGCGGCCGGCAGAGGGAATTCCCTGTCATAGCCGGACAGATAGTCCGCCATGGTCTGTTTTGCCGTCTCCCAGACCTCTTCCGCCCCCCTTCTGGTCATATTCCCCCAGGGCAGGATCTGGCTGGACATCACCAGAAAGACCGCAGAAAAACCGAAGAGCAGGAAGTACATGGCAAGCCCCATTCCCCTGACGAAGGCATAGATCCCGAAAAGAAGAGCTGCCAGCCCCAACAGGGCGATTACAATCGCAAGAGCGCGATAAGACGGATTGATCCCCTCAACAATACGTTTTCTTCTGGCAGACAGGGTCAATCCCTCTGACAGCTCCGGCTTCTTCTCGAGATAGTCTTTCGCTCTCTGCAACTGCCGCACTGCCTCTTCTGCCTGGGGGCTGAGTTCTGACAGATAGCGGGCACGCTCTTTTTCCTCCGCTTCTCTGATCTTCTTCTCCCCCTCAACCGTATAGATGGGAATGTCGGGATGTTCCTGGCAAAAAATCGCCAGAAAGGAATCTACCTGATCCTCATACTTCATGCGGCTGACCCGCTCGCTCCCATCTCGAAGGACGACAACCAGATAAGCCATAGAGCCAAAAATTCCCTTGCCGCTGAATCCCCCCTTGGACATGGCCACCCTCTTATAGACTCTGGCAATATCCTCATAGCAGATATAGCGGCTTCTGTCACGGAAATAAGTGGCAAGATAGATGGCCCGATCCCCCAGACCACAGACCCCGATCCGGCGGCATTTCTTAAGGTCTGCCTTCAGGACATCCCTGGCCAATTCTTTCATTCCATCCCTTCGGGGAGCAAAGAGCACATGCTTCGGGCCGCCCTGAAGAGCTTCTTCTTTTTCCTCCGGTATTTTCGGATTACAACACTGTCCCATAATATTCCTTCCTGTAACAACAGAATATGCATTCCATAAATATTCTATTACTTTGAGTCATCAAATGCACATACCGCGGCGATTTGATCGAAAAAAGAGACCCTCAAGCACCCCGCTCAAAGGTCTCTGTCAAACGATTGAAAATACGCTCCGCGAATATCAATTGTCATGAACAATGGAATACAAGCTTTGCGAGCATTCCATTGTCATAAATCAACAAATCTTATGCCCTGCTCTGCTCTTTTCTCGCTGCTCTTAAGAAGATAGCGAAGAAGATCACAGCAACAATAATACCTGCGGGATAAGCCACCATGGTATTCTGCTTCAGTGCCGGAATCAGTCCCAGGCACTCCGGAGCCATCACGAAGTAGGTGATGGAAACGGCGGACATGAAAGTCGCCGGCAATGCGCAGATCCAGAAGTTCTTCTTCTCCTTGGCCAGATACATAGCTGCTGCCCAGAGGACAATCATAGCCAGAGTCTGGTTGGTCCAGCTGAAGTAACGCCAGATGACCGTATAGTTGATCACACCGAAGGTATTGCCGAAACCGAGGATAGCGCCCACACCCAGAAGAGGCACGCAGAGCATCAGGCGGTTCTTATATTTCTCCTGGCTGACACCGAACCAGTCGGAAAGGGTAAGCCTTGCGGAACGGAAAGCGGTATCGCCGGAGGTGATGGGGCAGGCCACAACACCAAGCATAGCCAGGACGACGCCGACAGGTCCCATGGTCTTGATGCAGACATCATAAATGGCTGCGGACTGACCGTGAGCAAGAACAGCGGCAAGTCCTGTGTTAAGACCACCGGTAACCTCGTAGAGAGAGCATCCTGCGGCGGCCCATATCAAAGCGATAATACCTTCGGCAACCATGGCTCCGTAGAATACGAAGTGACCCTGGCGCTCACTCTTTAAGCAGCGGGCCATCAGAGGAGACTGGGTGGCATGGAAGCCGGAAATCGCGCCGCAGGCAACCGTGATGAACATAAAGGACCAGATCGGCGTTGCCTTGGGATGCATGTTATAGAAGTGAGACCAGATCTCAGGAATCTGATGTCCGCCGGTGAAAATACCGATGGCAACACCGATTGCCATGATGATCAGGCAGATACCGAAGACCGGGTAGATCTTACCGATGATCTTGTCAATGGAGATAAAGGTCGCGATGAAATAGTAGGCCAGAACAATTGCCAGCCAGAAGGTGGTCTGCGCAAGAATTCCGCTTGCCCCCTTCTCCTTGACCAGCTGAACAATCAGGCCTGCGGGGCCGACAGCGAATACGGTTCCTACCATGACCAGAAGAACGACGGAAAAGACCCGCATCACATTCTTCATGCCGCCGCCCAGATAGATTCCGGTCACCTCAGAAATAGAAGCACCACGGTTTCTCTCGGAGAGCATTCCGGAGAAGTAGTCGTGGACACCACCGGCAAGCATGGTACCGAAGGTAACCCAGAGGAAGACCACCGGACCCCAGAGGGCACCCTGCATGGCTCCGAAGATGGGCCCCAGACCCGCGATGTTCAGCAGCTGGATCAGGAAAAGTTTCCACTGCGGCATCACCACATAGTCGACGCCGTCATTGATCTCAACCGCCGGCGTCTCCCGGTCATCCGGTCCGAGGGTCTGATCTACCAGTTTACCATAGGTAAAGTAGGCGGCGATCAGAATCGCCAGACACAACAAAAAGCTAATCATTTCGTTCCTCCCTTCAGAAAAACAAACCTAACCTTAGGCATTTTGCCTATGTTTTTCTCAAAAACTATTATACTCTTTGTTGAAAAGGATGAAGCATAAAATTTTACTTTTTCGGGAGATTCTCGGGTAGTTTCAAACAAACTTCCGTTAATTTCGGTTAATTGTTTTTAATTTTGTACATTTCTCTCTTGTTCCCCAGCATGTATCTTTATTTCATTCTTTTAAAAAACAATATATGCCTCACGGATTAATCCTTCACTGTCCGCGCAGCTCCTCACGGTCGTCTCTGAGCTTTCCCTCCGTCAACCCCGGGACAATAAAATGCGCATAGGCATAGTCCCAGACCTTCCTGGCTCCCTCCCCGGAGCGGGCGTTTCTCTCCAGGACCTGGCTGAGACAGACTCCGTGATCAAGCCAGGACTGACTCCCGTTCATGCGGTTTAACATCATGGGCTGGAAATTATCACAGGCCCGGGCAAACCTGGCCTCCGGGCTCTCCCAGTCCTCGAATTCATCCCAAAGACCGCGGAAGAACTCTTCCTGATCCGGCGGCAGGATATGGAAAATACGGTCCGCCGCGTCCAGCTCTCTCTTCTTCTGGCTCTTTTTCCCCTCCTCATCATAGGCATAGGTGTCTCCCGCGTCGATTTCCACGACATCGTGGAGAAGGATCATGAGCAAAACCCTCTCCATATCCACTTCCTCGTTGGCGTACTCCCGGAGAACAGCCGCCATGATCGCCATATGCCAGGCATGCTCCGCGTCATTTTCCCGACGCGCGTGATGGCCGATATAATTCTGGCGGAAAATACTCTTCTCCTGATCCAGCTCCCGCAAAAAATCGAACTGCAGGTCCAGGCGGGATCTGGCTTCCTTCCCGTCTCCCCGTCCGGCTCTCTCATCTTTCTGCTCTGCGACGGTCTCCCCCGCTTTTTGATCCGCAACAGTTCCCCTCTCTCTCCGATCTGCGGCCTCCCCCGTTTTCTGATTTGTAGCGACCTCCATCTCTTTTATCTCACGGTTCTTTCTTCCACAGACAGCTTCTCTATCAGCTTTTCCTTCAAGCTCTTTCTTCAGCTGCTTCATCTCCTGATAAAGTCTTGAGACCGGCAAGCCGACGACATTGCTGTAATCCCCCTGTATCCCCGTCACAAAGCGGGCCGCCCCGGACTGGATTCCATAAGCTCCCGCCTTATCCATAGGGTCCCCGGAGGCGACATAGTCGTCAATTTCTTTATCTGTCATCTCCGCAAAATTAACGTGTGTCGTCTCGTGAAAATGCCTTTCTACCCGCTGATCCCCCTTGATCAGGATCAGGCAGAGACCGGTGCAGACCTGGTGAGCTGTCCCGGACAACAGGGCCAGCATCCGCTTCGCGTCCTCCTCATCCCTGGGTTTCCCCAGAATCTCCCCATTCTTGACAACAAGCGTATCCGCCCCGATGATCAGCCTCTCTTTGTCGGATTCTTTTTCCAGTCGTCCGGCGACCTCCCTGGCCTTGGCGGCTGCCAGCTCTTCCACACGGGCCCCGGGATCTTGCGCGCCGGAACGCTCTTTTCCATATGCCGGCATCACCTCAAACGAGAGCCCCAGCTGTGCCAGAAGTTCTCTTCTTCTGGGCGACTGACTGGCCAGGATAATCCGATCAAACATTTCTCTGTTCCCATTTGTGTTCTGAGCCTCCATCGCCATTGCTCTGTTCCCATTTGCGTTCTGAACCTTCATCGTCTTTGCCCTGTTCCCATTCGCATTCTGAACCTTCGTCATTTCTCCGACCCCTTGCCACCTAAGACAGCCTCTTGCCATCCAGGGTAGCCTCCAGAAGCCGCCCGTCGACATCATAGACTAATTTCAGAGAGAAAAAGGCCTGATTCCTTTCCAGGAGATCAAAGAAAATCCGATCTCCCTCCCAGAGATTCAGCTGGCCAATCTCATTCTTTTTGACCCATTCCAATTGTCCCTCGTCACAGTCGTGCATCTGTCCCGTCCAGGCGTCCGCCGTAAAAAGGGACATATACTCGGCCCTGCCGTCATAAATGAAGGTGACCAGGCCCCGATAACGGTATGATGTCAGGGTCAGTCCGGTCTCCTCCCTGCACTCTCTGAGCAGGCATTCTTCCGGGGATTCCGTCCCCTCGAAATGCCCGCCAATCCCAATCCACTTGTCCCGATTGACATCCTTCTCCTTCTTGACCCGATGCAGCATAAGATAGCTGTTATCTCTCTCAAGATAACAGAGGGTTGTCATTGCGTTTTTACAGGGCATCTTTCCCTCCAATCCCTTTTCTTACGGCATTTCGATCTATTCCTCTGTTTCGATCTGTTCTGCTGTTTTGATCTGTTCCGCTATTTCGATCTGTTCTGCTGTTTTGATCTGTTCCGCTATTTTGCCGTACCGCTGGGCGCCCTTTTCGCCCCTGATATTTCCGACAAAATTCTTTTTATTTAAGTCCAGCTATCCTCTTGAGCACCTGCTCGTTCGCGTCGAATGGACAGATCTCTCGCTTGGCCGGCGTATTCATCACAGCGGTCAGACAGTGGGCAAGGACTTCCTGGCTGACCTGAGGCACCTGACAGATCTGCCGGAAGAAAGCGTCCAGCTCCTCAGGGCTCGCGAATCCCGCCTTTTCAAGCAAGTGGTCTCTCATCTGCGCGGGACACTCTCTCAGATATCCTGCCTGAAAGTAGCCGACGGCAATTCCGTGCGGAATTTGCGCCTCCAAAGTCAGGTTATAGGAGAGCCCATGCGGCACCGTGGTCCCGGCCTGGGCTATGGACATGCCCGCAAGACTGGAGGCCAGCATCAGGCGGCTGTAGCGCGCATCATCCGCCTCTTCAAGCCCCAGAAGGAAGTTCTTGCTCTCCGACCAGACCTCAAGACCCCGATCGACCAGCATACGGGTGTAGTCATCCGCCCCCGTATTGGCATAGGCCTCTATCAGATGCGCCAGGGCATCTGTGGCCGTGTTGGCGATAAGACTCTTCGGCGCCTTTGCCAGATACTTGCCGTCGACCAAGGCAAGATCCGGGAAGAGCACATAGGGAATGGATCCCTTCAGGCCCTGCTCCCGGCGGGTCAAGACGGAAACTCCGGTCAGCTCTGATCCCGTCCCGCAGGTCGTCGGAATGCAGACCAGGGGCAAATGGCTGTTATCCTGCCCATTTTGGTAGAGCTTCTCCTCCTCCCAATCGGGATGAGCCAGCATAAGGGCAATCGCCTTGGCCGCGTCCAGAGGGGAACCTCCCCCGATTCCAACCACAAAGTCGCAGTCAGCGACATCGGCCGACCTGCATGCCTGCATAATCGTCCGGGTAGACGGATTCTCCTCCACCTGATCGAAAATCTCATAATCCACCCCCGCGTCAGACAGTATCTCTGTCAGATCCGCCTGTGCCCCGGTCTTTTTGGCAGAGTGCGCCCCTGTTACAATGAGCGCCTTTTTCCCCAGAGCAGTGATTTCTTTTGCGTGCTTTGCGACGACATCGCTCTCTTCATAAAGCCTGGCAGGCATATAGAATTTCATGGTATTTTCCTCCTGAGATATGAAAAATCGACTGTCTTTTCGCGCCTGCGTGAACCTGCAGACGCGATATATGACAATCGACTTTTGCATCACTTGATTTCCTGAATGGTGACTGTGAAGGTGGCTTCTGTACCAGCCAGAGTAATCGGCCTGGACGTGTCCGCCTGCCCATCCTGCTTCATGGCGTAGCTGGACCTGTAATTGGCCGGGAAGGTGACATGTACGTCGAAGGTCTCTCCCTTCTTATGTCCAATGACCTGATCCTCAAAACCAGAAATGAAAGAGCCGCTCCCAAGTTTGAGATCGTAGTCGCCGGTTCCCCCGTAGAATGCCGTATCCCCCACCTTGCCGATATAGTGAATCACCGCCGTATCTCCCTTTTGAGCCTTGTAATCGGGGTCCGTTTTGGCGGAATCCGTCTGGTTCGTATTAGAACTGGAGGTCTTCTGGTCTGTCGTCTGACTGCTGTCCTTCTGCTCCTTGTTCTGGCCATCCTGGCTCTGGCTCTCTGTTTCGCTTCCCTGCCCGGACTTGCCGGCGCCGGAAGTACCGCTGCGGCTGAGCCCCCAGAGGAGCAGGGCGACTGCCAGCACAATCACGGCAATTAAGGCCAGCAACTTTCCCGTCTTTCTCTTCTTCTCACGCTCTTTCTCCGCGGCTCTTCTCTCTCTGGCAGCCTTCTTATTCTCCGGATTCATCTTCTTTTTCCTCACTTTGCTATGTATTACCAGTTGAGCTCATTTAAGAGCTCTCCCTTGCCATTCTTGTAGATCAATTCCTGATTCTTAATCGTAACCCTGGTCCCCTCCGGTATGGAGTGGGTGATAAACGCGTTGGAACCGATCACGGATCCCCTGCCGATCACGGTCTCTCCGCCCAGGATAGAAGCTCCGGAGTAGATCGTCACATGATCCTCAATCGTCGGATGACGCTTGGTTCCGCGCAGGCTCTGCCCTCCGGAGGTGGACAGGGCTCCCAGGGTAACCCCCTGGTAGACTTTGACGTGTTCTCCGATGATTGTGGTGGATCCGACCACGATGCCGGTGCCATGATCCATAAAGAAGTACCTGCCGATGGTAGCTGCCGGATTGATATCAATTCCCGTGACAGAATGGGCATATTCGGTCATCATGCGGGGAATCAGGGGCACGTCCAGCAAAAAGAGCTCATGGGCCATGCGGTTGACTGTCGTCGCCAGAAGGCCGGGATATGAGAGCACAATTTCGTCCTTGTTAAGGGCGGCAGGATCCCCCTCCAGTGTCGCCTGCAGGTCTGTATCCAGGTACTCGCGAAGCTTGGGAATACGGGAACAGAACTCCAGGACAATGGATCTTGCCTGTTCCTCAAAGAGGTATTCCTGTTCTGCCGCGCAGACGCTTCCATCCCCATAACCGCTCGCGCAATAGCTGGCCTTACCCTGTCTCTCCCCTTCCCGGGGAGAATCTGCATCTGCTTCTCCTGTCTTCTCCCCCGTGAAGAAGGAGTTTCCTCTATCCTGTGGTCGGATCCTGTCAGCTCCCGGGATGCCGCTCTGGCCGGACTGATAGCGAAGGACAATGTCGACCTGCTTGGTCAGCTTATAGATAACGTCCTCGATCCAGACCGTCAGATTGCTGGCCATATTATAGACCTTGTAGTTGGTATCCCGATAATACCCCGGGTAAATGATTTTTAACATACTGTGGACGATCTCCCGGATCACCTGCGGGTCCGGTTGATTAAAGATCGCCATCTTGTCAATATCCCGGCCCTTCTGATAATCCGCCAGAATCGACTCGACCACCCCGGTCACCTTCTCTTCATATAATTCCATGAAAACTCCTTTTTGCCCCCATCTCCCGTCTGCTTTTCTTCAGAGATTTCAAGCCCCTGTTTTCTCCCGGTATTCTATGCTTTTTATTATATGCAATTTCCCCATCCTTGACCAATCATCCACGCATGAAGGAAATCGGCCGGAAAAATTGCGTCGTGTGACCTGTTTAGCTAAGAGCCGATTCCTATCGTCCCCCTGGCTGATACCGGGAAAATCGACTCTTTCGAACTATTCAGCTCGCAGCCGGTTCCTATCGTCCCCCTGGCTGTCAGCGAAAAAATCATCCCGTTTGAACTGTTCATCTCGCAGCCGGTTCCTATCGTTCCTCTGGCTGTCACCGACAAAAGTGCGTTATACGGCTTGCTCTTTTCTAGAGCAGGTTTGTAACGAGGAGGGAAATTCCCGAAATAAAAAGGAAGAGTACCACCAGATACTTGACCGTCCTCTCATTCATCCTGGAGGCAACCTTCATCCCTGCGAAAACCGCTGCAAACATAAAGGGATAGAGCATCAAGGACCTGGTAAATGTCTGCAGGGTAATAATTCCATAGACCAGATATAGAACGATGCGAATCGTCGTCTCCACCACAAATACCATATTCAGATTTGTCTTGAAAGTCTCCGTATCTTCTACATTGTTTCCCATACCGACCGCCACCAGTGTCCCCACGCCGAACATCCCGAAGATCAGACCCGCGAAGATCTCGAAAATGACGCGGACAGGCCCGCGCAGGGGATGGGATGTATTGCTCCGAATATCCAGAAACATCTTCACAGACATCCCAATCACTACCAGGGCGAAAAAAATCTTGACCAGATGCGCGTCCAGGTAGCGAAGAAGATTCACACCGGTGAAAGATCCGATCACAACAACAATCGCTGTCGGAAGCCAGATTCGATAGTCCAGCCTGGACCGGTTCCGCAGCGCCAGAATCAGGTTGGAGGGATAGGTTAAAAGCAATTCCACAGGGGAAATATCCACATTATTAGCTGTATAAGACGTTATGGAATCAAATACCAAAGTATTGCCAAATCCAACCAGGCCTTTGACAAACATGGCCAAAAGGGTGGCAATGATAAATATCCACATATCTTATATCCCTCTTCTATTGACGCAAACCGATCTCTAAACAAATTATTTTTGCGATTGCGAGAATCGGGCTATCCCTTACGTCCAACGAGTCTCATAATCCCCATAATCGCGCCATACAGCACGCCGGCGACCGGCCAGATAATCCAGCTTCGATCCCACCTTCCGCTAATAAAGCTAAAGGCAAGATATCCGGCGACCGCAAGACTCCAGTAAATTGTTGCGATCGGAGCGTTTCTCCGACTTTCTTCTTTCCGGCTCCTTGTGTAGTCTCCCTCTTCCAGTAGCGTATTCATACTGTCCCAGATGACGCTGACCCTGACAATCATAAACACTCCGGTTGCGATGATTGCAAGTGTAGCACATACCGCGCCGACAACCCGAATATGATCTCCCTCAAACGCTGCGGCAAGAAAAATCGGGATTGCCGCGAGCACACAGAGAACGATCCCGATTGTCAGCCACTGATGGAAGGTTTGCCGAAACTTCTCTCTCTTCTCCCGAACCATCCCCTCTACTCCATATTCAGTATCAAGCGCTGCCGTCCCCAGGTACTCAAAGCGATTGCCCCCGAGCCCTGCAGTCACAAAGAGCGCCACCGCGATACCAATAAGAATCAGAAGAACGGAAACTCCTGCTGCTGCCGTCTGACTCTCCGTCATTGGAAGCCGCCCTTCCTTCTGCAGCGCGGCGAAAATCAGCAACAGGATCGGAGACAGGATACAAAGCATCACACCCGTCGCTATCCGAATCGAGAATTCTTTTTTACAGGTAAGGAAATCAACAGCTTCTTCCATACTTACTCTAACGGCCTCAGACTCCGTGTCCACAGGCACATTTGTTCCTTCCGGCGCACTGATTTCGTCCTTCAAAAGATAATCCGTGCTCACGGCAAAAACCTCGGACAGTCTGAGAATTTTATTCATATCCGGTACGGATCGTGCACCTTCCCATTTGGAAACAGACTGCCTGCTGACATCCAGCTTCTCGGCAAGTTCCTCCTGTGACCAACCATTCTTCTTTCTGAGATCAATAATTTTATCGGCAAGTATCATAGCAAAGGCTCCTTTCTTGTGTTTGATGGGTAAATCATAGCAATCATGGCGGTTGCACACCATAAAGCAGTCTTGACAATTTTGCTACTCACCATTGTAGAATGCCAAAAACAATGAAGATATATTTTGCTCCTATATTTAATCAGAACTCCAACTGAATATAAGATGCCACCTTCAGTTTCGAATAGCAAACAGAACTATGCTTTCTCTTTCGTGTAGGGTTACAATTGATGTGAGACCATAAGATATACAGAAAGCGGTTGAGCCTTTCAAATATTAATCACCACTAGGATCACCCCCGCATGCGCGAGGAACACCTTAAGTATAACAGCTTTTATGAAGTGTATATTACATCACCCCCACATGCGCGGGGAACACGCTTAAATTCATTAAACAAACCTCCTCCGTCATTTTATCGGCTAATATAAAAAGCACACCATTCATGGAGTGCTTATCATAACTCTGTTAATTTCTTCTCTGAATCCTTACACAAGCCGATCTACATCAATGTCTAGCCCAAAGGCTTTCAAATCTGCATCATGAACATCCAACTCACTTTTTAATGTATCGAGCATCTCATAGTAAGCAACCTTCCTGCCTGCAGCAAACATGTCTGCTCTATCCTTCATGCTCTCTTCTTTTGCATCCTTTGCATTTTCGAGCAATCTTGCAATCACAAATGTCAGAGCCTCATCACTCATCTTCATGATAATCACCCCTCTTCTTTAACTCTTCTTTAACTCTTCAACCCTTTCATCGATCGAGGATCTAAAGTTTCGAATTTCCTTTTTCCAATAATGTAAGAAATCGGATCAGAGATTTTTGTCTCATGTATATTTATCTGCTTGCTAAGCTTTCGTATCCCTCGTTTTAAGGATGCCGAACTTTGCCTTTGAATATCCTTTTACGCAAAAAACTACAAATTCATTTCTAGCGGAAGGCCTTCGTCTCCTCTTCTCATAATTCTAATACCTGAGTTCTCGCTTGTCGATTCTGGAGCAACAAATTTTCCATACCATTCCTTATAGGTCATGTTTGCCGGGACTTTGATATACTCCCTTTTCTCAGGATCCCAGGCCCTTCGTTTCAGGATCACCCCCGCATGCGCGGGGAACACCTGATAAGTGCCCAGGACTCTGAGTACCTATCGCCAAGGTGCTTTTAGATTAATTTCTTCTCAACATCTTCGATCGTTTTATCAAAGATTGTATCCCAGTCATCTTCAGAGCTTCCGATGTCGATGACAAGAGATCCATCTGGATACACTTCCATAACATCACCTTCTCTCCCATCTTTTAAGCGAACTCGGTCAAATTCCTTGATTTCCACTTTGCTTAGCCTCCTTGATATACGCACTAGTCATTTTAGTCCCTTTCTTATCAACAGCCCAACCAACGATCACATTCGTCGGCTTCTTTATGATTCCGTATAAAATCATTTTCTGCTGATATAGATGTTTTTCATACGAATTTACTCCTTTTAGGGTTGCCGGATAAAGCTCTGCCCGATCAAGTATTTCATCTCGTAATTTCTCCCAATTTCTTCCGCTATAACCGAGTCGATGGGAAAAAGCCACTCCCTTAGCAAGACCTTCTTTATGACTTCCTCCAAATAAATACTTCTCGAACTTTGCAGTGGCCGCAGTCGCTGTTTCTGCATTGGGAAGTCTTAATCCCGGATCACGAACCAACGCCAAACGCCTATGGACATCCAATTTTACTAGCCTCCACTCATCAGGTTTAGGATCACCCCCGCATGCGCGGGGAACACCTTATATAATCAGTTCAAGGGAAAGGGCACAAGCCCAAATACAGAAAGGAAAAGGACATGAAGATTACGAAAGAAGACATCAGAAAGTATTTACAGAGTGAAACCAGTGCAGAACCTGATGATTTTGGGAATTTTGTCTACTATCTGCATGTAACCGACGATGAGAAGATTGTAAGTCAGATAACACTGGCAGACGAGACCTTTACAAGCATTATGGATCCCGACGCTTACAACGACTTTCCTGATGACTACGATTGGAGAGAGGATGTCGAAGTAGACGGCAATCCTTACTTTGAGACCGTGGTTGACGACCTTTACGATCAGGCTTGTAAGTATTTCGCTTGAATAAAGCGTAAGTCTCCCCCTCTTCGGAGGGGGATATTTATAGGAGAAAAGCATGGAGCACAAAGTTAAGGAAATCAGAGCGAAGACTGGGTTGTCGCAAGCAAAATTTGCGGCAGCCTACCATATCCCGATGCGCACTCTACAGGATTGGGAAAGAGCGGTTAGAACTCCACCCGATTATGTGATTGAATTGCTAGAGTTTAGAGTAAATGCTGATCTAAAAAAAGATTAAATTTCTTTCAAAAAGGTGTTGACATTATACGCAATGCGTGTTATTATAATATCAGTTCAAGGGAAAGCACCTAAGGAGGTACAAAATGAAAGAAGTTATCGTAAAGAAGCAGCTGCTTAACACCACTACTTATGAGATCGATACTCGTCCCGATGGTCAGATGACCGTTTGCGTGACAAAGTGGAACGAGTATCATCAGTTTGACCTCCATTTCGTTGATTCAAGAGAGGAAGCGCTTGCTTTTATCGAAGCGAATGAAAAGCACGAGCCCTTCAAGACAAGGGCAGAACGCGATTACATCGCGAATCTGCTCAGAGAAGACAGAAAAAGAGCAATGTAAGTAAGAGCCCTTCGGGGCTCTTTTTATAGGTATGACATGCGCACATTGATTAAAGTCGGGGAAGTCTATGGCTCTGTCAAGGTCATAGAGATCGCCCAGAAAAAGCCGAAAAAGTATAAAGTCCAGTGTTTGCGCTGCGGAAAGACCTACGTTACAACCGGGCAGGGCTTACTGGAGTATAACGCCGGATGCCATGACTGTCGGGAGAAAGACAAGACGGCGGCGAAGTACGGCCCATACATAGGGCAGAAATTCGGCCAGCTGGAAGTTTTAGGCATTGCGGGCAAAGGCAAGCGGGGGATTGTCCTTGCTAAGTGTTTATGCCATAAATGCCAGAAAGAGACCACCGTAAGTTTTAGCCGCTTGCTTAGCGGGGAGAGAAAAGAGTGCTGCGCCTGCGCACGAAAAAACCTTGACACCGGACGAGAGATACACATAAAGTTATGTGTGGATGGCACAAGCCTTGATGCCATCAAGCCCGATCGAAAGGTCAACTCCAACTCAAAGACGGGCTATAAAGGCGTGTCAGAGATGCGATCGGGAAAGTACCGGGCTTACATCAATTTTAAGCGCAAGCACTACCACCTTGGGACATACGACAAGATCGAGGACGCAGTTAAGGCTCGGCAAGCCGCAGAGCAAGAGATCTACGGCAAGTTTTTGGAAACGCATAAAGAGGCTTGGAACGGGAATATGAAAAAGGGCTGACGCAGGTCATGTTTTAGGTCATGTTTTGCTGTTTTTTATAGCATTATCGGCTCTTGTGATGTAGTATCCTATCATACATAAAGCCTCATTTTACAGGGTTTAAGCGCAATCCAGCAGTGGCAAGCGATAGCGGATTTTCGCTCTTTCGGGTTCGAGTCCCGTCTCGCGCTCGGGTAATGAGAAAGAAGGGGTGC
>ERZ772945.896-NODE-896-length-22440-cov-3.041814_pt1 | contig 22440 bp, 41 predicted proteins | sample MGYA00511681_ERZ772945 | MGnify/ENA primary metagenome ERZ772945 (study PRJEB29015, sample SAMEA2737943) | human oral metagenome | biome: human oral; feature: human-associated habitat; material: dental | place: China | collected 2143 ...
GTGCGAACCATTTGAGAAAGCGGAATGTCTTCCCCTTCGCCCGGATTTGTTGCATCCACATCAGCGGTCCATTTGTAAGTCTGGATCTTGAGGTCATTTGTAAGTTCCTGACGACGTGTGACGCCCAAAAGTGTCAACAAGTCATTGATATTTTTGGAAAACTTGTTGACAAAATCAATAGACTTGATTTCGCCCAAGTTAGCCATAGTAGTTAATTTTTGTTCAGCCATATTCTAGCCCTTTCTAAAAAGATTGATATTTTCAGCAATCGCAGCCTGACGCTTGTCAGTATCTTCAATTGCCATAATTTGTTCTTTCGTGATTCCTGTTGTAGTACCACGACGAGGCGCGCTCTGAACCAGTCGTTCGTTCACACGCTTTTCAACTTCGCTATCAAATACAGTTCGCAAAGCTGTGATTTTAGCTTTCACCTCTTCAGCCGTCGGAGCCAGCACATGATCCAAAAACTCTTGTGGTAACCCTTCATCTGCTAAAAGAGATTGAGTGGCCAGCTTCATCTCACGCTCGGCTATATCCTGCTCACGCTTTTCCAATTCAGCGATTCGTTTCGCTTCTTCTTCTCTAGCGCGTTCGTCCTTAGTCAGCTTTGCTAGTCGTTCACCTTCGCTTTTAGCCTGTTCGAGCGCTGTAGCTTGTTCAGCTTCCCATTTTGAGCGTTCAGCAGCTAACATTTTCCCGATTTCAGCGCGAGTAAAAGTGCGTTCGTGCTTCTCGCTACCTGCATTTGATTCTGTTTCTACTGTCTCGCTCTGAGTGTCGACAGTCTCAGTTGATTCAGTAGATACAGTTCCGTTGATTTCTTCTGACATGATTGTCCTCCAGCGATTACGTCGCCACTCGATAATCTCGTTTTACGTCCGGCGACGGAACAGTACAGCTTTTATCGTCATCGGTACAGTTTGGACAATATAAAAACCGTACGAGATTCCATACGGTTAGATTTTATAGTTTAATTTCTTCAATTTTTGAACGTTGTTCTAGAATTTTTAAATAATTCCACATAGTCGAACGCTGACCTTTTAACAAATCAATTGGACATTTCGGTTCAAACTCTAGTTGTCCTTTTTCGTATTGATCAATCATCATATCTAACTTTTGGAATCGTTCTCTCAATTCGTGGTATTCTTTTCTAAATCTTTCTTTCCGATCTTCCACTTTTCTGTTCCTTTCTTCGATTCAGTGATTTATAGCAGTCTATTCCTGCAAGTCAAGACTCTGGATCACCTTCTTTCATTGTTTTTTTGATCCCATCAATCATCCCACTGATAATTGAATAGCCTACAACTAATAAAACGAGCAGGACGATTACACCTGCTGTGATAGATACCAAATTCCAAATAAACATTTTATCTCCTTTCTGGGCAACAAAAAAGCGCCTAGACTATTCTAAGTGCTTAAGTAACGAATTGCATTTTTATATTTTTTAACACGCTCGTAGTCTGTATTGGTAACAGATTTCAAACGTGATAAATCTGAATTGTGTTTCAAATCTGCAAGTTTTACAATTCTTGCTAGATTATTTGATTTCACTTTTTCAAGATATTCTTGATAACTTTGACCTTCTTTCTTTGTCAAAATTTGTACTGCTGTAACAACTTCATTTGACAAACCCGACGCTAATAAATCATCAACAGTTACATCACTATCCTCAATCACATCATGCAAAAGAGCGACAGTTTTTTCTTGTTCAGTTTTGACTTGGCTGGCCACATAGAGAGGGTGCTGTATGTAATCAACACCCGCTTTATCTACCTGTCCTGCATGTGCTTTTTTAGCAATAGCTAAGGCAATATCAATCATGCTGCTACCATCCTGCCAATATAAGCAAATGCATCATTTTCTGAAATTTCTTCAAAATCCGTAAAGTCATTGAAAAAGATTTTATTAAACCAATCAATGCTATCAACCCATTTTTTCTCAATGTCAAAAACTTGCATGACACCATTAATCAAACGAAGCACTTGAGCATTGTTCGTCGTTGTGTGGTAATATTTAATATCTTTCATATCACTTCACCCTCTCTATATTTTTAGGAATCTCAAGCCCATTGCTTAAATCAAGCATTTCTTTAAATAATTTCATGCGTTCTCGATCAGATGTATTCGTATCACGATACTTCTCATAGAGTTCATGTAATGAACCATTTTTTAAGTCGAAACTTTCCTGAGTATGATACTGCATTTCAAAGTTGATACCATCTTTTTCAACGACTGTATTCACACCTTTATATGGTCCATCTATTAGCCAAGTGTTTTTTACTTTAACAACTTTATAACCCTCTGTAATAAGCTCCTGTTTCATCTTTAAATACTCTTTTGCAAAAGTATCGGAATCGAAAATAGTTGTATACCGCAAAGCATCGTTAATTTTATTTGCAGCTTTTGATAAACTTATATTTTCAGTTTGGCTATCTGTTGTAATTTTACGAGCCAACGACTCAGCCGTTTTCTTTCGAAATTCAAGACCAACGAGTTTATTTTCGCCAGCAATACGTTGCATATCGCTTGTAATTTTGGGCTCTATCTTTGAAATTCGATCCAAAAGTTGTTTGCTGTAGTATTCGGCTGTATCACCTCTCATACTTAAATTATACACCTCATCCGAATTATTTTCAACACTTCCGTTCAATTCTCCCTCATCCGGTATCACACCTGACCGACAGTTAAAATGAAAAGGCGGAGCGTTTACTCCAGCTTGCATTTCATCAATCAAATACCGCTTATCTTCTGCATGGATTCTCTTGCAGATTTCAGTTGTCCGATTGTCCAGATGAACCAATATTCGATAGTATTTAAGCCCCGCATCCTTATAACGTTGGATAGCGGAACGATTGACAATCATCGTTCCGTCTGTTCGAATGAGCGTTTCAGCTCGGCTATTGGCCACTTTATATTTCTGTGCCAAATCACGCGCCATTGTTCGAGGATGATCTCCACGGACAAAACCAGTCTTTAAAACTTTTTTCAAATCCTTGACAAGATTGTCTGTATTACCCCATAATTGCTGACTATAGTTGTAGCCATTAAATGGAGTTCTGACCAATTCTTTTAGTGCTGGTTCGTTGATTGTACCAGTCCGACCGTTCATGGCTTTTTTATAGCCCATGAGAGCCATTTTTTGCAAATAGCTTTCAAACTTCTCGGCAATGATTCCTCTTGCGATACCTGCACGAAAAAGCATATCTAACTGCAAAGCATCTAACCTCGTCGCCCTAGAAGATGCATATTGTTCATTCAATCTTTTAAGCAATTCTGGGTCTTTCTCGGCTTGCTCACGATACTTTCTGGCATTCTCCCGATAATCTGACAGGTCAGTACCCTTCAAGCGTTGTAGCGCTTCCTGATAGCTCATTGAGCCACTTTCAGAATACTTGCTAACAAAATCATAAAAATCTTTTTGCATTTCGTTAGCTTGCTCTTGATAGATCTTATTTAATTCAGCAAAAAAATCAATATCTTTTCGGTCTAGATAGCGAAAAATTTCATCTGAGCGACCTGACCAGTAATCAAGATGGTTTTGGTTCGGCTTCTTGCTCATCATCGACCACCTCATTTATTGGTTCTAACCGTGGTTCTGGTTGCTCCAAGTCTTCTTGCTCTTTCAAACGCTTGATTTCATCGGCAGCATTTACACCCGTAACTTGATTCAATAATTCGAAAATAGTCTGATCGCTGACAATTCCGTACAAGGACTTAATCATCTCAACGATTTCTTTTTCATTTTGTGGAACGTTCGGACTAAAGACTACCGAAGTTTCATTGATGAGTTCGTAGGCTGTATTTTCGTTACCTTGGATTTTCCAGATGTTTACTGCCAAACGCAATCGACGCATAAGCCCGGCTTCAAATAGATCTTCTTGTTGCTCTCTGTAATTGTCGCTAGCCATGAGCTTATATTTCATCGACTCGCCCGATTGTGTACCAGCAAAGCTGTTGTCTAGCGTGTCAGGTGTAAATGTAAAACGCAAAATATCATTCACAAGGCGTTGCTTGTATGCTTCTGCACCTTGGCTATCATACGACTTGATTAAATAGCCTGCATCTGGAGTTGCTCCACCCGGGTTTGGATTATCATCCAAGATAAGGACCTGCGCTTTCTTGTAAGCTTGCGACACATACAAACGACCATTTGGATTGATTTGTCCATTTTCAAAAAAGTCGTTCTCTTCTGCTCCTGTGTACGGATTTCCTTTGATCATCAGAATTGCGTCGTTGCTATTTTGCTGAAAATTAGCAAGCTCAGATTGTGATAAGTCGTAAGCATCGATGTTGTCCAAAACCGACTCATAAGAGCCTAAACGATCCTCATTGTTGCTGTACTCATTGACTGGTACAGCTTTAAAGTAATGCTCTTGCTCGTCCTTGAGCGCCATTTTGTCGCTATCCGTGGACTTCCACTCGTAGCTATAAATGCGATCCTTTGTATAGACTTTGATAATCGTCTTGCGCTTGCTATCACCATAATCGACATCGTAGTAGTTTATGGCCATGAGCGAGTTTTGCTCATACGTATCATCATAAATGACAAAAGTCTGCTCTGGGCTGAGCTTATACAATTTAACCCACGCTTTGCTATCGCGCTCTGTGACTGTCAAAAGCTCATAAGCACGACCGTACACACACAAATCTTTTTTGATGGAAGAGTTATGTTTCTTCTCATTGTTTTTTGCTGAAAAATCCTTGATATGCTCAAGTATTGTTTCGTCTTCGTTTTTATACTCGACTGGATTTCCCAGCATGTAACCTTGTTCAAAAATGGTGATGTACTTTGCAAAATCACTAGAAATGCGATTGTCTGCAGCAGTCTCGTCTGTTTTAGCAGCCCTGTATTTAATGTTGTTGTCGCCTTTGTAATATCGTTTCAGCTCTTTCAGCCTTGGTTGTTGTTCTGCTTTATGACGATTTACATATCGTTTTAGCTGTTCAATCCAGTTATCAGAACCGTATTCGATGGCTTCGAAGTCTTCTGTCATCATCATAAAGTGCTCGTTCGATCTACTGTCAAAGCGAGTACCATTTAAAAATTTAACTTCCAATTTTACCTCCTAAAATAATAAGACGCATTCCTCATGCGGTCTTGTGTTGATTTGCTTTGTAAAATTCTATCTTGCAAAGCGTACCTGATCGCATCTATGCAGTGGTTGTAACTATCAACCGGCTCGTTGATATACTCATTTGTTTTTTTGTCCTTCTTCCAAGTGTAATTTTCAAGTTCTTCAATCAGCTTCACACACCGCTCATCGACTATCCAGTCGTACTGTAAGAGATACTGGATCCCTTGCATAACCGAGCCAGGACCTTTCTGCACATCAATAACCCGAGGGATTCCAAGATTTCGCAATTCTTGGTTCGATTTCTTTTCAGCTGAGTCTGCTCTGATTTGTTCTTTGGCATACCCAAGGGCCTTGATACTTTCTGCGATCTTGTCATTCGTTAATCCTTTTCTTACAAACTCCTCAACAACATATAAATGCTTGTTAACATCGTCTATCCTTACATGAAGTAAAGCTGACGGGTCATTGATAAAACCGTAGTCAAGACCAAAATAAGCAGGCAAATGCTCCCATTCGCTTTTATTCAGTAATCGTTTCTCATACTTTGGAAAGACTAGCTTGTCCAGAGTTGCGAACTCACCCAGAGCGTAAATCTTGTAGTACGCTTCATTCCTGTTGGCCAGTTCTTCGATATTCTCGATTGTGACCTGGTCTAAAAAACGATTATCCTTGTATGACGTATGATAAACAACCGTGTTTTTTGGCTTTTTAACAAAAAAAGCGTTGTAGGTCCAGTTGACTTTTGAAACTGGGTTAAACATCAAGAAGATTTGTTTCTGCTTGTGCTTCTTATCCCTGAGACGAAGCGTAAGCTGCGTGTAATCGTCTAGCGTGAACTCAGAAGCCTCTTCCATGACCACATCTGATACACCTTTTATTGACTTGATTTTCTCTGGATTGTCTAACCCTTTGAAAATAAACTGTGCGCCGTTTGGTAACTCTATACGATAAGCCGAATTATTAACTTTGCATTTATCAAGTAACTGCCAATTATCCAAACATTGCTTCACATCTTCAAAAATCGAGTCATAAACTGTCGACCCCACTTTACGCAAAAAAAGTATTTTGCGTGGATGTTTCCAATCTTGACAGGTCTTAAATACAACCTTTTGAATGACACCATGACTTTTACCACTTGAAGCTCCGCCATAATGGACCTCAGTAAAGGTTGAATAGTCCGTCAGTTTGTCATAGATATGCTTATTGAAGACTCTGCTTGGATAGTCAATGACTATCTCGATTTTAGGCTTACTCTTCGTCAGCATCCCAATCACCTACCTTGATTTCGATAGTTCGTTGAGTGATTTCTTGTTTATCTGTCCAAAGCCTGTGTCGTTTACCCAAAAGTTCAGCAGCCTTGATTCTGTCCTTGGCTCCTATGTCTATATCTGTAATCGTTTGACCTAATTCTCCGATGCTTATCAACGTCTGTTCTTGCATTTCTCCACGCATGACTGAAGTTAGGTAACTAAGGACTTCTTGTTGATCTGCAATTTTTTCAGAATCAAGTTGTTTCAACCGTTCATCTATATAGCTTTTAATCTTAGGATTCTTTAGTAACTTATGGCCTTCAACACCTGCCACTCTATCGCTAGAAACACGATAACCCGCTTTCTTATAAGCTTCCGTCGCATTACCTGAGATAATGTACTCATCTGCAAATCTCTTTTGTTTTATCGTCAATTCATTCAACTTTCCATCACCTCCACTTCTTAAAAAATCAAAAAGCCACACAATGTGTGACCCTTCGTAAGACCTCTCATAAGAACAACAGGGCTCGAACCTGCAACCAATAGATTAAAAGTCTACCGCTCTACCACTTAAGCTATGTTCTTACTGCAAGCTGACTACGGACTTTCTTGTTAATCAGAAATCTATTTTGAAATACTTTCTTTTTTATTTTTGTGTAGTCTTAACGGCGATGTCCGGTATCGAACCGAATGCAGCTTTGAGGGAGCAACATGATAAAACTGCCAAATCCTTTTTCACCGCCATAAAGAGGCCGAAGCCTCGAATCTATAAAGGAGATACCAAACGCCCTAACATTTGATACTACCATTCTATCAAAATTTCAGAACCGTGCCGTCCCAAATAGTCCCATTTTGAACTTATGGCATCAGATAACTTCTTCTAAGGCTAAAATTGCCTCATTCTTCAATCTGTAATAGGTTGTACGGCTCATTTTCAAATCGTAACAAATACTATCAGCTGTGCCTTTATTGATATAAGTCATCCTCAGGATTGTTCTGTGCTTAGGATTGGTCAGCTTGTTGATCATGCGACCCAACTCCAATTTACGATTGATTACAACATTGGTATCTTTCTCAATTTCGTCTTTCATCGTAATCAACTGAGCGTACACATCATCAACTTTTCTAGTCTGCCCACCTTTTACTTTAGCTTCGGCCCACTTTGGACTTGAGAGCAGGCCAGCCTCAAGTTCGTTGATTTCGTCGATACGACTCTGGATATCCATGTCAAGATTCTGCAATTCGCTTAAAAGCTCTTTAGCCTTCACTCTCTATCTCCTTTGTGGTATAATAATATTGTGTTAATTATAGCTGAGGCAGAGAGCGCCTTGGCTTTTTTTAATGCCATTATCGTCTATGTTCTACGATAGTTTTTCCTCAATTGTGTCTGCTCGTTCTCTATTTCCTCGATAAGTCAGTCGAGATTCTTTCTGGCTTTCTTCAGATCTTCAAGACCATTCTTCTTCTGGAATCTTAACATATACTTAATAGCATTGCCCCAGCACCATGCTGCCTTACCTGACAGATTGCCAATGAAGTTGTCAATCACTTCAATACCTTCAAGACCTTTTGAACTTTGGTAGTGACTTAGCTTGTTTATGCTATCATTTTTTTCTGGTTTCATTCTTTTCCCTCTTTCTGAGTTAAAATAGCTGTAATCTCTTCGTATGTTGGCTTGATTACATACAAGAATTCATTAGCAGTTAGTTGCTCTTTTAGATGTTCTATCATATCATCACATACAAATACTTTACTAAGATAAATATCGTGTTTCAAAACGCTTTTGATACAATCAATGTTAATTGTAATAGGTTCTTTCACATCGCCATATTTTAATGGCACTAGTTGAATAAACTTTGTCATCCATTAACCTCCAAAAGCTCTGGATTTTCGTAGTTTACATCTAAAAATTTGCCTAACCAATCAAGTACTTCTCGGCTAGGTAATTTATCTTTCTTTCTGTTGACGCAATAATTTGCAACGACAGAATCTAAAAAACTTCTGCTGCTATTAAAATTAGGATGTGCTAAAATATGTTTTTTCAATCTTTCTGCAATCGATGTATTCGGAACATAGACCAGTTGTTTTTTAATGTGATTGTAAAACATTCTTGCTTCTTTGCTCATTTTAATAACCCTTTCAATTGTTTTCTAACAAGACTTATTTTAGGAAAATCTGCTATCGATTTATTCCCATTTATAACAATGAATTTTCTTAACATTTTAGGATTTTTGTGTATCATCTCTAATGCTTGTTCAAAATTCAAGTTTCTGATTTGGCTCATGTAATGACCTGAACAAAATTCAAAATTATTGATAAAACATTGTTTAATGAGTTCATCCGTCCATGATTTTTTCACTTCGTAATTGGCTCCTAAAAAATCAAGTTCTTCTTCCACTTTATGTAAGAGTGGATTTTTAGGATTAGTGCTTATAATTATCATAATTACTCCTTATTTTCATAAATATTTCCGACAATTTCAAAACTTTCTTCACTTGAAAAATTAGACATATAATCTATAACCCACCTATCGTCGTGTGGTTTTAATCGATAGCTTCCTTCCTTGATATCGTAAAAAACAGTATATAGACTATCAGAAAATTGAACGATATCCCCCTCAAAGATCTCCTTGCTATTCTTGTCAAAAAGTCCTGTTGATTGCATGAGTTCGATTTCATCAAACTCAACTGACATTTCTGTATATCTTTCAGTATCTCCTTGGTAACAGATATCTAAGAACTTGCTATCAAATGAAATGTTAGTTACATCACACATCCATTTCAATGACTTCATCCACGCTCTAAATTTCGGTATCATCTCAGATCCTCCTCTTTATCTCTCTACTGCAAAATTGTACATCAACAAGTAATCGTCCAAAATCTTATGACATTTTGTGATGAAGGATTTCAAATCAATATCTGCGTTGAAAATCTGAATCAATATCAATTGACTAGCTAAATGTTTTTCAAGGTGGTCAATCGCCATTTGGTCTAATTCAGCATTCACTTTATCAATGTCTATTTCTTCTTTTTCTATAGGCTTGCTTGGCGCAACCCATCTAAAATCCGAATCTAATGTATCAGATTCTTGATATTCAACTTTTTGAGTTTTACAGTCATAAATTTCTTTTGAAATTTCAGGACTCTCTTTCTCTTTGTCAATCACCAAGAATATGACATTGATAGATGTATCTTCAAATCCATTTTGAATCACGTTCAATTCAGCAAGATTATTTTCTACCAACTCTCTCATTTTCTTTTCAGATTGACGGTATGCAATGCCAGGAAACATGATATAGAATCCGTATCGTTTCGTGTAAGTCAGTGACTTCAACAAAAAAATATCATCAACAACACCTGATTTTTTCCACGGGTATAATTCTTTAATAGCCTGTTGGTCTTCTTCTGGTAAATCTTTCAATTTCAGAGAATAAGGCGGATTCATTGCAATTGCATCAACTTGTATATCTGATTGATAAGTGAAAAAGCTTTGATTATTTACTACTGCGCAAGGAAAATTCGTTTTCAATGCTTCGCAACTTTCCCGCTGAATTTCTACCGCATGAAAATCGGTCATACTGATAAATTGTTCTAATTGTCCTGAACCTGCAGCACCATCAAAGACAGATATATTTTCACCGCAATATTGCTTTACTTTTTTAGCTAAGTATTCACGCAAAGGCTTACCTGTCACATACTCAGAAAATTTATTGGCTTTCTCGCGGTTATTGTGCTCTACGAACGTCATAATCTCACCCCGTCTCCAATTCTCAATGATTCGTAGCTTGTTTTCGTGACTACGAAAATGCCGTAGTTCTGTATTGTGATCGTGTACAGGTCGCCAATTTTCTCCTTGTGGACGACTCTGCCTTTGATTTCTGCGCCTTGATTATCAGCCTTGTAGATGAGCATTGGGCGCTTTTCTTCTAGTTTTTTTATGTGGATACTCTGCCAGATATTCAATGCAGCAGATAATAAAATCCAGATTGTGATGAATCGTTTCACTTCTTGTGTTCCTCCTCAAAATAAAACTTTCCGTCGAATGGTTCAATTTTAATGATTCCATAATCTAACCCAAGCCTTGCTATGAATGGCTTGGTGATTCTTTCGTGCAAAGTAGACATCTGCTCCCTGAATTCATCTAACAGAAAAGTAGATTTGTAGAAATTGCATTGATAGCAAGCAGGCATATAGTTTTCAAAACTATCCTCTCCGCCTCGATAGTGAGGATGCAAATGATCCACTCTCAAAGTTTTCAAATCCAATTCCTTGCCACAATAAGCGCAATGACCGTCGTACTTATCTAAAACTTTTTGTCTCATGACTTTAGATATGCTTTTTCGTTTCAATCTGCGACCTCCTCAATCTATATTTCTCTCAAATACTCGTTGAAAAGCTCTTCGTTAAGTATTCCGTTTTCAATTAAATTCTCAACTGCAGTTTCAATTTTTATCAAACGATTTAACTCCTTGTTAGGCAGTGTAGCCATAATAACTTCTTCCATCACTCCACCTCCTCAATCTCAATACCAGGGCAATCAAACACCCAGCCGAAATTGGCTTCTTCCAATTCTTTGCGGGTGTGGTGTGCACGATAACCATCGAAGTTATCTTGGTTGTAAATTAACCAGACACCTCCAGGATTATAGTTGAGATAACATCTTTCTTGCAAAAGTCCTTTAATCTTAACCAGATACCGCTTCTCCTCTTTCTCGACCTCGTAGCCGAAAATCCAAGCTCTAGCGAATATTTCTTGATTGCTCGTCTTTTTAATCCATGATATTAAATCGAAACTTTGGTTGTTTTCTCTCATAAAATTTGGATTCATAGCAGTATATAGACTAGTTGTTAAATGTTCTTTACAAACCTCAATCCAATCCGCCACAAACTGCGGAATTGTGACTTTAATTTTGGATTTATCAACGATGTCGTCTGCAATATAAATAGCACTGTTTGGTACATTGAGAGTTTGCCCGTATTTCAATCTAACTACATTCTCAACAAACTTGTTCTCATCTACGTCAAAACCGACTATTTTCCCTTTCAAGAGAACTTCATCCCCTATAAAAAAATTATAGCGTGGTGTTTTAATTAGATCTTCATTCATCTTCCAACTCCTCAAGTTTCACCTTATACATTCGATTTCCTCGATACTTGCTCTCAAGTTGAGCCTTGCATTTGGCAGCATCACCCACTTTCTTAAAGAAGTGAGTTTCGTCTACCATGTTGTCAAAATATAGCGTGACAGTATAACTCATACTATTACCTCCTCAACTTATCTTATGGCTTTCCAGCTCTCCAAATTCTTGGCCATGTCTTACGAAATACGAACCAATCAGGATCGCATCTGCCTCGTCATCTTTGACGTTTAGGTCGAACATTTTGGACACTTTAGCAACGGCCTGCAGCTTCATTGATTTCTTGCTACGGTCTTTGTAGCTGAACTTCCAATACTTGCGCCAGGTCGACACGTTCACGAAGAACACATTGTCAGCAACCAACCGTCCAAGAATAATTCCTGTCACAATTCCAATACTGATCATGGACTGCTGATTCGGCCCCATGACCGAGTTCTTCTCGACCACAATCGATTCAAAATGGCAGTCGTACTTCTGGAGCGCCCTTGATTGAATGGCTCGCAATTCGCTAGCCATGAAGCGTCCACGTTCAAAGAACGACTTACTTTTATGTTTTAAGACACCACTCTGGACAAGGTCAGAGCCGTGAAACACGGCCCATCCTGTCGCAGTCGTTGAAATGTCTAACGATAATGTCAGAGATTTCATTGCAACTCTCCCTTGATGCCGCAGAGGTCAAAGAGATTTCGCTTGTTATCTTCAACGAATTCAAAGAACTTCTGAAGTTCGGCCAAGTTTCGTTTCTCTGCCTTGACTCCTAAACTTGAATGATATTCTATCGGTTTCTTCGGTATAGCTTTAACATCCAACCAGTACAACGGCTCGAATATATCACCGCTTGTGTCCAGAGAGGGGTCTGCATCTGCATTTTTGAACTCCATCTGAATGTCATAGTTGATTGCATTTGATACTGCGATGTTTTCGCCAGCAATCTCAATCGTAATACTTGTCCCAGGGATTGTAAGTTTGTTTAACATTTATTGCTCCTATTTTAAAAAATGCGACTGCCTTTGTGTGAATTGGCTAAATACGGGCAGTCGCTCGTCCAAGGTCACATGACCTTTACTGACGCTTTCTAGTTCGCAGTTTTACAAGAATGCACGGCTTGTTGGTTTTCGAGTTGTTCCTAAGATGGAATTCTGTAAATAATCAATGCGGATGTATGCCAATATTCAGCACTGACTCCACTGTCAGCGACAGCAGACACATTTGATTGAAATTTGATATCAATTAACTTAATGTCTGGATTTTTGGCAAGCCAGCTATTTATTTGGTCGTCAATCGCCTCATCATGTGGATAATCACATGAAAGAAACACGGTTTTAATCATTCTTTCCTCGCTTTTTCAAACTTAATAATCACTTTCAATCCCGTCACTCGCCGGATTTCCTTGTCTGAAGCATCCTCTTTCAATAGCTTCAGAGCAACATCTTCCATGCTACGAAATGAGCCGATGTACTCATCGTATTCCCTGCACGTTTCGCAATAATCAGGTTCTTCGTAGCGATCCAGGGTGTACCAGCCGCCTAGATGATTTTCGTAGAGATATATCACTAAAATCCTCCAATCAGATCGTTCAACGTAATAACCATATCCAGTTTCTTCTGACTTCTGCAGTAGTCACAATGCCCGCACTTCTTAGGTTTCTGTTTGCCCTGGATCACATTCCGAACTTCGACAATTTCAGACTTGATTTTTTCCAATCCTTCATCCAGCCATTCGTCATCGATTTTTAAGATTTCGCGGTCTGGAACGTTTTCCTTGCTGACCGCTACAATGTAAGGTCTAAAATCGTTACCTGTCATTTGTTTTAAGAGTTCACGATACAGACCAAGCTGACCGTGATACCCAAAATTCAAAATGTTATTGACTGCTGCAGGAACTTTCTTTTTAAGTTCTGTGTTCCATTCTTCGGCATAGATGGACTTCATGGTCTTTAAATCCACAAAGTAGCCACGGCTCAGATTGACACTGTCAAGTTTACCTTTGACTGGCACACCTTCGATTTCTCCGTAGACAATCAATTCTTTTTGAACATCATCCGATGAGTAACCGTGATACAAACGGTTGAACCCTTCATCATCCTTCAGGCTCTCAATCATCTTGTCGCCAATCACAAAGTCTGACTTAAGGTTGCCTTTGTTTTTGCCAGTCTTAGCTAGTAGCTTATCGCCATTCTCATCCATGAACTGCTGATGCGCTTCTTCGCTTTCAAAGTAGCTATGAACGTAGTTTCCAAGCAAGAGAGGGGTTTCGTCCCTCTCTTCTACCCATTGGCCACTATCAAGGGCAAAAGCTTTCGCTTGGCATTGCTGATACCGTTTGAAGCGTGAGTTGGTCAACCAGTTTGTGTCCTGGTAGTAATTTTCTTGTGTTAGCTCTTCCATGGCCTACTCCTTAATGTTGGTCGTGTTTCCCTCAAAGAAGCTGAGCTCTTCCAAGACTTCGCCCGTTTCTTCGTCGAAGTCTGGAATTTCATCTTCAGGGTATTCGGTAGAGGCTAACTCGTCAGGATTTGCCGTTTTTTTAGCCGTTTTCGGGGGTGTTTTGGTTTCTTCGGTAAATTCTCCCTCTACGACGTTCTCGCTCTCTGCAGGCGTGCTAGGAGCTCCTAGGATGCCGTCCAAAGTTTCAGCAACTGGTTCTTGAGTGACGTCTTTGATTTCATTCTTGTTTGAAATTGTACTGTCTTCGTTATCTGCCACGATCGCATCCTGCAATTCAGTAGAAAGAGGTGCATAGGTGGAAAGCATGTGCTTCAACACTGTTTTTCTGGCCATGGCGTCAAAATCAGATTGCCATGGGCTATACTTGCTAGAGAATGATTGACTGTACTTCTTACCGTGAGATTGGACTCGTTCCTTGGTCCAAAAGACAGTCTTTTCAAAACCATTGGCCAATCGCATGAAAGCAAAGTAACCCACCACTTTTTCATTTTCTTTCGGGATGGCAGTCATGTCTACTTCGAGATCCTCAGTCAAGGGGTTGAACCCTTTATACTGGCTTTCGTAAACCTCTCCAGCGTTCAAGCGTGTGACTTGTCCGCTTCGTTGTGCAAGCTGGATCAACCCTTTATATCCAACTTGGAACTGCGCCTGGTTCTTGTAAGGTACGATATACGCATAACCGAGACTTGGCTCGATTGGCAAGTTAAGGACTGCAGCTTTCATTGCAGCGGTCATGATGCTTTCATTTGTAGCCTTAGCAAGTAGGTTGTTATTTGTTACGATGCTAAGTAGACTGGCCACAAATTGCTGACCGTTCCCATTTACCACTTCAGAAAATTTCTGTTTTACTGCTGGTGAGTTAAAAAATTGTTTGTGTGTTAGTTCGTTTGTCATTTCTTTCTGCCTTTCGTTTTCTTCAAATTCCAATTTTCACGCTTCAAGCGTCTATTTTCGTTTTGCAATTTCAAAATAATATTTTGTTGTTCGTTGATAATTTCTCCGAGTTCTCGGCCAAGATGAATATACTCAGCTCGCCAATTATTGATTTCTGCAAGTAGCTCTTCAATCATATTTCATCACCCACATATCGATACTGACCGCAACCAATATATACATACTCGCTAGGGTCAAGTTCTTCTCGTGATTCAGTCAGCTTTCACTTCAATATCTAGACGTTTCATCGCTTCATCTACCGACTTGCCGTCTAAGACGTCCTTGATCATGTGGCTAACATCATGAAACGATTTGGCTCTGGCTCTTCCTTTTTCACTATCAGGAACCAAACCGATGTCTTGCATAAGTAGAAATGCTACGCTTGCGTCATGCATTTCTTTCTGAAGTTGTTTGATTTTTTTGATTGTTTTTAGTGCTTTAAACATATTGTTCTCCTTGTTCTTTTTCTTTGTAGATTGCTTCAATTTTCTCTAAATCAGCAATTCGCTGATTCGCTTGTTGTAATTTTGCTTGCGTCTCAATTAACGCCTGGTTTAAGTCTAATGCAACGATTCTCCAATCAGTGTTGAGTTCTTTAGATAACCAGTTTTTTAATCTTACTAATAGATTCATTTTCCCCTCACTTTGCTAACTGACTTTGAAACCGAAGTACGTCGTTTAAGTCATATAAATACTTACCGCCTTTTGCATTTTGTTGATGACGAAACTTTCCTTGATCTCGAAAATCCTCAATGCGCTTTCTGCCCCATCCAGTCGCTTCCATGACTTCTTTGATAGAGACCATATTGATTTGCCTTGAGACTTGTCTTTTAGCCTCTTTCAAGGCTTCGACATTAAGTTTCACAAGGTCCTGAAATAGTTCATTTTTGAAATCTTCTCCAAACAATTCCAAAGCCATTGGCTTTTCCTCTCTTTCTGTGTTATAATCATGTTGAATATTTAAGTATGCGCCTGATTGCCGTCAGGTGCTTTTTTGTTTTATCTTAATTCATCTATGCTGATTTCCAGTGCGTCAGCAATTTTCTTAACTGTGTCAAAATATAAATCTTTCACTTCTCCATCTCTTAAACGATAGATTCCAGCTGTACCAACACCAGCTTTTAAACAAAGTTTATAAACTGTCCAATTTCGTTCTGAAAGTTTTTCAGATATTTTTTCCCAAAGCATAGCCTTTTTCTCCTTATCTAGCTTTATTTTTTTACTTTTTATGCCTATATATACTATTGCACTATATATTGTGCTTTCTTCGGATTTCTTTCTCTTATTTATACAATATATTGACAAACATTGTTTTTTAGCATATAATATATCTTGGCTAGGACCTCTCACCGTTTTAGTCAAAATTTCAACAGAAAGGAGGAAAACTATATGGCGAAATTAACTAAAGAAGACGCTTCTGAAGTTTCTAAAGAAATTATCAACGATGCTATTCCAGTTATCGAAGATATGTTAGATGAAGTATTTAAAAAGTATCCAATCGACATGGAGGTTAGAAAGGCTATTCTCCATAGTGTTCTGGTTGCTCATAAACTTAGTACAGAAACTACGGTCTCTTTACTCGTTCAGCTAGTAAACTCTCAAAATAACTAGTGTTTCTTAAAAGTTTTTCAACTAATTCAGGGTCTGCCTTTACAAAGGCGGACTCTTTTTTTCCACTATACGGATATCGTCTTGGTTTCGTTTCTTTCTCCTTTGTATTTATTTTTCTACCCTCTCTTTTCTTTATTAAGAGAAGTAGGACTTGTTGTTAGTTAATATTTATTGTTATTTAATACTTGTTGTTAGTTAATATTTGTTAGTGTGAAAAAAATTACATGTATTATTTTTACATGTATTATTTTTACACTTGCAAACCTTGTGACCGTAATTCAGAAAAAAGTCTCTCTTGCATTATTTGAAAACTAAATTCTGATATTTTTCTATCAGAGAAAAATCTAAAGATTCGTGAACCAGCCCCGCGCCCAAAAGATACCTTAATTTCCCGCAAATAACCCGCTTGTTTCAATTTTTCAAAGTGCTTTAAAACAGTTCGATAACTCAAACCTGCTCGTTTTGCTATCTCTTCAGGATAAACTTGCCAAGTGGAGATATTGCTCAACACAATCATCAGTATTCCTATTTCAGCCGCTCCAAGTGCAGGATCGTTGATGAAATCATTACTAACAGCAGTATAGTCGTTAGTTGGATTCCTGAAAGATGAAATCCACTTTTAAGTTATAAAGTTTTTTCTTATCCATGCGAGCTCCTTTTTCTTCGTTTATTTTCAATCATTCTTTCCTATTCCTAATTACCCACGTTTCGTGGTCTTAAGTCTGAAAAAATTTCGCCAATATCTTTTTCTAAAATATCAGCGATGATAAACATTTCGTCTGATTTAAAAGCACGTTGCCCCTTCTCTTTCTGACGGTATGCCGTTTCAGAAATCCCAAGTTTCTGTGCTAATTCTTTTTGAGTAATACCTTTTTCTTTTCTTAGTTGATAAAGATAAATTTGCACGTTCCTACCTCCTTATTTTCTATTTGTTCCTCGCGATTCTGCTATAATATAGCTAGAAAGGAGGTAATGTTATGACTGATTATCAATCAGAGAAGCTTCAGTATACATGTGTCGTTCTTTGACGGCTTAGATACTAATTTCCATCTTCAAGAGTTTGTAAGACAATATCCCGTAAGGATTGCCCGTTTGAAACCTGACCGAATAACTTTTCTAATAAAGTGATATCGTTTAGAGGGAAGGGATTGTTTTCTACTCGTTCATTGAACGTAAGAACTACTTCACACCTCTCCAGATAATGATTGGTAAATTCCACTCGCTCAACTCCGTCCAGAAACATTCCATCGACGAATACAGCAGGGTGGTTTTTTCTTGCTGTCAATAGTACATCGTGTTCTGATGTGTTTACTGCAAGTCCTTTTAGTTTTACCTTAATTCGTTTATTGTTGTAGTAATCAATATAGTCTACAATGACTTGTTTCAATAGCTTCTCACACGCTATCTTTGCTTCTCTGTACGTTTTAGATTCGCTGATGAAGTAATCAGCAAGTTCGATAATTTTATCTTCCATGATCGTCTCCAAAAATCAGTCTTAAGACCGATGTAACTTCTTCAAAAATATTATATAGTTATGTTATCCTTTACAAGAAAGGAGCTGATGCAAATTGGCAAAATTTTTGAAGGGGACTGTGGTTCAGTGATTCAGTTTGGCTAGGTAACCAACACGTTTCTACTGCGAGTGTGACTGCACGGAGCCTGTCGCTGACTATAAGAGGGACTGCAGCTCTGCTTATAGCGAGACTGACAGACAACTACCGAGCGGCACTCAAAGACTAGCCAAACCACGTTGATTGCAGTGCTGGACGCATGACCAGCGAAGTTTCAACCAGTCGCTTTACACCGACCGTGAAATCTTATCAAAGTATGCAGGTCTTGATCTAGTGTAAAGTAGGTCAAGGCTTTTTATTATTCGAAATCTCCCCCTCACCCCCTTTCAAATATGGTATAATCAAAATAAAATGATTGGAGAACATTATGATATTTCAAGCAAAAATAAACTCTTCTGTTTCTAGGCCTGTAAACGTTGAAGACAGCTGCCCGAATTGTAAAAAGCCAACCAATCCAGATCTTGTAAACTCTTCTTATTTCTATCTTGGAGAAGATAAAACAAGCTTAGTATTAACATTTAGATGCTTAGGTTGTAAACACTTCTGGACAGAGGAGTTTATAGCTACTTTAATCAATGACTACAAAAATGAATACGAAATCGAACATATAAAAGTAATTCCTAATCTTCCAAGCGATATACCTATATCTGACGATGTAGAGATAGTTTCTCCAGTTGGTAAGCAAATCTATGTCCAGGCGCTGAAAGCTGAACATGAACAACTAGACCACATTGCAGGTATCGGATATCGAAAGGCGCTTGAGTTCTTTGTTAAAGATTTCTCTATTGTTACAAATCCTGATGATGAAGAAAAAATCATCAAAATGTCATTAAAACAAGTTATTGAAAAATACATCAAGGATGAAGATCTTAAAACATTTGCACTAGCATCTGCTTATATCGGTAATGACGAAGGCCATTACTATAGAAATAATCCCGATAAAGATTTTACACATCTAAAGAACTACCTCCACGGAGTTATTCACTACATGGAAATGAAACTCAATTTTCTTGATGCTCAAGAACTTGTGAATCGTTCAAAGAAATCTTAGAATCTACTTCATCCAACCTTTCAGCTATATAGGTCACGGTCCTCAATATTTCATTGAGGGCTGTTCTTTCTAGTTCGTTCATCTTCTACTCCTTTCTCTTTTTTCGCTCCATGAGCAACAGCCTGCCAGGGAGTCGAACCCTGGTGCTACCGATCAGGCTACATTCATTTTGTCCAGCATTCCTGCGAACGCTGCATCAAAGCGAATGTCATCGATTTCGTCTTGAGTGAAACCAGCATCAAGAAGGTAACGCTCTTGGCGTTCGATCTCTTCTCCCAACTCTGTCCATCCGAAAGCGAACTGACGGCAGTTGTTCCAGAATAATTCAAGCTGACCATAGAGGAAGCGTTCCTCGTATGTGTTTTGAAGTAAGGTTTCTGCAACCACTGCTTTGAAGATGTTGATGGCTTTCTCGTTTAATGTATTCATGATGTTTCCCTCCGGTTTGTTTTTTGTTATTTCCTTAAGCTTGATTTAATTATAGCACACGTTTCGTGGGCTGTCAACACTTTTTTAACGAAAAAATAAAAAAAGTTTTCTTTTCGTGGGTTTTATGTTATACTTTACTTATAGAAAAACAAAAAGGACTCAATCATGAATAAAGAAGAAATTGCCATTATCATAGGCGAAAATATAAAGCAATATAGGCTTCAAAATGGTTGGACTCAACAAGAATTGGGGGCTAAGATAGGGATAAGTAAAAACGCTATCGGGAATTATGAGAAAGGTTTTAGATCTCCTAAAAAGGACACAATGTTTGACTTAGCTAATGCTTTCAACGTTTCTATTGATGACCTTTTCCCTCCGATTCAAAAAGGCTCTTCTTCTAATACTTCCCCCATCCAAACCATCTACGACCAGCTACACCAGCCAAGGCAGGAGAAAGTCTTGACGTACGCTGAAAAGCAACTGGACGAGCAGAGGAACGAAGAAAAAACGAAGATAAGCGAAGTATCGGAGAAAGTTATCAACTTGTACCAAGTTGAGGTTGTTTCTGAGGCAGCAGCAGCTTGTGGATTTAACTATGGATTTGGTTACGACGATACAGATAGAGAGATTATAGAGGTTGACGAACAACCGCCACGTCACGATATTGCGACTAAGGTTAGCGGAGATTCCATGCAACCTGACTACCAAGATGGAGATATTCTCTATTTGGCAGACAAAGGATTGACCACCTACAACGGAGATTTAGCAGTTATCGCATACGGAGACCGTTCTTACTTCAAGAAGATATATACCGAAAATGGACGCTTACGCCTAGTGTCGCTCAATGACAAGTACGAAGACATCATCCTAGACTTTCCACCAGCCGAAGACACACACATCAAGATTTTTGCAGTTGTCGGGGTGTATAGAGGGAAGTAAAACCATCGCAGACGAGGTTATGGTCATTGATGAATACTATGAATTGATAGGATAAAATTATGGATTTCAAAAAATTAAAAGAATTAGCAAAAACTGCAGTTGATAAAACTGCAGAAGGATTAGACAAAGCTAACGAAATGAGAAAAAAAGCATCGTTAGAAACAAAAATCACATTACCAGCAGCAAATCAGTTCTCTAGCCCTAATACCGTTCGAAAAACAGTAGATGGTCAATACTACATTGGTATGTACTCGGAAGAACCTGTACTTTACGAATTTGAAAACTTTAGTTTTTCTGGTTCTACAATTATCGAGCGGACAACGACTACAGGGAAGACTAAACAAAAAGGAAAAAAAGCCAGCACGCTCGCTGGTGTTGTTTTAGGCACCGCTTTAGCACCAGGAGTCGGAACGATCGTTGGCGGAATGGTTGGTGCTTCTGGAAAGAAAAAAGGTACTATCAATTCCACTTCGGTTACTACACAAGAAGAAAAACCGGGATCAGCATCGGTATTACTCAGAAATATTGTAACTGGTGAAATTAAAACTATTTCAACTAAATTAACACAAGCGCAAGCAAATAATGTCGAAAGATTTTTTGACTAAATAAAAAATCCCCACGCTCTCCGACGGCCATCTTTGAGTGTGAGGATATTCTGGATAGTAAAAGGCATTAAAAAGCCCTCTTTACTATACCCATTTTATCAAGAAATGAGGTAAAAATCAATGGAAATTAAGTCTTATAAAAAGAGAAATGGTGAAACGGCTTATATGTTCCGTGCGTATATCGGGAAAAATAACGGATATAGTCAATACGCTACTCGCCGTGGATTTGCCACGAAAGCTAAAGCAAGGGCAGCGCTACTTCAACTTCAGGAAGATATTGAGAGCGGCGAGCAAAGCAAGAAAGAAATCACAGTTGAGGAGATTGCTAAAAAATGGCTTAAAGATTATTCTGAAACCGTACAAGATAGCACCTATATCAAGACATCTAGAAATTTCAAGAATCACATCTATCCAGCTTTCGGCAATAGAAAAATAGCTAGTATCACTCCTCTTCAAATGCAAGAGCAAGCCAATGAATGGTCTAGAAAATTAGTTTATGGTCGTAAATTAAAAGGATTGATGAATAATGTTTTTAAATACGCAATCAGGCATGGTTACATCGATACCAATCCCGTTGATAGCGTGATTACTTCGACAAGAAAGAAATCAGATAACAAGAGCGACTTCTATAGCAAAGACGAGCTTCAAAAATTCCTGAAACTTGTCTCGAAAACAAAGGATCTAGAGAAGATAACCCTATTCCGTCTTCTGGCCTTTACAGGGGCTCGAAAAGGGGAGATTTTAGCCCTTGAATGGAATGACTGGACAGATAATACTCTGGACATAAACAAGGCTATTACAAGAGGTTTTGCTGGCGAAGAAATAGGTAATACTAAAACTGTCAGCAGTAACCGACTGATTAGTCTGGACAAGAAAACAAAAAGCATTTTGAAAAAATGGAAAAAGCAAAATCCAAATACCAAATACATTTTTGAGAATGAGTTTAAAAAACCAATTCCAAGCACCTTGCCCAGAAAGTGGCTTATTAAAATTGTGGAAGGTAGCGACCTGCGTCCAATCAAAATCCATGGATTCAGACATACACATGCCAGCCTTTGTTTCGACGCGGGTATGACTTTGAAACAAGTCCAACATCGCTTAGGACATTCTGATTTGAAAACTACCATGAACGTTTACACCCACATAACCAAACAAGCAAAGGACGACATCGGAGAACGCTTTGCAAATTATATTGATTTTTAAGGAGGTTCGCCTCCTTTTTGTGACTCCTTTTGTGACTCCCTTTTTCGCAAAAGAATGCCAAGGAATACCAAAGACAAAAATAAAAAACGTTGATTTAACAACGTTTTAGAAAGGTTTGCAAAAGAATGCAAAGGAATAATGGAGCCGGTGGGAGTCTCTGATACATTATTAAATTAAGCTATATTTAATTT
>ERZ772945.898-NODE-898-length-22392-cov-7.497471_pt1 | contig 22392 bp, 20 predicted proteins | sample MGYA00511681_ERZ772945 | MGnify/ENA primary metagenome ERZ772945 (study PRJEB29015, sample SAMEA2737943) | human oral metagenome | biome: human oral; feature: human-associated habitat; material: dental | place: China | collected 2143 ...
CGCCTCTCGATTCCAGTCCAATATGTAAGTCCCCTGCTTCTCACTTTCCTCGCGGACAGACTTGAGTGCGGTCACGGTCTGCTGCTCCTGCATAGAGGGAATGGCACTTTTTTCGACCTTGCTGAGTCTCTGATCGATCATTGCCTCCATCTCTTCGCGATCTTTCGGAGAAAAAATCTCTAGCTGGAACGCTCTGAGGTGGGCCTTTTTATGCAGTTTCTCCGTTAACACTGCCAAATCATCCTCTGATATTCCAGTGATCGTAAACACCGTCAATGTTTTTTTCTGGCTATCCAAGGTATAAGAGATTGCAAGGTGAGGCAGTGCTTTGAAATTCTCCTCGATATAAATCTTCGCCTGTTCGTTCTCCAGATTTTCCTGCACGCTTTGATACGCAAAGAAACAGCTGGGCAGCGTGACAAGCACTGCAAAGGCCATCAGGTAGCGTTTCTGTCTTGAAAATTCCACGGAGTTGCGCTCTATCTTGGAGGGAATGTCTATGATTTTCAGGACGATGAATGCCGTCAGACAGATAAAGAAGCTGTTGATAAAGAACAGGTAGAGTGCGCCCACGGTGTACGCCATAACGCCCGTGGCAATGCCATATCCTGCGGTGCAGAGAGGAGGCATAAGAGCTGTCGCAATCGCAACACCGGGGATGACATTCCCGCCCTCTCTGCGTGTTACGCCGATGATTCCTGCCAATCCGCCAAAGGCAGCAATCAAAACGTCCCAGATGGTCGGCGATGTCCGTGCAAGCAGTTCCGACGAGGGTGCATCGATCGGTGTGAGGGAAAAATAAAGCGTCGATGTGGCAACCGAAATGATCACTTGGGCGAGCAGACTTCCTGCGCTGGAACGAATGTATGTGCTGTCATAACGGGCAAGCCCATAGCCAATTCCAAGGATCGACCCCATCAGCGGAGAGATCAGCATCGCGCCGATGATGACCGCCGTGCTGTTCATATTGAGCCCGATGGAGGCGATAAAGATCGCCAGCATCAGGACACTGAGATTCGTCCCCCGAAATCGCACGCCGGCATTGATCCGCTCTGTAATCTCCTGTATTGATGCAATGTCGCCATGCAAGTCAAAAAAATCGTTTAGCTTATTCCAAATCAAATAATCCCTCTCCTATCAACTGTAAAGCAAAATACTTACCCACGCTGCAAGAAAAAATGATTTTCGTTATGGTTTTGCGTTGTCTCTTTTTCGACCATTCGTATCATGAAACGGTTCTTCCCATCGAAGACGGGGTGAATTTTCAAGGCGTGCTTCGGGCAATTCCCTTGGCACAGACCACATGAAGTGCATCGTTCCACTCGAAACGAAAGAACCGCCCCCTCCTCCGTCGGGACAATTTGCAATGATTGATGCGGACAGATCTTTTCACAGAGACGGCACCCATCGCACGCATCACCTACCTCGATCCCGACGAGGAGTGATGCCATCTCTGCCGGATTGACCGCTTGCCGCGCCAGTAAATTCTGCGGCAAAAAGGCATACATAACGCCGGACTCGCTCTTGGCAATGGCTTCGATTTCGTGCCCCGCTGCCTGAAACAAGACGCGAAAGAAGGCGCGGCGGCTGACGGCAGCCTCCGTTTCGCGCAGCTCCGTCGGTACGCATCGAATCGGAGGTTTCCCACATAGCGCAAGTGCTTCGCTGCAAGCAGCCATCTCCTGTGTCAGCCACTTCGCCACGGCAGGTCTGCACGAGGCGCAGCGGGAACAGTCGATACGAAGTGGCCTGCGCGACGCCAAGCCCCAGAGGATGTGGCGCGTGAGAACCCCGAGACAGGGGAGGCCGGAGGAGGATGTTTTTTTACAAACGAGGAGAGGCTCTTTCATCTGCTCTATGCGCACAAACAGCTCCTCATAGTCCACCTGTGCACGGACAGCCCCCATCGGACAAACCGCAGTGCATAGCCCGCAGTCATCGCATAATGGTTCATCGATCTGCCCGTCATGGATGGCCTTGTTCGGACAAATCATTTCACAGCGATGGCAGGAAGCCCCCTGATAACGACGTAGACAATGCTCAAAATCAATGCTACGATATGCCATAGTAAGATTTCTCCTAATACACATTCACCTGTATATTATATCATACCACCGTAGCACAAGAGGGAGTTTGTCCAATGAAACCGCATCAGCTTGGCTTTCAGATTGATTTATCGCGCTGCATTGGCTGTCATGCTTGCGTAAATGCCTGCAGTCACAAGCACGCAGGCATTCACACGGTATTTCGCCATCTCAAGGCCGTGGAGGATTCCCATGACTGTCTGACCCTTGCCTGCAACCACTGCGCAGCGCCCGAATGCATCCGTGTTTGCCCGTCCCATTGCTACAGCAAGCTGCGAAACGGCATTGTGATCCACCACAGCACCGCATGCACAGGCTGCGGACGCTGCGTCGGGGCCTGTCCCTTTCACGCACCGCGACTGCTCCCACAGACGAAAAAGGTCGATAAATGCGACTTATGCTACGACCGCCTGCAGCAAGACCTGCCGCCCGCCTGTGTCAATGCCTGTTTGATGGGAGCGCTGCGCCTTGTCGATATGCGTACGGTTCCACCGGATCTTCGGCAAATGGCAGAGAGCTATGCCATGACCACGTTCACGCGCCCATCCATCTGTATCCTTCCTGCACAGCCGACAACCTGTTTTTGGAGAACGGAGGAACATCATGACCACAATTGAGGCAGGCCTGTCTTCGGCAGGCTTTTCCATCGAGGAGCAGATGAACTGCGCTGCTCACGCACTGGGGCTCCCTCTCCTCGTGCTCGATGCAGCGGGGACGCCCATTGCCGCGACGGCAGACTTCCCTTCTGACGTACTTGCCCTGCTGCAAAGAAACCGACAGGTGCTGCTTCAACAGGGCAGTGCCTCTTTCCCCACGCTCACCCTATACTCATTAGCGCAGGCGAACGCCACATACGGATGGCTTGTCCTTCCGACGGCCTCGGAGCATCTTTCCTTACAGCAGGAAGATCAGCTCGCACAGTTCGGATCCAATATAACATTTTTACTGTGGCACAGACAAGAAATCGACGACCATGACCGCCGTTACCGGGAACATTTTCTCTATGACCTGATCTACCATAACTTCGAATCGTCAAATGAAATGACGGCACTCGGGCGCTTGTGGAACTACCACGTGGATCGCCCACATTACGTTGTGGTCGCGGAGTTCGACCTCACACGCTCCGCCGAGCAGCTGTCATCCCATCTTGCCCTCCTCGAACAAAAAGCCCTGCGCTTCTTCTCTCGTCACGTTCCGCAGCCGATCTCCCTGCTGCTGGACGACCAGCTCGTCCTCCTGCTGGAGCAGTCAGACCTCTGTCGGCAAGATCTGTGCAGCATGGCAAAGCAATTTCAGCAAGAGCTCCATGTGCGTGCGGTGTTCCTCCCCACCCTGTCCATCGGTATCGGGCAGCTGCATGATGCCCCTGCCGATCTTTGCCGCAGCTTTCAGGAGGCAAAACAGGCGGTGAGTCTCGGCCGATATCGCCACCCGACGGAAGGCATTACATCCTATGCCGATTTAGGGATCTTAAAGCTCCTATCCCATGTCCGCACGGAGGAGCTCGACGACTTTTGTCAGGAAACGCTCGCCCCCCTCATCGACTACGATGAGAAAAATGACACAGCCTATCTGCGAACACTGGAAGTATATTTTGAGGAAAACGAATCGCTGCCCGCAGCGGCCCAGCGCCTGTTCATCCACGTCAACACGCTGCGCAACCACATCCGCAAAATCAGCGAACTCCTGGATGCCGACCTCACGCTTACCGATCACCGTGTCCTCTTCTATGTTGCCTGTCAGTCTTTACGCGTTCTGCGCTATCTAAAACAATAACAGCCTTTGCATTGTATGTTTCTCCAAAACTTCGACCAATTCTTGTACAAGACTACAGAATTGGTCGTTTTAATTTATAGTAAAATGGCTTTAGAAAAGCACTTGAGGGTCTGTTTTCTCAACGATTCCTGAACCGATGGAGGAGGTGAAAATATGCTATCGCAAGACATAGAACAACGCGCTGCGCTGTATGAAGCGCTCTCTTCTTATTACGCCGGCAACATACCGGCGGGCGAGACACTCATGCGGCTTGCAAATGCTTATCTTCAAAGGGATTTGGTGCTCCCTCCAAGAGAAGATGACGTGCACTTTGATTTCAACCGTCTGTTCGTCGGACCGCAGAAGCTCTTGGCGCCCCCGTACGAATCCGCCTACCTCTCCCCCGATCGGATGACCATGACGAGGCAAACCATGTCCGTCCGTCAGGCCTATCGATCCGTTGGCGTCGAGATTGCCGACAAAGGGCGCATCCCGGACGATCACCTCCACTACGAGGCCGCTTTTGTCGCCTGCCTGCTCCGCAGTCTCTCGCCGTCGCCGCAAGCCGACGGCCAGTCCGATATCGCTGCACATTATGCCGCTTTCCTGCGGGATCACCTGCTCTGCTGGATCTTTCCCCATTTGGAGCACGTCGCCGCACACAGCACGACGCCATTTTGCCGACAGGTCGGAAAGGCTGCCCAGTTGTTTTTCACTTCTGAAAAGGAGGCTCTCTCATGAATTCGCCGCATTCATTCAGCCGCCGAACCTTCCTAAAAGGAAGTCTCGCCGCCGTCATTTCCGCCGGAATCGGGTCTTCGCTCACACTGGACAAAACGCCGTTCCGTCCCGCTGCGGCGGAAACATCCGAACAGGTTTTTCAAAGTGCCTGTCCGCGTAACTGCTATGACTCGTGCTCCATTCTTTCGACCGTCAAAGACGGCGTTTTGAAATACGTTGAGGGCAACCCCGCCAATACGTATACACATGGGCGTCTCTGTGCAAAGGGATTTTCCTATACGCGATCCGTCTACAGTCCGGATCGCATCAAATACCCCATGCGCCAAGTGGGGCGCGGCAGTGGGAAATGGGAGCGGATCAGCTGGGACGAAGCATTCGACATCATTGCCAAGCAGATTCTCTCCATCAAGGAAGAATACGGCTCTACACTCCCCATCTGTCTCAACAAGTACTCGGGCAATTTCAACCTGCTCAACTACTGCGTCGAGGGCATGATGTCGAGCATCGGACATACGTCGCGGGCGACGGGAACACCGTGCTGGCCTGCGGGCATTGATGCGCAGACCTTCGACTTCGGGACAATCTGGAACAACGACCCTGAGGATCTCGTCAACAGCAAGTACCTGATTATCTGGGGGGCAAATCCAGCATGGTGCTCGGTGCACTCCATGTATCTCATTGAGCAGGCACAGCGACAGGGCTGCAAATTGGTCGTCATTGACCCCACCCTCACCCAAACCGCCTCGAAAGCGGATTTGTACATCCAGATCAAAGCGAGCACGGACGGTGCTCTCGCACTCGGCATGGCCAGCTACATCCTGGAGCATGATCTCGTCGATAGGAATTGGCTGCAGCAGAATGCGAAGGGCTACGAAGAATACTTCCAGTACCTGCGTGAAAACATCACCGTCGAATGGGCGGCGAAGGAAACGGGCATTGAGGCAAGCGTCATCGAAGCCTTGGCACAGGAATACGCAACGACCAAGCCCGCGAACATCTGGATCGGATATGGGATGCAACGCCATGTAAACGGTGGCCAGAATGTACGCTGCATCGACACACTCGCTGCCATGACAGGAAATATCGGGGTCTCCGGTGGCGGCGCACAGTACGCGCAGCTCCAAACATGGGGCATCCAGTATCATGCCATGAAAATGAAGCCGCCCGCAGGGACGACCACGGAAAAAGACCGCATCATCAACATCAACAACTTTGGCCGTGAGGTTCTGGACGCACAGGATCCCCCAATCAAAATGCTTTGGATCGCCTGCCGCAACCTTATGACGCAGGATCCCGAGGCCGCCGTGGTAAAAAAAGTGTTCGAATCCATGGATCTCGTCGTGACGGCAGATCTCTTTATGACGCCGACCGTCGCCATGAGCGATATCGTCCTCCCCGTAACAACTGCCTTTGAAACCGCCGGACTGAACGTCTCCTACTGGCATTACTGGCTCTCGCTCAACGAGCAGGCAATCGCGCCCATGTACGAGGCAAGGAGCGATCTTGAGATTGCCATGGGGCTTTCCGCCCGCCTGAATGCGCTCTCGCCCGGAAGCTGTACCTATCCGACCTCAGGTGCTGTCGAGGAATGGCTTGCCGCTGAGTTTTCCCCGGAATTTTTGGCGCAGTTCGGACTCACGCATTGGCAGGAACTCAAAAAGGGTCCGCGCAAGGCGGTAAAGGGTCTGATCGGCTGGCAGGACGGCAAGTTCAAAACGCCGTCGGGGAAATACGAATTTGCATCCGAGACGGCACAAACGGAAGGGCACGAGCTGCTCCCGATCTGGAACGAGCCGATGGACGTGCCCGAGTCATACCCCCTGCGGCTGATTTCCCCGCATTGGAAGCTCGGCATAAACTCGCAGTTCCAGAACCTCGATTGGATGGCGAATATTCATCACGAGCCGACGGTGGAGATTCATCCGAATACGGCAAAGCAGTACCATGTTGCCGAGGGAGATATGGTTCGCCTTTACAACAACGAGGGCGAAGTGCGTCTAAAGACGCATCTTACGCGCACAGTTGCACCCGATACGCTCGTCGTCTACGAGATGTGGCTCAAGGATACGCCGTTTAACATCAACACGACCCTGCACGCCATCCCCTCCGATATGGGAAAGAAAGCGACCGGGTCACCGGGTCTCGCGTTCCACGATAACTTTGTCGCCCTTGTGAAAGCCTGAAAGGAGTGAGTCTCTTGAGCAAACGTTATGCCTTTCTCGTTCATACGGATCGCTGCATTGGCTGCAATGCGTGTGAAATTGCCTGCAAGAACTTCTATCAGCAGGAAGCCTCTGTCCACTGGCGCAAGGTGTACTATATGCAGGAAAAGGATCTCCCCCAGCCCTGCCGCGTCAGCGTCTCGCTCGCCTGCAATCACTGTGATGCGCCATCCTGCATGAAGGCGTGCCCAACCAGTGCCTACAGCAAACGCGACGACGGCATTGTGATGCACGACCAGGACCGCTGCATCGGCTGTAAGCTCTGCATGATGGCGTGCCCATATCGGGTTCCCTGCTTCGACAAGACGCTTGGCAAGGTCAGCAAGTGTGAGATGTGTGCCGAGCGTCTGGATAACGGGGAAGCCCCCATCTGCGTAAAGAGCTGCCCTGTGGAGGCACTGGAGATCATCGATCTGTCCGCCCCCCAAAGTGCAGCGTACCGCGACACGCTGCCGGGGCTTCCGCCGACCGATATGACGCACCCCTCTACGCGATTCATCGAGGCCAAGATGGGCAAACAGAACTGGAGGGAAACCAAATGATGACATTCGACGAACTGCCGCTCGTGTTTTTCACGACGCTCTCTCAAATCGCTGTCGGTGCCTTTCTCTTCCTGACGATTACAGAAGCAAGAGAATCCCTGGAACCGAAGGTCGTTCGCTTCTGCACCTGCGTCATCTTTCTCTGCGCCGTGCTGTCGATGGCGTGTTCGACCGCGCATCTCGGGGATCCTGCCGGTGGATGGCGCGCCCTCCTCGGCCTCGATCATTCCTGGCTCAGCCGTGAGATCTTGGGGATCAATACGTTCTGCGGCATGGTGGTGCTCTACTTCTTTTTTTCAGCACGAAATGCTGCACTGCATCGCTTCTGTGGTATACTGGGAAGTGTTGCCGGCCTGCTCAGCATTCTCTCGACCTCCCTTGTCTACACCCTCCCCTCACGCCCTGCGTGGGACTCTCCCTTCCCCCTGCTGTTCTTCCTGCTGACGACCTTCGCTACGGGATCGGCGCTCCTGCAGTTTCTGCTGCTGCAGAAAAAACAGGCGGTGCAGTTTCCCCTCGTGCGCATCATTTCACTCGCCCTGCTTGCGGTCATTGTAATCAGCATTGCCTATGCTGTTGTGCAGGCAGACCACCTGATGCTTCCGACCGGCTGGCTCGTTCTTCGCATTATCGTCGGTGCACTCCTGCCGCTCTTCCTGCTCAGGAAAATGTCCGTACCGCGTGCTGCGGCACATCGCCTTTCTCTCTGGGCGTTTCTGCTGATTGCCCTCGGGGAGCTGCTCGGACATCAGCTCTTCTACGCCTCCGTTCTCCCCTTCCCCTTGTTCCACTGAGATAAAGGAAGCAGGAAACGCATCGCACAGAATGCGTTTCCTGCTTCCTTTTAACGAGGTTTTCCATGCTCACGCATAAAACAGATCAAATCACCCACCATATCTGCACGCGCAACTGCTATGACTCCTGCGCCATCATCGCACGCAGTCGGGACGGACAAATCACGGATCTCTACGGCGATGCACAAAACCCCGTCACGGCAGGACGTCTATGTTCCAAACGCCAGCACATTCTCTCCTCCATCTACGACCCGCGCCGCATTCTCCATCCGATGATCCAGCATGGGCGCGGCAGCGGCAGATGGTCGCGCATCTCATGGGCGCGGGCAATCGATCTCATCGCACACAAAATCTTAGAAATCAAAGCGTCCTACGGCTCAACGCTGCCGCTCTGCCTCAACAAGTATTCGGGCAATTTGGGACTCCTGCGCCGTGCCGTCGAAGGAATGTTCAACAGTCTGGGCGCAACCACACAGACACGGGGAACCCCTTGCTTTTCCGCAGGTCTCGATGCACAGTATTTCGATTTCGGCGCAAATATCACCTCCAGCATTCGTGATGTCACACAGGCAAAGCTCATCCTCCTCTGGGGCGTGAATCCCGCATGGACAGCGGTGCACTGTATGCCATATTTCTACGAGGCACGACGCAGAGGTGCGACGATCGTCGTCCTTGACCCCGTTTTTACCGAAACAGCACGCAAAGCAGACTACTATATCCAGCTGCGTCCCGGGAGCGATGCCTCCTTCGCACTTGCCCTGCTCCACCTGCTCGAAAAACGCAACATGCTCCACGATATGCCCGCACATATTACAGGCGGATCCTCGTTCCTGCGCGACCTCTCGGCACTCGATGCAGACGAGCTTCTGCGCACCGCAGGACAATCGCTGGATGCCGTCCAAAAACTTGCCGCGCTCATCGAAGAAAACCATCCCATGCACGTATGGTGTGGCTTTGGAATGCAGCGACATCGTTACGGCGGCTTCGCGGTTCGACTCATCGACGCACTCTCCATGTTGACGGGAAACATCGGATGCAGAGGGGGCGGCGTAAACTATGCCCATCAGGGGATGCTTCTATTTTCTGATGCGATTATGCAGCGACGCAGTGATACGCGTTTCATCGACATCAACCAGTTCGCCGATTCACTTGCCGCCCTTCATGACCCGCCGGTTCGCTTCCTATGGATCGCCTGCCGCAATCCGCTCGGTCAGGATGTCTCTCTGCAAAAGCTTCTATCCACTTGGACACAGCTTGATTTTGTTGTCACAGCAGATAAATTCCTCACGCAGAGTGCCGCACTGTCCGACTTGTTTCTGCCCGTCACAACCGAGTTTGAGGAACTCGATGCCTACGCGGGATATTTTCATCATTGGGTTGGACTGAACACCCCCGCCATCCCGCCGCGCGGCGAGGCGAAGAGTGACCTTGAGATCGCCCGCTTATTGACACGCCGCCTCAACGAACTTGCCCCCCCATACGAGCACGTTCCCGCATCAAAAAGAGGCTGCCGATTTCCTTGACGAAACCTTTACGCCCCTCGTGTACGAGCGCCTTTCCATTCAGCACTGGCGCGAACTCGAAGAAGGCTCACGCGCTTATGACACGGGCATCCCGTGGGCAGACCATCAATTTGCCACGGATGATGGAAAATTTCACTGCTGTTCCCTCGCCGACATTGGCAGCATTCTCTTTCCAACACAGGAGTATCCATTCTATTTTCTAACGCCGCACGCACAGCAAAACATCAACAGTCAGCATCAAATGCCGGAAACGCGGCTTCCCGAGCACCCCATTGTCTTTCTCCATCCCAAAGCCGCTGCGGCAAAAGGTCTCTCCGAAAACAGCGCCGCCATTCTCTGGAATGAAATGGGGGAACTTCACGTCACGGTACACCTCACGGAAACCGTGCCACAGGATACGATTCTCTGTCCACAGGGGGAAAGCCGCGTTTTCACGCTCAACTGGCTCAATGCAGGACAGTCCGCCGATATGGGAGAAGTGCGAACCGGCACGCCGGGGATCGCCTTACACGACGTTTTGGTCAACATACGAGCAAAATAACTAATGGAAGAAAAAGAGATTCCAAACGTCATAGATAACGAATAGAATCCCTTTTTTGTATGAAAATTACCGTATTGTTAATCTGCTGCGTCATAACCTTGTGATCAATCTCGAGGCAAATTGTAAGTTTAATTGTCGCATCGCTCTGCCAGACTTTGGTAGCTTATGCAGCTTCCTGTCTTATGCAACTTCTCTTGAATCGCCATCACACGATAAGCTGCTTCATTTTTCGTTACTAAAAGTTTAACTGAACCGTTTGCAAAATGGAACTTTTTGCGTCAATTTATTTTACAACTTACGCTCTCTTTTTTGGGGGTCAGCCGTCAGCCCGGCGGCCACTTCATGAAGCGCCCGCCAAGCACGTGGAAGTGCAGGTGCTTGACCGTCTGCCCGCCGTTGTCACCCGTATTGACGACGGTGCGGAACCCTTCCTCCGCAATGCCGAGATCGTTTGCGATCTTCGGGATGACGTCGATGAGGATATGTGCGGCAAGCTCCCTATCCTCCTGCCTCAGCGCAACAAGGCTCTCGACGTGCTTCTTCGGAATGACGAGGACGTGCACGGGCGCCTGTGGCTCAAGGTCATGGAACGCGACGACCATATCATCCTCATAGACGCGTGTCGAGGGGATCTCCTTTGCGGCGATCTTGCAGAAAATGCAATCACTCATACTCTCACCTCCTTAAAGGGTTCGATGGATCGATCCATGCGAGAACGCGCCCGAAGACGCCGTCCTTGTATGCGGATTCGAGGCGGACGGCATAAAGCTCTCCCGCCCGCACCGCGTCTTTCGTGTAGACGCGGATGTAGTTGTCCGTAAGTCCGTCCGTTTCTCCTTCGTGCTCCGTCTCGAAAAGCACGCGCATCTCGCGCCCGATAAAGGCGTTATGATACGCTTCTGCCATGCGGTCGGCAAGTGCCTGCATGCGATGCGCGCGCTCCTTCCTGACGGGTTCCGGCACTTGGTCTTTGCGCGCGGCAGCAGGCGTTCCCGTGCGGCGCGAGTACGGAAAGACGTGCATGCGCGAAAAGCCCATGCGCTCCACAAATGCAAGTCCCGCCTCAAAGTCCGCATCCGTCTCGCCGGGAAACCCGACGATGACATCGGTCGAAATGGCGACCCCCGGCACTTCCTCACGCACGTGCGCGACGAGGCGCGCGAATCCTGCCGTAGTGTAATGGCGGTTCATCGCGCGAAGCACGGCATCCGAGCCAGCCTGCAGCGGCAGGTGGAGATGGGCGCAGAAGCGATCCTCCTCACGGATGAGCGCAAAGAGATCGGGCGAAAGCTCGATCGATTCGAGCGATCCGAGACGAAGCCGCTTGATGGCGGGGATGGAAAGCACGGCACGGCACGCGTCCGCGAGCGTCACGTTCGCTGCGAGATCGCGTCCGTAAGCGCCGAGGTGGATGCCCGTCAAGACGATTTCGTGAAAGCCGAGCGCGGCGAGCTTTTCCGCCTCGCGGCGCACGTGCGCGACCTCGCGCGATTTCACGGGACCGCGCGCATACGGGATGATGCAGTACGAGCAAAAGTTCTCGCAGCCGTCCTCGATTTTCAGGAAGGCGCGCGTGCGTTCGGGACTGTCATAGATCGGAATATCCTCAAAGACACGCGCCCCGCGCACATCGCCGACAAAGTCCAATACGCCGTCCTCGCGCATCGCGCGCTCGACGCAATCGACGATCTGCCCGCGCTCCTTCGTGCCGAGCACGACGCGCACGCCCTTGATCGCGCGGATCGCGTCGGGCGCGACCTGCGAATAGCAGCCGCAGACGGCGATGATCGCAGCAGGATTCGTCCGATGGGCACGGCGAATGACTTGACGGCTCTTGCGGTCTCCGAGGCTCGTGACGGAACACGTATTGATGACGTAGACGTCCGCCGCCTCGTCAAACGGGACGATGCCATAGCCGCGCTGTTTGAACAGCCCTTCCATCGTCTCCGTCTCGAACTGATTGACCTTGCAGCCAAGTGTCGTAAGCGCTGCCTTCAACTGCCCAAATCTCCTTTTTCGTACTGAAGCGCGGCGAGTGCGGCAAGCGCTGCCGTCTCCGCGCGCAGGATGCGCGGTCCGAGCGTCACGCTCACGCCGCCCGCCGCAGTGACCTGCTCCGCCTCGTCGAGCGAAAAACCGCCCTCCGGCCCGATGAGGATTGCATAGCGGCTGTCCTCACGCGTTCGCAGGCTTTCTTTGAGCGGCATCTGCTGCTCGTTCTCATAGCAAAAAATCAAGGTGTGCGCCTGCATCTCCTGCAAGAACGCGCGAAGATCCCGAATCGAATGTACGATGACGCGCGCGCTCCTGCCGCACTGTTTCGCCGCCTCGTCAGCGATCTTCTGCCAGCGCGCCGCGCGCGCTTCCCGCTTCTTCACGTCATAGCGCACGACGCAGTTCGCACTCTCGACTGGCAGGATCTCCATCGCGCCGAGCTCGACGGCCTTCTGCACGACAAGATCCATCTTTTCCCCCTTCAGCAGGCACGGCGCGAGCGCGATATGCACGGGCGGCTCCGTGTCTGCATCGAAGCGTTCGACGAGGCGCAGGTGCACGGCATCCGCCGAAAAGCCGACGATCTCCATGCGCGCGACGCTCCCTTCATCATCGACGACGACAAGCTCCTGCCCGCACCTCGCGCGCATGACGTGCATGAGATGGTGCGCGTCCGCCCCTTCGATCACGACCCTATCTGCGAGAATGCCGCGGTAAAAAAGGCGTCTCATGCTCCGCCCTCCACTTCGCCCGTGCGGCGAATGACCATCGCCGCCCAACCCGCTTCCTCGATGATCCGGTCAATCAAAAAGCCACGCGCTTCCGCCGCCTTTGTGACGTCGGCGACACGCGTGTCGATGATGCCCGAAGCGAGCAGCGCACCGCCTGGCGCAAGATGCGCGTCGAGCGCTTCGAAAAGGCGAACGACGAGATCGGCAACGAGGTTCGCACAGATGAGATCCGCTTTGCCGTCAAATGCGGCAAGCAAATCGGATACGCCCGTCCTTACGATGCCATCCACGCCATTCCATGAAGCATTCCTCGCCGCAATCCGCGCTGCCCTGCGCTCGCAGTCCATCGCAAGGACCTCGCCCGCGCCGAGCTTTGCCGCCGCGATGGCGAGCACGCCTGAGCCAGTCCCGACATCGAAGACGCGCATGCCGCCGCGCACGAGCTCTTCCATCGCGCGAATGCACATTGCCGTCGTCGGATGCGTGCCCGTGCCGAACGCGGATCCCGGATCGAGCCGGACGACGATGTCATCGGGACTCGCCTCATACGTCTCCCATGCGGGCTGAATGACGATGAGCGCGCCGACCTTCTCCGTATGGAAGTACGCTTTCCAGTTGTCTTCCCAGTCTTCGTCCCGCACGGTCTGGCACGAAATGGGGTGCCTCTCGCTGCTGCCGATTCGCTTGGCCATCGTTTCAACGCGCGTCTCAAAATCGCGCAGGCGTCCGTCGAGATCTTCATCAGCAGGCAGGTACGCCTTGATCGTCACACGATCCGCCTCTGCCTCGGATGCGACCGCACTGTAGTCGTACAGCCCCTCTTCAAGATAGCTCTGCACGAGTGCGGGGTCTTCGATGACGACGCCAGATGCGCCGACCTCGTGGAATATCTCCGCAATGACGTCCGTCTCCTCCGCGCTCGCCGCGATACTGATTTCCGCCCATTCCAATCCGCATCGTCCTTTCCTGATTTGTCCTTTTATTATACGGTTTCCGATCGGAAAAGACAAGATTGATCCGGCGCAGATTCTGCCCCGAATGTCACGAAAGGATGCGCTCCCCCATGTGGTTCTGGTGAGGCAAGCGAGGGAAATGCACGGCACGCCGCGCGCACGCGCTAGGATTCTGCTTTCCCAGGAGCGGCCGCTTCCGCTGCCGCCTTCATCTTCGCCGCCTTCGCCGCGAGATAGCGCTCCCTCGTCGCGATCTTATGCTTCATGTTCTCGACGAATTCCTTTGCCGCCTCGATGTCTGCCGCATCGGGATGCGTCGAGGCGAGCTTCCAGCGCGCTTCGCTTTTCGGTCCCGTATGCGGATCGTTCGGGTCGGTCCTGCCCGACTTCTCACGCTTCTTTTTCATCGCGGGATTGATCTTGCCGCGGCAGCCGAATGTGCCGAGCACTTCATTTCCATCCCCGAGGACGTAGCCCGCACGTGCAAAGCTCGTGATCGCGTGCTCGCTCGTCGGCGCCGTGCCATGCGTCTGAAAGAAGATGACACGCGTGCCGTGGACCGTCGGCAGGTATTGCAGCATCAGCGGATCGGGCTGTCCGAGGCGAAGCCAGTAGCCGAGAGCTACGACGTCATAGCCCGACACGTCTTTTGGCGCGTCCTGCACGCGAAAGATGTCTGCCTCCGCCTGCTCTGCGATTGCCTCGGCAATCCGCTTCGTATTGCCCGTCACCGACGAATAAATCACGGCCCACTTCAACATGGTATCGCTCCTATTTCAAACTTCACGTTTCAAACTTCACGCCTTAAATCACACATTGCGCCGCTTATCATGCGCACGCTCTTATTTTAATCAGCGTTTCTTGTCTTTCGCATTGACATTTGTTACAATATATGTGCATGTTTTGCTATGCTTCGCACAGCGAATCAACGCATTTCGTCTTACGGAAGGGAGTGCCTGCCATGTCTGAACTTCTGAATGCCCCTGCTGCGGGCTTTGCCTTGCTCGGCGTCTTTGCACTGACCTCGGGCGGACTCTACGTGCGCCACGTCCATTTATCGACGCGGATGCTTGTCCATATCGCGCTCATGCTCGCGCTGACCATTGTCTTGCACCAATTTCGCCTCTTTCATATGCCGCAGGGCGGCAGTGTCACAGCCGGTGCGATGATCCCGCTCCTGCTGCTCTCCTACCGCTACGGTGCGAACGTTGGCGCGCTCGCAGGCTTTCTCTACGGCATGGTGAACATCCTGCAGGATCCTTTTATCGTGCATCCCGTCCAAGTGCTCTTCGACTACCCGCTCCCCTACATGGCGATGGGGCTGGCAGGCGTTTGGGCGCACCGTATCTACCTCGGAACGGCGCTCGCATTTTTCGCGCGGTTCCTTTGCCACTTCATTTCGGGCGTTGTCTTTTTCAGCTCGTACGCGCCAGAGGGCACGAGCGCATGGCTCTACTCGCTGACGTTCAACGCGAGCTACCTCATCCCCGAATTTTTGATCTGCTGCATCATCCTAAAGTTCCTGCCGATCCGCCGCCTCATGGACGCGATGGGCGAGCCGCGCTGAATCGGACTCACGCAGTCTCACGCGGCGCCGTACAGAGCGTGATGACCGCGTGTTCCAGCAGCTCGTCGCCCGCCTGTCCCGTCTTCAAGAGATAGTCGGCATCGATGAGTGCGAGCATGGCGTCCTTGAGCGCATATTCGGGGAACTGCATCGCCGCACGTCCGAGCTTCTCGGCGATAAAGGGATTGAGCTCCAAGGGCTTCGCGAGCGCCCTGCCGCGAACGCCCTTTTTTTGCAGCAGGACCGCCTGCCAAAGCTGACGGACATGGCGCGTCATGAGCGCCAGCAATATCGTAAAATACGTGCCGTCCGCAAGCTGGCGGCGCAGGAGCATAAGTGCTTTTTCCACCTTTCGCTCGCTGATGGCATCAAGGAGCGCGAATGACGAGACTTCGGGGATCCCCGCAAAGACCGTCATCATCTCGCGCTTCGTGATGCGCGGCGCATTGGAGAAGAGTGTAAGTTTATCAAACTCGCCGTCGAGGTACTCCAGCGAGATCTCGCGCATCATGCTGACCGCGCCCGTGAAATAATCATAGGCATCGCGGTCGAGTTCCTTGCCCATCGCCTGCAGTTTCGCCGTAAGCCAGCCACCGATATTCCACGCGCGAACGGGATCCGCATCGAGCGCGAGCCCTGCCTTTTCGATCGTCTTGCAGAACTTCTTTCGCTTGTCCGGCTTTGTCTCCGTCTGAAAGACGACATAGCTGTACGCTGGCATATCGGCGAGCAAGGCGAGCAGGCGATCCATCTTCTGATTCGCCCTCGCCTTGCCCGCTCCATCCGATTCCTTTTTCTCGGAAGCAAACGCCGCATCCGTCACGAGGACGACATTCTTATCGGCGAAGAACGGCGCCGTCTCGATGTAGCCGAGCAGCGCCTCTACATCGGCAGTGCCCGTCAGCCGCTGCAATCCGTCCTGCAATCCGATCCCACCGGGGAAGAGCCGCGCAAAGATCGCCGTGCGCGCACGGTCGACGAAATAACGCTCCGCCCCCGCGAGCAGGAATACGTGCGGCAGCGGATCCCGTTTCAGTGCCGAAAGAAATGCCTGATATTCCATCATATTGTCCTATTCATGTTGGTGCCATATACAGCAAAAAACCACCTCGAAAGGTGGCTTGCATTCCAACTGGTGGGCGATAACAGGATCGAACTGCTGACATCTTGCTTGTAAGGCAAGCGCTCTCCCAGCTGAGCTAATCGCCCAAATGGTGACGCCAATGGGATTCGAACCCATGAACCCGCCGTGAAAGGGCGGTGTCTTAACCGCTTGACGATGGCGCCATTGGCTCCTCGAGCAGGATTCGAACCTGCGACAGCCTGATTAACAGTCAGGTGCTCTACCGACTGAGCTATCGAGGAATGATGCGGCACTCGCGCACCGACTAAGTTAGTATAACGGATTCAAATGCAAAATGCAAGCCTTTTTTCTCAATTGATTTCCCGAATTTCCGAATTTACATGGTTACAATATTGTACCATATTCCCACCAAACATGCCATTATCTGAAGAGGCAATGCGAAGCCATCCTAAGCCTCCCGAAATGAAGCAATCGAGAAACGCACGGGGCTCCCAGTGGAATTCTCTCATTGCCGCTCAGGCGGCAGCAGCGCGCCGCCTGAGCGCGAACGTTCTCGCTCAGGCGACCAGACGAACCGCACGGCGGCTATCAGCGTCGTGCAGGAGGCCGTGCACCGCGAACTGCGCCGCCGTCCCATCCTGCAGCCGCCCGTCGTCTTCGAACAGACGTGGCATATCGCCTGACGATAAAAGCCCCCTTTCCAAGAAGCCTTGGGCACCGACTGCGGCGCGTAAGACTTCTTTTTTTGGCGGAGACGAGAGCACGCATCGCTGCACATCGAGGAATCGTATCATTTTGCACATAACGAAGAAACAAACTCTTGTCTGTTCTTATTTTTGATTGTTTTGTATAATAAAACGAGAAAGGAGGAGCAGATGTTTAACGAACGCTGTCTGGAAATCCTGCGCGTCCTTCGGCGCGCTGACCGACCGCTGCTCGTGCGGGAGATTGCGGAAAAAACCAACCGCTCGACGCGCTCCGTGCAGTACCATTTGAAATTTTTGGATGACACCCTGCGCGAGATGCATCTTCCGCCGCTTCTCCGCAGTGCGCGAAACGGGATTCGGCTGCCTGCGGATGTGCGCGGGAACGCCTCGCTGCGGGCACTCCTCTCCGAGCGCCAGGGGAACCTATACGCGCCATCGCCGGAGGAGCGCTCGCAGCGCATTTTTTCCTTCCTTTTGTCCCAGCAGGCCTACGTCAGCATGGAGCTTTTGGCCGAGCAGCTTTCGGTCAGCCGCGCAACGATCGTGCGCGACGTCCATCAGATAAAGGTGCTCGCGCACCGTGCAGGATTTCGCGTGGAGGCAGCGCCCAATCGCGGGATCCGCCTTGCGGGAGACGAATCCGCCATACGCGCCATGGCATTTCGCCTCTTTGCACACCACATGCAGGAAGAACTTGCACTCGCGCCGCAGGATGCGCGCCGCAACGTGCTTGCCCGCGTGTTTGAAGGCCAGCTCCACGCAGCGGATTTCGCGTTCTACGAGCGCTGCATCCACGAGGCGGAAGGCGCGCTTTCAGTCGTCTTTTCCGAAACGGGGTTTTCTGCCCTCGTGCTCCATCTCGCCATCCTCACCCTGCGCCAGAGGGGCGGAAACGCCCTTCCCATGCCATGCGAGGAAAGCCGCACACCGAGAGAGCAGGCCGCCGCGCAAAAGATTGCCGCACGGCTTTCCCGGCGCTTTCATCTTAGCATTTCCCGCGCGGAGCAGCACGCGATTGCCCTGCAGCTTTCCTGCAGCGGGCTTTCTGCCGACGAGCGGGATTTCGATCCGTCCGAGTTCACGCTTCATACGCTCGCCGGGCGCATCCTAGTGTGCATGGGCACGCTGCTGAACGATGCCGCTATGGCGCGCGACGAGCGCCTGTTTCAGGGCTTTTTCGCGCATCTGCGGCCTGCCATTTCCCGCCTGCAGCAAGGCGTTCCCATCGAAAACCCGCTGCTTGCGGAGATCCGCGCGGAATACAGCTGGCTTTTCGAGGCCGTGCGCGAGGCGCTTGCCCCTGCGGAGGAGTGGGCGGGAAGCCGGTTTTGCGATGCCGAGGTCGCCTACTTCGTCCTGCATTTCGGAGCGGCGCTCGAGCGGCACGGACGGCTTCGCGAGGAGAAACGGCGCGTGCTCGTCGTCTGCGACCACGGCATCGGCACGTCGGAACTCATCGCCGCCAAAGTGCGCAAATTTTTCAACGTGGAAATCATTGCGACCGTATCGCGCAGGCAAGCGCAGCAGGCACTATCCGAAACGGCTCCCGAGCTCATCATCACGACGGTGGAGCTGCCGAAAGCGCTGCTATGCGGTTCTTGCGCGCCGCCCTGCATTCGCGTCGCGCCGCTCCTCACGCAGCGCGACCTCCTGCGGCTCGGAAGCCATCTGCCGCTTCGGCGGCGCGCGCCGGAATCGCTGCTGCAAGGCGTGATGCAGGCCGTGACGCGCCACGCGATTATCCTGGATTCCCCCAAGCTGCTCGACGAGCTTGCTGCGCTCCTTGATGCGCAGGGAGAATCCGCTGCTTCGAAAGGAGAGATGCCTATGCTGAAGGATGTACTGACCGAGGACTGCCTCGCGCTGCGAGTCAAGGCAGCGGACTGGGAAGCTGCCGTGCGCTATGGCGGCGCGATGATGCAGCGCCTCGGCATGGTGGAAGAACGCTATACCGAGGCCATGCTCCGCACCGTGCGAGAGATGGGGCCCTACATCGTGATCGCGCCGGGGCTCGCCATGCCGCATGCGCGTCCGGAAGATGGGGCAAAGCGCGTGGGCGTCGCCATCCTCACGCTGGAAGATCCCATTCCCTTTGGAAATCCCGACTACGACCCCGTGCGCGTCGTCGTCTTTCTCTGCGCCGTCGACAAGGTGCAGCACCTGAAAGTCCTCTCCGACCTGATGGTGCTCTTCGAGGACGAGGGCTTCTGCGATGGGATCTGCGCACGGCGCACGGAAAAGGAAGCGCACGCCTACGTCCTAGGAAAATTGCAGGAAGAGATCTGACCGCATGGCAAAGGAGGAAGCAGCATGCTCAACATCATCACCGTCTGCGGGAACGGCATCGGCAGCAGCCTGATGCTCAAAATGAAGATCGAGGAAATCTGCGAGGAAAACGGGATCGCCGCCCAAGTGGAATCACTCGATTTCAATGCAGCGCAGGGACATCCCTGCGACCTCATCATCACCGTGAAGGAACTCGCCTATCAATTTGAAGGCAAAAAGGTCGGCATTGTCCGCAGCTACATCAACAAGAAGAAGATCAAGGAGGACGTTTTGGAACTCCTTCAGTCCTCGGCAAAGGAAGCAGCGGAAAAATAAGCAGGCATGGACTTTTTCAGAAAGGAAGGCATAAGCTATGGAAATCCTGGAATTTTTGCGCGACGTGCTCTCGCAGCCCGCGCTCCTAATCGGCATCGTGTCCTTCATCGGACTTGTCGCCCTCAGGCGTCCCGCCCACAAAGTCATGACGGGAACGCTCAAGCCCATACTCGGCTACCTCATGCTCAGTGCGGGCGCTGGCGTCATCGTCTCCAATCTCGACCCGCTCGGCAAGATGATCGAGACGGGATTCCACATCGCGGGCGTCGTGCCGAACAACGAGGCCATTACCTCCGTCGCACAGAAAATGCTCGGCGTCGAGACGATGAGCATTCTGGTCGTGGGACTTATTTTCAATCTCCTCATCGCGCGCTTCACGAAGTACAAATACGTCTTTCTGACCGGCCATCATAGCTTCTTCATGGCATGCCTGCTCTCCGCCGTGCTCGGCGCATCGGGCTTTTCGGGCACGCAGCTCATCCTCGTGGGTGGATTCATCCTCGGCGCATGGAGCTCCATCTCGCCGGCAATCGGCCAGCACTACACGATGCAGGTGACGGAAGGCGACGAAATCGCCATGGGGCATTTCGGCAGTCTCGGCTACTACCTCTCCGCCTGGGCGGGAAAGTTCGCCGGGAAGCCGGAAGACAGCACGGAAAAAATCGAAATCCCGGAAAAATGGGGGTTCCTGCGCGATACGACGGTGTCGACGGCGCTCACGATGATGGTCATCTACCTCATCGCGGCGATTGCAGCAGGTCCTGGCTACGTCGCGACGCTCTCCGGCTCGATGTCGCCGTTCCTCTTCGCGCTGATGGCCGCCCTGCAGTTCGCCGTCGGCGTTACCGTCGTCTACGCCGGCGTCCGCATGATCCTCGGCGACCTCATCCCCGCCTTCCAAGGCGTCGCGACGAAAATCATCCCGAACGCGATCCCCGCCGTGGACTGCGCAGTATTCTTCACCTATGCGCCGACGGCTGTCGTCATCGGCTTCCTCAGCTCCTTCATCGGCGGCATCATCGGCATGCTCATCCTCGGCGCAGTGGGCGGCGTGCTCATCATTCCGGGTCTCGTGCCGCACTTCTTCTGCGGCGCGACGGCAGGCATCTTCGGGAACGCGACAGGCGGCAGGCGCGGCGCAGCGTTCGGCGCCTTCATCAACGGCCTTGCGATTACCTTCCTGCCTGCGCTGCTCCTGCCCGTCCTCGGCTCGCTCGGCTTCCAGAACACGACGTTCGGCGACGCGGACTTCGGCGTGCTCGGCATCCTCATCGGGCAGGCGGCAAATGCGGTCGGCATGACGGGCGTCTACGCGATCCTCGCCATTCTCCTCGCCGTGCTCGTCATCCCCTCGTTCCTGAAGACGAAGTCAAACGTCATCAACTACTACGAGGAAGAGGAATGACTGCGGCATTTGACCTCATCGGCATCGGCGCTTCCACGCTCGACATCCTGACGGCCGTAGAGGATTTCCCCACAGGGCGTGCGGTGCACGAGGCGCGCGCCGTCAAGATGGAAGGCGGCGGTCCCGTCGCAACGGCGCTCGCGGCGGCAGCAAGACTCGGTGCCTCCTGCCAGATGCTCGACGAGCTGGGAGACGATGCTGCGGGGCGTGCCATCTGTGCAGACTTTCAGACCTACGGGGTCGATACGCGCGCCCTGCATTTCCTTCCCGGCGCAGCATCTGCCGTCGCGAGCATCCTCGTGAACCAAAAGGGCGAGCGCGCCGTCTATTTCCAGCGCGGCGGGACGGAGGATCTGTCCCCCGCCGCAAGAAACGGCATCCTGTCGCGCATCCCCTATGCCAGTGTGCTCCATATCAACGGACGACACATGGGGATTCTCGAAGAGGCCATGCGCACGGCATGTGCCGCAGGCGTCTGCATTTCCTTTGACGGCGGGGCAGACCGATACCGCTCGGAAATGCGCACGCTGGCAGAGCAGGCGGATATCTGCATCGTCGCGCGCGACTTCGCGGAAAAGCATACGGGCTGCACGGACTGCGCGGAAATGGTTCGCGCCCTCTTCACGTCCCATACGAAAATCGCGGGGGTGACCGACGGCGTGCGCGGCTCATGGCTCATGGAGCGCGGCGGCGAGATCATCCATCAGCGTGCCTGCCAAATGGCGCACGTCATCGACACGACGGGCTGCGGCGACAGCTACCACGGCGCCTTTCTCTACGCCCTCACGCGCGGAAAAACCGTTTCCGAGGCCGCGCGCCTCGCTGCCGCCGTCGCGGCAATGAACACGCAGGCACTCGGCGGCCGGAGTGCCCTGCCGAACCGGAAGGAGCTAGATGCGTTTTTGAGGGAACGCGCCTAGAATCGCACCGCGTCACACAGGCATACAGGCACACAAAAAATGCCAGCGAGCGAATCCAGTCGCCCGTTGGCATTTTATTTTGCCTTCCATATTTATTTACGGCTTTTACGACAGGCGCATCCGAAAATCCTCGTAGCCGAACCGCCGCAAGATCTCGACCTCGCCCCCCGGTTTCGCGGCGCAGATCGCGGGCAGCGGCATTCCATTGAAGGTGTTGTTCTTGACCA
>ERZ772945.903-NODE-903-length-22346-cov-6.869140_pt1 | contig 22346 bp, 20 predicted proteins | sample MGYA00511681_ERZ772945 | MGnify/ENA primary metagenome ERZ772945 (study PRJEB29015, sample SAMEA2737943) | human oral metagenome | biome: human oral; feature: human-associated habitat; material: dental | place: China | collected 2143 ...
AGGAGATCCCGGCCTCCGTGGGCATGAGCCCGGAGAAGGTCAAGGAGATGTACCGACTGCTGTCGATCGCCAAGTACGACGACCGCTTCGTCGTCCCGACCGCCCACCCCGAGATGCCTCGTGGCATCAAGGAGCTCGAGGGCTGCCCGGTGTCCTACGACGTTGAGGCCTTCCACGGCCTGGCCCCCGCCACGTCGAATCGCCCGATGGGCAGCTCGTCGCCGGAGGGACGCCAGATGCTCCCCCTTGAGGTCGTTCGATGAGTACTTTTGTCGGCATTCCGCGCATTCCTACGGCCGCTCCGGAGACGGAGATGGATCCGCGCGGCGCGCGCGGCGTGCGCATGGCGGTCTCGGTCCTGCTGGATTATCCGGGGGACGACTTTGAGACCAAGCTGAACGCCGTTGAGGAGGCTCTGACGGACCTGCCGGAGCCGGCCTCGTCGGCCCTGGCCTCGTTCGTGAGCTACGCTCGCGCCGCGGGCCTGCGCGCCATGCAGACCACCTACGTGGAGACGTTCGACCAGCGCCGCCGCTGCGCGCTCGGCCTGACGTACTACACGCACGGCGACACCCGTGGACGAGGCCAGGCAATCCTGGCGTTCAAAGAGGTGCTGCGCCGCGCCGGCTTCGAGATGGACCGCGAGGAGCTGCCCGATCACCTGCCGGTGGTCCTGGAGTTCGCGGCCTTCGACGAGACGGGCACCGCCGAGGGCCTGCTGCGCTCGAACCGTGAGGGCATCGAGGTGATCCGCACGGCGCTGCGCGCCGCGGACTCCCCGTACGCGCCGCTGCTGGATGCGCTGGTCGCAACGCTGCCCGAGCCGGACGAAAAGACCATTGAGGGCTTCCGTAAGCTCATTAGCCAGGGGCCGCCCACCGAGCTGGTGGGTGTGGGCGATCTGTCTGCCACGCCCTCCCCGACTTCCGAAACAACGATGGGACGGTAACGTTCATGGAATCCGCACTTTTGCATGCCGCGTCTGCAGCCGAGACGCAGTCGCTGTCCTTCCTGGACATTGCCCTGTGGGTGGTCCTGCCCTACGTGTCCTTCGCGATCCTCATCGTGGGTCTCGCGTGGCGCTACAAGACGGACCAGTACGGCTGGACGTCTCGTTCCTCGCAGTGGAATGAGCCGACCATCCTGCGGTGGGCGTCGCCGCTGTTCCACTTCGGTGTCCTCTTCGTGTTCATGGGCCACATCCTCGGCCTCGTGATCCCGAAGACCTGGACCGAGGCGGCCGGCGTGCCCCAGCACGTCTACCACCTGGTGGCGACGATCCCCGGTACGATCGCCGGAATCATGACGATCGTTGGTCTCGCGCTGCTGATCTACCGCCGCCTGGTGTACAAGTCGGTGCGCGTGGCGACGACCCGCATGGATATCGTCACGTACGTCATGCTGACCATCCCGGTGCTCCTGGGCGGCGCGGCGACGCTGCTCAACCAGGTGCTCGGAGGACACGAGGGCTACGACTACCGCGAGACGATCTCCGTGTGGTTCCGGTCGATCTTCTACCTGCACCCGCAGGCGCACCTGATGGCCGATGTGCCCCTCAGCTTCAAGCTGCACATCGTCGCCGGTCTGCTGCTCTTCTGCATCTGGCCGTTCACCCGCCTCGTGCACGCGGTGAGCGCGCCGGTCGGCTACGTGGCGCGTCCTCCGGTGGTCTACCGGTCGCGCGATGAGCGTCGCACGCACCAGATGACGCGCGGCGGCATGTCTGACTGATCGATGGTCGGCGCCCGTGGCGCGGTCCTGCCGAAGGGGCGAGGCCGTGGCCGGGTGATCGGCGGGACCGGGGGCGGGCGAGAGCTCGCCCCCGAGTCTTTATCGTGGGGTGCGCGGTGTCACCTGCGTGAATAGATGAGATGACCCCGCGTAATGAGACCAGTCGGTGGTATTGGCCGTGCGGAGCGGCTTGTATGCTGGGTAGAATAAAGAGCACTTTGTAAGTAACGTAACAGGTTTAAAGCTGTTTGGTGATGCTCGTCATGTGCATTTCCGCTGATTATGAGGGAGAGAGGACTATTGATGAATGACACCTCCCGTTCTCGGCCTCTGGCTGAAACACTCGCCGCGATGGCTGCCCTGACACCCGCGCAGCACGCTCTCCTGGAGCGCATTTCGCACCACGGGAGCCCCGTCACTGTCGCAGAACTGGCCCAGGAGGCTGGTTTGCACGTGTCGAGCGTGCGCGAGACCCTCGAGGGCCTGTTTGCGCTCGGCCTGGTTGAGAAGCAGCAGCTTCCCTCCTCGGGGCGAGGCCGTCCCGCGCTCGGCTATTCGACGATGACTCCGGCGGATCCGTCCTTCGCTGCCCAGATGCTGCACCAGCTCACCTCGTCTTTGCTGGCCTGGTTGCGTGCGGATGCGGCCGACCCGGCGGCCTCGGTGCGTGAGATTGGCTCGCGTTGGGCCGATGCCGCGCTCGAGACGATGGAGGTCCCGGATCATAGCCACGCGCCGAGTCGCCGTGCGGTGCGCGACACTTTCAACATTGCGGCCCACCTGGGCAAGGTGCGCCTGTTCATGAATGCGATGGGCTTCGCGTCGATCCCTCATGACACCGACCCGATGGCGGTCGTGCTGACGGCGTGCCCGTTCAGTGAGCCGGGTACGCCGGACGACCTTGCGCTGGAACTGCGTCGCGGCATTGTCGAGCGCGTGTTCGAGCGAACGGCGACGGGATTTGCCACGTGGTCACTTGATATCGATCCGATGGATCCGCTGCGTATGACGATCTACATTCGCCCGATGAACGAGGCGAATCCAAAGCCTCTGTCGACGACGCTGCACTTCTTCGGTGGTGCTGCTGAGGCTGCCGGTGGATACGTGCGAGAAGTGCCTTCCTCTGAGACACCGGAAACGCTCGGTGAGCTCCTTGAACAGCTGAGCGCGGAGAGCCCCGAGCTGGCACGCATCCTGAGCGTGTCGAGTTTCCTGGTGAACGAGCGTTCGGCCCGCCCGGATAGCGAGCTCGCGCCGGGTGCGCGCGTTGACGTGCTGCCCCCCTTCGCTGGAGGGTGAGATTTACTAGTCATTTGTGTGGGGCGGTCAGGGTTGTGAGACAATCCTGACCGCTTCATCGTAGGATGTGAATATAGCCTCTCCCGTCATTGGAGGATCCCATGTCCGCAGAGATTGCAACCGGTATTACCGAGGACCCCCTGGATGCGGCTGCGCTGATCAGCAGTGCCCGCCGTGACACCTGTGGTGCCGTCGCGTCTTTCGTCGGTGTGGTGCGTAATCATGACGGTGGAGAGAGCGTGGATGCGATCGAGTACTCGTCGCACCCGTCATCCCCGCAGATTCTGCGGGAAATTGTCTCGGAAATGAGGGATCGTCCCGGCGTTCATTGCATTGTGGCGTGGCATCGCGTGGGCCATCTGGAGATCGGTGACGATGCGATGGTTGTGGCCGTTGCGGCGGAGCATCGCGCGCAGGCGTTCCGCGCGGTGGAGACGATCGTCGAGGACGTGAAGGCGAAGCTGCCGATCTGGAAGAAGCAGGAGCTGTCCGACGGCTCTCACAACTGGTCGGGTCTATGAGATGACGATCGGAGATCCCTATTCACGCCAGGCCGCTGTTTCGGGCCGCTCGGTTGCGCTGCCGCTCATCAATCAGCCCGTCCCGTACGAGGCCGGGGACCCCGCGCTGGAGCGTTTCCGTCGCAATTGGCTGGTGGCGGGTATCGGCGAGGCCGGTCAGGCGCGCCTGGCTGCGTCTCGCGTGCTCGTGGTGGGTGCGGGTGGCCTCGGCTCGCCAGTCCTCCTCTACCTGACGGCGGCCGGCATTGGCACGATCGGCATCTGTGACTCCGACGTTGTTGAGGTGTCGAACCTGCAGCGTCAGCTGCTGCACGGCGAGGGCGATGTGGGGGATCCGAAGCCGGATTCAGCCGTGCGTCATCTCAGTGGGCTCAACTCGTCGGTGCATTTTGAGCGCTTTGGGCACGTGACTCGCGAGTGGCTGGATGAGCACGGCCGCGAGTGGGATCTGATCGTGGAGTGCACGGATAACTTCGACGCGAAGTACCTGGTGGCGGACTACTGCGCTGATTCGGGCGTGCCGCTCGTGTGGGGCACGGTCGTGTCGATGGCCTTCCAGGTGAGCGTCTTCTGGTCTGGTGCTCCTGCTCCCGTGCCGTCGCTGACGCTACGCAGCCTGCACCCGGTCAAGCCTGCTCCAGGGACGACGCCGGCCTCGCCGACAGTGGGCGTGCTTGGCCCCGTCGTCGGCCAGGCGGGCACCGCGATGGCGACGGAGGCCATCAAGGTGCTGGCGGGCTTCGGCGAGCCGCTCATCGGGCGCGTCCTCATGATGGATGCGGCGACGCAGCGAGCTGACGTTCTCACCTTTGCCCCGTGGGACTGAGTCTCGTGGGTGTCCCGCGTGCCGACGTTGCTGCGATCGTTGTCGGTGGTGGCGGAGGCGAGCGGCTGGGTGGCGTGTCGAAGCCCGACCTGACGCTCGGTGGTGTGCGTTTGATCGACCGCGTGTGCGGGGTTTTGTTGCAGGCGTGCGGCGCGGGATGCGTGGCCGTCGTGCCCCCGACCGTGCGCGTCCCGGAAGGGGTCGTGCGTACGCTCGAGGATCCGCCGAGTGGTGGCCCGCTGGCCGGTATCGATGCGGGCTTGCGCGCGCTGAGCGTCGACGACGACGTCCTGGTCGTCGTGGTCTCCGTCGACGCGCCCGGCGTGGCAGGCCTTTTGCCCGCCCTCCTGGGGTCTCCTCTGGGGTCGGATAGTGAGGGGCGTATCGCGGTCGGCGGCGAGGCGCAGCCTTTCGATCAGTACCTCATGGGTGTGTATCGCGCGGGGGCGCTGCGCCGCGTTCTCGACGAGGCCGTGGCTGCCCTTGGCTCCGTGCGCGGCGTGGGGGTGCGTCGGGTCCTGCGCGCGCTCGCGCTCGAGCGGGTGAGCGTCGACGCTGACGTCTGCCAGGACATCGACACCCCCGAGGACGTGGCCTGGTGGCAGGATTTTCTAGGCAACTGATTTGTAAGTAATGCCACAGAGGGTATAGGTTGGGAGGGTCAGCGTCTCACGGCTCACTTCCATCAAGGTGCCCTCATGAGACTTCGTCATGGACAACTGTGGCAGCGGCTCGGACTGGCCATATTGTCAGGAATTCTCGTGGCAACCCTCGCTCCTTCGACTGCTGCTGCTCCGACGGACGGTCACGAAATGCACAGCGACGCGGAGTCCGCCGACCTCGAAATCGAGGGGGACCTCGAGGATCGGATAGCGGCCGTCGTTGGGCACGTCGACATGCTCAAGGCGGGGCATCACGGGCTCGCGACCTCGAACTCAGAGTCTTTCATGGCCACTCTCTCGCCCTCGATGATCATTCAGACGAACCTCGAATGGGTGACCCCGGACCGCCTGACGACGTTGGTCACTGTCAGCGGCACCGCGTCATGGGCGCCAACCGCTGACCTGTGGGACAGGGCGCGCATTCCAGCCGTGGTGGGGACTTTTACCGAATCGGGCATCAGCTACAACGACCTGTCTGCCGCTTCGTGGGGGCATGAGTATTACCAGGGCGTCACGCCGCGGGCGTGGTGGTTCCAGGGCGCGCGCCCCCAGTCGACGTACGGCTGGTGGAAGAGCTGGTCAGGCAACTGGTACTTCTTTGTGGATCACCCCTATTGTGCGACGAGCCAGTGGGTGAACGATCGCGGCACCTGGTACTGGATGGATTCCACCGGCGCTATGGCGACAGGATGGATCTACGACGGAAGCTCCCGATACTACCTCGACGACAAGGGGAATCCGACCGCTCAGGGGTGGCAGAGCGTCGACGGGAACTGGCATTATTTCGTCGACGGTCGTGTGTCAACCGGATGGCTCGCCGACCGAGGGACCTGGTATCGCCTGGACGAGTCAACCGGCGTGATGCTCACAGGCTGGCAGAAGGTCGACGGACGCTGGTACTACATGCGTTCTTCCGGTGCCATGGTCACGGGCTGGCAGAGTATCGACGGCTCCTGGTACTACTTCGACGGTGCGGGCACGATGGCCACCGGGTGGATCCAGGACGGTGGTTCCTGGTACTACATGAACGAGACGGGTGCCATGGTCACCGGTACGCAGGTTATTGATGGCCGACGCGCGACCTTCACGGCCTCGGGTCGCTGGACCGGCTACGCCTCCCGATCGACGCCTCCCGACCGAGGCCCCCTGATCCAGGCCTCCTGGCCGAGGCCTCGGTGAACGACCTCACAAAGCGCCGCGCACCGGGAATAATCCCCGGTGGGCGGCGCTTGTCAGAGGACTTGTGTCGTGGCGTAGTGGGGTGAAGGGAGGGCTGCGGAGCGTTGCTGATGACGCACAGTAATTGGACTCTATTCCGAGGAAGATGTAGAATTTTTGCAACTAAACAGGAAAGTGAGAGTGCGATGCTGCGGGTCCTTCACCTCGACAACTGGAAGTCCTTTTCGGAGCCGGTCGACTTCACGATGATTGCGGGGAAGGAAACGCGCCACGGAGAGACCCTCTACCTCGGCAGCAAGAATCGCGTGCTCCCCGTTGCCGCGATCTACGGCGCGAATGCCGCGGGAAAGTCCGCTCTCCTCGATGCCCTCGCTCACCTGCAGGTCATGCTGCGCGAGCCGCGCAAGCGTGGGCAGCGCCTGCACTATCACCCGCACCTTCTTCTTGGTCCCGACAAACCCAGCGTCATCGGCGTCGAGATCGTCCTCGATGTGCGGGATGCGACGTCGAATCGGCAAGCAATCGTCTACTACGAGGTGGCGTTCAACGCGGGAGAAATCGTCGAAGAGTCCCTGTACCGCGTGCGTTCGGAGGACGAGCAGGCGGTCTTCGAGCGCCGTGGCCAGGAGGTCTCACTCTACGGCGATCTTGAGGACGACGTGTCCCTCGACGCTGCGTCGAAGACAGTTCAACCAAACCGCCTCTTCCTCGAAACCTGCTTCAATGCGGGGCTCATTGACGACGAGAAGAGTCTTCTGGGCTCCGTCATCGAATGGTTCAAGCGCCTGACCATCCTGAAGCGGGGAGCACGTTACATCCTCATGCCGCAGCGGATCGCGCACGACGAAGATTTTCGTGCCGCTGTCGGGAGGGGGTTGACAGTCGCCGACACGGGTATCTCCGACATCTGCTTCACGGCGGTTCCTCGAGCCAAGGTGCCTGCAGAAGAGAAGATCCTCGATGAGGTCGAGGGCCAGCTGCTTGATAACACCTCGGAGGCGTACCTCAATGCGGAGAGTGGTGCCGTTTTTCGCGCTCGCTTGGCCGAGGACGGAGACGTTGTCTATGAGCGTCTAGTCACCGTGCACGGGGATGGAAACAAGGATTTCCGGCTTCCCCTTGAGCAGGAATCCGATGGCAGCATCCGCTACCTGCACCTGTTGCCCATCCTGTATTGGGCGGGAGGGGCCCACAAGTCGGGCGTCTATCTGATCGACGAACTCGAAGACTCGCTCCACCCGAAGCTCACGGAGGAGCTCATTCGGCTGTTTCTGGATGCGTCGGGACCTGATGAGAAACGTCAATTGATCTTTACGACGCATGAACTCCACCTCCTGCGGGCTGACCTGCTGCGGCGCGACGAAATTTGGTTGGTGGAAAAGAACGATCACCGGTCAGAGCTCACGAGGCTCACGGACTTCCCTGCGTCTAACATTCGATCGGGTAGCGACCTCCAGCGGATGTACATGTCGGGTCGCCTCGGCGGCGTTCCGCGTCTGTAGGAGGCGATGTGGGCAACAAGAAGGCGCCGACGAGAAAATCTTCGCGCGGGTTCAGGGGGCGCTCTCATAGCAAACAGGTGAAGCCCCTTGTCGTTCTGGCCGTTGAAGGGGCGACAGAGAAGCAATACTTGAATGCGCTGAATCAGCACCTTTATGGTCGCGCCTTTTCCTTTATCTTCTGTAGAAACGACTCGAAATCCTCTCTCAAGAACCTGGTTGAGATAATGGGGGGAAAGGTTAAGGAGCTAGAGCGTGAGAGTATCTCTATCTCTGGTGCCTGGATCATCTGTGATGCGGATGTGAATCAGCCGCATAGGGTGATCTTGAAAAAGTGGTTGTCGGAGAAGATGGACTTTCATCATGGTGCAGCACTGTCGAATCCCTGCATCGAGGCGTGGTTTGTCTATCACTGTGCGGACGTCTGTTCGAGCCGGACCGCAAGTGCTGTCGTTGAGGAACTCGTCAGTAAGTGGGAACGGGGAGCTTATGAGAAAGCAATGGAAATTCCTCAGTGGCTCATCGATCACACCGACGAGGCCTGTCTACGGGTGCAGCGTCGGCGGGTGAGCTTCGCGCAGGGCGTGACCGCGTGGGACGAGGCGCCCTGGAGCGATATGCCTGAGTTGATCGCATGGCTCGACCAGTTGAGGCCACGACGCTCCGCATGAATCGGACGCTGGGTCGGCTACGCCTCCTGATCGACGCCTCCCGATCGAGGCTTCCCGATCGAGGCCTCCTGGCCGAGGCCTCGGCGAACGATCTCACAAAGCGCCGCCCACCGCGTATTGACGCAGGTGGGCGGCGCTTGTTGGTTGTACTGTGGGAAGATCATTCCTGCGCGAAAGTCCTCCCATGTTGTTCTCTCGCGTCCGCCTCGCAGCGGCCATGGCAATGACCGCCGCAGCTGCCACGGCCTCGTCCCTCGCCCTCGTCGGGACCGCCCGCGCCGACGACACCCAGTCCGGCTCCCAGTCCGACTCGTGGGTGCCCGTTACCACGATCCCGCTCGCGAACGCGAAGTCGGTCGAGGCCTCGTCCGTGATCGTCGGTATGGTTCCCCACAAATGTCGCACGTAATTCCCATGTTAACCTTTCGGATTTTGAAATGGGAATGTTGGTATTTCAACGTTTTCTCGATGCCTAAGAAAATGAAGGGTACCCAAATTACGTGCGACATTGAGAGAGGGGGCGGGGAGAGAAGAAGGGGAGTGGAGAAGAGGGTCAGCGCTGTTCGTCGAGCTGGTGGAAGATCGCGGTGAGCAGGGGCGTGACCACCTCGAGGGTGTCGAGCGCGCCGCCGCGCGAGCCGGGGGAGGAGATGATGAGCGCACCCGAGGCGTCGCGCGCCGTCACGCCGACGACCTCCCGAGACAGGCCCGACAGCGGGGTGTTGGCGAGGCCATGGGCGCGGATCTGCTCGGCGATGCCCGGGATCTCGACCTCGACGATGGAGCGGACGACCTCGGGCGCGTAGTTGCCCACGCCGAAGCCCGATCCGCCCAGGATCAGGATGAAGCGTGCGCCGGCCTCGAGCGCGTCGCGGATCTCCGTCTCGAGGACATCGGCGCTCTCGGGGATCGCCGCGACCGTCACCGGGCCGAGGCCTGCCTCTGCCAGTGCGGCAGTGCAGGCGGGGGTCGCCCGATCCTCCTTCGTGCCGCGCTGAATGCGGTCGGAATAGGTGATGACGTGGGCGCTGATCTGGCTGAGGTCGTAGGCGACGGGCTTGGGCATGGTGTCCTCCGAGGTGTGGTGACGTGCTGGTGACTGTGATCCTAGTCCCTTCTTCGTAACAAGGCGGGGTGGGGATGGGTGCGGGTGTGACGGCGATTTTGTGAGCGTCTCGGCCGAGGCAAATGGGGTCTGTGTGGGTCCTCGCGCGTCCAGCCATGGTCGAGTGCGCGGAGTTGCTGTCGATTACCCGTATTTACTACGGGCGCAAACAAGTTAAATGGAGCTCTTCATTTCGCTGAAATGAGGGGAAAAAGTAACGATTCGGATGCGGGCCTGCGAATCGTTGCGCGCGCGCCGCGCACCTTGTTAGATTTAATGCGTTCCATTCCCTCATAAAAGGAGAGACGAGTGCGTTCCCTTCGCATCCTTCCCGTCCTCGGCGCGGCCACCCTGGCCCTCGCTGCCTGCACCTCCGGCTCCCCCGCCGCCGACTCCACGGCCCCAGCGCCCGCAACCCAGCCCGCCGCCGAGACCACCGTCCTCAATGTCTACGCCGCCGCCTCGCTGACCGAGACCTTCGGTGAACTCGAGAAGACCTTCGAGGCCGCCAACCCCGGCGTGGACGTGCGCTTCAACTTCGCGGGCTCCCAGGACCTCGTGACCCAGCTCGGTGAAGGCGCGGACGTCGATGTCCTGGCCACCGCCAACGAGTCCACCATGAAGAAGGCCGCCGACGCCTCCCAGGTCGACGCGCAGACCATCTTCGTCACCAACACCCTGACCATCATCACGACGCCCGGCAACCCCGCCGGCATCACGGGCCTCGACTCCTCGCTCGACGGCGCCAAGCTGGTCATCTGCGCCCCCGAGGTTCCCTGCGGCAAGCTCACCAAGACCCTCACCGAGAAGCTCGGCGTGACCCTCAACCCCGTCTCCGAGGAGCAGGCTGTCACCGACGTGCGCGGCAAGGTGGCATCCGGACAGGCTGACGTCGGTATCGTCTACAAGACCGACGCCCTCGCCGAAGGCGATGCCGTCGACACCGTCGCCATCCAGGGTGCCGACGAGGCCGTCAACAAGTACCCGATCGCCCTCGTGAGCGCCTCGACCAAGAAGGATCTGGGCCAGAAGTGGATCGACCTGGTCCTCTCCGCCGACGGACAGAAGGTCCTCGAAGAAGCCGGCTTCACGCCCGCCGCGAAGTAACATCGACAGGTGACATCGCGTCGAACGCCCGCCGTGAGCCCCCTGCCCATCTGGGCGGGGGGCCTCGGTGCGCTTGCCCTGTGCTTCCTGCTCCTGCCCCTGGCCTTCATGCTGGGGCGCGTCAACTGGTCGACCCTGGGAACAACCCTCGCCACCCCCGAGGCCGCCGCAGCCCTCGGCCTGTCCATGCGCACCTGCGTGATGGCGCTCGGCGTCGACCTCCTCCTCGGCGTTCCCGCGGCCCTCGTTCTGTCCCGCTCGTGGCGAGGCGTACGCGCCGCCCGCATCCTCGTCACCCTGCCGCTCTCGCTGCCGCCCGTCGTCGCCGGCATCGCGCTCCTCGCGGCCTTCGGTAGGCGCTCGACCCTCGGCGCGCTCCTTGGCGGCGTCGGCCTCGACATCGCCTTCACGACAACCGCCGTCGTCATCGCGCAGGTCTTTGTGTCCCTGCCATTCCTCATCGTCACCCTCGAATCCGCGCTGCGCTCGCGTGAGCAGGGACTCGACGAGATGGCCTCCTCTCTCGGCGCCTCGCCCTCGCGGGTCTTTTGGCAGATCACCCTGCCCACGGTCCTGCCCGGCCTCGGTCGCGGCGCGGCCCTCGCGCTCGCCCGCTGCCTCGGCGAGTTCGGCGCGACCCTCACGTTCGCCGGGTCCATGCAGGGCGTGACCCGCACGATGCCTCTCCAGATCTACTTGGCCCGAGAGTCCGACGCGGACCTGGCCCTCGCGCTCGGCGTGGTCCTCCTCGGCGTCGCCGCGCTCGTCGTCGCGCTCACGGAAACCCCGTGGGGGCGCCTCGCTTCCCTCATTCGTTCGACGAGGCCGGGGCGCGCCGCTGCTCCCGGCGCTCCTTCCGCTCCCTCCTCCGAGGCCCCGACCGCGCTCGCGGAAGATGCGGGGGAGGGCGCGGACGTGCGCGTCGCCGGAATCATCGTCGAGCGCGGCTGGAACGTGGACGCGGAGCTTCTCCCCGGCCTCGTGACGGCCGTCGTCGGCCACAACGGCGCCGGAAAGTCGACGCTCGCCCAGGTGATCGCCGGGACCCTGCGCGTGGCTAGCGGGACGGTGAGCATCGGTGAGCGCGTCGTCGACGATGCGCAGACCTTCGTGCCCGCGCGCCGACGCGGCGTCGCCATGGTCTCCCAGGCCCCCCGCATCTTCACGCACATGAGCGTGCTCGCGAACGTCGCCTTCCCGCTGCGTGTGCGTGGGGTGGGGCGCACCCAGGCCCGCGAGGCTGCACTCGAGCAGCTGCGCGCCGTCGGTATCGACGACCTCGCGCACAAGCGCGCTTCCGCCCTGTCCGGCGGCCAGGCCGCCCGCGTCGCGATCGCCCGCGCGCTGGTCTTCCGCCCCGAGGTCCTCATCCTCGACGAGCCCACGGCCGCCCTCGACGTCGAGGCCACCGCCCAGGTGTCCTCCGTCCTGCGCCAGCGCCTCACCGGCGCGGGAATCACGACCCTGCTCGTCTCGCACGACATCGCCGAGGTCCTGGCCCTCGCCTCCCACATGATCGTCATGGGAGACGGGCGCGTCGTCGAGGAAGGCGAACCCGCCCGCGTCCTCGCCTCGCCGTCATCGGTGTTCGCCGCCCGCCTGGCCGGGCTCAATATCGTGTCCGGTCCCATCGTGACCCGCCCCGGCATGGTCGGCGTGCCCGTCGGAGAAGGCGAGCTGTGGGCGGCCGACCTGTCCGAGTTCGACTCGACTGACGCTGGTCGTCTCGACGCTGCAGCCGACGATGCGGGAGATCCCATCGCTCCCGGTGGGAGCAGCCAGGGTGGCCGCGTCGCGCTGACCTTCCCGCCCGAGGCCGTGGCTCTCTCCCGCGAGGAAGCCCATGCCTCGCCGCGGTCCGTCCTACCCGGCGTCGCCTCGGGCATCGACGTCGACGGCTCACTCGTCAGCGTGCGCATCGCGCTCGCGGAGGGCGTGTCAGTGACCTCCCGCGTGACAGCCTCCGCGTGGGCCGACCTCGGCCTCGGCGTCGGTGATTCCCTGTGGGTGAGCGTCAAGGCCACCCAGGTCCGCGCGATACCCGTCGCGGCCCGTGAGTGAGTCTCGGTGCGTAGATCTGGTTACAGCCGCTGAGTAGTCAATGGGTGTCAGCTTCGTCAGTTTCCGTTCTGCCTGTCGGCAATATCCCGAGATGAGACGTTGAATGGCGCTCAGTGTTGAATTGACGAGCTGATTGCGTGGTGTTTCGACATGCAAATCCCCGAAGAACAGTGGACGATGCCGCTCGATTCGCTCACTAAAACGCTTGAGATCGGACATCATATGGCTGAGAGCCTTGTGTGAATCAGCAAACTCGAGATGGCAGAGAAGGGCAGCGGCGAAATTGTTGACAACGAGGCGGTCCAGCGCCTCGTTAAGAGCCTTTTTCTTGCCAGAATGACGACGCGGACTGACTTCGCACATGCGAAGCGCGGCGAGCGTCACCTCCTTGTCGTATGTCCGCCCCTCAGATTGGCGACGTTGCTCCGAAGGACGCGAGACGTCAGCGAGTAGACAGTTGCCATGAGAAACGGCGTTTCGTAGTTTGCGCAGGATGAGTAGCAGGTGGGCGAACGGAGCGGTCTCTCCCCTGTAATCGAAGTACGACGTGTAGAGGCGGATATGTTCGTTCAAGGGGAGCAGCTCCCACAGGTGCCAGATGGAAGGGTTATCATTGCAAGCCGTCCACATATCCTCGGTGTAGGGATTGTAGCGGATGGAGGATGCATCGCCGTTGAGGATACGACGTACGAGTACCTCTGACAGGTCCGATTTCGGATCGCTCATGATGAGCTGATTGAGTCGCACTTTGAGGAAATGCTCCGTGCTCAGCGCCAGTGAGAAACAGATACGGCTCAAGGCGAAGTCGAGGTACGAGAGTTCAACGAGGTCGGCGAAGTCGAGTCCCGAGTAAGTGTAGGAGCCTGCAGTGTCAACACGGGTGTAGTTGCGTTCATAGGATTTGATTGTGAAGAAATAGGAGCGTGAGTAAAGGAACTCTCGGGCGTCGTTCTCGGACATAAGTTCGAAGGAGACTCCGTGACTCCTTAGTAGGGCAATCTGCTCATCGACGGTGATGCACTGCTTCATGCGGACCTCGTTGTGCCAAAAATTATGAGGGGGTCGAATCTGAGATCCGACCCCCCCGATACCCTGGAGCAGAACCCCTGGGCATCTGACGTAGTGGTGAACAGTCTAGCGCTAGATGAATCTTTTGGTCAACGACTAATCTGTGACTTCTATTGGAATGATGCTACTCGCCGGTAGGGTGGGAAGTTCCGGTTGGCGGATCTTCAGACGCTGTTTCATTGCGTGATCGGCGGAAGCTGGGCCGTGGGCGTCGCACATTAAACCGCTAAGTGGAGTGTTGACCCTCTATTCCGCACGTAAACCCTCTAATCTGCACGCGGGCGGGGCTGCCCACGCTCGCAATAGCGGGTTAACGTGCGAGTTCGAGGGCCCACGCTCGCAATAGCGGGTTAACGTGCGGCGTGCGCTGAAGATGCGCGAGGCCGGGGCGGGGCAGGCGTGGTGGGTAGGTCGGTGCGGAACTCTCGCGACGAGGCCGTGGCGGGGTTCTTGCCGATGGGTTGAATTTTGTCACGCTTCATATGTTGTAATTCTTTGTTTCACACGAGTGGTCGCGTGCTCAGTGCAGGGGATGCCACCCCCTATTTTGCCGGGTATTCAGCGGTTTTAGTCAGTGCGAGCCCGCTCGTAGTGGACACCTTTGACTCTGTGCTTTGGGTTTCCTAAGTTGTGGTGAGGACTCAGGAGGTACGTCATGACAACACAGGGTCACCACGAAGCCACGCGCCCCTATCAGCTCGGCGTCGATGTCGGCGACGGTCTGCCTGTCGACGGTGTCGGCCTTGGCCACTTCGCGGCGCAGGTACCCGAAGCCCACTGCGCACGCCCCCGTGACCGCCGTGACGCCCACGGCGGCGACGGCCGGCAGCGGCGTCAGGGCGGTGGCGATCCACAGCACGGCGGCCAGGGCGGCGAGCGCTGCGACGCCCATGAGGATGCGCCTCATGAAGGCCGCGCGTCTGGAGATCCTCGCTCGTGCACGAGAACGGTCACGGGCGAGTTCGCGAACGTCCTTCGCGCTGAACTCGCTTCCAGCCATCTCAACCTCCGGCCGCCGGAAAAAAACTGAACCATGTTGACCACCCGCGTGGGCGGGCGGCTGAGCCTGCGACACCTCCAACATCCGCAGGTCCTCGGCGAAACGATCCTCGATCGGAGCGTCAGCCAGCACCACGCGACGTCTCACGAGGCCGGGGATGACGTAGGCGAACAGCAAGACAGCAGCACCCAGTACAACAAATCCCTCGAAGCCCACGGATCCACGCTAATGGCCGGCCACCACCGAGCCCGGGAGGACCTGCCGCGTGTTGCGAAACTCGCGGCGACCGGCTTGGCGGACATGGCGGATTCCCAATCCCCTCTCATACCACAGAGGGAGGCTGAGGCAAGGGGCGGTCCGCCCCATTCACGACTGGCGCAAATGGCGGATCCATCTACCGCGGGACGGTCCGCCCATGGAAGAATACGATTATGACCGCACATATGGTGACGCTTCCCGATGTCGCCGACCTGGATGTCGAGGACGCCAAACAGGTTCTACGCTCAGCCGCTCGCAAGAACCGCTCCCGCAGGTCGACGCACGTCCGTGAGGGGCTTGTCAATTCCTGGGTTCGCACAGCACTGGACTTCATAGGAAATGCCGAAGTCATCGCCGCCTACGTCTCCGTCAAAGACGAACCTCCCACGCACGAACTGTGCGAGGCCATCACCGCCGCCGGTAAGAAGCTATTGCTTCCCAAGCTCGGGCCGAAGCTGTCCCGAGAGTGGGGATGGTATCGGGGACCGGACGATCTTCAGGTCATGGCCCCCGGCCGCCCCCCGGAGCCCGGCGGGGAGTGCCTGACCTCCAAGGTGCTCGACGCCGTCGACGTCCTGCTCGTCCCCGCCATCCTGGTCGGGCGCCACGGGCAGCGCATCGGCCAGGGAGGCGGATGGTACGACCGCATTCTCAAGCAGGTCAGGCCGGACGCCCGCATCGGAGCGATGATCTACCCCGACGAGTACGTGGAGGCCGAGCTTCCCCAGGACCCGATGGACGTGTGCGTGCACTACGTCATCCTCCCCGACCGCTGGGGCTCGGTGTCCTGACCGGATCGACGGGCGAACGGCCCCTCCCCGCCTGTCGTGATCCAGGCGGGGACGGGCCGTTCCTTGCATCGGGTCGGGTCGCCGGTCTGCGCATCCCGAGGAAGTGGCGCGCGTCTTCCGTGGGTGGCGATTCGGCGCGTCTTCCGTGGGCGAACCGCCGTGGAAAGTCGCGTGAGGGCGGAGTATCCTTGGCGCTCGGTGATCCACTGCTGCTCAAGGAGGCTTCGCGTGCCCACGTATTCGTACCGCTGTACCGCATGCGGAAACGAGTTCGACGTCCGTCAGTCGTTCAGCGACGCTCCGCTGACCGTGTGCGAGAAATGCGGAGGCGCCCTGCGCAAGCTGTTCAACTCCGTGGGCATCGTCTTCAAGGGCTCCGGCTTCTACCACAACGATGCGAAGTCGTCCTCGCAGGGCCTTCACTCCTCCGAGCGCTCGGGCGGCGAGGAAGGCGGGGCCTCCGGCGAATCGTCGTCCGAGGCTCCGGCCTCCGGCGACGACGGAGCGGGGCGGTGCACGAGCTCACAAGGCGCGTCGAGCCCGGCGGCGAGCGGTTCCGGGCCGGCTCCGGCTTCCGGATCGGCTCCCAAGGCTGCGCCCTCCCCCGCGCCCGTCGCACCCTGAACGCCTCGCCTTCCGGGCGTCCCTTTCCGAGTGCCTTCCCGCACCCGTCTACCGTCCCGTATCCGCGAAGATCCCACTCCGCTGCCGTCAGTCGCCTCCTTCCTCGCTCGGTGCGCCCCGCGTCTGCGAAGGTCCCACGCCTACCGCAGCCCGAAGGGACACACGAGACGTCGGGGCCCGCTACCGTCCCGTCCACAGGGCGTCGGCGATGTGTGCGCGGGTCCGCGGCTGTGATGTCGGCCGCCGCGGTCCACAGGCCGGGTTCGGAGCATCGCCGTGCACAGGGGACCGTCGCGGGCCGGGGCGGCCGCGGCCTCCCCACTAGCCTGATCGCATGGATTTCACCCGCATCCGCGCGATTCTGTGGCGTTTCCGCTTCGTCCTCGCGGCCGTTGCGCTTCTCGCCATGGCCGCGTCGGCCCTCTCCACGCTCAGGGAGCTGCGGCCCGAGACCGTGGGCGTCGTCGTAGCCGACCGCGATCTTCCCGCGGGAGCCAAGCTGAGCACCGGCGACGTGCGCGTGGCCGACGTGCCGCGAGCGCTGGCTCCCCGGGGCGTCCTCACGTCGCCCGGCGACGTCGACGGGCGGACGCTGACTACGCCTGTCCCCAAAGGGATACCGGTGGCGCCGCAGATGCTCCTGTCGAAGAAGTTCCTGGCTTCCGTCGAGCCCGGTCAGGTCGTCGTGCCCGTCGCCGTGCAAGCCGACGGGACGGAGAGCCTGCTGACGCCCGGTCAGAGGGTCGCCCTCTACGCGCCCAAGGACGAGCACGCCCAGTCGCCGGAGGCCGTCAAGGTCGTCAGCCGGGCGACGATCGTCGGAGTGGGTACGGCGTCCAAAAGCAAGTCATTTTCACGTGATTTATCTAACACCCTGCCGCTTTTCCTTGCGATTCCCGCGGATACCGCTACCCTGGTCATTGGTTATGGCTCAGCTATGCCCATGCGGGTCCTCATCGTTCATTGACCCGGGGCGCTGGTAGCCATTACGTCCCGCAGTTCGAAACGCCGCGGGGAGAACTACGCACACGTTAGGAATATCAATCCATGCTTGACGGTTTTAAGAAATTCATCATGCGCGGCAATGTCATCGATCTGGCCGTCGGCGTCATCATCGGCGCCGCCTTCAAGCCGATCATCGGCGCGCTCACTGACAGAATCCTCCTGCGGTTCATCTCCGCCATCTTCGGCAAGCCCAGCTTCAACGAAGTCGGCACATTCTACATCGGGACGGCGCCTATCGAGCCGGGCTTTCTCATCACCGCCGTCGTCAACTTCCTCATCGTGGCCGCGGCCCTCTACTTCTGTATCGTCATGCCGATGAACAGGCTGGCCGAACGCAGGAAGTCCGGCCAGGCCGATCCCGAGGAGGCTCCCTCGGACGAAGTCCTCCTCCTCACGGAAATCAGGGACGCCCTCACCAACGACGGCCAGGGGCGTCTCCGCCAGTAGGGCGTCAGCCAGTCATGTGGGGCGCGGGGCAGACTCGCGTCCCACTTCCATGTCGGCGCCGCCTGGCTCCAACGCGACCTTCGGTGCGATTCGTCAGCGCCGCCTGGCTTCGGCGTGCGATACAGCGTCTGGCGTCGTCGGCCGTCCGCCCCCTTGGCGGCTCGCTCCCGCGGCAGAGTGCCCTAGAAGGGCTAGAGCGCTGCGAAAGACGTGCTAGAGCGACCCGAAATGCGGGGGTCTGTTCTCCAGCAGGCGGCGTTCGCCGGCGTCGCGGGCGACGACGCCGTGCCGTTCCTCGCGCATCGCCGATCGGGTCGCCTTCGGGTCGTCGAGGTGAAGAGCCTCTTCCGGAGAGGAGATCTCGCCGCGGGCCAGGCGCTCGGCGTCGAGGCGGGACAGCCTGACGACCGCCCGTCGTCTGCGCGGCGAAGAGGCCGCGGCACTGGATCGGCCGCTGCCGGATCCTCGGGGACTGGCAGCGGCAAGGGCGTCGCGCTCATGGGGGTCGGCGGGTCCTACGTCGCCGGCGGGGACGCCGAGCTTGCGAAGATCGCCGGGTCCTAGGCGGTCATCGCCGGCGGCGTTGGGCTCACGGGAACCGGCAACGGAGGAATGACTGGGCTCGCGGGGGTTGCCGGCGGCGACATCGCCGGCTCGCCGACCGCCGTCAGGCCGGCCGGCACCCGGGCCCCTTCGCCCGCTCCCTCTGCCCTCGCCCTTCGCGCTCATGGACGCAGGCCTTTGCCTTTGCCCGCGTTGTCGGGAGAGCTTTCGACCGCCAGCCCCGAACGGGAGATGACGTTCCTGAGTATCGCGTCGATCTGCACGCCTCGGCGGCGGATCGCGAGTTCCTCGCGAATGGCCTTGACGAATTCGTCTTTCCCGCGGACGACGCCGTCGGAGGCTATCCACGCGACGACGTCGTCGAGCTGACCGTCGGTGTATGCAGCCAGGGGAAGCCCGGCTTGGACGTTCGGACGCGGCCCCCGCGGCCTGGGAACTCCCCCGTCGCGCTCGGGGTCCTCGCCAGGCCCCGACGCCTGCGCAGGTCCCTCCGCGGAATCGGTCCCGGGCCCTTCCGCAGGCTCGGTCCCCGGCCCCTCTGCAGGTTCCTTCGAGGATCCAGACGATCCCGCCTCCGCTGGGCTCCCTCCCCCTTCTCCGGGCTGTCCTTCTCCGGGCTGCGGCGCGCCGTCCTCCGGAGCGGCTGGGCGCCGTCCAGGCCCGGAGGCCTTCGCCGCCGAGGCTGTCGCCTCAGCGCGATCGCCCCGCGTGGAGGACGGTGAGGAAGAGCCCGGGGGCGTCGAGCCATCCGCAGGCACGGCGCCGGCCGAACCGGCTCCGTCGGCTGGGCCGGAACCGTTAGTCGGACCGGAGGTGTCAGTTTGGCCGGAACCGCGGGCTGGGCCGGAACCACGGGCCACAGCTGCCGCATCGGCCGGGCCAGGACGATCGGCGGAGCCTGCAGCGCCGTCGGGAACCGTTCGCGAAGCCTCGCCGGAGGCCGCCGGCGCAGCGGGGAAACTGGAAGCCGCTGTGTCGCCGGAGGCCGCTGCCCCGGGGAAGGCGGCTGGAACGGCAGCGTCGGCGGGGCGATCCGCCTGCGAGGACATGGTCCAATCCTCCGAGCCGAGCATCGGGACCTGCACGGGAGTCTCCGATTCGGCCTGTCTTGCCGCCTCGAGGGCGGCGATGACCTTCTCCGCCTGGCCGACCGGATCGATGAACAGAGATGTCGAGAATGTCCGGACGACCTTCCACCCGCGCCGTTCCAGGCGTTCGATCCAGTAGCGGTCGCGCCGGCGCAGAGAGGGCTCGCTGACGTAGGCGTCGTCGTCGGCGAGGACGGCGACCCTCCACGTTCCCGGGAGGGAGGGGTGCCCGGCGACGATGGGGATGCGCACTCCGCCGTCGAAGCCGAAGTCCATGGCGGCCTCCCATCCGGCGCTTCGCACGCGCGCCGCGAGATCGCCGAGGAGCGGGCCGACATCGCGTCCCGAGGCGTCCGGGTCGAGCGCGACCTCTCGGCCGGCGGCCCGGTCGATGATCCGCTCCAGCAGCCGCGGCCCGGGTGTGGACAGTCTGTTCGCCCCGATCTCGCCGGGGCCGAGCGCAGTGACGATCGTCAGCTCCTCGCGCGCGGCTTCCACCGCGTCGACGAGGCCGGTCAGCCCGCCCGGCGTGGCCAGGGGGCCGAAGGTGTGCAGCACTCGGCCGTGGACCGTCTTGCCCAGGCCGACCGTCAGAATCACGGAATCGCGCCGCAGCCCGGCCGCCTGGGTGAGGTCCAGGACGGTGAACGGCTCGCGCGAGCCCTCGCCGAGGAAGGCCCCCAGTTGCGGGGAGTCCGCGGCCAGCCGTTTGACGGCGCCGCGGATCTTGGAGGCGTTGGCCGTCGAGACGCTCACGACGGCCAGTGACTGCTCCGGGCGGGTCAGGGCGTGGTCGACTACGGCGTCCACGACGGCGTCGACCTCGGCCTGGGTGCCTTCGATCATCCCGGACTGGGGGTTGGGCACCCCCCGGCCGTTGACGACGATGAGCCGCGGCCTGCGTCCGTGCCTGGCGGAGGGGACCATCTCCAGGACGTCCTCGTAGCCCTGCTCGCGCAGCGTCTGGGCGGCGAGCTCGTCGTACTGGGCGCGGAGGGTCGGAAGCTCGCAGACCGGGAGGGTCTTGGCGAATTCGGTGATGGCCGCGCCGGCGTCCTCAGTCCGCGCCCTGCGGACGTTACCCATGGCCACGATCTGCCGGCCGCGCATGAGCATGGAGACCGTGGGGGCCAGGCGCGCCGAGTCGAGCTCGTCCATGATGACCAGATCGGCCCAGGGCATGGGCGGAACGAACTCGGCGGCGATCATCGACGGGATGACCCACACGGGCCGCGCGACCTGGACGAGTCGCGGGTGGGCGGCGATGACGTCCCGCAGGATCCCGGTCGAGTAGCGTTCGAGCTGCGCGTCCAGGCTCAGCGTGTCCTCGCGGTGCGCCGAGATCGTCTCGCGCATGGTCCTGACCACCGCGCGGTTGACGGGGACCACGAGGGTTCTCGTGTGCGCCTCGTCGAGGCGGCGGACTTCGGCGGCGAGTTCGGACAGGCCCGCCGGCGTCGTGCGGGCGAGGATCGGCGAGCGGCCGACCAGCTGTTCGAAGACCGAGGAGGCGTGGACGAGCTCGAGCTCGGCCTCCACGTCGGATCTGGTCACGCTGCGCTGCGTGAAGTCGTCGAGGACCCCGCCGTAGCCGCGGGCGCGGAACTCGGCGATGAGTTCGTTCGCGCGGGGAAGGCGCGCCATCGTGGTCTCGTCCTCGGCCAGCGCGCGCACCCGTTCGAGCAGCTCCCCGAGGGGCATCGAGGCGAGCCGGGCGCCGGGCAGCACCGATTCGAGGGATTCGAGCTCCCTGTCGGTCTCGGCGGCGTAGTGGCGTATCTGGGACATCCCGTCGGGGAGCTTCGGCCAGCCGCCCTCCGTGCAGTGGCGCCGCCACACCTCGCGTTGGCGTTGGACGGTCTTCAAGTCCGAGTGGAGGTCCGCTGAGGTCGCGCCGGGGCGCATGAGGTCCTTGGCCTGCTTGGTCAGGCGGCGCCTCTCCGACCCCCTCATCTCCTCGCCGTTGAGCTCGCGCCATTCCTTGGACGCCGTGGCGATCACCATGTCCTGGGCGCTGCGCTCGAAGATCTGGGGGAGGAAGATGTCCAAGGAGTAGGAGATGCCGTCGAGCATCCCGATCTGCTCGGCCCAGTCGCCGAGCGTCTCGGCCGGAGTCAGGCCGGTCTCCTCGGCGACCCGCTTGGACTGGGACATGACCGCCGGGAGCAGCTCGGTGGCCAGGCGTTTGGCCCGCGCCAAGGCGGCGTCGCCGTCGGACGTCGAATGGATGGCCGCGCCCTTCCACGGCGAGTCCTCGGCGGGCACGAAGGCGCCCAGATCGGCCGCCTCCTCGAAGAGGGCGCGCACCTGCTCCCGGTTGGCCTCGAGATCCTCCAGGGCGCTCGAATCGAGGCGGACCCGGCTCTTCGGGGCGTTCTGGCGCGCGGTCAGAACGGCCAGGCGCTCCAGCAGCGTGAAGACGGACTCGTCCCACCGGGGATCCACTTCGTGCAGGGAAGCGATGTATTCGGCGAGCTCACCGCGGGCTCTGACCAGGTTGGAGCGCAGTTCCAGGACGTCGGTTTCGTCGGTTTCGCCGGCGCGCAGCCGCATGCCCGTGCGCAGGCGGTAGGCGACGCCCTCCAAATCGGAGAAGTCCAGGAGGAGGTCGCCCAGGCCGAGGCGCCCCATTTCGTCGACGAGCGCCCGGGCGGCCGACGCCCGGCCGGGCACGTAGAGCACGCTCTTGCCGGAGGCCGCGGCGTCCGCGACGATGCTGGCCAGCGTCTCCACGGCCTGCGATCCCGGGGGCGTGTCGACGACGACGGATCGCCCCGACGCGATGGCCTCGACGGCCGCGAGCTCGGCGGTGTCGCGGTCGCCCGCGCCCCGTTCCGCCT